>OGQU01000330.1_pt1 | contig 59768 bp, 79 predicted proteins | sample 1553341 | NCBI WGS metagenome assembly OGQU01 (sample SAMEA2579920, study PRJEB22360) | human gut metagenome | biome: human gut; feature: human-associated habitat; material: faeces | place: Denmark | collected 2008/2010 | reverse complement strand
TGGGATGCGCAACAATCTGCAGCGGGTTTACCAGGGGTATTAAATCTAGCGGCAGCATCTGGAATGGATTTAGCACAAGCATCTGATTTGGTGACTAAAAGTAATTGGTCGGTTATGAAGAAATTCATAGCATAAAGCATTAAGGGAAAACGGTAAAGGTTAAGTTATGTGATATCGTAACCTTTGAAAATGCTATATTATTATGATATAATATAACTATATAGTATATTAAGAGGTGATATTATTGGAAAAAATATGTCCAGTTTGTAATAAAAAATTTAAAGGCAAAAAGTCACAAATATGCTGTTCAAGAGAGTGTTCTAATAAAAGAATATATAAAAAAATATCCGTAAAGTGTGAAATTTGCGGGAAAGAATTAGAAAGAACAAAATCAGAAATAAATAGAAACAAACATAACTATTGTTCAGACAAATGTAAAGCTAAAGGAATGAGAATTTTCAATACAGGGGGAAATAACCCTAATTATAAAGGTGCAAACAGTATAATATCATGTAGTTATTGTGGGGAGAAAATAAAAGTTTTAGATTGTAACTTAAAAAATAGTGATGGTTCCATTAAAAAAAATTTTTATTGCAATACTACTTGTAAAAGTTTACATCAAAAACAACTATTAAAAGGAATATCTAATCCAAACTTCAAAGGGAAAACATTTAAGATTAAATGTGAATATTGTGGGAAAGAGTTTAATAGAGCAGAATGGGATATAAAAAATAATATTCATCAATATTGTTCTCAAAAATGTAAAGCTGAACATCAAAAATATATTCTTTTAAAAGAAAATAATCCTAATTATAAACCTGATCTTTCTGAAGAGTACAGAATAGAACATAGAATAATAGAAGGCTATAATACATGGAAAAGAAAAGTATTAGAAAGAGATAATTATACTTGCCAAAAGTGTAATAAAAAGGAACATTTAGCAGCACATCATATAGAAAATTATTCAGAAAAAGAAGAACTTAGAACGGATATAAATAACGGAATAACACTTTGTGTTGAATGTCATAAAGAATTTCATAAGGAATTTGGAAACAAAAATAATAATAAAAAACAAATTGATATATTTTTAAATAATAAACTAATACCGTGATAAATTAAGGAGTTAAAATGCCTTAATCATTGTAGAGCATAGGAACTGAACCTATGCTTTTTCTTATGGAAAAGTATAGAATATAATGTTCCCAAGAGCCCTTAACACGATTATATATAGGATAATCTGAAAACCTAACGTTAAACGAGGGTGAAAATATATGCCAAACTGAACTAGAATTGACTAGTTGATGAAAATGGAGGAAACTCCCAGAGGTGGATGTAGGAATTGACCTACTATTAATAGATAAAAAGCTCCACGTTAATAACAAATGGATTACTTAACAGCATTTGGGTTAGAGGCTGACCAAGCGGGTCGTATGGCAGACGTACTATCTTATGCACAAGCTAACTCGAATACAACAACTGAAATGCTAGGAGAAGCATTTAAGAATTGTGCAGTCAATGCACATAATGCGGGTATGAGTTTGGAAGAAACTACTGCAATACTTAGTAAATTTGCAGATGCTGGTCTAAAGGGTAGTGAAGGTGGTACTGCACTGAATGCGATTATTAGAGATATGACACAAAAGATGAAAAATGGTGCAATACAAATAGGCAATACAAAGGTACAAGTACAAGATGCTAATGGAAACTTTAGAGAAATGACTGATATTATAGCGGATGTAGATAAAGCAACAGAAGGTATGGGAGATGCCCAAAAGACTGCTGCACTAATGACAACATTTACGGCAGACTCTATAAAAGGTATGGGGATTTTATGTAATACAGGCGCAGACAGTATAGAAGAATTCACAAAGAAATTAGAAAATAGCAATGGCACAGCTGAAAAGATGTCTAATATGATGAATCAAAATTTATCAGGAGCTTTAAAAACTTTGAGCAGTGCTTGGGAAGCATTGCAGCTTAGCTTAGGAGACTCTACTGGACCACTTTCGTTATTAGTAGGTCTATTAACTAAATTATTATTAGCAATTAAAAATTTACCTGCACCAGTTAAACAAGTAATAGTAACTTTAGCATTATTAGCAGCAACAATCGGTCCAACATTATTAATCATAGGGAAAATGATAGAAGCATGGGTTAAAATGAAAGAAACTATTGGAATACTAAGATCAGGATTTGGTCTACTACGTGGAGTATTGTCAGGTTTACCTTCAGTATTTGGAATAATTCAAGGAGTAGTTAGTACTGTTGGTGGAGCATTAAGTTCCTTATGGGCAGTATTAATGGCTAATCCTATTGTATTGGTCATAGCAGCTATTGCAGCACTTGTAGCTGGATTTATATGGGCATGGAATAATATTGATGGTTTTAAAGAATTTTGGATTAATCTATGGGAGAACATAAAAACTGTGGCCAGTAATGCCTTACAAGGACTACAAAACTTCTTCACTCAAACTGTTCCACAAATGATAAGTAATATAGGAACATGGTTTAGTAATTTACCATCAACTATATGGTATTGGTTATGTTTTGCGGTATCATATGCGGTACTTTGGGTAGCACAAATGGGACAAAAGGCATATGAAGCAGGTTCTAAATTTGTACAAAATGTAATTACATTCATCCAACAATTACCGGGTCGTATATGGACATGGTTAACAACTACTATTAGTAGGGTTGGAAGTTGGGTAGTTCAAATGGCAAGTAGAGCTCAACAAGCTGGTAGTAGATTCTTAAATGGTGTAAGTACATTCATTCAACAATTACCAGGTCGCGTATGGTCATTCCTAGTATCAACAATTTCAAGAGTAATATCTTTTGCCGCAAATTTTGCTCAAAAGGGTAGAGAAGCTGCACAAAGATTCAAAGATAATATTATAAACGGTATTAGTAGTTTACCTGGAAGAATGGTGAGTATAGGAAGTAATATCATACACGGTATTATTACTGGTATTACTAATGCGGCTGGTAATTTATTTAGCACAATGCAAAATATAGCAAGTAGAGCCTTAAATGCTGCAAAAGATGCTTTGGGTATACATTCCCCATCAACAGTATTTAGAGACATGGTAGGGAAAATGATTCCTGCCGGTGTAACTGTCGGTATTGAGGCGAATGCAGGTAAAACTATACAAGCTATTAAGGATTATGCCAAAGACTTAGTAACTACTATAGACACAAATAAATTCTTGGGTAAAGTTAATATGAGTACAGCTGGTATTAATATAAATAGTGAAAACACAGTTGATAGTAATTTACTTTATGCTATAAAAGGTATGGCACAAGCAATGCAAGATAGTAAACAAGAATTCGACTATAAAGAAATGGGAAAAGAATATAAAAAGGCGTTACAAGATACTAATACTCCAATACTTATGGACAAAGTAGTGGTGGGACAAAAGGTGGCTAAGTCAGTACAAGAAACCAATGACTACTACAATGACCAAAAAGAAAGATTTAGAGGCGAGAGAGATTATGTATAATTATTTTAATTTTAATGGCAATCAGATAAATGATTTAGCAATAGTAACTAGTATAGAAAAACCATATATACCAGAGAAGTCTATTGATACTATAAATGTATCTAGTAGAGATGGAGAAATATTTGATGGAGCAAAATATGACTCCATCTCTATTCCTATATCACTTGCAGTAATAGGATCTACTGAGGATGATTATAAAACTCGTGTACAATGTTTACATGATATACTAAATACTAAACAAGAAGTACCAATAAAATTCTGTGAGAATATCACTATATATGGAATGCTGAAAGGTGCACTAAAAGTAAAGAAAAAGAATAGTATGAGTGGGTATGCTGACATTGAACTAATATGTCATACACCATATAGTTATAGTGATAATGTACATGCCTACAATGCTGAGGATGGACAACAGACTGTAGTAGTTGAGAACAATGGTGAATTAGCAACTCTACCATATGTAAGTATAGGCTTTGGAGCAGATGCACATTTTGCACAGGTACAAAATAATAAAACTGGAGAAAAAATATTAGTAGGTGATTATCCACAACTACAATTAAGCACAACAAAGAGTGAACAAACATTAATACTACATGACCCATGTACAAGTGTAGGAACTTTAATTCAGAGCGGAGCTAATATTAATGCAGGTCGTGGCACAGATGGTTCTTTTACTATATCATCTGGAGGTGAAAGTTTTATACTTAGTGAATTAGGTAATAGCTCAGAAAAAATAAAGGGTGCCTGTGCCCGTATCGCATTAAGTAAGAACATAGATGACTTTAAAGTAATGGTGAGAATGCAGTGTAGGTCAAGTGGTAAAAATGGTGATCCAAATAACTTTCTTAGTGAACAAGAAAAAGTAAAAGAAACTGTAGTTTCTGGTACTAAGACTAAATATTACGAAGTAAATGCCAATGGACTTAATTACAGAACCGGACCGGGAACTAATTACACATCTAAGGGGATTATCCCAAAGGGAACAAAATTAACAGAGGTTACTATACAAAATGGATGGGCAAAGATAAAATACAAAACAAAGACATATTATGTATACGCTAAATACCTAACTCAGAAAATAAAAGATAATTCAAAGAGTACTGTGCAAGAATTTACAGTAGCTAATATGTGGCTTACACCAAGTAAAACACTAACAGGAGCTAGTTGTGTTGTATATACAAAGCCTGACCTAGGTAGTAAAGTGGAATGTACTATACCTTATGGTACTGTACTTAGAATAATACAAAGAACGTATACATACACATATACAGATTCTAATAACAGTAAACAAACAGTAAAATTTTATAGAATTTATAAACCTTGGAAAGATAAAAATGGTAAAAATCATTATGGATATATAAATGTAGATAACCTTAAAGGAGCAGCAGGTATGGATACGAGTGTAGATTACACAAATGACCCTGCATACGCAGACCATAAGACAGGAATAGCTGAGGTATATGGCTTCGATATAAATGGTACTCAAATATTTAGATTATATTTAGGTGACATTAACCCATATTTTGAATATAACCAAGCTGAGGTAAGTGTAAGTAAAAAATCCATATTAATCACAAGTAATGATAATCCAAAGGAAAAGACAGACAAAACAGTTGATGCAGACGGTAAAACTGTTACTAATCATTATATGAGTGGTCAGTATGGTAGTTGGAATGATGCCAATGCATATTTTACATTAACACGAAAAAAGACAGGACAATATTATGTATATAGTGCTCAAGTACAAAAGAATGATGATGGGACATTTACACAATCTGTATCAGCTAATAACAAACGTAGTAGCGAATACTCTACCGAACCATTAAGTTACTTAGCAATATATATAGGAACAATGGCCGATAAATTAGAAAATGCTTGCGGAGTTGGTATTAGTGATATAAAAGTATATGAACTTAATCCTGAGAGCGAAGAAATTTCTAATATAAAATACTTTAAAGCAGGCGATAAAGTGGATTTAGATTTTGAAAATGGTGATTGTTATGTTAATAATGAATTAAGAAATGATTTAGTAGATATTGGTAGTTCATACTTTAGGGTCAATGAAGGTGAAACAACATTACAGGTAGTCAGTGATGATACATCTGCAAGTCTAGGCGTATTAATAAGAGAAAAATGGTTAGGAGTAGTAGATGAGGATAGAAGTACTCCTCCAGAGAATTTAAATTTAACTAGTGAGTAAGGAGGTATATGTATGAATAAAAACTTATATATTTTAGACAACACGAAAAAACTGATAAAAATTATAAATACCATAAATACAATTAGTATAAAAGTATACGATGATACATATACCAGTGAACTTTTAACGGGGGCTGAAACTTATACGGTCTCCTTTAAAGTAAGTTATCAAGATCAACCAATATTTTTAGAAGGTAATTACATTGGATTTTATTGGCAAGATAATTTCAAATTGATGCAAATTAAGAAAACAACTAGTATTGAACATATAGACGACGTAACTATTACAGTTTATGCGGAGTTTATAGGAATTGAATTATACAATAGTTATGTAGATAAATTTGTGGCAGACGGGAATGCAACAAAACTATTGGAAACTATATTAATGGATACTAATTACAAGGTAGGTTATGTAAGCCCTTCATTAGACCAGGAAGCCTTTAGGGTAGAAGCTACAGAGGTTACTAGTGTATATTCAGTAATACAGAATGCTACTTCAATTTTATACGAGTGTGAGTGGCAATTTAGAACAGTTCCAGTGGATATAAAACGTGGTAAATTTGAATTTTATGTAGACTGTTTTGCCAACGGCGAGCGTGGCTCAAAGAGATATAAAAGATTTGAGAGTGATAGAAATAGTTATGCCATGAAACGTACTGGTGATATTACAAACTTTTGTAGCGGTATTATTCCAGTAGGAAAAAATGGTATAACTATTAGTGATGTAAAATGGGAAAAAGAACAAGGAGATCCAACGGATAAACCCCTTGGTCAGAACTACATTTTCGATGAGAAAGCACATGAAATGCTTAATAATGGTGGCAAATACGTATTAATGAAATACAAAAGTGATGCTGATGATATATACACATTAATACACGAAGGGTATGTCAAATTAAAGGAATTAAACAAGACTAAATTTAGTTATGAAATTCCTATATATATGAATGAAAGAGATTATGAGGAGATTGATGTCGGTGATACTAACTATGTTGTGAGTAGAAAATTCAACCCACCAATTCAATTAGAGGCACGTATTACAAAGTTTGAAATTAGTTTTACAGATAGAACTAAGAACAGTGTAACACTAGGTAACTACAAGGAAATACGTAGCAAAATGAAATCTTTAAATAAAGATGACATAGTTAATGATGTTGTAGACATTATAAAGAAACATGGTAAATTAACCGCTAGTGATTTACTTGCTATTAGAAATTATCTAAACCAACTAGGTATTGATAAAAAATTAATAGACAAACTTATTAAGCAATATACAGATAAAGTAGTACCTGACCCAGTAAAACCTGGAGATGATACAGACAAAATAAGTGAAGATACAGAGGATTATAGAAGTATTAACATAAAGAAAATAGATAATGGACTATGGATAGGAGATAGTAGAATTCATGACTGCATTAAATATAAATGTGGAGAAATAAAAGGTAAAACTCCTACCACTCAACCTAAGCCTGATAAAAAAGAAGATAGTAGTAAAACTGCAAAACAATACAAAGCAGCCGTAGATTATTATGCCGGCTTTGGACTTGGTAAGTGGAGTGATAAATATAGTGATGTTAGAAATATGCGTAGCAAATCCAACCACTGGAAAATATATGCCCCAGTTGAGTATTATAGTAAGAAATTTGGACTTGACCCACAACTAGTTTACGCAATGATATATGCAGAATCTAGTGCCGACCCATACGATGCTACAAAAGACCCAGCGGGTGCGTACGGACTTATGCAATGTGAGAGAGGTACTTATTTTAATAAGAAAATGAAAATTAAATATTTAGATGGCAAAGTTGAATACTTTACACCAAGTTATTCTAATATGAAACCTAAATCTTGTGGCACTAAAAGAATAAACGGTGTAACCGTGGATAAAGCTATATGTAATCAAATAATGGTTGGTTGTAACGAAATGAGAGCTAGACTTGAAGACTACCATTTTAATATATTTGCTGCTTTGTGTGGTTATAACTTTGGTATAGGTGGATTCCAATGGGTGGTTATGCACTACATAAAGGATAGATACAAACTTAATATAGTTGTAACTAATAATGGAAAAAGTGCCTTACTATACAAACAATCCGCAGCAGTTAAAAAGAAATACTGGGAAGTAATAGACACAATGCAAGCACCTTGGAAAAATTATAGACAAAAATATAAACAAGTTACTGGATGGGGTACTCCTACTAATATAGAATGTTATTTAAGATGGTACAAAGTAGTAGACGGTCAATTGCCATACTGTATTGATAGTAAAGGTAAGAAAAGAGGCTATGGAGCAATAAAACCGGGCACATCAAATAAAAGTGCAGAAGCTACTGCCGTATCTACAGAGGATTCAACGACTAGAGCAGCAAGTGTTAAAAATGCACCTACATGGAGCATAAGTGATAACACTACTACTAAAAAAGGCGTTGCAGAAAATGTAAGAAAGAAAATAGTAAATAAAGCTAGAGAGATAGCAGAATTACATCAAAAGTATAAAAAAGCTACATATTATGCAGGAGCTTGTATTTATGATGATAGTAAAAGACATAGAGTAAGTGGAACTATAAATGGTATTAAAAATCCATACTGTTATGTGTGTTCTTCTCTTAGTTCATGTGCTTACTTATATGCAGGTCTTAGAAGTGTAACTGCCAAATATGGTGGAGCCAACTGTTCATATGGGACTTTAGTTAAAAGTGCTTGTAAATACAGTGGCTATACATTAAAGAAACTAACAAGTACAACAATTAATGAATTACTACCTGGGGATTTAATAATGTTGAGCAATGCCACTGTCCCATCAAGTGTAACCGTTAGTTGGGCATCAAAGTCTGGAGGTTCCTCTAAATATGCTAGTGGTGGCACACATCACGTAGTAGTATATTGCGGAAAAGTAAATGGTAAACGTATGATAGCTCATGCTAGTGCACCTTATAAATGGCCTAGAGCTATAAGATATGAAGACATGAGTATAACATATAGTTCAAGAGGTAGTATGACACACTGGTATACACATGGAATAATACTTAGACCTTGGGATTTAGCGAGAGCAGACAAAGAGGCGAAAGTAAAAAACCAATCAGCTACAAAACCAACTCCTCCAAAAGACATAGTAGATGATGATGACGGAACAACATATGAAGTTACTTATAAAGGACTTAATAGTGCAGCTCCTAAAGATTTTGTAGAGGGTGGAAAACTTATTACTAATATTACTGTCAATGGAGTTACCGACAAAACACCATATCCTAAAACTGTAAGCCATGTTATGTTGGCGTTTGGGGTTCCTGCACTAGGTGACAATGTGGATAATGTTGTGGAGGACTATCAATCACTAATAAAAGCTCTACTAAAGAAATACCCTAAAAAGCCTATATTTGTATGTGAAGAAGCTCGTTTAAGAAGTTCACAATCAGGTAATTACCAACAAATGAACGAGGCAATAGACTCACTTAATAATATGATGTTAGACTACTGCAATAAAACAAGATACGTAATATTTCTAAGAAAACCAAAGGATATGTGTGACGCCACTGATAAATATTACTGGCTTAGCAGTTTAACTACTGACGGCTATAGAATGAAGGATAAAACATCTACTCAGACTTATTATAAAGAGTATAAGAAAAAGATATTATACTTTGGTGAGGGAGCAGAATGGGAGAGCGACAGTGTTACAAGTAATAAAATGTTAGACAGTCAACGTGTATACTCTTATAATAAACCACTAACAAAATTACAATTTAGAGTGCCGGCAACTTCATCAACAAATTACAATGATAGTTACTATGCACGTATTGTATTCACTACTGCAAAAGGATTCAAGCTAATACAACCTGGCACAGTATACCTAGAAGGTGTGGACTGTAAGAATGGAGTACTATTACCTAAAGTAGGTACTACTTATATTGTATCTGTGTATTATAATCCCGACACTACAATAAGTGACAAGCCGTATTTAGGAAGTGTTGGAGCTAAGAAAAAAGGCACTAATTATGCACAACCATTATTTAAATATTCAGCTGATCTAGTTAAAATTGCTAATAGTTACTATAATAATAATAGTAAGTTCAGTTATAATAGTACAACTCCCGCAGATTTCAAGAATCCATCCGAAAACATTAGTAAATGGAAGGTCAACAATAAATATCAAATAGATGATAGCTGTTTTCTTAACTACGTATTAACAGGTTGGACTTATGAAAAATCTCCTTTTGGTAACGAGAAAAAGACTGATAATAATAGAAATAATAGTGTTAGCTGGGCTATACCAAGTACTAGAAATGAAGCTAATATAGGAAAATATTTTGTACAGAAAAACTGGGTAGTAGATGTAGCAGATTTAGAAACATTTAAGAATCTAGCAATTGGAGATATAATATTCATGGACGCTGACAGTAAAAATAATGGTGAATTCATGGCGATATCACATACTGCCATAGTAATAGAAAAAGATAAAGCTGGAGATTATGTGGCACTTGAATGTACTAATGGATTATCAAGTGGCGTATTTAGGAAAGTGAAAGTAAAAAACCTTGCGAGTAAAAATATATTATTTGTAGGCAGATTTATGATAGGATAGGAGGTGAATATATGATAGGTGATGGACAAGAGCGTGTAGACAGACCCGTATATGATGATGACGGTGAGATAATTATATGGCCAACACTAGATGAGGATATGGAAGAATTTGCAGAGGAACCAGAAGTAGCTACTGTAGCTGCTTCTGACGATACTACAGAAGATGATACGTATTATGAAGTACCTGACACTGTAGAAGATGACCAAGATAGAATTGATGTGCAAGTTGAAGGTATAGAAGACGAAGAATGTGAGGATCCCAAAATAGGTGATATTCAACAAGCCGGAGAAGATTATAATGAGGCTATGGATAGAATTGTTGGTGTATTAATGCAAGCATTAAGTACAGAAGAAATGACAGAGGAGATGAGTGCAGAACTACAAGACGCAACTAACGACATGGAAACTGCAAAACAAACAATAACAGATTTATGTGGTGACCCTGATACTAAAGTATTACAAACTGACCCTGATACTAAAATTCCACAAGACCTACAAGAAATGTTGGAAACACTAACAAAAGATGGGAAGGCACCGTGGTTATATGTAGATGACGAGGGTAATTTATTATTAGACGGAGAACAAGTGCCAAAACTAAAAGTAATAGAATTAGAGGCACAAAAGGTAAAAGCTGATTTAGGTGAGTTTAAAGACCTTACAACAAATAACTTTACAGCCGTTAATGCCAAAATTGATAATTTAAATGTCGGTAATTTAGATGCAGTTAATGCCACTATAAAAAACCTACAAGCTGATTTAGCACATATTGGGGTATTGATTGGTAATAGTGCGACTATAAAAGATATACAAAACTTGTTATTGACATCTAAAAATACAACTATCGAGAATGCACTAATAAAAGACGCTATGATTGATACTGTTAGTGCCAATAAAATTAATACAGGTATAATTAATACTAATAATGTAAGTATTCAAAGTGATGATGGCTCCATGTTATTACAAGGTAATTTGCAGCAATTTAAGGACAAGGCAGGCAATGTACGTATTCAAATAGGTAAAGATGCTAAGGGAGATTTTACATTTACATTATATGGAGCAGACGGTAAAGGTCAGCTTATAAATCAAAATGGTATCCAATCAAGCGATGCCATAAAAGATGGATTAATAGTAGACGCTAAAGTGGCGAATAATGCTAATATTAGTGCTGGCAAACTTGATATAGCAAGTTTATTTTCTACTATGAATGAAAGTGGATACACCCTTAAATCTAGTAAAATAAAATTTGATGATAAAAATCAAACTTTAGACGTGTTATTTAATAGCCTATCTACTAAAGTAGATAATATAAATACTGCCACTGGAGATATAAGTGGATTAAAAACACAAGTATCCACTAATACAACTAATATAGGAATGGCTAATGGAAAAATAGAAACATTGATAACCAATACTACTATTGAGGATAATGGTACAACTACTACTTTAAAAAATGCCTTTAATAGTGTTAAAGATACAGTGGATAAACACGAGCAAACTATTAGTTCAATGGGTTCAACTCTTAATAGTGTTTCCATTGAATATTATGTATCAACTAGTGCCACTTCAATGCAAGGAGGTAGTTGGTCAACAACAACTCCACAATGGCAAGAGGGAAAATATATTTGGCAACGTATCAATTATGGAAAAGTAAATGGCACAACAACATATAGTACACCTGTATGTATCCAAGGGGCCAAAGGTGAAGACGGAACAGGAGTAAATATACTAGATAAATATCCTTCATTGGAAGAATTGAAAAAAGCTCATCCAACAGGAAATGCTGGTGATTGTTATACTGTTAATGGTACTTTATATGCTTGGTCAACAAGTAAGAATGACTGGATAGATTGTGGTAACATTAAAGGTGAAAAAGGTGACCAAGGGATACAAGGTATTCAAGGTGAGCAAGGTGAACAGGGACCACAAGGAATACCAGGAACACCTGGTAAAGCTGGTACAACTTATTACACATGGATTAGATACGCAGACACTATAACTGGTGAAGGTATTAGTAATGACCCAACTGGTAAAACTTATATAGGTTTTGCTTATAACAAAACAACATCTACTGAGAGCAATACTCCTACTGATTATACATGGAGTCTAATCAAAGGGGATAAAGGTGATACTGGTGTAAAAGGTGATAGAGGTGAAAAAGGAGAAACTTATTACACTTGGATAAAATATAGTGATAATGCAGACGGAACAGGATTATATGATACTCCAAAAGATACTACAATGTATATAGGTATTGCTATTAATAAGACAACACCTACTGAGAGCGCTAATAAAACTGACTACACATGGAGTAAATTTAAGGGAGATAAAGGAGACAAAGGTCAACAAGGCGAACAAGGCATACAAGGTGGAAAAGGAGACCCTGGTGACCCTGGTGAAAAAGGTCAATCTTTAATCAATAGTACACCACAATGGTATAAATCAACTAGTAGCACAACACAAACTGGTGGAGAATGGACAGGAACAATGCCTGTTGCTGAGAAGGGATATTGGTATTGGTTAAGATTTAAATTAGACTTTGAAAATCCAACTGAAACTAAATATACTACACCTACTTTAGAGCAAGTATATACGAAAACAACATCACTTGAGCAATCATTAGATGGATTCAAAACAACAGTAAGTAATACTTATGCCACTAATGACTCCCTAGGAACTATAAGAAATGATGTATCTAGGGTAGAACAAACTGCGAATAAAATTGGATGGTTTATTAGTGGCACTAGTTCAAGTTCAATGACATTGACACCAGATGCATTAACTGTCATAGCCAATCAATTAAAAGTAACTGGAGACATGATAGTTGATGGAGCTATTGATGGTCAAACTATTACAGGTGCAACTATAATAGGTAGTACTTTTAGAAATCAAAGTAATACTTTTAGTGTGGATAGTGAAGGTAATATAGTAGGAGCACAAATACAAGGTTCCGAAGTTATCGGGGATAGTTTCTCAGTTGAAGGTGAATTAACTGCTGATACAATCACCGCCAATAAAATAAATAGTGCTCAATACCCGAGTACATTAGAGGATGACATTCAAATATCAATTAATAGTGGAGGTAGTGATGACAATGAATTATATGATGGTGTATCTTTTGCCACAGTAACTGGAGCATTAGAGGCATTACCAAAATTCCTTAATGGGAAAAAAGTTGATATATGGATACAAGAAGATATTTATGAAAATATAGATATTCAATATTTCACTAGTGGTGTAATAAATCTATATTTAGACGGTAATACAGTATATGGCTACATACGTAATTATATGAGTTCTACTAAAGTCCGTGTATATGGAGGCTATATGAAGTTTGAAACTGCTAGGACTGGTGTAATACATCCAAGCGTAGGGTGTGCAGTTGCCAGTAGAACTGGTAGCTTGATTGGACAAGAAAGTTCACCAATTAATGGTTATAGCTTAAAAATATATGGTAGTGACAATAAAGCTACTGACGGAAATTCTGCCACTGTTGGTATCATAGGTGACTCATATTCTACTGGATACTATAGAGATGTACAGTTTGTCAATTGTGATATAGCCTTTAGAGGAAGTGGAGGAGGAAGAATACATGATGCAGGTTCAAGTGGTGTATGTAAACAATATGCGTATCAAGCTACAAGTGGAGCAGTGATAACAATAGCCAATGCTAGTCATTGTGGAGGTATTACTGCAAATATTGCTCAAACACTTCCAGCGCAAATAATAGCACATGGAAGTGCTAAGTATGAAGGCGGTAACCAAACTACAGATGGTAACCAAGCTCCTAGTACATCGACTACAAAGACTGTAACCATAAAATCTATTAGTGGTGATACTTATAGAAGTTCAGTATATAATAACTGGAAAAAAGATAATACTGCACGTCAGGGCGACTATGGTTATGGAGATTGTAATGGTTGTTGGTTCTTTGGTACACAATTCAATCAATTCAAAGGTAAGAGTATTAGTAAAATTGAACTTACTATTAAGAGAATATCTGGTGGTTCTTATGCGGCAGTTCCTATAGTAGTTAAAACTCATAACTATGCAAGTAGACCAAGTGGCGCACCATCATTTGGAACAAACTGTGGTAGTGTTAAAATTGCAGTTGGTAATAGTGGAAAGTTAACTATAACTAATAGTACTATACTTAATGCACTTTCAGGCGGTACTATAAAAGGATTCGGTATTCAATCAGCTTATAATGCTAGTAGTTATGCAGTATGTAGCGGTAGTGTGACAATGAAAGTAACTTATAAAGAATAGGAGGTGATTGAATGGATGCAATAAATATAATAACTGAAATATATAAACAAGAATTGGCACAAGCTAATCATCAAAAAGTACTATTTCAAGCTCAATGTGAAATATATAAGCAACAAATAGATAAACTTAAAAAAGAAAATGAAGAATTAAAATCCACAGATAAAATAGATAAATAAGCAGAGAATTAAAATTAAATTTTTAGTTCTCTTTTTTATTTTGAAAGGAAGGTGTTTGAAATGGCTAATAATGATTACATCACAACCGATTGTAAGTTGACAGTTTCAAAGAATACAGCCAAATTAGATGAAGAAATATTTCTATATAAGAATGATAGAAATATTAAATTGTTAATAGAAATTGTAGATAATAAATACAGATATAAGTCAGATGATTTAAGTAACTTACTAGTGAAATATAAAGCATCCTATGCACAAGTTAAGTGGTATAAAAATGCAGAGGTGAAAAAGGAATTCCCAATACAAGCTACTGACGATGGTAAAGTTGTATTTGTAATAGAGGGACAATTAATAGATGAAGATACTGAATTAGGAGATTATGATTTACAACTAAGACTTCTTAATGAAAGTCAAGAAAGTATAAGATCACTTCCAATAATAAAAGGTGCAGTACATATTCTAAAACCATTGTTTGAAGAAGGTGACATAGCAACAGTTAACAGTGCTGTAGCAGATGTATCTATGCTTAGTTTAGATGGAGATGCAATTGATACTTATAATAGTGACGGAACTTACAATCAAACTAATTGGGGAAATGGAGATGTAATCTCTAGTGCAAAATTAAATAAACTTGAAAAAGTAGCAAAAGACAATGTAGACAAAGTAAATAAAATGCCTGCTAAATCTATAGTAGAAGGTGGAAAAATATACCTAACAAAAGAGGATGGAACAAAATTAGATAGTGGTACTGAATTACCTGCAGGTGGAACTGGCACATCTTATGATGATACCGAAATAAAAACTGATATAAATACCATTAAAACTGATTTGGGTACAGAAACATTAACTACGACTGCTAAAGATGTTAAAGGTGCAGTTAATGAAGTTGCTGCACAATATAAAGATATTGCGAATTATTCACTTATAAAACATACAGATGGAAAAGTTTATATCAAGAAACAAGATGGAACTCTTGTAGGTGATGGTGTTGAAGTTGGTAATAATACAGATTTGTCCAAAGTAACAATGAGTATAAGTGGTCAAACTCTTAAACTTATGAATGACGGGAATCAAATAGCAACTGTTGAAATTCCAACTGCAGTAGTTACAGATGAACAATTAACAAGTATAATTCAATCTAAAATAGATGATGGAACATTATCTCCACTCAAACTAAGTACAGGAGATGTTAAAGTTGAAAATTGTAACTTCTTAGAAGGGATTACTAATTTTGATAATTTACATAAAAAATATACTACTGGCATAGGGCAATCTTTGGGTTCAATTATTATGGGAGGAAATAATGCTATATCTTCAGTTATAAAAGTTAAGCCCAATAAATCATATAATATCACAATTACAGGGGAGCATGATAGATTTAGACTGTCTAAATATAATATAGAGGGTACTGAAATAGTCGAGAATATAAAAGGTGTTGATATAAAAACACCTTCTGAAACAACAAATGAATTTGTAATCGATGATATAGGGAATTACAACACATTAGTTATATCAGTATCTAATAGCGGTCAAACTCCAACGTTAGAAGTTTATATTGTAGGGGATGGCGATGTTGATTTTAAATTCCCGGTAAAAGCTGATATAGTTAAAGATACCGCAACGATTAGTGGTGTATCTATATTAGATAATACTGCTAATGGTAAATGCTTAGTTGATAATACTGTAACTCCATTAAAAACTACTTTTGTAACAGAAGGCAAAAATAAATGGAAAGGTGAGTATCTAACAGGGTATGCTATAACAGCTTCTGGAAAAGGAGCAATTACCCCTCAAAATACTAATTGTATTGTAGCTTATGCAAATATAAAGAGCAACACAACCTATACAGTATCTTTTCCTAACGGGCATAGTAAATTTAGATTAGTTGAATTAAATACAAAATATGATTTTACAGTAGATACTCCACCATCTAGTGGAGATAAATTAATTGTTAGCAATGACACTCTTACTGAGTATACATTTACATCTAGCACAGATGCCAAAATGTTATTAGTATACATGACAGATAATGGTACTATGTTTGATTTACAAATAGAAGAAAATGACACTAAAACTGATTATAGACCTTATGGGTTTAAATTATTTGATAGATATTTGGAAGATATTACAGATATCAGCATGGTGACACAATTATTTAAAAGATTTATTATAGATAAAGACAATTCAGCTAATAAATTTTATGACTGCAGTGAATTAGAATATGATAAAAAACTATCTTCAAAACAGCATACAGATATATATGCTATGTATGATGAATTAATGAAAGCAAATTCAACATATATCACAAGTGAAGTACTAGGTACAACAACATATGGTAATTTAGAAGTTAGATGTTATCATTTTATACCTGAAACATTAAAGATAACTAATTTTAATGCTGATACTGGAGAGTTTAACACAACAGGTACTTCAAGAATTATTCATGGTAGAAAACGTATATTATGTTTAAGTGCCACTCATGGAGATGAAAGGAGTACAGTCTTAGGATTATATACATTTTTAAAGGATGTATGTGAAAATCCAACTAATAATACATTACTGAATAGAGTAAGAAGAGAAATTGAATTTATAGTTGTTCCAGTAGTAAATCCTACAGGTTTTAATCTTTGTTCAAGATTCGTTAAAAATAGCAATGGGAATGTGCTGGACTTAAATAGACAATTTACAGATAACCTATTAACTGCGGAAACTTATGATAATATACTTAATGAAACTAAGATAATTGCTCAATTGATAAAAAATAATAAAGACACTTTAACTGCCGTTATCGATTTTCATAATATGCAACCACAAAAGGGTAAAAACATATCATGGTTTATTATGGATGGAGATGATATTGTTAAGAGAGCTAATCAGACAATAAATAAAGTGTCACCAAAATGGCAACAAAAATATTCATTTTTAGAACAAGATAAAGGTTTTTTATTTGCCGAAACAACTAATTCTGATATAGTATACCCAAATAATATCATTTCAACTATCCAAAGATTTTCACACCAATTAGGGTTAAATGCATTAACATTAGAATTTGGAACAAGATTAAACTATACAGGACATGACACTGCTTATAGTAAAGAACAATTAAATTTACATCTAAGTTTAATTGGTAATCTTTTATGTGAATACATAGATTAATTTACATAAAAGATAATAATGCTCAATGTGAACGCTATATTAGATAATTATTATGTCTTATACTGATATATAAAGGGAGATAAATTATATACACAATCTGAATCAATTGCGTAAGAAGATGTTTATAAAAATGAAGTCATGTTAATACTTTCTAATAAAAAGGAGTGTTGGCATGGCTTTATTATATATAGCATTAGTATTATGTTTAATAGGCATATTAATAGGTATTCTGTCTATAATAGGGATAATTGTACTTTATAAATCAATATAGAAAGTTAAAGGACTTAATTAATTTTAGGTCCTTTTTTAATGTAAAAAAGGGGTGATATTATGGATTTTCATTGCTGGAATGAACAAGGATGTACAGTAGAATTAGATGAAAGAGAGAAACAAGCATATATAGATTATGTTCAAAAGAAAAATCCAGGGCAACAAATTAAAAGTTTAATTGTAAAATTGGATGGCGATTATGTTGATTTGAAATATGAGGTAGTTCCAATTCCATTCCAAAGAATTCGCAGAATTACAGGCTATTTGGTAGGTGATACAACGACTTGGAACGATGCAAAATTGAATGAACTCAAGGATAGAGTAAAACATAGTTAAGAATAGAGGTGTTGTCTATGAATACAGAAATAATTGTTGCAATATTAGCATTAATAGGAACATTAGCTGGTTCGTATTTTAGTAACAATAAACATACCGCTGTCATGGACGAAAAAATTAAAGATTTAAAGAAAGACATAGAAACCTTATCAGATAGAGTAAATCGCCATAATAACCTTGTAAGTAGGATGAGTGTTGTTGAAGAACATATTAAAATGTTAGATGAAATAAATAAAAAAAGAGAAGATTAATTTCCTCTCTTTTTTAATAAATCTTCAATCGCTTCATCTAATAGTTTGCTAAGTGGTATTTTACTTTCCTTAGAGTATTCTCTTAGTTTTTTAAGTAATTCTTTATCAATAGCACTACCTATACGTTCTCTATTTTTTAACATTATAATCACCTCAATATAATTATATAAGTTATATAACGTTATTGCAAGTGGTATCACTTTATAATATAATATAATTAGAAAACTAATAAAAGAGGTGGTTTTATGAAAATATGTAAAGTTTGTGGAAATGAATTTGAAAAACTACACTCAAAAGAAATGTGTAAAAAATGTTATAATAGAGAATGGTATAAACAAAAGCATAATATAAAAAGAACTAAAAAGGATGGAAACAAAATAATAGAATATGAAGATTGTGCAGAAATGATACTTTATAATAATCAATGCAAAGAAGTAACAAGAACAATAATAGATTTGGATGATATAAACAAAGTTAAAGTTTTTAAATGGTGTTTAGATGGCAGAGGATATGTTATAAATAGAACTGTAGGTAAATTACATAGATTTATTATGGATTGTCCAGATGATAAAGTTGTGGACCATATTAATCATGATAAGTTAAATAATAGAAAATCCAATTTAAGGATATGTACTAAACAACAAAATAACATGAATAAAGGTAAAACATCAACTAAAGCTACTGGAGTTTATTGGGATAAATCTGTAAATAAATGGACAGCTCAAATAACAATAAATTACAAACATAAGACTTTAGGCAGATTTAATACAAAAGAAGAAGCAGTAAAGGCTAGACAAGAAGCTGAAATCAGATATTTCGGTGAATATAGAAATCAAGGCTAGGGTAAACCTAGTCTTTTTTATTTGAAAGGAGAGAGATAAATGTTAGATTTAAGTGTTATAAGTAATTATTTAGTAGTTGCAGTAATATTAGTATGTTGTTGTATTGGATATGTAATAAAAACAAGTTTAGATTTTATACCTAATAAATATATACCATTAATCATGGCCTGCATAGGAGTGGTTTTAAACTACTTTATAGCAGGCTATTTTAATGTAAATGTATTACTAGGAGGAATGTTGAGCGGTTTAAGTTCTGTAGGACTTCATCAAGCTTTTAAAAATTTAATTGAAAATAAAGAAGGTGATAAATAATGAAAACTCAAAATGGTTTCACATTATTGGAAAATGAAAAAGATGTAAAAAATTGGCTTAATAAACAAAAGGTAACTAGAACAATAACAAAACTACAAGTACATCATATGGACTTACCTAACTACAGTACTTGGGAAAAGACAGATAAAAAAGTATTTGCAGAACCACATTTTGGCAGAACTCAATCATTAGATAGTTATGGAAAATCTACATGGCATGATAGTGACGGGCATGGACATTTTATAGCTCAGCACTTCAATGTATTTCCAGACGGCAAAATCACTACAGGAAGAAATCTTAATTCTACTCCAATAGGAATTAGAAAATGGAACACAAATGCTATATGTATAGAAATATATGGTTGTTTTGATAAAGGCCACGATAAAATGACATCTGCACAAAAGAAGGCAGTAATATATCTTTATGGTGAGTTGTGTAAGAGATTTGATATCCCAGTTAACACTTCTCATATAAGACCGCATTGTTGGTTTACTGCTGGAGGAACTTATTTAGGCAAATATAATCCTTCAAGAAGTGCTAAAACTTGTCCAGGTACTGCATTCTGGGGATATGGATGTTCTCCAGATGGCTTCAGTCACTTCATTAAAGATGTAAAAAACTATGTAGATGGTAAAAAAGCAGAACCTAAGAAGGAAGAAACCAAGGCAACTACAAAGAAATTCCAAATACAAACTTTAGATAAATTAAATGTTCGTAAAGTGGCAGATTGGAATGCTTCAGCAGTTACTACAGTCAAGAAAGGGCAAATATTGGATGTGGTTGCTGAAGTATCACCTAAGAATGGATCTACAAAAATGTATAAACTTGAAAGTGGACTTTATATAACTGCATCTGAAAAATATGTAAAGAAAGTATAATAAAAAGGCTGGTAGGGATTATTTTCCTTACCAGCTTTATTTTTATTTAAGGATTTCTTCATCATCTTTGTCATTGTATTGTTGTGATTGGTTATTATCTTGTTGTGCAGGTGTTTCTTCTTGTTCCTGTTGTTCATCATTATTAATATTCCAACTATCCTCATCCATAGGCTCATCGTAGTAGTCCCAGTTATAATTATCATCTTCTTCATCAACTGTATTGCCATCACCATTACAGTGACAATCATCTACTGGATAACCACATTCTGGACATTTGGGTTGTTTATCATACTCTTCTGTCATATGATCATGTTTTACTAATGGTTGACGATTACCATCTTCATCGACATATACGTTATTTTTTTCATCTACATATGGTTTAGTTTTTTCCTTTTGTTGTTTTTCTTCATTTACTGTTTTCTTTTTAGTTTGTTGAACTTTCTTAGTTGTATTATTTTTTTCTGTATTAGAATTAGTTTTTTCGGTTTGCTCTTTATTATTTGTACTTTCTTTATTAGTATCTACTTTATCCTTATTTGTATTTGTGTTTTTCTTTTCTATTTGTTGTTCTTGCTTAACATTATTTGTAGTATCGTCTTTCTTATTTATATTATCACTACAACCTACCATACTTACTGCTAATAAACCACTTATAACTAAACTCATTAATTTTTTAATCATAAATAACATCCCCTTTATTTATCTTTTTTTAAATTTCTTATATTCTGATTTTGTTAAATTGTACGTACTATTACAATGAGTGCATTGTATTACTGCCCCACCAATCATTGCTGCAATAATCCCAATTACTAGGAAAATAGTTCCTAATATAAATGCAAGTGGTGCACCTATCCAGCCTATAATTGGTATCCAAAGTAAACAACCTCCTGCTAACCACAATATAGCCCCTGCACTAAAGAATATACTTGATGCAGATTTTATAGTTGCTTGTTTGCCACACTTAGGACATTCAATATAAGATTTATTTTTTACTTCATTCATACTAACATCCCCCTTAATAATTTATATTTTAGAATTCTATTTTATTTGACAATTTCCTTTTTATTGTTTAATTTTAGATAGTCTTCGTAGTACATCCATCTAGCTGGTTCACCATTTATTTTACCTGCTGATTTTTTTTACCTTTGCATACTTTACATATATCTCCATGGTCAATTTTATAGAGTCTTGATGCTATGCCTATACTTTCAAATTCTTTTAAATTATTCAAGCATATTATTTTTTTAGATTGTTTGCTCTTTGCACCATAGTTTGGATTCTTATCTCCAGTCATTCCATACATAGGATTTTTATCTCCTTTAACTTTTTCGCTTAGTTTTAATAATGTTTCTTCTGAAAAAGTCTTTCCTTTATTTGCATCACTTATTTTTTTTCGACTTTCATCTGATAAATAATTACTTTTGCCTTTGTTCCAAGGAATTCTACCTTTATTTGATAAAGCAATTTTAATTTTAGTTTCATTGGATAGTTTTTTACCTTTGTTTGAGTCACTAATTTTTTTTCTCACTTCCGGTCTTCTAGACCCATTATTTAAACTTATCTTCTTTTTACGCTCATCTGAACAAGGTATTCCATAAAGTGGATGATTTTCCCCTGCATATTTTCCTTTCCTTGATTCGCTAAGTTTTTCTCTATGTTCTTTGCTTTTCTTTTTCCCTTTTAATGCATTGCTTAATTTTTTTGAATACTCCTTATATTCTTCTTCCGTCCATCCAGCCTTTGTATTTCCTCCATGGCCACCCTCGGCTACGTTATAATACATTCTACTTTTTACTGCATTTAACTTATTTATATAATAATATTCTATATAAAAAGCCTCTTCTTCTGTGTTGCAAATAAATAGTATATCCTTTTTAAAATTATTTTCCCCATACTTTTCAATAGCTATTTTAATGTATTTTCCACTACCCATATACTTATCTTCTTCAATAGGGCATTCACAACTTCTTTTCCCAATGTACTTTTTACTATTTATTAAATTAGTTATTTCATATACATAATGGTTCATACTATTTCCTCCTCATAGACTACTCAAAAGAGTAGCCTACTTTAATTTTATAAATCTTTTTCTATTTCTATTATAGGTAAAATATCTTTTTCTTTTAAAAATTCATACAAGAATAATCTTCCTTTTTGAGTCCATTTAGTAATAATACTCACATCATCTCTTCCGTCTTTATGTTTGTAATTTACTGTTTCAGAATGAGTATATCCCTTATTTTGATATTTTTTATATAAAAACCATTGATTACCTAATCTATATTGTATTTTAAAATCACAAAGTAATTTATTAAATTCTTGTGCACTCATTCCATAATCTTTTGCTATTGATGTTACTTTGATTAATCCTTTATTTTGTAAAATTATATCTGTATAATGTGCTTTAGGTTTTAATACTTTTATTTCATCTTGTAGTGGTTCAGTTACTACTTTTTCAAAATCTTTGATTGCTAGTGCTTTTTCTAGGTCTGTTCTTGAATTGATTATATTCAATATTGCTTGGTCGTGTTTTGTTAATTGTGGTTTATTTTCTTTGAGTTGTCTTTCACATTCTATAAAGTACTTTCTGACTTGTTTACTTAATTTTTTAGTTTCTTCATTAGTTCTTGGAGCTACTCCAACTACCATGCATATTTCTTTGGCTATATCTATTTTTAGCGCATAATCAATACTTGGTCTTCCTCCTGTACTTTCTTCCTTTAAAGGAAAAAAGTCTTTATTTTCGATAGCGTCTACATTTTCAAGCTGTGATTGTATCCATGTGCTAAATGCTTTTTCAACTTTTAATATTTTGTGTAAATCTTTTGCTGATACTAATAGTTCTCCATTTTCATTTTGTGTTACAGGTATTAAATCTTTCATACTCTAATCCTCCTCTTGATTTTTATCTTTAGAGAATTTATAATATGATAGAGAAGTTTTTATAAGTTCTCTATGTGTAAAGATATCCTGTTACTTTGGACGGTAGGGGATATCTTTTTTATTTGTCTTTATCGCTATTTAGATATTCATGTATAGCCTTTTCTAAAACTTCCTGAATAGATGTATTTTCTTGCAAAACTTTAATTTTTAATTTAGTTCTAGTGTTTTCATCTACTCTAACCATTATTTGTTTTTGGTCATTCCTTTTCATTTAATTACTCCTTTCTCTCTATCTAATTATATGTTAGCATGATAGCTTATTAACATCAACTATATTTTAAAAAATATTCCAATAATCGTTCGACATAAAAAGACTAGAGAAGTCAATCCCTAGCCTTTCCTTTATTAACAACTATAATATTTATTTTCTATATTGTCATATCCCATTAGAACCTTTCCAGAGGCATCAGAATATAACTCACATCTTACTTGAGAAGGGTCTACTTTGTTTTCATCCCCACCACTTATTTCTATAAATAATTTTTTAGCCTCTGCAAATTTACACCAGTCACTCAACCATTCATTTCCTTCTCTATCAAACCAACTAACAATATAATTTTTATTCATTTTCATATCCCCCTTAATTTTTTATTTACTTATATATATGCAAGAGTTATATAAAAATTGCATAAATTTATATAAAAATTAAATAATTTTTTATTAATTTTATGTAACACTTATATAAAATTTACATATATTTATACAAAGAAAATAAATAGAGGATTTCAAGAAAAAATAAATAATATATAAATTATACATTTTTTAGGTAATAATTGAATAAAAATTAGTGAGGTGAGATTATGGCAAAAGAAAAACCAACTATAATCAATATTTCATTTAAAAAGAATACACTTGATGACGCCATGCTTTTAGATTGGCTCCAACGTAAATTTGAAGTGTATGGCAAAAGCAACTATATAAAACAAGTTCTTAGAAAAGAAATGCTAAAAGAAATAAATAAAGAAGATTAAACAAAAGAAAAGCCAAGGAAAGAGTATCCTGGGCTTTTTATTATATAAGATGTCTTAATAATTCACATAATGCAGCCAACCCAAAATAAATGCAAGCCTTAAACAATTCACTTACCTCCGATAAAATAAAAGATTAAGAATATTATTTCTCATAAGGGGGATTTTATAATGGTAAAATATTACACTTTTTCGGAATTTTTACATTTAGAAGAAGAGGACTTGAATATGATAGAAAAGTTCTTAGATCATATCAAAAGAAATAAAGTTGTATATTCAAGATTAGTATTATTAGTAGCTTTGCTAATGAAAAATAATAATATAATTTATGCAGAAAGTTTTGAAGTGAGTTTAAATAATTCAGCTAAACAAATAATAGATATGTTGTTAGTATTAGCTAAGTATTCATTTTTAGGTCTAGGGCTGAAGGAGATAATATCTACTATGATTGCTGGAGGAAGTTTTAAAGATGCAACGACATCAGGAATGCAATATCTATTGACTTATGTATTAATCAAATTGTATCCTAGTTTATTTAATATGTTTAGTAAAATTAATTTCTAGGAGGAGATACTATGAAAGCTAAAATAATCTTTAGCATATTAGGATGTTCATATAACTTATGCTTAATCAGTGGATTAGTAAGTTTTATATTATATGCCTATGGTTTAGATAAATGTAAGCATGGTCCAACTATAGCTATAGGGGTATATCTTGTATTGTCAATATTAGGAGAGTGTCTACTATGAAATTAAGTGATTATTATTTAATCAAAAGACAAGAATATGTAACATTTAAATTAATTCCAACTAAAAGCAGTAGAAATAATACAACTATAGGAATAGCACATCTTATTAATAGTATGTATAGAAGCACTAATAAACTTATCTATAAAGAAAATAAAAAGCTAATAATAGAAACTAGATTAAAAGCTTCTTACTATATACACATATCTAAAGAAAACATATCTTTTTATTTTATTATTCCTAAAATATTTCAGAATCAATTTAAAAGTAAATTTTCTGATACATGGAAAAATGTAGATATAAAAATTGTAGATGCAATTCCAGTAGATATTAATTCATGTAGTAAATACCAATTATATTACAAATTTGATGATGCATTATCTTTGGAAACCGATAGAAGAAATAATGATTTATTATCAGCCAATTTATCTACATTAGAAATTTTACAAGAAAATGAATTTATAGGAGTACTATATAATTTTATTCCTGTGTCAGAAAAAGAAAGTAATTACTTTAAAAAGAAGAGTAGTGAAACTATACAAAGATATAAAAACGGAGAAAACTTAAAGAAATCTAAAAATTTATTGGATTATTCAAAAATAGCACTAAAATTTTTAATAGACTTGATAAATGCCCTTTTAAATTGTCTTTTAAATGGAGAGCAAAATAGTCAGCTTATACTTTATCCTTTAGGAAAAGAAACCTCTTCTAGCACCCAAAGAAAGCTTCAAAAGGAAATACTTAAAAATCAGACTCTAATTTTAGCTCATTCAGAGGAAAAATCAAGAGAAAATCAATTATGCCAGTCTATTTATAATAGTTTTTCTAAAATTAACGGAGACAATGAATTAATTTATACAAAAATAAAAAAAGATATAGATATAAATAGATATATAATTAACAATGTTAAAATAAATTCTACTAGTACAGAAGAGTGTTCAAATTTTATCTCTTTACCAGGGGCAGAATTAATAGATCAATATAAAAACATAACTCATAAAGAAACTAAAGAAAATCCAGTACCAAAAGAATTAACTACTGGGGTTATTAATTTAGGAAGTATTGTATATAAAGATAATAAAGACAATGCTTATCTCAGCACAGATGAAAGCCTGCAATCTTTGCCACTTGCAATATTGGGAGGAAGTAGAAGTGGAAAAACAACTTTTGCTGGGAATATGTGTAATGACATTATAAAAAATAATGAATGTTTAATTGATATAGATTTTATAAAAAATTGTGAAGCTAGTAAAGAAATTAAAAATATAACTCCAAAAGATAGACTGATAGAAGTAGACTTAAGTAATTCAGATTGCATACCTAGTTTAAATTATAATGAAGAAAAAATTATGCAAAATATGAATGCAGATGAAATATCTAAAATAAGCAGAAGAAAAACAAATTATCTATTACAATTAATAAATATTATTAATGAAGATGATAAACAACTTTCTAGTAAAATGAGAAAATATTTAGGATCTGCTGCAAGAATAGGGTTTTGCTTTAATGATATTACTATAAAGGATATATTAAGAATATTAACTAACTACAAATATAGATATAAAATAATTAATGATTTATCCAAGGACCTGCAATTTAAATTAGAAGATAGCATAAATAATTTGCTGGAATTAGATGAATGGAGTAAAACAACTAAGGATAATCCAGTATCAGAGATAATAGGAACTAAAGAAAATAAAATAGAAGGGATAATGGATAGAATTGATTTGCTAAGAGAAAATTATGTAATAGATGCTATGTTAAATAAAGATAGCAAGAATGATATAGATTTTGTAGAGGCTATAAATAATAATAAAGTTATATTGATTAGAATGAGAGATAAAGATTTTGAAGATACCATAAGTATAGATATATTAACCACATTCTTTTTGCAGAAAATATGGATGGCTACTAAGATAAGAGGGTCACAAATAGAATTACCAAATAGGTGTACGGTATTAATAGATGAAGTTTTTCAAACTCCTACAGCTCAAAAGTTACTTACGCAGCATTTTGTCCAATCAGCTAAATTTAATTTAAAATTTGTATTAACACTGCATTATTTAGAGCAACTTAGCAAGGAAGCCCAATTAGCATTAAAGAATAGTAATTCATCATATATGTTGCTTAGTGGAGTTGATAAAAAAGCATTTATAGCTTTACAAGAGGAGTTTGAAATACATGGATATAATTTAGAAGATTTATTAAACTTAAAAAGATATAGATCTTTAAATTTAATAAAAAGCAGAGATGGATATAAAGCATTCATAACACAATTACCATTACCAATAAAATAAGGAGGGTATAACCCTCCTATCTTTATGTTCTCATATTAAATTTCATAAGCATATAATATGCCTAAATTATTTCATCTCAACTTTCTCAATTTTCAAAAGTCTTAATGAAATATATGATTTTTAATATGTAGAATATTCCTTTTATAGAATATTTAACACATATTTAACATTTAATCTATTTTATTCTATTTATACTATATATTTCCTAACTGTTATGGTCATACGGATTATTGTTTGTCAGTATGACCATAACAGTAAAAAACTATATTGGTAATCTTAATTTTATATCAAGTTCAAATTTACCATTTCTAATTCCTTTTTCTTTATAGTATATAACCTCTTCTATTACTGATTTAAGTAATATATTTTTATCTAATATATTTTGTGTATTTTTATAACTATTAATTATTTTCTCAACCCTTGGAATTAGTTCGGAATAATTTAAATCTATTTTCATTTCTTTTTCTATTAATTCTTTTAGATTATTAATTGCAGTTTCATTTTTTTCTGTTTTAACTCTTAATACATTAGTTCTTTCTAAATAAGTATCAATATCATAGACACCTCTTTCAAGAAAATCGTGTAATTTATTTTTTTGTTTTTGAAGTTCTATAGTTTCCTTTTCTAAAAGAGATAAAGTATGCTTAAGATTACTTATTCTATCATTATTATTATCAGATATATCTTTTTTTAATATTTCATTTTGATATTCATTTAAAAACTGTTGCATATATCCCAAAATAGTATTTTCAACGCTTTCTAACTTTGACGATGAATTTTTATTACAATGGGCACACTTTAAGAATAATACTATATCGTTATTTTTATAGGTTGATTTAGATACAATCATAGTATGATTACAACAAGCACACTTGATTAATCCAGCAAGAGGATTGATCATTTTTTTATTTTGTGATACAGAGGGAACTTGATTACCTTCTAAAATATTTTGTGCCAAATTAAACATATCCTCACTTATAATAGCTTGATGTCTACCTTTTGCATAAATTATTTTATCTTTTGAATTGACAATAGATTTAGTACCTTTTCTCTTTACTTTATTCCAGCTAACATACCCACAATAAATGCTATTCTTTAAAATTCTTCTTATAGCTTGTTCTGAAAATGGTTTACCAGAATTAGTTTTAACGCCTATTGTATCTAAATATACTTTTATTTTATAAGAACCATAATTTGATATATATAAGGCAAATATTTCTTTCACTATTGCTGCTTTATCTTCATCGATTATAAGTAACCTTTTCCCTTCTCTGTCATACTCAAACTTGTATCCAAAAGGAGCATTAGAGGCAATAAATTTTCCCTCTTCAATAGATTTTATTCGACCTCTTTGCATACGTTTAGTAATCATTTTAAGTTCACGTCTAGCAAAGAATGACTTAAATTCAGTCATCTCTTCATCAAGTTCATTATTTAGATCATAAGTTTTATCTGGAGTAACAATTAAAGTGTTAGTTTCTTTAAAAGTATCCAAGATTAATCCTTGGTCCTGCATTCCTCCACGGCCTAAACGATCCAAATCCATACATAGCACAGCATCATACATATTATTTCTAACTTCTTCTAATAGCTTTAACATCTTAGGTCTAGATGCTATACTTCCTCCAGATACTATTTCTTCATGTACTTCAATGATATCTAGATGTTGTTTTTTAGCAACTTCTAATAGAGTGCTTCTATGCCTTGCTAGTGTATCAGTATTTTCTCTTTTTTCTAATTCTTCGTCTTGACGGCTTTTGCGCAAGTACATACATACTTTCATTATGCTATTTCTCCCCCAAATTCATATTTATAATTATTGTATTTATTTAGAAAATATTTAGCAACCTCCAGTTCATTAATCGATAGTGCTTTACTTAATTTTATTATTTCAATCAAAGTAACATTAACAAATTCATCACTTTCTATTTTTGAAATATAGGCTTGAGAAACTCCTATCATCTCAGCCAATTGCTTTTGAGTTACTTTTTTCTTTAGTCTTGTATTTCTAATTATATTCATATTATAAATCTCCTTAAATGTTTTAATAAATTGTCATAATTTTTCTATAAATATAACTACCAGTTATATTTATTGTCCTATAATATAAATAGAAATATATAAATTAAATGTTGAATGTAGAACATATATTCTATAAAATATAAGTATGGATATATAAATGGGGGGATTTGATTGGAGAAAGGAATTATAAAATTGGCAAAAGAGCTGTCTCAACTAAAGAAAAATGACCCAGAAGCGTATAAATTAATAATTGAATTAGTAAAAAAATTAAGACAAATAGGTTGATTAACTTATTTGTCTTTATCATTTAAACTTCTTATTAATTCTTTGATTATTTTCTTATCTTTATCATTTAGGTTTTCGATTTCTCTAGCTAACTCTATATATTCAGTCAATTCTTCAGAGTATCTATATACTCGTCCTAAATGTTGAATATTACTCCTACCAGTTAAATCATCCATACTAACATTAAAAATCGTAGCTAATTTATCGATAGTTTTATTCGTAGGAGTTCGATTACCATTTTCCCAGTTTGAAACAGTTTGTTTTGTAGCATCTACTAATTTACCTAATTCAGTTTGACTTAATCCTAATTTTTCTCTTTCTCTTCTTATGTTATAGCCCAATAATTTATTTTCCATATATAACACTCCATACTTATAATATCAATATTCGCAACTAAATTATATTTAGAATATGCAAACATTAATAAATACATTGAAAATACCATGTGAATACATATTTAATTCATTTAAAAGTGTTTACAACTAAATTGTATTACATTTAAATTATAACTTAAAATCATATGAAATAAAATTCTTATTTATGAATACTTTTTATAAAAAAGTAAAAAATATTGTTGACATATAAAAAATATAATACTACTATTAAAGCATAAAGGTATTCAAATAATTGACAGGAGGTGATTAGATGAGTAAACAATACAAACTAAAAGAAATGAGAGATAAATATCATTATACTCAAGGGGATATAGCTATAAAGCTTGGCATTTCAACTAGGGCATATGCTAACAAAGAAAATGGTTCATCTGAATTCACATTATCAGAGGCTAAAAAAATAGCTACTATATTCAATGCTAACATATATGAAATTTTTTTTACAAATGAAGTCAACAAATTGAATACATTATTATTATCTACAAATATTGAAACATAGAATAGCTAATTATTAGCTATAGGACAAAATATTGACTTCATAAACATAATTAGGGGTGATTGTTATGAACCAATCTAACGATAGCTATATTACTGAATATGAAACTGATGTAGCAAAGATAAAAGTTAGGTTTAATGATACTAGTAATTTAACTAGAGAACAGGTTTTCAATAGAATAGCACAAGCAGCATTTAATTTATGCATTCATGAACATGAAAGAGAAATGAGGGTCAATAAAGATGAATAACTTATCTGAAGAAGAATTAGAATTTATTCGTAAGACAAAAGAAAAAGTTGAGAATATGAATTTATTCAAGCAATCAAACTGGACAGAAGAAGAAAAAGAATATTTGCTTAATTCAGATAAAAACTTTACTGAAATAGCAAAAGAATTAAATAAAAGCTCTTCATCAGTTAGATCAATGGCATCTCATATGGGAATAAAAAAACCTCATAGGCAATGGGAAAGTGAAAAGGTTGCGAATTTAATTAAGCACTATTCGGACCCGAATATCACTATCAGTCAAATATGTCAGCTATTAGGAGAGACAAAAGGAGCAGTAGATTATCAAGTTAGAAAATTAGGCCTTAAAAAAGCTACAAATTTAGGCTGGACGGCTGACCAAGAAGAATTATTAAGACAATTATATTGTGAAGAAAATGAGACAATAGAACTTATAGCTCAAAAATTGGGAAAAAATACACCGGCGGTAAATTCTAAGATTGCAAGAATGAAGCTAAAAAGAAACAAAAGAAAATAAACAGGAGGTGATAAACAAATGATAATCATTCCAGAAGCTTTACAAGTATATTGCATCTTAGTTAAGCATTTTGGATTTGATGACAGTTGGACTAGCTTTGAAAAATGGCAATATAAATACAAGAATTTATTCTAAGGGGGGAGTAATTTATGAGTGATTTATATAACAGTTACAAAACATTTAGCAATAATGAATTTGGAGAAATAAGAGTATTAGAAATTGAAAACGAGCCTTGGTTTGTAGGTAGAGATATAGCAACTGTTTTAGGTTATAGCAACCCACCAAAAGCAGTAAGAACTCATGTAGATGAAGAAGATAAAGGGGTGAACGAAATGGACACTCCTGGCGGTAAACAAAAAATAATAGTAATTAATGAAAGTGGATTATATAGTTTAATTCTCAATAGTAAATTACCAAATGCTAAAAAATTCAAACGTTGGGTAACAAATGAAGTTTTACCTTCTATAAGAAAACATGGAGCTTATATGACAGAGGATACAATAGAAAAAGCATTAACTAGTCCAGATTTTCTTATACAGTTAGCAACTAAGTTAAAAGAGGAACAAGAAAAATCTAAACAACTTGAGGACAAGCTAGAGAAAAATAGTAAGATGCTGAACCAAATATCTGCTAGTAAAAATTCCTTATTGGTTAGAGAAGTAGCTAAGATACTAAGTAATCACCACGGCATAGTTATAGGAGAAAAGAAATTGTACCAAAAGCTTAGAGATTGGGGCTGGATATTTAAGAATAGTACAGAAGCTAAGCAAGAAGCGATAATACATGGATACTTAGAAGTAAGAGAAGGGACTAGAGAAAGTTCTAAAGGAGTATTTACATTCCATACAACTCGCGTAACCGGAAAAGGACAAAGAAAGATATTAGAAAAATTATTGGAAGAATTAGAAAATAAGTAATGCAAGTTTTAACTGAGGTCCAAATGGATGCGAGTGAATATTAAAGGGGGGTTATATAATGCAAGACTATATTAAACATTTACAAAGCCAAATAGAGTACTGGCAGAGAATCGCCCTAGCAGAAAGAGAAAAGAACATTAAATTAGAAGAAATCATTAAGAAAATTGAAGAAAAAATATACAACTTAGAGGATAAGGAGGATTAATATGAGTCAAGAATATCATTATGTTTACCTAATTGTTAATAAAATTGATTTAAAGCTTTATATTGGAAAGCACAGTACTAATGATTTAAATGATGGATATTTTGGTAGCGGCGCTGATTTAAAAAAACAAATTAGATTGTATGGTAAAGAAAATTTTGAAAAAATAATACTTGTTTATTGCAAAAATGAAAAGGAAGCATATCTAAAAGAAAGACAGTATTTATTGATAGCTAAGTCGTGGGATAACGGACAATTTTTAAATATTCATCAAGGAGGAATGAATAATCAATTAAAAGGAATACAGTCAATGCCTATAGACCCCAAGACAGGGAAAAGATATTCAAAGAAAACTGGAAAATTAACTGGTAGACCTACGTTCAGAGAATATCCTAAAGACTGGAAAGAAAAATATAAGTTGTATAAAGAAGGAACTTTAAAAGCTAAACAAATTCAAGAACTCTATAAGTGGCCTAAGAGTACTTTCTATTATATGATTAAGCAATATGAATCTAAGGAGGATAAATATGAATTGGATATTAGATGAAACTATATATAATTTAAAATCTAGAATTTCAGCTTTAGAAAAAGTTATAAATAACGAAGAAGTAAATCGTATTTATAAAATGTCAAAGGTTGAAGAAATTAAATTCCTAAAAGAAATATTACAAGAAATTGATGTAATGATGCAAGAAGAAGTAAGAGACCTTGAGGAAGCAGATGAAGATGAAAGAGAAAATAGAGCAGATGCTTACATGGGAATATAAAAATAGAACCTACGGCAATAGGTCCTATCTTTAGAAAAAGTTAAGTAATTAGAAATTTACTTTTTCTATATTATATCACGAAAGGATATGATTTAGAACATGAAAATTAGAGATTTATTTCAAGGATGTAATCAGGCTTTTAGAAATAGTGAACCTACATTTCAAACTAGGCTATTATATGCAGAATTAAGTAGTCCTTATGATGTATATACAGATAGCAAATGGGGTTATATAGATGCCTCAAAGGAACTGCTAGAGAGTTATAAGCCAATCGATGAACTGGAGGCTTACATTGACAAATATGAAGCTACAAACGGTAATAACACTGAATATGATAAAGCCTATATATTAGCATATAGGGATTTTATAAAACAAGAGAAGACTAAGGAGTGTGAAACTAATGAATCTATATGAAAAGTTATCGGCAATACAAAGTAAATTAAAAGCACCTAAAAATCAATATAACAACTTTGGGAAATACAACTACAGAAGTTGTGAAGATATATTAGAAGGATTAAAACCTTTATTACTGGAGTATAAAGCTACAGTTACTTTATCAGATGAAATAAAACAGATAGGCGATAGATATTATTTAGAAGCTACGGCAACTTTTGTAGACACCGAAAAAGGAGATAAGATAGAAGTTAAGGCATTAGCTAGAGAAGATGAAACTAAGAAAGGAATGGATTTGGCTCAGGTTACTGGTTCGGTTAGTTCATATGCTAGAAAATATGCTTTAAACGGGCTATTTGCAATAGATGATACAAAAGATAGTGATGCTACTAATAAGCATGATCATGATAAAGACAAGCCTAGTCAATCACCGGATATATGGAATAATAGTAAATTATCAGAAAAACAAATAAGCAGATTATATGCAATAGCTTATAGTAAAGGGATAGATAAGGATACGGTTAAAAAGCATGTATTTAAAAAATTTACTAAAGATGTAGTTAATATGACTAAAGACGAGTATGATTTCATGTGTTCTGGATATGAAAATATGCAACAAGTTGCAAACTAGGAGGGATTAATTTCCCTTCTGCTATCAAAAGAGAAATGAGGTGGGTATTAAGTGGCAAAAAGAAAAGGAATATCTAAATCAACTAGATTTGAAGTATTTAAAAGAGATAGTTTTACTTGTCAATATTGTGGGAAAAGTGCACCAGATGTTGTATTAGAAGTGGACCATATAAATCCAGTTTCAAAAGGTGGAGATGATGATATATCTAATTTAATCACAGCTTGCTTTGATTGTAATAGAGGTAAAAGTGATAAAAAACTTACTGAAAATCAAGTCATAAAAAAGCAAAAGGAAGAATTAGACAAGTTAAATCAAAGAAGAGAACAATTAGAAATGATTGCTCAATGGAGAACAGAATTATTGGATTTGGAAAATAAAGAAGCTGATAAAATTATGGAATTAGTTAGTGACTCTTTAGGATTAAATTCAAGATTAACAGACTATGGAAGAACTAAAATGAAAAAACTTATTAAAAAATATGGATTTGATGAAGTGCTGGAAAGTTCAATTATAGCCTATGAACAATATGATATTAACACGGCTTTTAATAAAATAGAGCCTATTATAAAAAACAAGAAAATGCAACAAGAGCATCCGGAAATGAAAGATTTGTTTTATATAAGAGCAATAGTTAAAAATAAATTTTCTTACTATGACTTAAATACAGCAATTATGTTATTAAAAAAATGCTATAAATTAGGGGCAACAATAGACTCATTAAAAGATTTTACAAAGAGATGTGAAAACTGGACCCAATGGAAAGATGGACTCAATCAATTTATAGAAGAAAGTGAAGACAGTGGAGTTGACATTATTTCAATATGCAAAAGAAACAATATAAATCCTAATGATATAGAAGATATTATCGAAAAAGTAGGCGAATTATATTATGCGTTAATGGATGAATTGATAGAAAAATCAGATTTTTTAGGAGAACGCGAATACAGTAAAATAGCAAAATATATACAAGAAAATATTAATGGTTATATACAAGTAGATACAGATTTTAATAGCAAAATGAAGGAGTGATAATATGGCTAAATATAGAGCAATACAAACAGATTTCTGGGAAGATGGATTTGTATTAGACTTAACTCCGGAAGAAAAATATTTTTATCTTTATATATTAAGCAATCCTAGAACTACTCAATGTGGATGTCATGAGTTACCTTATAAAGTTATAGAAATGCAAACTGGATATAACAGAGAAACAGTTGAAAAGCTATTACAAAGATTTGTTGACTATGGAAAAATTGAATATTCACCTGATACAAAAGAAATTCTCATAAAGAATTGGCATAAATTTAATTTTACTAAATCTCCAAAGGTTATGAACTGCATACTAAAAGAAATTTCAGAAATTAAAAATCCAGACTTTAAAAAATATATGATAGATGTTTGTATAGGGTATGGATACCCTATGGATAGTCTATATATAGACTTGGGGGAAAAAGAAAAACAAAAAGAAAAACAAAAAGAAAAACAAAAAGAAAAACAACAACAACAAGCAAAAAATACCGTATCACCTGTTGTTGTTGATAAAATAAAGTCTTATTTCGATTTGAAAAATGAAGATATACAAACTATATATGAAGCTCTTATAAGTGCAGATAAAGATGTTTCATATTTAGATGAAAAACTTCAAATTACTAAAAGTTCAAATGTAAAAAATGTTACTGGTTTTATTATTAAAGCAATTAAGGATAATTATACATTAAACAATAAAACTAACAATATTCAATTTAAACCGACTAAATTTCATTATAATGCTGGGAATGAAAACTTTAGACAATATGATCCTGATGAACTAGAAACACTTCTAAAAGAAAGTCAAAAGGGAAAATTTTAATCCAGGGGATTTCCCCTGGTAAGGGGGAGTAATTATGAAATACAAACATATGCCAGTAAAGAAATACCATTCTAAATATACAGATCCAAACGACAATACATCACTTAACTATCTTGCTTTAGCAGCAGCAATACTAGACCCAAATCCGAAGAAAGACTCAAGAAATTACATGCTACCAGAGTTATTTAATCCAGAGGAAGCAGAAGAAAGAATAAGAGAAATTGACAATATAAGAGCAACTGGAGGAATAACAGAAGCAGAAATGATTGTCATTAACGAAGAAAATGCTAATTATGATATAAAAGTCAGAAAAGAATTAGAGGCAATTAAAAAAAGAAGAGTTTTCAAGAGAAGACAAATTAGAGTAATTAACAAGTATGCAGGAGAAGAGAGAATATTTTCTTCTATGAAGGAAGCTTGTGAAGAATACGATTTAAATTACAACAGTGTACAAAATACATATAAATATTATCAAAAGAGATACGGAGCAAACAAAATTAAATATCATGGATTAATCATAGAGAAGATGTAGAGGGGGAGTAATTATGAGTATCGATAAAAATATTGTTGAATTGTTTGGAAAGGCTCAAAATGGCGATAGAGAGGCTGTAACAAGCATTGTTGAGGATAATATGGGGCTTGTATATAAGCAAGCAAAGAAATTCAAAGGTAAAGCAATAAGTTACGATGATGCAATTCAGGTTGGGAGTCTAGGATTATTACATTCTATACAAAATTATGACCCAGAACTAGGAATAAAATTTTCAACTTATGCAACAAGCAATATAATAGGTAAAATAATGCATACTGTAAGAGATCATAGAGAAGATGTACCATTCAGAATTCCAAGAAAAAATTTTAATGAATATAGACAAATCAAGCAAATTAGAAAAGAATTCGAAAAAATGCAAAGAGAACCCACTCTAAAAGAAATGTCAGAAATTATGGGAATAACAATACAAGAAATTACAAAGACATTACATCTTATGGAGGGTAAACTTCCCATGGACAGCACAATGAAAGCATCTAAACATAAAACAAAGGCTGTAAAATTTTCAGAAACATTAGAGAGCAATAGCATATCAGAAGACCAAATAATTTTCAAAATAGATATCCCTAATGCTATTAATAAGCTACCAGAAAGGGAAAAATTAGTAATAATAAAAAGATTCTACGAAGAAAAAAGTCAGTCAGAGATTGGAAAAGAATTACAAACAAGCCAAGCACAAATTCACAGAATAGAAAAAGGAGCATTAAAAAATCTAAAAGATATTTTGAACGGAAAGAATATAGAAATATTGGACTTGGACAAGCTAGTAACTAGAAAACGCAGAGATATAGATGTAGTAACAACGGATTTAAGTTGTCTTACACAGAGACAAAAGAAGTGTGTTGATTTAGTATTTGGCAAAGGACTAACACAAGCTGAGGCAGGCAAAATATTAGGCGTGAGTAAACATAATGTATATGCAGCGATAACCGAAGCAATAAAAAAACTAGATAAAAAGAAAATTAGTTAAGGGGATGAAAACTAATGAAAAATATTGTTGGTGCTAAAGAAAATGTGTGCCCTCATTGCCAAGGCACAATGCTATACATAAAAATCAATAAAGCTAAAGTTATTAGTCAATGTAAATGTGGATGCACTATAGATGGAAGAGCAAAAGATGAAGTTAGAGTATGGAGTTATGATCCAATAACAAAAGAGGTTATTAACAGTTAAATAAAAGTTACTTTAAAAGGAGTTGATTGTATGAACTTATTAAGTATAGAAATTACAATGACATCTTTAGAAGTAGTAGACTTGATAAATAAATTTAGAGAGGAAGAAGGAAATAAAGGGGCAGTAAGACACGACAACTTTATGGCTAGTATACGAAAAGAAATTAAATCACTTGAGAATGTTGGTATAAAAAAGGATGAATACATAGACAAACAAAACCAACAAAGACCATACTATATACTAAATTATGAATGTATAAATTATCTTAAAAATAATAGTAAACATGATATATCAGCATATTGTTATATGTTAGAGAAACTAGGAGGAGACAAAGTTAACCTAGAAATATTACCAGCGACATCAACAAGAAAAGAATTATTGATAGATAAAATACTATTAGCGTGGTTTGATAAGGAGCAAATATATCGCCAGTATCCTGTATTAAACTATAGATTAGATTACTACATCCCTGATTGTAACTTAATCATAGAATACGATGAGTCGAGTGGACATAAAAACAAAGAAAAGGATAATAAACGAATGCAAGAAATTTTAGAGTTTTTAATCCAAGAATGGGTAAATGATCCTGAATCTGATGGATATGATGTAGATAGATATATTAGCGGGAAATTTAAATTAAATGACATCATAACTGTTATAAGGATTGAAGAATTTAAAGAGGAAAGGGGATTAAATGAGCTGTTTGAGTTCTTAACTGGTGATGTTAAAGGGGCAAGTAAATTAGTAAATTTAAATAGATAGTAACTGAAACACTAAATAAAAAATACGAAAGAAAATTATTAAGTGCGGAGGAAATAAATTAATGAAATTAACAGGATTACAAATAAGAAATATGCAAATGCTACAGGACCTAGAAAAAATGATAAAAGAACTTGAGGTAAAAAGGATAGAGCATGATTTATTAAATAAAAACAAATATGCTGAACTATATAAGGTTTATCATAGATTGTTAGAGGGGATTAGATGAAAGAGGTTATAAAGTTTGCTAAATTCTACTATGAGCTAGGCTATAGCTTAAATGAAGCGATAACTATGGCTATTAATATAGCTAGGGAGGCTGAGATAAGCAAATATGAAAGGTGAAGATTTAGAACAAGCAACTTTAATACAATGGTGTAATTTACAGTCTTGTAAATATGAAGAATTAAAATGGATTTATGCAATTCCTAATGGTGGTTATAGAAATAAAGCAGAAGCAAAAAAATTAAAAGCTACTGGAACAAAACGTGGATGCCCAGACCTTTGCTTACCAGTTGCTAAAAATGGAAAACATGGCTTATATATAGAGATGAAATATGGAAAGAATAAATGTACCATAGAACAAGTTAAATGGCTAGATTGGTTATATAAGCAGGGATATATGTGCAAGGTTTGCTGGAGTGCAGATGATGCAATAGAGGTAATAAAAGAGTACTTGGGGATAAGGGGGTAATAGAAATGATTAAAACAGAATTATACAATGATAATTTTCAGAACTATAAAAGATATGGAATACAGAAAGCACAGTTAGTAATAGCAGATATACCTTATAATATAGGAAACAATGCTTATGGTAGTAGTCCGGTATGGTATATAGGAGGAGATAATAAGAACGGGGAAAGCGAAAAAGCAGGCAAGATGTTTTTTAATACAGACAGTAATTTTAATATAGCTGAATATTTTCACTTTTGTAATAGATTACTTATAAAAGAGCCTAAAGAAAAAGGAAAAGCACCAGCTATGATAGTATTTTGCAGTTTTGAACAAATACCAATAGTTATAGCATATGGAAAAAAACATGGATTTAAAAATAATTACCCACTATTTTTTATAAAAAATTATTCTTCACAAGTATTAAAAGCAAACATGAGAATAGTTGGAGCTACTGAATTTGCAGTCGTATTATATAGAGACAAACTACCTAAGTTTAATAACGGAAGAAAAATAGATAAAGAGACAGGTAAACCGATTAGAGGAACAGGTAAAATGATTTTTAATTGGATTAACTGGGAAAGGGACAATCCAAAGCAATATCCTAAAATACATCCTACCCAAAAACCAGTAAGTGTATTAAAAAAAATAATTGAAATATTTACAGATGAAGGAGATGTTGTAATAGATCCAGTGGCAGGAAGTGGAGCAACCTTAAGAGCAGCACAAGAGCTTGGAAGAAATTCTTATGGATTTGAGATAGATAAAAAATTCTATAAAGAAGCTAAAGAAAAAATGCTTTCAAATCCAAATAAATTCAAAGAAATAACCATGGATGACTATATAAATACTCTATAGATAGGTGAACAACTAAATAGGGGATTATGCAATACCAGTGTAGTTCCCTATTCTTATTTGACTATCAAATGAAAAGAGGTGGTTTTGTGAATATACCTTATGTTTTTAGAAAATGTACTAAATGTGGTGAATGGCTAGTTGCAAATAATTCATATTTTAGTAAGAACAAATGTGGAAAATATGGATTACAAAGTAAATGTAAAAGATGTGATAATAAACGTCGTAAAAAATATTACAAAGAAAACAAAGAAAAGATACTGGAAAGTTGTAAAGAGTACCGAAAAAATCATTCAGAACAAAGAAAGATATACCAAAAACAATATTATGAAGAACACAAAGATACTATAAAAGAAAATCAAAAAAAATATTACAAAGAGAATAAAGAAACTGCACTAAAAAGAAATAAACAATGGAAAGAAAATAATCTAAATCATATGATTGAATACAGAAAAAAATACTATCAAGAAAATAAAGAATATATAGCTGAATATCATAAAGAGTATCAAATTAAAAATAGAAAACGTCTAAATAAAATATCCAAAAAATATTATCAAGAAAATAGAGAACGTTTATTGGAATATAGTAAGGAATACAGAGAAACACCACAAGGACAAATTGTTAAATTTAATAGTCATCATAAAAGAAAAGTTCAAAAGAAAAACCAAGGTAATGGAATAACAAAAGAACAATGGCTTGACTGTATGAAATTCTTTGAATTTAGATGTGCATATAGTGGACAAGTATTATCTAAATCCACAAGAAGTTTAGACCATATAAAACCACTTAATCGAGGTGGAGAACATGAAGTATGGAACTTAGTACCCATGGATAGAGGATTAAATTCAAGTAAGAATGATAATAATTTATTAGAATGGTATCAAGAACAAGATTTCTATTCAGAAGATAGATTACAAAAAATATATGAGTGGCAAGAATACGCTTTTAATAAGTGGGGTGATATAAATGTTACTAGAACAATTAAGGGAAATATTAAATAGTCTATATGTTAGATATGGATTGACCAGTGAAGTAGTAAGGCTGAGTGAGGTAATAGATGAACTAATTAATCAAGAGATGAAATAAGGGGAATTTAAACATGCTATTAAATAGAAAATATATAAATGACCTTACAGAAGAATTAGAGAGAGCACAAGAAACAAATAAAGATTGTCTTAAAATAATAGAATTCTGGAGAGAAAGAAGCAACAAATTAAAGGAAGATATAGAAGTAAAAGAAGACACAATCGAAAATCTATTAGATGCAAATAAAGAGTTAAGCCTAGCAAATACTTACTTAGAAAAACAAAATATATCATTTGCAAAGGAAAATGCAATGTTGGAAAAAGAATTACAAGAGTTAAAAACTAAACACAGTAGAGTCACTGGACAATTGGACAAGTTAAGAAATTACTGTAGACAGTTAACAGGCATAGATATATTAGGAACAGGGGAGGATGAATAATATGGAGGTTGCTAAAATAACTGTAACAGATATCGGAGGAACTTATAGAGATGTAGCAGATGCAGCAAGAACTACAATAGGATTGAAAGAAGGGAAAAAAGAAATATCAGAAAGTTATATGTACAAAATGTGGAAAAAGAAAGGTGTTGAAATAATGAAAATAAAATTAAAAGGTCCAATTGATAATTATTGTCAACGCTGTTTAGAAGTTAGAAATATGGAATTACCAAACTGTGAAAGAGAATGTGAATATTATAGAAGAGGGTTACAAGTTAATCCTATTATTTATGAGGAGGTAAAAAGAAATGAAAATAGATAAATTTAAACATGCTGATAATTGGCAAGACGTTAAGGACGCAACTATGAATACAATAGGAAAAAATACAGGAGCATACCCTGATAGTAAATGGAAAAGACAATTGATATTATCAGAGCATTCACCAATAAGAAAATTAAAATTTGAATGGCGTTGGTATGATTTGAAATCTTGGGTTTCTGTGCATTTTGTTAGACATAAATTTGGTATAGACCACTTTGTTAAAACTCAAAGAACTGACCGTACAGGAATTAACAGAGATGATTTACCACAAGGTAGTTTAGTAAACCATGAAGTTGAAGCAAATGCACAAGCACTTATCAATATATCTAGAAAAAGATTATGTAGCTGCGCGTCTCCTGAAACTAGGGAGGCGTGGCAAGCCGTTAAGGATGAGGTAGCTAAGACTGAACCGGAATTAGCAAGCTGCATGGTTAGAGAATGTATTTACAGAGGTTTCTGTCCTGAGATGTTTGGTTGTGGTTATGATAAGACTGAGGCTTTTAGAAAAGAGGTTAAAAAATATAGGGGGTTAGAATATGGCTTGTAGAAGAAAAACAAAAGGGAATGATTTTACTCATTCCCTTTGAAGAAATCTTTTAATATCTTGTTTATTTGACTACTAATAGTTCTATCTTCTTCCTTTGCATATTCTTTTAATTGTTCTAGTATTTCCTCATCGAGAGTAATAGTAATTTTCTTTTTCATAAAATCAACTCCTTACAAGTATTATAACATACAACATTTTTATTATAAATGTTTATATTATATGATAAAGTATGATAAAGTATGATATAATATAATTAGAAAATGAATCAAGGAGTTGATTTTATGAATACGGATAGCAGAATTGGGGAGATAAATAGAAATACAAAAGGTCATTTAATGAAAATAATAAAATATACGAATTGTAAAAATATTGATGTCATATTTGAAGATGGAAGTATATCATACAATAAACGTTATAGTGATTTTAAAAAAGGAAATATAAAGAGACCAACAGATTATGTACAAATAGGAGAAGTATCTTATACATCTAAAAAAGAAAAAATGATACTTATTAATTACAATAGCTATTATGATATAGATATAAAATTTGAGGATGGAGCAATAGTTAGGCATAAAAACTATCAATGCTTTAAAAGTGGAAATATATTTAAACCAAATCGAATATTGAAGAACGGAAATATAAATGATATGCCAAAAAATTGGGTAAACTCATCAGAACTTCATAAAAGGGTAGCTAGGCTATGGAGAGATATGATAAGAAGATGCTATGATGAAAATGATTCAAAATATAAAAATTATGGTGGCAATGGAGTTACTGTATGCAAGGAATGGATGAATTTATCTGGATTCTGGAACGATATACAACAATTAGAAAATTATGGTCACTGGAAAAACGGAGAGGATTATCAATTAGATAAAGATATTAGAAAACATTCAAATAAAGTTTATTCAAAAGATACATGCAAATTTGTAACAAAACATGAAAATGCTAGAGAGTCAGCTATAAGAAACAATCTAGGCAAAACTATAGTTATAAACAGACCAATAATATGTTTAACGACGAAGCATATATTTAGTTCAGTAGCAGAAGCTAAAAGATTCTATAACGTAAAAGAAGGCAGTAATACTAATATAAAAAAATCTTGTTTAAATAATAAATATTCATGTGGAAAATTCAAAGGTAAAAAACTATATTGGAAATATTTAAATATAAATCATAATAAAAGTTACAAAGTGTTGGAGGGTAAAATATGAGAGCTAAAAGAAAAAGCTGCAAAGAAAGACAATTAGTTGATTTGATAAACAAAAGATTTAAAGTATTCTGCAATGAGTCTTATGATTTAGAGGGAATAGGTTGTATGAATTGTGAACTTAATTTTGAGGATGAAGAAAGTTGTGAAATACAATATATAAAAATGCTAATGGGAAAGGATGAATAGATGAATATAGAAGAAATTAATGGAGCTATAAAAGAAATAGCAGATACATTTAAAATTAGAAATCAACAGTTAAAACTAATTGAAGAACTGGGAGAATTGACAAGGGAAATATCAAAGGATATAGCAAATGGCAGAGAAATATCAGATGATACTATATCAGAAATTGCAGATGTAAATATCTTAATCAATCAAATATTGTATCTATCAAGTAACAAGGATTACAACTCAAAAGAAAAGCTAAAAGAACATATAGAATACAAACTTCAAAGAACTATCCAAAGAATAAACATAGGATATTATAAGTAAGAGGAGTTGAGGGAGTATGGAGAAAAGAGAATTACAAGAATACATAGAAACTAAAAGAGAATTAGATATTATAAAGGATAAAATAGAGTACCTAGAAGAAAAGAAAACAAGCATTAAAAGTATGATAATAGATGATATGCCAAAAGGTGGAAGTTTTGAAAATGATAGATTAGGAGCATTGCTAGGAGAAATAGAAGAACTACTTAATATATACCATGAAAAACAAATAAGATTACTTAAGCAACAAAGGGCAATAGAAAATACAATAGATAAATTGGAAGATGCAGTAGATAGAAATATAATGAGGTTAAGATATATTGACGGATATACGTGGGAAAGACTATGTGTTTTGATGAATTACAGTTGGAATGGAATACATAAAAAGCATAGAAAAATATTAGAAAAAATAAAATAGGGGAGCAAAGCAATGAGAAACTGTATATATAGATTAATTGGAGATAATAGACAAATTCTTTATATTGGTAAAGCTGGTAATTTAAAGCAAAGATTGAGTAATCATATACATTTACCAGAAGGATGCTATGAGAAAGCAAAAAAAATTGAGTATCATTCATTCCTTACAAAAGCAGATATGGATTTCGCTGAAAAGTATTATATAGCAAAGTATAAGCCTTTTTATAATGATTTATTGAAGGAAGATATAACAATAAAAGTCAAAGAATTAGATGATGCAAAATTTACATTATACGAAACTAAGCAAAAAGAAAGCAAAAGAAAATCTAATAATACAATGAGAGATGTAGAGCTATATATTAAACACAATTCTTTTGATAATTATACTTTAAAAGATGGCTTTATAAGATATAGAGTTCCAAAAGAAATTGTATTTTCAATAGAAGATAAATTTGAAAATGTATATATCTTTTTTGATGGAGTTGATGGATTTGTTTTAAACGGTGAGAAATACGAAAAATGTTATTATGGAGTATATTCTTATGAAGACTTACATAAATTTTACGTATATTATGAAGATAAGCCACCATTTTAGATATAAAGAGTTGATAGAAGTGTACTATTTATGTGTGATATATTTAAAGTAGGAAGATTGGTCAGATAACCACACTATCTGGAGACATGAGAATAACATTCTTAAAAATTAAGTTCTGTCGGGAAGCATAACAGCAGAGGTGCTGGCTTCCCAATATGTTGCTATGGGATTTATATACAAGTAGATTATTAAATTGTCGACTATATATGAAACAAGTATATACTCATGTTCAACTCATGAGGGCGACTAATATATATATTAAAACATAGTAGTAGAAGTGAGACAGCCACTTTAAAACCAATAAGAGGCCTATTGTAAAAAACCTCCGGAGTAAACCGTGATAAAATCAAAATATTCATATATATTGTGTGTTAAAAAATCTATATATCAATTAGTATTATTAATTACTTATTGTTTTACATTATATTTAAACTATATCTTTAATTTTAAACTTTTTAAGATTTTATATTCCATTTTAATGCGCCCATTGATTTGGGTGCAATATGAAGGTATGAGTATTATCCAGTGCAACTCTGGAAACCTTCTAATGATTGTTTTTTATTCATTACTCCCACAAAGAGCACTAATAATTTAGTGTTCTTTTTATTTTGTATGAAGGTGTGATTATATGGTGAAAAGATGGAAGGAAATAGATGAAGTTATAAAACCTACAATAGAAATTCCAAAGGAATTGTACAAATATGATGACATTATGAAGGAAATACCAAACTTTGATAAAACGGATGGAGCAAAGAAAGTGTATGAAAGAAAAGAATACATAATACTAGCAGTAAAGAAAGGATATGTTGTATATAACACTGAGAAGCCATTTATAAAAGGACATTCCCATATATATGGTTTTAATGTCGCTAAAACAGTAATAGATAACTGCATAAGAAAAAAGATGCCTAAAACTAGAAACTTGTATCTATTGACCAGTCATGCGAGGGTAAGTAATGATGAAAAATATATAAGATTAGTTCAGGAATTAATAGAAGCTAAGTCGGACAAAAGAAAGCTAAAATATAGAAATAAAAATATAAATAGCAAAAGGAGCAAATAAAATGATATTTAAAATATATTTAGCGTTTGTAATAGTATCGTTAATATCATTTGCATTATATTTTCTAAGAATTAATGAATATTTAGCAGAACAAGGATTGCGATGTGTGGCAAATATGTCTACTGTGAAAATGCATAATATATTGCTTTATACCTTTATTTCATATTTATTTTGGCCACGAGTGCTATTACTTTGGAGTTATAGCTAATGATGAAGAGTTTGAAGAATTTTATAATGGAAATGAGGAAGATGCTTAAATAGAAAAGATAATGGGGTGGTGATATGGCAAGGGTAAGAAGTCCAAACAGAGATAAAGCATTTGAGATATATAAATTAAATAACGGTGAAATCTTACTCAAGGATATTGCTACGCAGCTTGGGGTTAAAGATACTCAGATAAGGAAATGGAAATCTCAAGACAAATGGGAAGAAAAAATAAAAGGAACGTTACCTAAGAATAAAAGGAACGTAACTAATAAAAAAGTAGCTAAAAAGAAGAATACAGAACAGACTGATTTTAATGAAGTGGAGTCAATATTAGAAAATACTAAACTTACTGATAAGCAAAAGCTTTTCTGTATTTATTATATAAAGAGTTTTAATGCTACCAAAGCTTATCAGAAAGCTTATCAATGCAAGTATGATGTAGCTAATTCAGAAGGATATAAGCTTCTTGTAAAACCTTGTATCAAATTAGAAATACAAAAGCTTAAGAAAAATAAACTTAATAGAGCTATGTTAAGTGAAGATGATATATTTCAAAAGTATATAGATATAGCTTTTGCAGATATAACAGATTACTTAGAGTTCAATAGTAAGGAAGTACAAGGCGAATATGGAACATACACTAAAAATACTATAAGCCTTAAAAATAGTGGCGAAGTAGATGGAAGCTTAATAAGTGAGATATCAGAAGGCAGAGACGGAATAAAAATAAAGCTACAAGACAAAATGAAAGCATTGCAATGGCTATCAGATAGAATGGACTTATTACCTACTAGTGTAAAAACTAAACTTGATATAGAAATGCTTAAACTGGAAGTGGAAATGAACAAACATGATAATACACAAGAAGAAGTAGAAAACGATGGATTTATAGAAGCTTTAAACAATGCGACAGATGAGGTATGGAACGATGAATAAGCTTGATGTTTTAAAAAAGAAATGGTCCAAAATAAAAAATAAAGTCCATACAGTGAAAAAAGCTACTATAAAATTTAAACCATTTTCCACTAAACAAAAGAAGGTCCTTACATGGTGGATGGACAATTCACCAGTACATGATATGGATGGAATTATAGCAGATGGAGCTATACGTTCAGGAAAAACTGTATCAATGTCACTAGCTTATGTTGTATTTGTCATGGAAAAGTTTAATGGACAAAACGCTGGTATGTGCGGTAAAACAATAGGCTCATTTAGAAGAAATGTACTGTTTTGGCTTAAATTAATGTTAAAAGCTAGAGGATATAATATACAAGATAAAAGAGCAGACAATCTATTAATAGTAACAAAAGGTAATGTTACTAATTATTTTTATATATTTGGTGGAAAAGATGAAAGGTCACAGGATCTTATTCAAGGTAGAGTGATGCCTCCTTATACAGAAATGTATAAGTAAACTTCGGACAAAATCGGTGAAGGCTAAGTTTTAATTTAAATTGTAACAAGAAGGTATTACACTAAACGGTATTTTATGATATAATATACTTGAGGTGATAATATGAAGGATTTAACAGGTATGGTAGTTGATGATTTGACAGTAATAGAATTTTCTCATAAAGAAAAGAAATATAAACAATATCAATATTATTGGAAATGCAAGTGTAAATGTGGAAAAGAAATTATAAGAAGTCATAGGAGCTTGTTAGAAAATAGAGGTTATAAAAGCTGTGGATGTTATAGAGATAAAATTTTAAAAGAACATAACTTTAAAATTAATAATCCTAGAAAAAGTCATGGAATGTCAAAAACTAGACTATATAAAATATATGCTAAAATTAAAGAACGTTGTTATTATGAAAAATATCCAGAATTCCATCTTTATGGAGGAAGAGGAATAAAGATGTGCGATGAATGGAAAAAAGATTTTATGATGTTTTATAATTGGGCAATGGAAAATGGATATAATGAAAAATTAAGTATAGATAGAATAGATTTTGATGGCGATTATGAACCTAGTAATTGTAGATGGGCTGATAAAATAACACAAGCTAATAATAAAAGAAATAATATAAGACTTACATATAACGGAGAAACACATACTATGCCAGAATGGGCAAGAATTTTAAATTTGCCTTATTCAACTTTAGCTGATAGACATAAAAAAGGAAAGTCAGTAGAAGAAATATTAAATCCTAAAAAATTAAGATAAGTTAATACCGAGATAATATATAAACTTAAAAATTTATATAAATTGTAGAGCATAGGAGTTGAACCTATGCTTTTTCTTATGGAAAAGTATAGAATATAATACTCCCACGAGTGTCCGACACGATTATATATAGGATAATCTGAGAACCTAACGTTAAACGAGGGTGAAAATATATGCCGAACTTATAGGAAACTATAAGAAGTAGAGGATAAAAAGCCTTTACGATAACAAATTGATTACATTATGTTCATGTTTCTTTGATGAAGTAGCATTAATGCCTGAGTCTTTTGTCAACCAAGCAACTGGTAGATGTTCAGTAGAAGGAAGTAAGTTTTTCTTCAATTGCAACCCAGGGGCACCTTTCCATTGGTTCAAGAAAAAATGGATAGATGAAGCTGAAAAGAAAAATTTATTGTATTTACATTTTACAATGGATGATAACTTGTCTCTATCAGAAAAGATAAAAGCTAGATATAAAGCAATGTATACTGGAGTGTTTTATAACAGATATATTTTGGGACAATGGGCAGTGGCAGATGGAGCTATATATCCTATGTTTAATCCGGAAATACACACAGTTCAAATGAAAAGAAACTGGACAAGGATATTCATAGCTGGAGACTTCGGGATACAAAATGCCACTACTTTCGGTATATTTGGATATTATGCACCTGAAAAGAGATATCATCAAATATCATCTTATTATCATAATGGTAGAGAAGAAGGGCAAAAGACAGTAAAAGAGTATGTGTCAGATTTAAAGAATTTTATACGAGAAAACATGGTTATGCCAGAATATATTGCTATTGACCCAAGTGCAGCACCACTAAGAGTAGAATTACTAAAGGATGAATATTTTAGTAGACATAATATAAGAATTATAGCAGCTAAAAATAATGTAGAAATAGGAATACAAATGGTATCTTATTTACTTAATATAAATAAATTCACTTTAGATCCAAGCTGCATTCATGATATAGAAGAATTTGGTTCGTATGTATGGGATAGTGATAAATTAGATAAAGGAAAAGAAGAAGTTGTAAAAATAAATGACCATGCCATGGACAAGATAAGATATGCACTAATGACAGATACAACTATACATAGAACATTTGATAGAGAGCTTAAACTATTTAGCGGTAAAGGAGCAAGAGAATAGGAGGTGATAAAGTGGATATATATAACAAAATAGAAAAATCGTTACTAGGATTAAATAGTACTGATACCAAGTTTGCCAAAGAACTCCAGGAAGTAAAAAAATATTATGAATTCTATGAAGGTAGACCAGAAACAATTGAAGATGACACAGAAGATGAAAGAGGGCAACTATGGAAAGTGAAAACTGACGATTATAAGCCTACTAGAGAAATCAGAAATATAACCAAGAAATTAATGAAAAAGCAGAAAAGATTTATGACCGCAGTAAAACCAGATTTTATTATTAAATCGATCGATGGAGCAGATGTTGAAAGAGTTGACAATAAAAAAGCTATAATAAATAAAATATTAAATGAAGGTAAGTTCTGGAATAAATTTTCTAAAGCTTTTTTAGATTGCACAATTGGTAAAAGAGTAATGCTTTGCTTAATTACTGATATAGACGACCAAGGAAATGTTTTATCAGAAAAACCTATTAGGTTTAGATTTTATACAATGCCAGAGTTCACATATGAATATGATCCAAATGATTGCGATAAATTGATAAAAGTACAAATAGCATACCAAGATGAAACAACTATAGGTAAACTACAGACTGAACAAAGATGGCATAAATGGATATATGAAATGAGAGGCAATGAATGCTGGGCAACTTATCAAGTTGTTGACGGTATAAATACTCAGGCATATATAGAAACAGTAAATGAAAATGGTGAAAAAGAGAAAGAAGAGATTAAGCAGGATTGGAATACAGGATTAAATCAATTGCCATGTAAAATAATATTCAACGGTGGACTAACAGGAGATGTAAGAGGACATAGTGATATAAAGGATTTAATGGATATGGCCATGGATTATAATAGAACTATTTCCGATTATAGAGATGCATTAAAATTTAAAATGTTTGAACAAGATGTATTTGTAAATGCAGATCCTGATTCTATTGCTGGTATTAAAATAGCACCTGGTTCAATAATTGATTTAAAAGGAGACCAAAGCTTAACAATAGATGGGAATATTCCTACTCCTACATATGGCAAATTAACTTCTGCATTTAACTTTCAAACTGCAGCCGATAGTTATTTAACTGGGCTAAAAAAGGATATGTACGAGTTGATGGACCAACCTTTGCCAGAGTCATTAGTTAATGTAGCAAGCGGTAAAGCACTTAGAATGTTAAATGATGATTTAATAGGAAGATGTGAAGAAAAATGGCAAGAATGGGATGATGCATTTAGATGGTTAATAGATATAATAATTGAAACTGTCAACAAAGGAAATCTTTATAGAGATGTTAAAGATATTGAAGATTTAAACCTAAATACATCATTAGAATTTTATCACAATTATCCAATACCTGATGATGAAACAGAAACAAAAGAATTAGCTATGAAAGAAGTTGAAGCTAATGTACGTTCTCATCAATCATATATTAGAGACTTTGGAGAAGCACAAGAAGCAGATAAAGAATTTGAAGAAATCTTGAATGAACAAGATAAACTTAATATGACACTTAATAGTTCTAGTGGATTAGATGATTTTAATGCTGGCGGTGAAGGCAATGAATAAAGCAATTTGTGACAAATGCAATAGAAAATTCACAATAAAGCTTCACACAAAAGAAAAAGATAATATGCAAATAACTTATTTTAAATGTCCTGAATGTTATAAAGAATACATTGTGAATGTAACAGATGAAAAGCTTAGAGAAGGTATGCTTAAAGCTATAGAGCTAAGAAATAAGATGATTAGCGATGTAAACGATAAAGAAGCTATAAGAGATTATCATATTATAAAAACTAAGAATTGCATAAGAGGTAAAAAACTTAAAGAAAAATATTTGGGTGGTTAATATGAATAGATATTTAAACGATTTAAATAATTACCTAAAAAGAAACAAATTAAAACTTAATAAGCAAGAGCAACAAGCAATACTTAAAGCATATAATAAAGCTTTTGATAGTATGTTGAAGCAATATAAAGCTAATTCACATAAGAAAAATGCAACTCAAATAGCAAGAACAGCATACTGCAAACAATTACATAATGAAATTCTAAAAATTATTAAAGAATACAATATGAAAGTTACTGATAATATTCTTAATGCACATGTTGATATTTTAACGAAAGATGTAGACTATTATAAAGACACAGACCTATACAAAGAAATCAAGAAAAATGTCAATATAGTTAATAGACAAGTAATAGAGCAAATGATTAAAGGGCAAATATATAAAGATGGCCAAGGACTTAGCAAAAGACTATGGAAAAGTGTTAGCAGAAGTGGTGATAAGATAGAAGAAGCTATTACAAGCATGATAGCTGAGGGAAAAGGAGCTACTGAAATAGCTAAAAATTTAACTCAATTTGCTAAACAAGGCCATAAGACTTGGGATAAAGCTAAGATAAAAGAAAAGTTAGGTAGTGCTTATGCTAATAGGTATGGAGCTGGTGGCATAGATTATGAAGCATTAAGACTTGCAAGAACTACACTTAATCATCAAGCACAATTAACTCAAAAGAATGCAAACAAAGTAAATCCATATGCCCGAAAGTTAAAATGGCATAGTGTCCATCAAGCGGGAAGAACTTGTCAACAATGTGAGGATAGAGATGGGAAAATATTTGATGTAGAAGATTGCCCTTTTGACCATCCTAATGGATTATGTCATCTTGAAAATATATTCTGTATAAATGGAAAAGAAGTATCTAATATTCAAATGGCAGAAGACATAGGTAAATGGATTAGAGGAGAAGAAAACAGTGGAACTATGGATATATTGTATGAAGATTTATAGGGAGGAAATATGATAGAGAAACCAACAAATACAATGACAATAAAAGTTAAAATGACTGAAATGGATGAAATTAAAGATATAATAGCTTCATTTATTTTTATGCTAGAGGATACTAGAATAGATAGAAACATAAGGGAACAATATTTAGAAACCTGTAAGCCTTTAAAGGAAAATTTCTTTGTAAGAATTGATAAATAAGGAAGAATTATGGCAAGATACAAAACAAAACCTTGTGAAATAGAAGCTATTCAATTTACAAACGCATCAATAGATGAAGTTATTGAATTTACAGAAGGAAAAGCACAATTATGTCATGACTTGGTGTATAGGATAAACAGACCTCAATCTGATGGAAACTATTTATTAATAGAAACTCTAGAAGGACTTATGAAAGCGACTCAAGGTGATTATATTATTAGAGGATTAAGAGGAGAATATTATCCATGTAAACCTGATGTATTTGAAAAGAAATATGAGGAGATTAAATAATATGAATGAACAAGATATGAAGCTATTTAGCTTCTTTTTTTATTATCTTTCATTAATTTAAAATCCATAAATTGGAAATAATATGAATATAGAGAACTTGCGGGATAATTACCCGCCTTCTAAAAATAATAAATCAACGGAAAGGATTGATGTTAATGTTAGTAGAAGTACAAAAATTAAATAAAGAAGAAGTAACTGTTGTAAGCAGCTTAGATGTAGCAGAAACTTTTGAAAAAGAACACTACCATGTTCTTGAAGACATAAGAACAATAGAAGACAAAATTAGTAGCCCCGAATTTTCGGGTTTGTTCTTTGAAAGTAATTATAAAGCTAAAAATGGTAAAAAGTTACCTATGTATTATATGAATAGAGATGGTTTTACATTATTAGCTATGGGATATACAACAGAAAAAGCAATGCAATTTAAGTTAGCTTACATAAAACAATTCAATGCTATGGAAAAACAACTAAAAGAAAAATTAGTTGAAAGACAAAAGGGCATAGCGGTACGACAAGCATTAACAAAATCAATCCAACAATCAAATGAAAATGAAAGAATGCATGGACATGCATATTCAACTTATACAAACTGTATTTACAAAGTAATATTTAATAAAAATGCTAAACAACTAAGAGAAGAATATGGAATAGATAAAAAAGCTAATCCGAGAGATTATTTTAGTTCAGAAGAATTAAAAGCAGTTCAATCAATGGAATGCTTAGTAAGTGGATTAGTGGATTGTGGTTGGGATTATAATCAAATAAAAACATTCATTCAACAAACTAATACAAAAGCTTTAATGGAAGCTTAAATTTATATTTTGAAATAAATAACAGGATAGCCTTCGGGTTATCTTTTTTTATGCCCTAGGCATGGCGTAAAAAGGCTTAAGTTCCTGGTTACTTCATAACCTTGTATGATAAAAATACTTTTTCTATGCTTTAGTAAAAACATTGATATATCATCCACCAGGATGTAAAAGGAGGATTTAATATGGCAAAACAATTAAAAGATTTCTTAGCAGGATTAGATAATGCTACTGAAATAGAGAATAAAATAAATGATGCTTTAAAAGAAGCTGGGTGTAAAATTTTCGTTGATGATGGTAAAGAAAATATATATGTACCTAAAACTAGATTAGATTCTAAGATATCGGAGCTTAAAAACTCCAATGATAAAATAAAAGAACTAAATACACAAATAGGGACACTTAAAGATGAATTAAAAGGCACAGAAGGAGCTTCTGAAAAGATAAAAGTCTTAGAAGATTCAATAGCAAATTATGATAAGACTGTTAAGGAAATGCAATTAAATAATGCCGTAAAAGATATGGCCTTAGAATTTAAAGCTAAGGACAATACAGGTAAAGATATACTAGCTTTTTTAGATAAAAGTAAAATAACTGTAGGTACCAACGGTGAAGTTACTGGAATTAAAGAGCAAGTAGAAAGCCTTAAAAAAGAAAAATCTTATTTATTTGAAATTGAAGAACAACAAAATAAAGGTGGATTTAATTTTTTTGGAACTGGATCACCAGGAAAACCAAGTAATTTAAATCTATTTGGTTCTAAGACAACAAATGAAGGAGATTTTGGAAAAATGCTATCGAAACAAAACAAACCAAATTCAGATGAACAAATAGATAGCGATTATTACTTTAAAAAATAGGAGGAAAATAACATGCCAAAATTAAATACTACAAAAATATTAGCACCTGAAAAAACTTTTTTAGCATTTCCTGACCATTATGTTAATGTAACTGCTAAAATAGAATATTCAGTATTAAAAACATTTACTACTACTGACCCAGCAGGAAATAAAGCATTATTAGCTGGACAAGTGGTAGCACTTGCAGATGATGGAACTGTTACTAAATCCGCTGCTGCAGCAAGCTCAACTAAAGCTACAGGAAACGCAATAGTATTCAATACAGTAAGATTAGATGATTATACTGAAAATACTGATGACTATGTAAATGTAACAGTACTTGTTCATGGATTCGTTAGAAAAGATAGACTAAAAGATGCAGCTAACTTAGATGCACCATTAATTCATGTAATAGCACAATAATTCAAAGGAGGCAAAGAATATGAATATTAATTTATTTGATTTTATAAACGCAAAAGAAATAGCCGCTTTTGTAACTGAAAAACCAGAAAATAAAATACCATACTTTGGTGAAACTTTATTCCCGGCGCAAAAGCAATTAGGAACAGATATAAGTTGGTTAAAAGGGGCAAATGGATTGCCAGTAGCAATACAACCTTCTAACTATGATGCAAAAGCAAGAATGAGAGAAAAAGAAGGATTTGACAGAGTTGCCACTGAAATGGCATTCTTTAGAGAAGCAATGAGAATTGGTGAAAAAGATAGACAACAAATAAATCTTTTATTAAATAATCCACAATCTCAATTGGCTTTACCTCTTATAAGAAATATTTTCAATGAAACAGCTAGATTAGTTGAAGGAGTTAGAGCTCGAGCTGAAATAATGAGAATGCAATTATTAACATCCGGTAAAATAGATGTTACTTCTGCTGACGGTAGAGCAAAATATATATATGATTATGGCCAAGCTAATAGTTTTAAGCCAAGACAAGGAACTGCTGGATGGGGAAATGATACAGCTGATCCAGTTAAGGATATAATAGCTTGGTGCGATTATATGGAAACTAAAACAGGTACTAGACCAACTAGACTTGTAATGAACAGAAATACTTTCTTAAAATTATATGGAAGTAAAAAAATTCATTTAATGATGTATCCAAACGATAACAATACTAATTATTTTGTATCTGAAGCTCAATTGAAAGCATTCGTAGAAGATGTGACTGGATGCTCTATATTTATATATTCTAAAAAAGTTGCAAATTTAGACAACTCAACAGGATTAGCATCTACTTCTCCAGTATCATTAATACCAGATAATAAAGTTGCAATAATGCCATCTGGTCCTTTAGGCTCAACTTGGTATGGAACAACTCCTGAAGAGTCAGACCTTATGACAGGCTCAGATGCTCAAGTATCAATAGTAAACACAGGAACTGCAATAACTACTTATAAAGAAAAACACCCTGTGAATGTAGTTACAATTGTATCTTCTGTGATGATACCTTCATTTGAAACAATTGATTATTGTGCAGTTGCAGATATAAGTGCAGCCAAAACAGGTGGCAGTACAGGAGATATAATATAATTTAGCTCATTTATATTCCTTTTATATAACCTCTAGGTTTAGAGACTTCTATTCCTAGGGGTATTTTAACGTAAGGAGGAATTTTAATGTTAAATGTAGAACAAGCGAAAATATTTTTACAAGAAGAAAATTATCCGTATTTCTCAGATGATCAATTAGAAGCTATGTGCAATTTATATGATGATATGAATGAATTATGCTATGTTGCTTGCATGATGAAAGCAGATGCTCAAGATATTACAGTTGGACCAATCAGCATAAAAAATAATTCTCAAATGTGGCAAAATTTAGCTCAAATGTTTTATAAAAAATGGATGGCAAATCCCAGTGGCGCTTCAACTATATCTAAATCTTTAACAGGGAAGTGTGTAGGTAGAGCAGATGAATATTAATGCTATAAAATCAAAAGTCGATGCAGTTATCAATCAATATGGCACAGAGATAAAAGTATACAGGGATATTTATAGCGAGGACGAATACGGATGTAAAAATTTAAATGAGAATATGGCATATATAGGTACAATAAAAGGAATTATAGACAATGCTAGTAGCTCACGTTTACCAACCAAAACTAACGAGAGACAAGGAATTGTAGAGTTAGATGCCTCAGCAACTTTATACATGCCTTACGAGAAAGATATTCTTATACAAGAAGATGATTATCTTGAAATTGATGGGATTTATTATAGAGTTGGGATTTTCTTAGACATAGTACACTACAATTTATTATATGAAATACCGATTGAAAGGATTGAGTTAAATGAGTGATATTACTATAGATGCTAGTGAAGTAATAAACAACCTAAGAAATATGGACCAAAGAACTAAGGCAGGAATAACTACCATAGGCAATACCGTAGCTTCTCAAATGAAAGAATATGCTCAATCTAATCATAAATGGATTGATAGAACTGGTAGCGCAACAGCCGGGATTACTGCAGACGCTAAATGGGAAGGAACAACACTTGATATATCTATTACTCATGGTGTTGACTATGGTATATGGCTTGAGACTAGAAGAGCTTTTGAAGGTAAATACAAAATATTAGAAGAAGCTAGAGATAGCCAAATTGAAACATTTAAAAGTATGTTATTAGCACTGAGATTATAGGCGGTGAATGTATGTGAACCGTATTAAAATATATGAAATGCTAAGTGAAATATGTAAAGTCGATATAACACAACAAGTTAAAAGCAAAATATCAGAAGATACTTTAGTATTAAAACAAAATAGTGTGTTAACTAGCATGAATAATGATTTGGCCGGATGGGACATATGGATTATATATATTTATTGTCCTAATAGTCCAATTAAGTTAGATGAATTAAGAAAAAAAGTTATAAGAATGTTAACTGAAAATGACATTGAAGTAATACATGAATTAAAGCAAGAGTACTGGGATGAAAATTTGCATTGCTACATATCAACGGTATCATGCAAAACACCGAGTACTTATGTTTATTAAAGGAGGATTGAAACGAATGGCAATATTATACAATATCAAGAAAGTTGTACTGACTGAACTTGATGAGTCAACTGGAGCTGCTAAAAGTAGTGGGATAGTAACTCACATTAAAACTGCACAAAAAGCAGAACTAGAAGCTGTGTTAAGCGAAGGCGATGAAGATATATTAAGAAGTCCAGAACAAATACTCGCAGTTGTAAGAACTAATGATTTAATCTACGGATATGATATGACTTTAACTGATAATACTTTTGACGCCAAAGCAGCTGAATTAGTTGCAGGTTATAAAGTTACTGGTTCTGGCAAGGAAGAAAAATGGTCTACTCCAATGATGACAGAAGGATTTACAGGGAAACCATTTAAATGCGATATATATGTTGCAAACTATTCAGGAGACTCCATAGTAAATTATGTAAAAATTACTCTTAATAAATGCTATGGAAAATTCCCAGATATGGAAGTTGGCGACGGATATTACGCACCTGAATTTAAGATAAAAGCAAGAGAAAATACAAAAGCTAGTCTTCCAATAAAAGAAATAACTTTCGTTGATGAAGTGCCAGCTGACCCAGAAGCATCTTAGAAAAACTGTTAGGAGGAATATAAATGAGTGTTATAAGTGCTGAAGCTTTTAAAAATAAAGCTACAAGAATTATAAAAATAGATGGATTTGAACCAAACGAAAAAATCGAAGTAAGAATAAAACCTGCGAGTATGTTAGGAATGATAGCAGTGGGAAAACTTCCTAATAATCTATTACAAACAGTAGATGATTTATTTATTAGTAAAGGTAATAAAAAATCAAAGGGAAAAGTTGATACATCTGATATGAATCCAGATGAACTTAAAATGGTAATGGAAATGATAGATACTATCTGTAGAGATTGTATGGTAGAACCATTATTTGATGATATAAAAATGTTTATGACTGACGCTCAAAAGATGCAAATAATGAGTGAATCAACGGGAACTGTTAATGCAGTTATACCCTTTATTCAAAAGTAGGAAAATAATAAATGTTATTAGTACTGCCAAAACTTTCGGATGTCGCCCTAGTGATATACTAGGCATAGAAGACGATGACATATATGCGCGATACTGTATAGATGAAGCATGTACATATCTTTATAATAGAATGCAACCAAATAAGGATGGAAAGAGTGAAAAGCCTACGTTTATAGAAGATATACAAGAAAGCAAGCATCATAATCCAGGATTAGATTTATTAATGAATTAGTAACTGTAAGATTATAAAAGTCTTACAGTTTTTTATTACATAAAAGGAGGTGAGGCTATGGCAGGAGTAGATTTAGGTAGTATAGTTGCACATTTAAAACTAGAGATGAATGATTTTAATAGCAAGCTAAATGAAGCGGTTGCAAAAGTTAAAGATACACAGACACAATTTGAAGGATTGAGTTCTTTTGGTAAATCACTATCAACTGTAGGTGCAGGGCTTACTGCCAGTATAACAGCGCCGGTAATGGCATTAGGTGCTAGCGTAGTAAAAACACAAATGCAATTCGAACAAGCTATGTCAAAAGTTCAAGCATTATCTGGTGCTACTGGTAGTGATTTACAATTATTAGAAAATACTGCTAAAGAAATGGGTCAAAACACGATTTATAGTGCTACGGAAGCAGCAGATGCTTTAGGATATATGGCATTAGCTGGTTGGGATGCGCAACAATCTGCAGCGGGTTTACCAGGGGTATTAAATCTAGCGGCAG
>OGQU01000302.1_pt1 | contig 63221 bp, 44 predicted proteins | sample 1553341 | NCBI WGS metagenome assembly OGQU01 (sample SAMEA2579920, study PRJEB22360) | human gut metagenome | biome: human gut; feature: human-associated habitat; material: faeces | place: Denmark | collected 2008/2010 | reverse complement strand
CCGCTTCCGCCGCCTGCGCCCGCAAACGTTCAACGCGCACCTTGTCGGTAATCGTATGCCGGGTAATCACCGGAATGATTTTTCCGGCGCCGAGTTCGGTCGCTTTTTCTATGATGAAATCGGTGCGATCCTTTTTGACCGGAGCAAACAACAGCCAGACGTCAGCCGCCGGCGCAAACGGACGGGTCCGCGCACGAACGGCCGCAGCCCCCGTTTTTTTGCCGAGGCTGACGATTTCCGCGGAAAACTCGCCGTTCATGCCGTCAAACAGCAGCACCGCATCGCCGGGCGCAAGCCGCATCACGGCACCGAGATAACGGCTTTGTTCCTCATTAAACGAAATTTCTCCGCCGACGGCAAGCGGCGTATCGACATACAGGCGGATTGCGGTGTTTCTGGACAATTTATTTACCCCAAACGAAAATAAATTCTGAATAACCTCCCGCGGAGGCTTGAGTTTATCATATGATCGGAATATACAATGACGTTAGTTAAGTTTTCGTTACAGGCAGAAACATGATTATCACTATTGACGGGCCTGCCGCCGCAGGCAAAGGAACCCTCGCCGCCGCTCTGGCGAAACGCTACCGGCTTGCTTATTTCGACACCGGCATGGTCTACCGCGCGGTGGGACTGGAAATGGTCCTGGAAGGGCTTGATGTCCAAAACGAAGAGCAGGCAGCGCAGACGGCATCGAAACTGACGTTTGTCAAGATGATGGAGCTTTCCGGCCACCGGGATTTTCGCAGCGATGTCGGCAGCCGCGCGGCCTCAATCGTTTCCGCCCATCCGAAAGTGCGCGGCGCGCTTCTTAAAATGCAGCAGGATTTTGCCTTGAACCCGACCTTTGCCGACGGCAGTCCGGCCGAGGGCGTGGTTTACGACGGCCGCGACACCGGCACCGTCGTATGTCCGCAGGCAGACGTCAAACTGTTTGTTACCGCCTGCCCGGAAGTACGCGCCCGGCGCCGTTACGACGAATTCGTGCAAAAAGGAATCGAGACCGAATACGAAAAAGTCTTAGCCGACATGATTGCCCGCGACAAACGCGATTCCGAACGCGCGGCCGCCCCTTTGAAGCCGGCGGAAGACGCGGTGATTTTCGACACTTCGGAAATGAACGCGGCGGAAGTGGCGGCCAAAGTCACGGCTCTGATTGAAGAAAAAAGCCACAAAAATGACGTTTAGCGTCAAAAAAGCGGCTTTGGACGGCAAATTTGACGCCGATAATTCAGATTGCGCTTGAAAAATAACAATTTACGTGTATAAATGAGCTGATTTGACGCGCAGGGTACGCTGCGCTCAATTTTTTAACGACGTACAAGTCCGCCCGCTTTTGCAAAATGCGGGAATGGCATTTTGAATTGTTTTTACTTTATGAATACAGCAGAAGTTCAAATCCCCGAAACCGACGAAGTTTTTGCCGACCTGCTCAACGAACAGTTCGGTGACAACGGCCTGATCGGTTCGGTCGTAAAAGGAACCATCATTAAAATCAACCCCGATTTCGTTACCGTTGACGTCGGCCTGAAATCCGAAGGCCGCATCCCGGTTCGCGAATTCGGCCAGAATCCGGAACTCAAAGTCGGCGACACGGTCGAAGTTTATGTTGACCGTTACGAAGACCGCGAAGGCAACATCGTTCTTTCGCGCGAAAAAGCCCGCCGCGAAGAAGTATGGCAGGATCTGGAAAAAGCCATGAACGCCAACGAAAGAATCAACGGCGTTATCTTCGGCCGCGTTAAAGGCGGCTTCACCGTTGACTTAAACGGCGCCATCGCCTTCCTGCCGGGTTCTCAGATCGACATCCGTCCGATCCGCGACATCACCCCGCTGATGGGCATTTCCCAGCCCTTCCAGATTTTGAAAATGGACAAGGTCAGAGGCAACATCGTTGTTTCCCGCCGCGTTGTTCTGGAAGAAACCAGAGCAGAATCGAGAGCCGAACTGATCGATGCGATCAAAGAAGGCTCGGTTCTTGACGGCGTGGTCAAAAACATCACCGACTACGGCGCGTTCATTGATCTCGGCGGCGTTGACGGTCTGTTGCACGTTACCGACATTTCCTGGAAGCGCATCAACCACCCGGCCGAAGTTCTGTCTGTCGGACAGACGGTTAAGGTTCAGGTTATCAAATTCAACGAAGACAACCAGCGCATCAGCCTCGGCATGAAACAGCTCGAGAGCGATCCGTGGCAGAACGTTGAAGAAAGATTCAAAGTCGGCGACGTTTACAAAGGCAAAGTTACCAACATTACCGATTACGGCGCGTTCGTCGAACTCGAAGACGGCATTGAAGGTCTGGTTCACGTTTCCGAAATGAGCTGGACCCGCAAGAACGTTCACCCCGGCAAGATCGTTTCGACCTCGCAGGAAGTTGAAGTCAAAGTTCTTGAAGTTGATCCGGAAAAGAGAAGAATCAGCCTCGGCATCAAACAGTGCACGCCGAACCCCTGGGCCGCTTATGTTGAAGAGCACCCGGTCGGATCCGTCATTGAAGGCAAGATCAAAAACATTACCGAATTCGGTTTGTTTGTCGGTCTGAACGACGAAATCGACGGCATGATCCACCTGTCCGACATCGCCTGGGACAAATCCGGCGAAGAAGCGGTCAAAGATTATGCCAAGGGCCAGGAAATCCAGGCTAAGATCATTGACGTCGACGTTGAAAAAGAACGCATCAGCCTCGGCATCAAACAGCTGACCGAAGACGAGAACGCCACCGCTCTCGACGGCTTCAAGAAAGGCGACACGGTTAAAGCGACCATCACCGCCATCGACGACAAAGGCGTTGACGTCGAAGTCAACGGCGTTGCCGCCAACATCAAGAAAGCCGACATGTCGAAAGACAAAGCCGGACAGGATCTGAGTCAGTATAACGTCGGCGACGAGCTGGAAGCCAAAGTCGTCAGCGTTGACAAGAAGAAAGGCAGACTCGGCCTGTCGGTCAAGGCTTTGGAAATCGAGGAAGAGAAAAAGGCGCTGGAAGAATACTCCAACACCGCTTCCACCGGTTCCGCTCTCGGCGACGCCCTCGGCGAAGCCCTGAAAAAGAAATAAGCCGCAACCGGTTTGTTTGCAAGGAACCGCCCGTCATCGGGCGGTTCTTTTTTTTAACGTCGGCAGACGCAGGCGGCGGGAACGACCGAAAAAAAACGACAGCCGCATTTTTTGCTTGGAAAAAACCGGCAAACAGAGTATAATATAAGGACATCAGACAGGAGTAAGGCATGAAACTGAACGTATCCGAATACCGTTGGATTCTGCTGAACTGTAATATTATGGCAGGCCTGTACAAAGGAAAACAATATGCGGTGATCGAACCGAAGTTTCCCAAATATCAGGCCAAACTCGACCGCCTGCTCGGCAGCATCACCTTTCCTTCCATCGAAGAATGGAACAGACTTTCCCGCGAACTCAAACCCAAACTGAAAGAAACCGGAAAGCTCCGGCACGAACAGGCCGTCCGCAAGCTGGCAGGCATGTCCAACAGCCGGCTCGCCACCCTTAACAACAAGCAGAGAATCGAACTGCTCGACGGCCTGCTGCAAGATGTTATCGGCCGGGATCTTGAAACTTTTGAGCAAAACCGGCAAACCATTTCCGCCTACGGCGATCAGCTCAAAATACTGCTGTTCGGAATCAAGCTGCCGGAAGAGTTTCTCCGGCAGGAACAGGCGCGCTGCGAACAGTTCTGCCACCGCCTGCAAAGCGTGCCGCGGCTGAAAGAAGACCTTGAAAACTGGTTTGAACTGGAATTCCGGCTACAACGTGCATTGGCCGAAAACATCATAAAAGCCTTCAACGACACTTATCAGACCCAAATCGGGCTGCGGTTTTTCGGAGAAAGCGAATGGTATCGGGCACAGGCGGAAAAAAACGCCGCGCCGGTCGGCAAAACCGCGCCGGCCGCCTATGCCGAAGGCTGCACGGTTTTCATCAACAAAGAAAAAATTGCCGCCTGCAACAACCTTTTCGTTCCCGCACTGATTTTTCACGAAGCACTGCGTGTTGCCCGGCAGCAGGAAGACTGGTCGCATTTTCCGCTGATCGACAAACTGTTTGAAAACAAATTCGCTTATCTTGCCCTGGAGGGAAACGACCTTTACGGTATGAACCCCGTGGAACATCACGCCTACCGGATGGACGAGGCCGTCGCAGGCTTCCTGCTTGACAAAATGCAAATCAAATTTATCGAAAACGATTGTCCGCCGGCAGACGCCTTTCCCCGTTTCGCGGGCAAAAACATTTTTTCCCGCAGCGAAAAAACGGCAGATATCGACAAACAGTGAAAAAGGCTTTCAATAAAAGAAAAACGCACTATTTTGACAAGGAGCACTTTGTATGAAAAAAACAATTTTGGGAGTATTTACGGCGATGGCAATCATTAACAACGTTTCGGCCGCGGAACAAAAACTGCCCGACCCGAACCGGGAAGGCGGCATGCCGCTGATGCAGGCCTTAAACGAAAGACATTCGGTCAAACAGTTCGGCGACAAGGCAATTGATGACCAAACCTTAAGCGACCTTTTGTGGGCAGCCTACGGCGTCAACCGCAGCGGCGGCCTGCGTACCATTCCGACGGCCATGAACCAGAAAGACCTTGAAATATACGTCGCCAAAGCCGACGGAATCTGGCAGTATAACGCCATCAGCCACACGCTCAAACAAATCGGCACCGACAACATTCTGCCGCTGTTTCAAACTCAGGACTACATGAAAAACGTGCCGCTGGTATTGATATATACCGGCAGCAAAGACGAAGACTATCCGGCCATGCATGCGGGATCGGCCTATCAGAACGTCGGCCTTTACGCCGCGTCCAGAGGGCTCGGCGCCGTCGTCCGCGGCTATTTTGACAAAGAAGCGGTTGCCAAAGCGCTGAATCTGCCGAACTCGGAAGCGGTCATTATCAGCCAGGCCATCGGTTGGGAGTAGGAATGCCGAATCGCCGCATGCCGCCGGGTTAATGCAGCGCGGCCGGCAGCGAACATTTTTCTCAACACTGAAAAATCCCTCCTTCCGGAGGGATTTTTACTTTCGCGTTGTCGTCATGGCAGCCGCCCCGCTTTTGTTATGCCGTTTTAATACCGGCAGGTCCGTCCGGCGCGGTTTGCCGACCGGCGTCTTTTCTTTTTTTCGGGAACGTATTTTTTATCCATAATTTTTTCCTTGTTAAACCAAAACAGAAAAAATCCCCTGTCGGGGCTAAAGAAAACAAAGCCGGAAATTGACAGACAAATAAGCAAAGCACAACGCAAATATCTTTGAATGACAATAATAGCATGCAAATTCAACTTATTATACAAATTATGCCGTTTTTTTGAAATTTTTGTTGCAAAACTCAAGACAATGCTATAATCTGCCAACAGTTTTACGGACAGGTGGCCGAGTGGTCGAAGGCGCACGATTGGAAATCGTGTGTACCCCTAAAGGGTACCAAGGGTTCGAATCCCTTTCTGTCCGCCATTTTGATTAAAAAGACGCTTGAAAACAGCGTCTTTTTTCGTATGCGGCGGAAACACGGGCTTTGCGAGCGGTTGACATTGCTGAAATGACTATGGTAAGCTCGTTTTATGTTGGAAAATGCAAAATTTCCGGCACTTACATACATTGCTGATTTTTGCAAAGTCACTTCAGCGAGAGGAAATAACAAATATGCATTTGTGTAATACTAAGGATAATCACTTTGTTCCTCAATTTTATTTGAAGTCCTTTCTAGATATCTCTAATAATATATATTTAGGAGACAAGAAAAATAACAAATGTTACAGAACTAAAGATTTAAAATCGATTGCATTCAAAACAAATTTGTATACTATTACAGAGAAAATAAGCAATAATGATATTGAGTGGTTTAGAAAGACTTTAAAATTATCTGTAGATAATTCTATGGCACAAACATATTTATCTACCTTAGTTTGCTTTCTTAATGATGAGCTTGCTAATTTGTTTTCCATAAAAACATCGAATAAAGAATGTCAAGAAATATTAGATAGAGAGATAAAATCTTTGATAAACGAAGAAATATCCCGAAATCAGGAATTGTTATTCTCTTTATATGAGAATGATTTTTATAAAATTTATATCGATATTTTAGAACAAAAACATATTAATTTACCTTTACAACCTGCTGAAGGTCCTTTTTTATATTTGGCATTAAAGATAACTCAATTTATTTATTCGCTTCTTGCAAAAAAAGCTCATTTATCTGTGGCTGAAGAATTGAAAGAAATAAAACAAGATGATCAAGAAATTTTAGAAGATCTTATAAAGTTAAAAGAAATGAAAATTGAACCAAATGGTTATTATGATTTATGGCATTATATACTTATACAATATTTTAGAACTGAAAAAATAATCGGATTTTGGGGCCTGCCTGAAGAAACTCGTAAAAGATTAAATACAATCGAAAAAGCAAATGGAGTTAATTCCGAGAATGTAATGTTCTTAATTATTCACTATCAAACTTTAAATATATTAGATAAATTAATTCAAGATGATTTTAAACTTATTTTAATCAAAAATGAAACAGAAATGAATTTTATTACCTCAGACAACCCTGCGGTTAATCCCTACTCTTCTATAGCTGGAAAAAGGGCTTTGCAAGATGGTGAGTTTGAAATATACTTTCCATTATCTCCTAAGTTAGCGATATTATGTTCAAAAAATTTTTTACATAAAAATTATGATAAAGATTTGTCAGAAGTTAAGTTAACATCTATGGATGAAGTTGATTATTGGAACAAATTAATTTTACATGATGCCAATAGGTATATATATACGACATCTGAAAACATTGTAAAAAAGTATATTACTCCTATTTAGTATAACAATTATTTTCCTGCTCTTCGAAGCTTAGGTTTTTAGAGGCGATATCGAAGAGAGTTTGTAGATTGATGGTTAGGGTTCCGGAGAGAAGTTGATTGACTATTCTTGGCGAGAGATAAGCAAGGTTGAGATATTTGTAAATTGTACGCTTGGTCATTTTCTCCTGTTTCATGATGTCTTCCATCCGGATGCCTTTTTCATATAGTTTCTTAAATTTCCATGCATAGGCAAAGGCTCTGACGATCAGGCGATTGTTGTCATTGACACTCATCAGTCCGACCTTTCCGGCGTTGTAGACATTGCTTGACAGCCCTCGGTTGATGACCACCTGTTTTTCATAGATGATTTGGTTGTTGGCATTGTCGGTAATAAACTCCAGCGAGTTATTATTTTCGTTTAGCGAATCGCCGGTATAGGCCGAGAGGATTATCGGATCGGTATTAAAGAAGAAGGTCAGGCGATTTTTTTGATAGATGATTTTATTGATGAAGTTGCGGATAAAATTGCGTTGCGCGAAATAGTCCATATCGTTGAAGTTTATCAGTTTTAAAGCCATTGCGCTGTCTTTGTTTAAGCCATTGAGATTGCCGTTAAGAATCTCAATAATGGCATCTTTGGCGAGCTTATCAATTTGCTCCGTGGGTAGGAACAAACCCTTAATAGAATAGTAATGTCGTTTGGTAGCTTTCTTTTTGCTGTTGGCTTGATTGGTAAAAATTGTGCCATTGGCATCAAACAATTTTCCAGTCAGCAGATTATTATTTCTGTTCCTTGTATGATTGCCGCAATTGTCATTTTCTTTGAGCTTGGCCTGTACCTTTTCCCATAATTCTTTTGATATGATGGCCTCATGCTGTCCTTTAAATGCTTGTCCAGTGCGTTTATTCTCAATCATGCCGAGGTATAATTTTTCATGCAGCAAGCGGTGGAGCGCGGATATTTTAAAAGGTTTGCCGCCTCTCTGTTCCCCCTTATTGGTTATCCAGCTTTTATGTTTGAAACCTTTAATTTCAGCAAATTTTTCAAGTTCGGCCAGAGAGCCGCATTGTAAATAGCCTTCAAAAATGCTGTGTACCTGTTCGGCCTCGACGGGATTAATGACCAGTTTTTTGTCTTTAATATCATAACCAAGTTTGGGAACGCCGCCCGTCCATAAGCCTTTGGCTTTACTGGCGCGGATTTTATCGCGGACACGCTCTGAAGATACCTCTCGCTCGAATTGAGCAAAGGACAGCAGCATATTTAAGGTCAGCTTGCCCATGGAGGTTGAGGTATCAAATGCCTGTGTGATCGAAACAAAACTGCAGCCATATTTATCAAATTCTTTCATCATATTGTGGAAGTCCATTATTGAACGTGACAAACGGTCAACTTTGTAAACCACTACCGTTTGAACTAATCCTCGGCGGATGTCTTCAAGCATTTGTTTTAAAGCCGGGCGTTCCATTGTGCCGCCGGAAATGCCGCCGTCGGTATAGGTTTTTAAATATTCCCAGTTATTAAAGGCTTGAGACATAATGTAACTGCGACAGGCGTCTTCCTGATTATGCAGCGAGTTAAACTCAAGCTCTAAGCCTTTTTCGGTAGATTTGCGAACATAGACCGCACAGTTTATTCTAACCATGAGCCGCCCCCTTTAATACCCGTTTGTTATTTAATCCGAAGAAGTCATAGCCAGAGACCTTTATGCCGCAGATTTCTTTGGCTATAGCGGACAGAGTTTTATAATGCTGTCCGTTGTAAATAAAATCATTAATTTCCGCGATAGTAACCTTATACTGCTGGCCAAGGTAGGTCTTAATGATTTCGGTGCCGGGATGCAGATTGTATTTGGTCTTATAAACCTTAACCATACACTCATCGGGGTTTTCGGAGTATTTTTCCAGCTTAGTCAGGTGTTTGCGTTCAATCTTGAGATTGGCATTTTCACAGGCGATATAATGCCACAGCGCGCGAAACTGCCGCTCATAAGGACTGTTATGATACCGCACCCATAGATCAGCTTGTCTCTGGTGACTTAGTTTTTTTAATTCTTCAGCGCTTCTCGGCAGATAAATCTTCTTCCTCATCTATCAACTCCTTGTTTTTACATATTTTGTAAGTTCAGTAACGCTTACATAGAACAAGAAGTCAATTCAAAATAGTCTAAAATAGACTTATTTTTCGCTTTTTGTCATTCTAATAACTCTTTGTTTTTCAACAAAACTTATGAATTTAAAAATTCTATTAATAAGGGGGGTTAGTAAAACCCAAAACAAAGGAGAAAAAGTATGTCTAATAAACAGATAAAAATTGAATATACAGCCTTGGAAAATCTTAACCCTTATAAAGGAAATCCTAAGGTTCATGACGAAAAACAAATTCAGCAAATCGCTAAATCGATTGAAAGATTTGGTTTTAATAATCCTATTTTGATTGATGAAAAATCGGAGGTAATTGCCGGTCATGGCCGTCTGTTGGCCGCAAAGCTATTGAAACTAGAAACAGTTCCAGTGGTTCGCCTTATACATCTTTCTGAAGCGGAAAAACGAGCTTATCGCATAGCGGACAATAAATTATCGGAGAATGGTCGATGGGATACGGATTTGTTAAAGCTGGAATTTTCAGAAATTGAGAAACTGGCTCTGAATCTTGAAGATGAATTGAATCTTGATATTACTGGGTTTGATTTCAAAGAGATAGATGTTCTTCTGGCGGAAGACAAGCCTAGCGAAAAAGCGAATGAAAAACTTAATTCCGTTCCATATGTACCGGAAAATGAAATAGTCAGTCAACATGGCGATGTTTGGCTTCTGGGAAAACACAAAATTATTTGCGGAGATTCACTGCAAGAGGAAACATATCAGCGTTTGTTTGAAGAGGTTAAAGCCAACATGGTATTCCAGGACCCGCCATACAATGTTGAAATTCAAGGACATGTATGTGGAGTCGGTCAAACGAAGCATAAAGAGTTTGCTTTTGCCTCCGGCGAGATGAATGTGGTTGAATTTATTTCGTTTTTGAAAACTTCAATGGCGAATATAGCTAAATATTCTGTTGAAAATTCCGTTCATTATATTTGCATGGATTGGCGGCACATATACGAACTTATTTCAGCGGCGAGGGATATCTATCCCAAAATGCTGAATATGGTGGTTTGGTGTAAGAAAAACGGTGGCATGGGTAGTTTTTACCGATCTCAGCATGAGCTGATTTTCGTTTTTCAGAATGGCAAAGGTTCTCATGTCAATAATGTGGAGTTAGGCAAGCATGGGCGCTATCGAACGAATGTTTGGCATTATGCCGGTGTTAACAGTTTTGGTTCCGAACAGAAAAATCTTAAAATGCATCCGACAGTCAAACCGGTAGAATTAGTCCACGATGCTATTTTGGATGCGACTAAACGCGGCGATATTGTGTTGGACGCGTTTCTCGGCAGCGGAACAACGCTGATTGCGGCAGAAAAGGCCGGACGCGTTTGTTATGGAATCGAATATGAGCCTTTGTATATCGATACGATTATCCGCCGGTATCACGAATTAACCGGAATTTGGGCTATTCATCTAAGTTCGCAAAAATCATATGAGCAATTATTGCAAGAAAAATTGGAGAAAATCAATGAGTGAAAGCGGTTATAAAAATCCGCCCAAACATTCGCGATTTCAGAAAGGGTGTTCGGGTAATCCTGCAGGGAGGCCGAAAGGAAGCAAGAACACGCTCAAACTTTTGGATGCTGTTTTGGAACAGAAAATTAAAATTCAGCAAGAGGGCAAAACCATCAGCATTACCAAAAAGCAGGCGATGCTGATGCAATTGGTTAATGCTGCGGTAAAAGGCGAAATTAAGGCCATTGCGGCGCTTTTTCCATACATGATGCAGCTGGACATGAAAGAAGAGCAATCCTTGGAAACAAGCAAATTGTCTCTAAAAGATGAGGAAATTTTACAACAATTTTTAGAAGAAAATAAACAGGAGAGTAAAAATGACTGATAAAAATCAGGTTAAAAATGCGATATTACGCAAAAGTTTTTCAAGCTTTGTACAGAAGTGTTTTTATGAATTAAACCCTTCGGAGACATTTATAAAAGGCGCGTATATAGACTTATTATGCGATCAAATCCAAAATATGATTGAGGGAGAAAATCAGAAACTGATAATCAATCTTCCCCCAAGATATTTAAAATCGGTTATATGTTCTATAGCTTTACCCGCATTTATTTTGGGGCATAATCCGTCGACTAAAATTATGTGTATCAGCTATGGCGAGGAGTTGGCTTCCAAATTAGCGGCTGATTGTAAGAGCGTTATGGAGGCGGACTGGTATAAAACGCTTTTTCCTGAGACGAGAATCCGGACAGATAAAAAATCCGTTATGGATTTTGAAACGACAAAACACGGCGGACGGTTTGCAACGACAATTTCAGGAGCCGTCACAGGACGCGGCGCAGACTGGATTATTATAGATGATCCGCTAAAACCGGCTGATGCCCTTTCAGACGTGATTAGGGAAAAAATTAATGAACTCTATGGAAATACTGTCAGTTCCAGACTGAATGATAAAAATACCGGGAGAATACTCGTAGTCATGCAGCGGTTGCATGCGCATGATTTATCCGGTTTCCTGTTTGAGAACGATCCTGATTTTAAGTCTATCGTCTTGCCTCTAATTGCGGAAAAAGATGAAAAATGGCAAATAAAAAATCGTATTACCAAAATGATAATGTCATATGAGCGGAAAAAAGGAGAATTGCTGCATCCGGAACGCGAAGGCGAAAAAGTTGTAAACAGTTATCGAAATTCGATGAGCTCTTTTGTATTTTCCGCGCAGTATCAGCAGAATCCAATGCCTATCGACAGTGGAATGATAAAAAAAGAGTGGATGCAATATTATCAGCAGCAACCTTATTTTGCTGCAATTATTTTATCATGGGATACTGCGACAAAAACCTTAGAAAAAAACGCTTATTCTGCTTGTGTGGTACTAGGAATTGGCAGGGATCAAAAATATTATTTGTTGGAGGTGTTTCGCAGTAGACTTGATTTTCCTGAATTAACAAGAAAGGTTCTGGAAGTGTCTGATAAATACGAACAAATTGCACAAGGGCGGACTATAACTTTGATTGAAGACGCCTCTTCCGGGACTTCTTTATATCAAATGTTGAAAGGCAGAATCGCAAGCCTGAAGTCTGTTTCCTGCAAAGGTTCCAAAGAACAGCGCTTTGATATTGTCACGTTAAAAACCGAGCAAGGGGACTTGTTGTTTCCGGGCAAATATGAATCCTGGTTCAAAAATTTTGAAGATGAGTTTTTAACTTTTCCGAATTCTTTATTTAAGGATCAATGTGACGCATTGAGCCAAGCCCTGAATTATGGTTTGGAAAATTATAATCAGGTTTCGCAAAATATGCCGTTAGCCGTCCGTGCGGATACGATGTGTGGCATGGGCGGTTATAATACCGGCATAGAGGAACTCTATAGCATGAATAATATGCCATATAAATCTAATGGGGGCTATGCTTGGTGGAATGGTAAATTTTAAGATGTTTTACTTGGCGGTTATTTCAAAATTGTCAATCAGCTTTAGCAAGGATTCCTTTTGAGAATCAGTCATAAGGTTGAGTTTGCGGATGATTTTGTCTTTCACGTCCTGCTGCGATATATCTTCTTTCAAATCTTTGGTAATATCAATGTCCAAAGCGAAAAGCAGTTTGTACAGCGAGTAGGAGCGCGGATTTTGCTTTTGATTCTCAATCAAGTTAATAGACGAATAATCCATACCGCTCAGCTCGGACAATTTTTCACTGGAAATTTTGCCGGCTAATCGTCTTTTTCGAATAGAATCGCTGATAAGCCTTAAAAACTCTTTTTCATTAAGCATACTTCACCCCTTAAAAATATATTGGGATGATACAATAGCTTTTTTGATAAAAGTATTGCGATAAAACAATATAATTTTATTGACTAAACAAAATAATTAAATCAACATAAGGAGAAAGAAAATGGCGTTAGTTTACGTTACGGACATTGAATATCAGGCAGATATAAAAGTATTTGCCGTTAATGAGAAGTATCAGGCTGATTTATGTTTTTTCGAGGTTGATCGAGATTACAAGGCCAATACGGAGTCAAAATGGTTTTTTGAAGATAAGGACTATAAAGCGACGGTTAAAATATATTGGGTTGAACATGAGTATCAGGCAGATTTGAAAGTCTTCCGGGTTACACAGGAACACCTGGCCGGTTGGCAAAAGAGCCACCGTTTGATTACGAGATTGGGAAAATACACATATTAAAGGAGATAAAAAATGACAGAGGAAGTTAAAAAAGAAACCCCAAAAACAAAATTGCCCGGCTTGCCGCCGTTGGTTGCGTTTATTTATGCGGTTCTTATTTTTATTATGACCATGGGGTACCTTAAGGTATTTCTTATCATGGGTTTAAGGATGAATCCTGATGAAGCCGGAATATTGTCATTTTTTGCGGGAGCCTTTTTTGCCTATATCGGCAACAAAGGCGTTAGAGCCATGTTTAAGTTGAGAGAACTGTCGAAATAAAGGATGCAGATTATGGTTAGGATATTGCGCGCGGCAACTTGGAACTTTGGCTACGGTTCTGTTGGTTCACCCAGCAAGAACAACAAGACGAAAGTTCAAAAAGCTCTTGAATATCTGCGGAAAAATAATGTGGATATTGTTTTGGCGCAGGAAATTTTTGATCCAAGCGAGTTGCGGTGTCTTTATCCTAACCAGATTTATTCTGATATTCCCGTTTATAATCCACAGGGGCAAGGATTATGGGGCGCGATAGATTTTTCGATCGATACACGCAATAACAATAGCCGTCCTAAATGGGGAACGGCGATATTGGCTGCCGAGAATGTCAATTTGAACAAAATTGAGTTAAAATATAGCACGGCCTATCCGGGAAGCATGACTGTTGCACAGATTGCAGGAACGGACATTGCCGTTATTTCCATGTATGGCAAAAATGTCTGCGATTATGAAAAAGTAACGGCTTTTTCGTATCTGGCCAATCTGCATCGTTGTTTATCTGATACCGCGCCGCTGCTGGACGGTTTTTCTTCTGCCAAAAGATTTATTATTGCCGGCGATTGGAATGCCGGGCCGCAATGGGATAAGGGGGAGTTGCGCAAGAATTTTAACTTTTTTGAGCGGTTGGTAACCTTTGATCTCAAGGATTGTTTGGGGCATTTTCCTGACGGTAGTTATGAAACAACATTTAAACATAATGGCAATCGACAGATAGACTGGATGTTTGCCAGCCAGACGTTTATTGTTCATAATCCGCATGTTGATTATGCGGCGGAGATTGAGGATTTGTCTGATCATTACCCGATAATTGCGGAATTTGAGATATGAAAAAGGGTAATGTAATGTTTTGGAAATGCTTATTTTTAGGCTTTATTGTATGTTTTCCTGTTCAGGCACAGGAAAATGCAAACAGTGTTAGCGAACGGAATAATTATGAGCTCTTTATTATCTGTGTCGCGATTTATTTATTTTTTAAGGCGGTGGGGGTTATCTGGCATTATCGCTGTCCGAAATGCAAAAAATGGTGGGTAATGCGGCAGGAAAAGAAAGAACTGTTGAATACGGATGTTATGACCGAATCCAGAAAAGAAGAAATAAAAGACAATAACGGAAATGTGCTGCGGTTAGAGGAAGTAAAGGTTCCCGTGTTGGTTCGTCATTATGAAATTTGGCGAAAATGTAAACATTGCGGACATCTCCATTATCCTCAAAAATGATTTTTCTGTTTCCGCAAATGATTTTTACATTTTTAGCATTATTTTTTCGAGCATTATCAAGTATGTTAGAAATAAAAGTACAAATTTCGGATGGTAAAAACTCTACTTTTAAATTTTCTCTCTCAGAGTTAATATATGTTATATTTAGACCCCATCGTTTTTGTTTGGATGCGATTGTGTTAACATAGTCTTCAATAAAAGCATAAATATCGTCGTCAATATACGAAACCTTTAGATCAAAATTTGCATATTGAGCAATGGAAGCTGTTTCTGTTACTATAGAAAGATCATACGATAAAGTTTCTAATACTTCAATTATGGCGATACTATCACTATGAATAAGCTCTTTACCTACAATATTCTTAATTCCTGCATTTACTTGAAAAAATAGTTTTTGTTGCTCATTCATTGATTAATCTTTCCATAGCTAATATTGACTGTCCAAGTATTTCTGCCATAAGAGGCGGAACAGCATTACCTACTTGAGTGTATCTAGGACACTCTATTTTACGTCTATCGCCACCTGTTGTATATTTACCCTTAAATTCAAACCAATCCGGAAAAGATTGTATTCGGGCATTTTCTCGAACCGTTAAAACCCTTGGTTCAGAATAGTGCATACAATCATCGGGAAGAGTCGTTATCGTTGTAGATAATGCTTTTGGTGATAATACTGTAAAGCATTGTTTTTTTATATGCAATTCTTCCCTGAGTTCTTTTGAAAGAGTATGCCCTTTGATTGATTTCTGCAATATATACTCAAATTTACTTCTGGTTTCTTTTTTATGGTTTGGAATACGAAGACTGTCAGGCATAAAATCCTTTTTTACATTGCGTCGAATAAGCTTCAAATAAGGATTAAGAATCTTAGGCTCGGTATAACTTATTTGTTTAAAATTTTTGCTATCAATACATTCAATAAGTTTTTTTCCTTTGATTTCTAGATCACCAATTGCGTCACCCAGAACGGTAATCTTTGATAAATTGTTCTCTTTTTTAAATTTATCAGCTTGTTGAAGAATTTTTTGGTAGAATTCTTCGTTTCCTAAAGTAGTGTAAGATATTTTTTGAGCAATGTCATTTCTCACTGCAATCATTATAAATCTAGGGCGTGGTTGAGGAACGCCAAATAAAGAGGCTGGTAAAACTTTACTGAAAACCTTATAACCTTTATTTAGGTTTGATAATCTCTCAACAACATACTCTGAATATGCTTGTGTTGAGGCACCATTTTTTTTAAAAGCAGCTTGAAATCCTTTGACATTCTCTAACAATAAGAATTTAGGATTTATGATTGATACTATTTCAATATATTCTTCGGTAAGTCTATTGCGAGGATCGTTAGGGTTTCTTAAACCAGCAAAAGAAAAACCTTGGCAAGGTGGCCCTCCTGCAATTAAATCTACTTTATCTTTTAATTCTTGTAATTGAGACTGATAATTATCAAGTAAATCTCGAGTCGTCATGTTTTTTTGGGGTAGCCATATTGGCCATTTGTATCCATTTTTTATTTTCTTGTGGTCTAAATTATGAATAAGGGTTTTAAAGGCATCTTCCGTTTTTTCAATAGCAAAAATTCCCTCTAGGCCGGCATTCATTAATCCTAAAGAGAGTCCGCCGCAACCGGCAAATAAGTCTATAAATTTTAGTTTACAATTCATCATATTTTACTCTAATTTACTATTTATTAAAATAGGGTAAAATATTTTTAATGTCCAGGAATAAAACTCTTCTATTAACACAATTTTAATTTTTTAGCATGGGTAATATTGGCTTTTATGACTAAATGGGATGAAGTAGGAATAATATTTGTGATTAAAATTATAGATTTTGATCTTTCTCTAAGTTTTCAGCGTTTTCCTGAAGGATACAGAGATGATCAATCTGAATTTTTAGAACTTAAAGGTGAAGTCGTTTTTTCAAGTACAAAAAATTATCCCAAAGGAACTTATGTTCCTATTTACGCTTTTACAAAATTTGAACATTCCAATCCTTCTGATCCAAGTGTTTTTGAGTTTAAATATTCTGAAAGACAACGAATATACGATGATGCACCGTTGGCTGGTGCTTTTGATGGAAAATATGCGCACATCTCTGTAAATGATCGATTTTTACAGACATTATGCTTCGTAAAACAATTAAATAAGGACGCTTATTTATCATTTAACTGTGTTCGTAAAAAATATCAAAAACCATGTATTAAAAGTTACATTCTAAGCACAGAATTCAATCTTGAAGATTATGAGTAACTATTTTTAGAAATGTTAATAGATAAAATCCCTGTTCTTTGATCAAAATATCCCTGATAAATTTGTGGCTAGATAGGAGCTATTTAAGAGAAGCTGTACATTTACGAAGATTTTGCGCATAAAATCTGATTAAATATCCCTGTAGATTCCCTGTTATTGCAGTGAGGCAATGGTACATTTGTGATTCGGGGATAGAAAAGATTGGTGGCCATCGGTTTAGAATATTAGCGAAATTTCATCTTTCGTATGCTCAATACCGTTGAGGTTTACTACACCGCCATTTTGATTAAAAAGACGCTAGATAACAGCGTCTTTTTTTGTATCCGGCGGAAATGCGGGCTTTGCGGGCGGTTGACTTCGCCGAAATGACTATGGTAAGCTCGTTTTATGTTGGAAAATGCAAAATTTCCGGCAGTTGCATACGATGCCGGTCAGCTAACCGCACCGGACGGACCTGCCGGTATTAAAATGGTATAACAAAAGCGAAGCGGCTGCAGCGGCGGCAAGGTATAAAAATAAAAATGCGAATGCCGATTTCGGGAGAGGCGCTTCAAATATTATCTTTTATAGTTTGCACTTTGATAACAGGTACCCAAATTGTTGACCGGCAAATTATCTTGTATCGAATTACAAGCGACTGCGGTTGTAGATATTTTATTATCAGTCACGGAAGATTTGAACGCTTAAAACGCTCCCGGGCAGGCTTTTGTTATTGCAAAATTTACCAATTTCAACCTTTTTTCCAAAGGCAGCCAATATCAACGGCCCCGGCCGGCAATTCTGCCATATCTTTTTTATCAGCAGGTTCTCCGCAGGCATGGCTCATTCCCATACACACCAGGCCGACGGCCGAAACTTCCGACTCTCCGATTTTACGCTATCTCACATTCTGATTCCTATATTTTATAATTAACCAGGAACTCAACGGTTTCCGGATCATAATGAGAAAAAAACAGGCTGTTTTCCGTATCCAGCCGACGTATTGTTTCCATTTCTCCGGCAGATAAGTTAAAATCGAATATGTCAAAGTTTTGTTCCATACGTTCTTTGTGAACGGACTTCGGAATGACAACGACATTTTCCTGTATCAAAAAGCGCAACGCCGTCTGAGCAACCGTTTTATGATGTTTTTCGCCGATTTTTTGCAAAGTTTCATTTTGAAAGAAGTTATTCCGCCCTTCGGCAAAAGGCCCCCAGGACATTGGCTGCGTGTTGTATTTTTTCATAATTTCACGAGCTTGCTGCTGTTGCTGGAAAACATGGAGTTCAACCTGGTTAACCGCAGGTTTTATTTCGGCAAAGTGAGCAATATCGACAAATCGGTCCGGATAAAAATTGGAAACACCGACAGCCCGGATCTTACCGTCTTTATACGCTTCTTCCATTGCCCGATATGTTCCGTAATAATCGTTAAACGGCTGATGAATAAGCAGCAAATCAATATAATCCGTTTGCAGCTTTCTTAAAGATTCTTCTATGGAAGCTTTGGCTTTTTCATATCCGGCATTGGAAATCCATACCTTTGTAACCAGAAAAAAATCCTGACGCGGCAAACCGCTTTTTTTAACGGCATTGCCGACGGCTTCTTCGTTAAAATAAGCCTGAGCGGTATCAATTAAGCGATAACCCGTTTGAATTGCTTCGCTGACAGCTTGTTCGCATTCTTTCAAATTTTCAATCTGATAAACGCCAAAACCTAAAATCGGCATTTTAACGCCATTATTTAATGTTACATATTCCATAACTTTTCCTTCCATATTATTTAACCAGATATCTCGGCCTTCCGCTGCCGTTTTCAGGTTTTTCGGCGTCTTTTGTCTCAAACGACGGCTGATGACATATGATTCGTTCATCATCCGTATCCCTAATTTAACCGGTTGTATTCTTCATCCGCGACCGGTTCCAGCCACTCTGCCGAGGCGCCTTCGTTCGGAACAGAAATCGCAATATGGGTAAACCAACTGTCTTTCGCCGCGCCGTGCCAATGTTTAACCCCTTCCGGAATATCGACGACATCTCCCGCTTTCAATTCCTGCGCCGGCTTTCCCCATTCCTGATACCAGCCGCGGCCGGAAACGACAAACAAGGTCTGTCCGGTTTTGTGATGAACATGCCAGTTATTGCGGGCTCCCGGCTCAAAAGTAACGTTTGAAGCGCTGATACCCTCTTTTGTCAGCGGCTGCAAATAACTTTTGCCGGTAAAATATTCGGCATAGGCGGCATTTTCTCCGCCCAACCCGAACAAAACCGTTTCAGTCCCGGTTTTATCGGCAATTTCCAGGATTTCCGCGACTTGCGCGTCAGTCAAACCGTTGTGTCTGCCAATGTTAACGTGGCCGTTAAGCTGGGCCGTTACGTTATCCATTGAAGCCAGCATGGCGATTGTGGCCAATTCCCTTGTTTGCCAGTCAACATTATCGCGGGCAAAAATATCGCCGAACAAATGGGCTTTTAAGAACTCGTCAATTGCCGGAGCAAATTCATAAATTTTGCCCCGAACCGGCTGTCCGACAAGTTTCGTTTGATTTTCCGTGCCATAATCAAGGCTGTTTCCTTCCGGTTTTGCACTCGGGAGTCTGCCTTGTTCATCCCCGTTGCCGCGCTCTTCTTCAAGCTGCATCAATGTGTTTAAGGCATTCAGACTCCTCGGAAAGCCGCAATAAGCATAAACCTGCACCAGAATTTCCTTAAATTCGTTGACGGTAACGCCGGCATCCAATCCCGCCGTCAGAGCCTGTTTCAAACCGGCCTGATTGCCGCGGGCAGCATAAGAAGCCGCCGCAGCTATTGATTTTTGTCCGGCATTTAAAGCTGTTTCAGCCATAGCATTTTCTCCCGTAAAAAGTATTATTCCTAAAATAACAGAGGCAAATATTCGTTTTATCATGGTCATGTCCTTATCTGATAAAGCTGGTAAACTCAATATTCCCTTTTTATCCCGCCTGAATTCATCAGGTGCGGTGAGCCGTTGATCAGCAAAACTTTCATGTTTTCCCTCCCATAAATTTCATCGGACTGTTATAGTTTAGTACCTTATTTTTGAACTTACAGACCATATTCTCTCAAATAATTGCCTGTTTCTCTCATTTTTTGTTTGCAATAATAAAAATGCCTTTATATTCTCGTGACAGAAAGTGAGAACCCATGGACAGTTTGGAAGAAAAGCGCAATTTGCTGAAAACGAAGGTGCGGAAGCTTTTTCCCGCTCCGGGATTGCTGCAGACCGGCATCAAAGGCTTCGGCGCCGCGCTCAGAACCGCACCGACCTTTAACCGGCATTGTTTTTACAAACCGACGGCAATCGTGGTTTTGCAAGGAAAAAAGCAGACTGTTTTAGGCTCGGAGAAGTTTACCTATAACGAAAATCAGCTGGTTGTAACATCCATTGACATTCCGACAGTCGGCAGCATTGTCGAAGCCAGTCCGGAAAAACCGTTTATGACCCTGATTTTGGATCTGGACAGTTATCTTATCAGCCAGCTCTTAAGCGAGGGAAATTACCCGCATAACGAAACGGCGCGCCGGGGCATGGGAATCGCCGAAACCGATGAAGCCCTGCTGGATGCCTTTTACCGGCTGATTTCGCTTTTGGACCGGCCCGAACGGCAAAAGATTATGGCACCGATGATCATTAAAGAAATTCATTATCTTTTGCTCACTTCGCCGTTAGGGGACATTCTCCGTTCCGTCAACACCAAAGGCTCGCGAAACAACCAGATTGCCGACGCCATTGCTTGGCTCAAGGAAAATTATCGCCAGCCTTTAAAAATTGAAGAACTGGCGCATAAATTCAATATGGCGGAATCTTCATTTTACCGTCATTTCAGCAAAGTAACCAGCCTTAGTCCGCTGCAGTATCAAAAACGGCTCCGCCTTTATGAAGCGCAGCGCCTGATGTTGTCGGAAAACCTTGATGCCGCCAACGCCGCTTATGAAGTCGGCTATGAAAGCGCCAGCCAGTTTAACCGCGAATACAAACGGATGTTCGGCATGCCGCCCAAAACAAACGTCAACCGGATGAAAAACGCCTGACCGACGTCTGTGCGGGAAAATTTTACAGTTGATTGTTTTTATATTTTGTCCCCCATTCCGCCATTGCCATAATTACCGGTCGTAAAGACAGTCCCGTTTTATTAAGGCTGTATTCGACTCTGGGCGGAACTTCCGCGTAAACCCTGCGGTCAAGCAGTCCGTCACTCTCCAGATTGCGGAGGTTTTCGGTTAAAACGCGCTGGCTGATTCCGGTCAAACTTTTACGCAATTCGCCGAAACGCTTCGTTCCGCCGAGCAAGTCGCGGACAATCAGCAGTTTCCATTTGTTGCCTATCAGGCTGATGGTCGTTGCGACCGGACAATCTAAATTTTTTTTATTTGAAATCACCTTGTTTTCTCCAAAAGTTACTTTTTGCATACTTCATAACAAAATAGTGCCTACTTTACATTTCAATCTAAATGTCATTATAAAATTATTGTTCTTAAACGCAATCATTTTCGGAGAAAACAAATGAAAGAAATAATTGTAAAAAATTACCGTGAAATTCCCGCACAAGTGCAAACCCAGGGCGATAACCGGTTCAGCGTTAAGCCGGTTATCGAAGACATTGCCAAGTGCTCGGCCAACTTCGTGGAGGTTGAGCCCGGAAAACATGCCTATGGTTACCATTACCACGAAGAGAACGAAGAAGTCTTTTATATCATCAGCGGCAAGGCAACGGTTAAAACGGAAAAGGGGGATATTCATCTTAATGCCGGCGACATTATTTGTTTTCCGGCAGACGTAAGCGGTTCGCACGTTATCTCGAATCCGTCCGAGACCGAAAAGCTGATTTATCTGGATGTCGGGACAGCCAACAGACCGGACGTCGTTCACTTTACCGGAACGAATGCCGGAATGGTTGTTGCCCGCGAAGGCATTTATAACTTTTCAAAATAGTCCCCAAAGCCGATCAGCATTATTCCGGCCGGCTTTAAACCGCTTAAACGGGCTGAACAATTCAGTTTTCCGGTTTTAGCGAATCATAGAAGAATGATGCCGTTGCCCCGCCGTCAATCAGAAAATCGGAACCGGTAATAAACGATCCGTCAGGTGACATTAAAAATTCCGCAACATTGGCAACTTCATCGGCCGTTCCGGGCTTTCCGGACGAACGAAAGGCACCTTCGGGAACTGAAAAAACACCAACGGTTCGGCGCTTGCATTTGACGGCGGCAAACCTTATATAAAAATATGGAGATTGTTTTTAAAAAAACGAATCAAAGGCGACCGCTTCGGGCGGCCGCCGCAAAAGGAGGACATACACATGCTTAAGATACTTGCCAACAAACACGCCGTCGTTTTAACCGCCGCTCTTCTGATGAGCGGATTTGCCGCCCTGCCCGTTTGCGCGGGACAGACAAATGCCGCCCAAAACGCCGACGATAAGGAAATAGCCATGCTCAAACAGCGGGTTGACGAACAGGAACGGATGATCAACGACCTTTTGCGTTTCAATTCTCCGGCCAAATTTCATCACCATATGCGGAGAATGCTGAACGATCCGTATTTTGCGCCGGACGACATTCTGTTCAACGCGCCGATGCAGGCGCCGACGGACGTTTTCGGCCGGATGAACGTATCCGATAAAAAAGACGCGATCGAAGTAACGGTTGAAATGCCGGGCATGGATAAAAAGGACATTGAAATCGAAGTCAAGGACAACATCCTGACCGTCAGCGGAGAGAAAAAGGAAGCTCAGGAAGTCAAAGAAGGCGATTACTATATGCAGGAACGCCAGTTCGGACAGTTCAACCGTTCAATCGGCCTGCCGGACAACATTGACGTCAACAGAATTTCCAGCAGCCTCAAAAACGGCGTGTTGACCATCATTGTACCGAAAACGGCAGAAAAGGCCGTGGAAGTTAAAAAGATTCCGGTTGATTGACCGCAAGCAAACAACCGAAGACCGGCAGCAGCCGGTCTTTTCTTACCGCAAAAGCGCCGTAACGGGTTGATAATATCCGGTTATATTTCATAATACCTTCAGGTTAAGAATCGGAAAACGCCGGACTCAGAAAGCGAAACGGCGAGGAAAAACGATTTCCGCATTGACCGGCAACGAATGCTTCGGTAAGTTTGGACGAGTTTATGACAAAAGCCCGCTAAAAACCTTTCGGTTTTTAACGGGCTTTTCGTTTTAAAACGACTTTGCTCATTTGTTTTTTAAAAAGTTTTTAATGCCGAAGCACCAGCAGAAAACCAAAGTCCCCAATATCATCAGTACCAGAGCTTCCGCGCCGGCTGCCAAAAGCGCCAGCAGCAAATTTTCGGGAAACAGTTCATCGGTGACGGAAAAAGCAATCCCGCTCAGCGCAACCCAGGCAAACACAAGCGCTATGTTCCGCATCAGGTTGGGAAATCTGAGAGAGTGTGCGGAAATTGATATACACACAATAAACCCGGCCACACCCACAATGAGCATTACAAGATTCGTATACATGATAATAAATTTAAAAATTAAACATGTCTGTATTATATCATCTTTGCGGAATTTGTACAGAATTTATCCGACAAGCCGCAAAAAACCGGGATCATCCCGGTTCTTCCTGCCGGCCGGATGAAACCGGCCGCCGTTTTTTTGTTTTACTTCGGCGGCAAAACGCGTTACAGTTAATAAATTACATAAACAGAACGAATGCCAAGACAATGGACAAAGTATCAGTCATCATCCCGGTTTACAACTGCGAAAAGTTTTTAAAACACACCGTTCAGTCGGTTTTAAATCAGAGTTTTCAGAACTGGGAAGCAATTATCGTCAACGACGCCTCAACCGACGGCAGTCTGGCGGCCGCCCGCGAATTTTCCGTCAGCGATCCGCGGATCCGGGTGGTCAGCCAGGAAAAGAACAGCGGGGTCGGCGCCTGCCGCAACCGGGGAATGGCGCTGGCCGGCGGGCGCTATCTGGCGTTTCTCGATTCCGACGACCTGTGGTCAAAGGAAAAGCTTTCCCGTCAGCTGGCCTTCATGCAGCAAAACAATGCCGCGGCTTCGCACACCGGCTATGCCTTTATGAGCGAAAAAGGAGAAGTTCTGGTTAAGGGAAAAGTTTCCGTCGACCGCGAAATCGGGCTGGAACAGTATATGAAAACCACCCAGATCGGCATGTCGACGGTGATGATCGACCGGCAGAAAATCCCCGATCTGAAATTTCCCGAAGAGAGGGAACTGTGCGAAGACGCCAGGGCCTGGGTTTCGCTCTTTCACCGCGGATACCGCTTCCACGGGTTAAACGAAGTGCTGCTGCTTTACCGGGTGCGGCAGAACCAGCTTTCCGGCAACAAGCTCAACATGGCCCTCAACACGCTGAAACGTTATCTGCGCGAGGACAACCTGCCGGCTTACAAACGGTTGTACTGTTTCCTCAGCTATGCCTGCAACGGCGCCAAAAAAAGAATGAACCAAAGCAATCTGGCGCCGGAAATCATACATAATTTCAACTGCAGGAACAACGAATGAACAAAATCATTGCCTTTCTTTCGGCTTTTTGCCTTTATGCCGGCAATTCCGCCGCACAATCGACCCCGCTCCTGCCGGGCAGCGAAGGAGCCTTGGGCGCATGCCGGGCGGACGAAAGAAAACAGACGAGCGAACTGTTCGGCATGAAAGTCGCCGTCGTTCAGACAATCTCTCCGCTTAAAAACGGCGGCTGCCGGTTTGAAACCGTCGCCGAAAGCGATCTGGGCGTCAATATCACCGTCTGCAACTTTACGGCGGAACAAATAAAAGAAATTGCCCGCGCCGAAAACGACGAAGAAAAAGAGATTTACGAAGAAACCATTCCCCTTCGCATGACGGACGAAGACGGCAACCCGGCCGAAGGCGGACAGCTGACGGTCAGGGGCACGCGCAAAGAAATCGTCTGGAGCCGTTTTCTGAATGATGAAAACGTCTGCCGCAGCGAATTTAAGGAAAAAGACTCCGCACAAGATCTGGCGGCGGCCGTCGCCGACTGCAAAAAATTTGAAAAAAATCTGAACTTATTCGGTTTTCGGCTCAATGTTAGCGTTAAACCCGGCAGCAAGGGCTGTCTCTACCGTTTCCGCTCCAAAACGCCCGGCATGACAAACGGCTTTGCCGGCGAAGAAAGCCGAACGCCGCCGCATGAAATTGAAATCAACTGCCGGTTTTCCCCCGAACAGCGACGGCAAGCGGCAGACTTTATCCGAAGCGGCGGGAGCAGCGAATACGAATTTCCCGTCGGCCGCGATTCAAAAGCGACGCTGCAAATCATGCTGCCGACGGAATTTCTGCACGATCCGCAAATCTGCACCGTCAGCCGGCGGCCGGAATCCCGCACCGAACCGTCAGCCGCGGAGATCAAACAGCAAAAGGTTTGAAACTTCGTCGAGCCCCCTGACGACAAGCGGACGTTCTTCTTCATAAACCGCCAGCCCGTCGCCGCCGACCAGCAGATTGCCGCTGACGTCGACCGATCCGGAAACAACCTGAATCCAGACCGCCCGTTTTTCGCCGACCGAATATTCCAGTACGGCGCCGGCCGACAAACGGGTCTGAAAGATTTTTGCGTCCTGATAAATTTTCAACGACTCCTCCGCGCCGTCCGGCGATACGATCAGGCACCAGCGGTCTTTCATCTTTTCCGGCGCGAACTTCTGCTGCCGGTAAGAAGGTTCCAGTCCCTGCATATCAGGCATGATCCAGATTTGCAGAAAGTGAACGGATTCTTCCGCCGAAGGATTGAATTCGCTGTGATGAATGCCGGTACCGGCCGTCATCGCCTGCACTTCGCCGGGCGTGATGACGGAGCCGGATCCAAGACTGTCCTTGTGTTCCAGCCGGCCGGCAAAAACGACGCTGACAATTTCCATATTGTCGTGAGGATGAGTGCCGAACCCTCCGGAAGGCGCAACGACGTCGTCGTTAATCACCCTCAGGTCGCTGAACGCCATAAAACGCGGATCATAATACTTCCCGAAAGAAAAAGTATGGCGGCTGTCGAGCCAGTCGGTTTGAGTGCGGCCGCGCTTGTCGGCCTGACGCAGATAAAACATGTTTTTCTCCTTTTATTGTTTGTTTCCGCAAACCGATATGGGAACCGCCGCCTTGATTTTAAATCTGTCTTTCGGATGATTTTAAACAGGAAAAGGGCGGCGGTTTGACCCGCTGCCCTTTTGCCCGAAAAGTTTAGTACAACTCGTAGCTTTCGATCACGTTGCCCGTCGTGTCAAGATAATTGACCCGGCAGACGCCGTCATAAAAAATTTCCACCAGCCGGATACCCTGAGCGGTTGAAAGCTCCAGGTGGCTGTGACAACCGGCATACAACTGCTGCCGCGACATCAGGCGCCCTCTGGTATCCCAGATGAAAAGCGTGTTGTTGTCGCGAATCAGCTGAACCTGATCATCCACGGTAACGCCCATCATGCAGTTGGTGCTGGTATAAAACACCGTGTTGCCGCAGGAAGTCGGATACCAGTAGAACGGGCTGTTGTTCATATAGCGGTAAGGCCAGAACGGCATGCCCGGACGGCCGACAACCCAGCGGTTGGGCGCATGACTGTCAAAATAACCGTAGTATCGTTCCGTGCAATACGGAGCGAAAATACGGTCGGCAATGACAATTCCGCGCAGAATTTCGCTTGCCACATATGCCGCTTTGGCGACTTTGCTCGGACGCGGACGATGATATCCTCTGCCTTTTCTCGGTTCCCAGCGGCGTTCAACACCGTGACGGCCGGAAGACCAGGAATAAGAATAAGGATCGGCATAACCGCGGGCCGGCAAATGATGCTCTCCGTAATATCCCTGAGCGGACACCACGGTCGATACTGACATAGCTGCTACGCACAGTACCAAAAAAATAATTCGTTTCATAATATACAGTGTTATAATTTTCTTACCGGCAATTATAACACGGACAAAAATATTTGTCTATCAGAGATTTAATTTGTCAAAACATAGCCGTCGTCATCAAATGTCAAAGCCTTGTCCGGTTTGATTTCCCGGCCGGCAAAGGAATCGGACTTCAACACCCCGTCCCGGTACGACACGCCGGGCAGCAGGCTGCCGCAGGTTCCCGACCGGTTGTAAAGCGGGGTGTTAAAACTGACGACGGCGCCGGCCGCCGGCAAAATCAGCCCCGACAGAATCCGCACGCCGAACTTTTTTACCCACAGTTCAAAAGTTTTTTCCGTAAGGGAAGAATCGGACAAGGCATAATGCAGGGAAAAGAAATCGTACTGGTGCGCCGCTTCGCCGCAGCCGGCAAAAAGCGCTTCGTCGCCGAACATGACCGTTGCTTCGGCATCATAGCAAATCTCCGCGATCTGCCGGTATTGTGACGGATGCGGACAGAAAACGAGCCGGCTGCCGGAAAAAAGCGGCAGCAGCACGGCCGGCACAAGTCCGATTACGGTTGACAGCGGCCGGGCCACGGCAACCTTGTCTTTGGCGTTAAAAGGCAGCACCGTTCCGAGCTGGCTGCAACCGGCAAGAAGGTTGCGATGGGTAAGCGTCACATTGCCGGGCAGAACCACCGCCGGGTCGTTTGCCCCGACCCGGGGAATCCGGCGACGGATACAACAGCCCAAGCCGCGGATCCGGTCAAGGACAGAAAGGCGGATATCAGCTATCGGCGGCAGACACGGCAGGCTGCCGGAACGGTCTTCCTCTTCAAGCATAACCGCGGTTTTACCGGCGGCAAGAACGGCAAAAAGCGAAACCAGCCCGTCAATACCCGCCGGGTTAAGCAGCCCGATGCGGTCGGCCGCCGGCCAGCTGCGGCGGACAAAAGCGGCCAAAATGCAACTTTCCCGCAACAGACGGCCGAAGGTGAGCGGTCGTTTGCCCGGTTCGATTGCGGCAATATGCCGGCGGCCGTGAGTTTTGGCGGCAAAAACAAGCGCCTCAGACAGACCGGCCCGGCTTTCCGTCGTCTTGTACATCATTTCCGCCATCAGGTTGTACAGGCGGCGGGCAATTTTATGACGCGCCTCCCGGTTGCCGGCAGATACGGCCGGAAAACGGCAGGGCTCCAGGATATTCAGGGTAATTTTCGGAAACCAGCGGGTGGGAAACTTGTCTTTCAGGTAAGAAAATTTGGAATATTGGGCGCCGTTGATCCGTACCGGCAGGATTTTGGCGCCGGCTTTGGCGGCAATCACGCCCGCCCCTTCGTAAACCTTCATCATCGCGCCGGTGGTGGTAACCCGCCCTTCGGGAAAAATCATCACTTTGCGGCCTTTTTTAATTTCTTCCGCCAGCGAGCGGACCGACAGCGGATTGGCCGGATCGACCGGATAAAAATCGACCAGCAGGCGGATGACGGGAATAAACCATTTCTGCGTCCAGCCGGTGTTGATGGCAAAAGTGATCCGTTCGGGCATAAAAGCCGCCAGCAAAACGCCGTCAAGAAGCGAAACATGGTTGGAAACAATCAGCACTTTCGAACCGGCGCGCTTAAAGTTGGCAATGCCGCCGACTTTGGAGCGAAACAGAAAACCGAGCAGGCTTTGCACCAGCGAGCGGGTCAGCGCATCCGGCAGCAGCGCGCAGATATACACGGAAACCGCGGCACAGGCCAACGCCGCCGCCAGAAAAAGCTGCGGCAGGGTAAAGCCGAGGGAAAGAAAAACGACCGCAAAAACCGCCGACAGCACCATGCCCAGCGCATTGAAGATGTTGTTACCGGCAATGACGGTGGCCACATAGGCCTTCGGCGCGCGGCTCTGCATAAAGGCGTTGAGCGGAATGACATACATGCCGCCCCAGAAAGCCAGCGCGAACAGGTTAAAGCTCAGACCGAAGGCATGCGGCCGAGAAAAAAATTCGGCAAAGGAAACTTTTTCCGCCGGGGTCGGATAACCGTCGGCAAACCAATACAGCAAAAACAGGCTGACACCCATGCCGACGGCCGAAAGCGGCACGTAAGTCGTATGGACGAAGCCTTTCAGAAGCCGGTTGCAGCAATAGGAACCGGCCGCCACGCCGACCGAAAACAGCACCAGAAAAAAGGTGATGACGCCTTCCCCGGCATTGAGTATTTTGCCGCACAGCGGATAGACCTGCACCGCCACCAGCGCACCGACGGTCCAAAACCAGGTGGCGCCGAGAATGCTCATGAAAACCTGCCGGTGTTTAAGCAGAAAGCGGAAATTTTCCAGCGCGGAGGCAAACAGGTTGGCGGAAACCTTCAGTTCCGGCCGCGGAGAAGGCGCCGGAGGAATCTGCCGGGCGGACAGCCAGCCGGCGGCTGCCAGCAGAATCAGCAGCCCGATCGTTACCTCAATCGGCAGCAGGGTGCCGAGAATCAGCCCCAGCAAAATCGCCATATAGGTGGTGCTTTCGATATAGGCGTTGCCGGCGATCAATTCTTCGGGTTTCAGATGCTGCGGCAAAAGGGCATATTTGACCGGCCCGAAAAAGGCCGACTGTGCACCCATCAGAGTCATAATCACGATCAGAAGCGGCAGGCTGTGCCGGTAATAAGCCAAAGCCACCCCGAGCATCAGCAGCAGTTCGGTTATTTTCAGCACGCGGGCGATTTTGTCGCGCGGATATTTGTCCGCCAGCTGCCCGGCCATGGCCGAAAAAAGGAAAAACGGCAGAATGAAAAGACCGGCAATCAGGTTGGAAAGAATGTCCGACTGCGCCGTCATCTTCACGGTTACCAGCGTCAGCAGGGCATTTTTGAACAGGTTGTCATTCAAGGCACCCAGAAACTGGGTAATCATCAGGGGCAGGAAACGTTTGGTTTTCAGCAGCATAAGTTTTTCCTCAGTCAAATATCCAAAACTAAAGCATGAAGCCCGGGCACTGTCAAGAAATTAAAATAAAGGCAAATAACGGTTGCTATTTATAAAAATGCGTGTATCCTTAAAAACTGCGTTAGATTTTAAGGCCGCGGCGACGCGGCGTCCCGAATTAGATTTTTCTTTTAATGTCATAAACCGTCAAAAGATTTTTCTATACGTCAGGAAAATCTTTGCGACCCCGTGTCCAATTCCGGACAAGGGCAATTTGTTTTAAGAAAAGGAAAATCAAAATGACCAAAGGTATCGTAAAATGGTTCAACGCCCGCAAGGGTTACGGCTTCATTCAGCCGGAAGACGGCTCGAAAGACATTTTCGTTCACATCAGCGCGCTGGAAAGGGCCGGCCTGAACAATTTGCGGGAAAATCAGAAAATCGCTTTTGAAGCGGTTGAAAGCAAAGGCAAAATTTCCGCCGAAAACCTCAGCCTGCTGTAAACGAAAAAAGGCCCCGCGTCCGGCGCGAGGGCTTTCCGATACAAGGAACCCCGGAATTTTCCGGGGTTTCTTATATATATGGTTTGGACGTTTGCTGAAATCGACGGACGCCGACCGGCCTGCCCCGCCGTTGCGAAGCCCGAAACCGGGCAAACGTCGTTTGCAACGACCAATACCGCTTGCGCCGGCTCGCGGAAGCTTATCGTCCGTTTGCACAAAACGGCTTCGAAAATGCCGGAACCGTTTTTTTGTTTGCGATACGGCGCTTTTTTTGCAAACCGCGAAGCTTAAAAGCCAACCGAAAGCTTTTCCTCTTCTCCCGTCAGGCTGCCGATGTTCATGAACAGCCCGTCGCCCGTTTGCAGCTTGTAACGGTCAAGCAGCGGCGCCCGCATGATTTCGATCGGATTTTCCGACGGATATTCGGTATAAGGCGGATTCATCATCCGCGCTTCCAGATCGGAAATGCCCAGCCAGATGTTGTAGAAGTCCGTATGCTCGCGGACATACAGCTCAAATCCGCCGACCGCCGTTACCCGGGCAATATTGGCATGGCCGGAAGGCAGGCCGATCATCACCTTGCCCGACTGCAGGTTGTAAACGTAGTCGGAAACCAAGCCGTCCCCCAGCTTGTTAACGGCAATGCCCGTTTCCGCCTTGAGGTTGATTTTGCCGCGGCCGTTGTCGTTTAAGGCCAAAACCAGCCGGTTGTCAGGCATGCCGATGCTGCCGTTCGTATGCAGCGTAATGTTGTCCGCCTTAAAGTTCGGCACTTCGGGATCCATGCCCGGCGCCGCCATGATCGAACTTTCCACCCGCATGTCAATGTCGCCGTTTGAGGCAAACCGGCGGACGTTCATATCGCCGTTGACCTCGCTGATGAAAATTCCCTTCTCCGCCAACGCGCTGATCCAGCCCGGTTCGGTATAAGAGGAATCAACCGTCAGATAATTGCCGGAGGTACCGATGCTGCCGTTTTTTGCCGTCAGGTCGACGGTGTTGGCAATGATCGCCCCTTCCGCCGGCGCGCCGGCATTCAGGACGGAACCGCCGGCCGTAACCGTTACCCGGCCGTTGGCGGCTTTGACCGAACCGCGTAGGTTGGCGTCGGCATTTTCAACCGTCAGGGCAATATTTCCCTTTTCCGACGTCAGACGGCCGAAAATGTTGTCACCGTTGACGGCAATCCGCATGTCACCGCCGGAAACAACCTCGTCCAAGTCTGCCGAATCGGCGGCAATGCTGACTTTTTCGCCGGCATTTATGTTGCCGGCCGTCAGGTTGCCGGCCGCGTCAATTTTCATATCGCCGCCGGAACCGATCAAATCGGCAACCATGTCTCCCAGGCGTGATACCAGGGTTACGCTTCCTTCGGCCGTCGCACCGCTCACGTCAAGATCGTTTTCCGCCGTCATCAGCAAATCGCTGCCGGCACGGAGATTATTCGCGAAAAGGCTGCCGGCGCCGTTGACTTTGACGCTGCCGCCGGCGGTTGCGTCGTTTAAGGCCAGGTCGGCGGCGGAGGTTATTTCAATCTCCCGGCCGGCGTTGACGCCTTCAAAAACGGCCGAACGGACATTGTTCAGATAAATGCTGCCGTCGGCGGAAGCCGTCAGCCGTTCCGTCGACACATTCAGATAACGTCCGGCCGCGCCGATGTCGCCGCCGACGCCGTTAAACTCAAGGGCCGCCGCGGACAACAGACTGTCGGCCGTCGCGCCGATAAGCGAAGAAGCAGACTTCAGACGGAGGGTTCCGCCGACCGCCGACGATTCAACCGCCAGTTCCTGCGCGCCGAGGTTGTTGACATTGGCATCACCGGCAACATTTAACGTCAGCGTATGTTCTTCGTTTTCCTTATCGCCCAAAGCGACGGTCAGATAATTGTCCTCGTCGCCGACGTTTTCGGCATTGACGACAATGCTCTGTCCCTGCAGATTGACAATCTCGCCCTCTTTCAGCGTGCCGGCAATCAGGCTGCCGTCAGCCGTCAGGCTGAGAACGCCGTCTTTGGCCAGCAGACTTTCCGCCACCAGATCGCCGCCGGTCGAGTTAAGGAAAATGTCGTTTTGGCTGCGGGCCGTTACTTTGGCGCCGTCGGCCAGCTTGAGGTTCAGCGCCTTATCCTCGGTGCCGATGCTGCCGTCGGCCGCTTCCAGGACAAGATCGCCGCCGATAACGTTGGCATGATCGGCCTCGGTCGCCACGTTGTAAATACCCTTGGCGCCGGCAATGGTAATCTTCTGCCCTTCGCCCGCCTCGACCGTATTGACGTTGATGTCTTCTTCGCCGCCGAGATAAATGTAGTCCCTGGCCTTTAACGTGATACTGTCGGCGTGGATGTCAACGTCCTCGCGTTTGTGTACGGTCACCGTGTCGCCGTCTTCGGCAATTTCCAGATTGTCCCGTTCGGCCGAAGCGATCAGCAGTATCTTGTCAACGTCCGTTTCCGGCGAAAGCCCGGAAAGTTTGAAAGTTTCGCTGCCGGTATCCTGCCCGATCGAACCGTTGGCTTCAATGGTTACGTTTTTGCCGACCACGTTCGGATCCTCAATCATATACTGGGTATCGACCACTTCGCCTTCTTTGGCCTTGAAGATGCTGTAGGCCAGCTGGCTCTTGTTCCAGCCCGCGCCTTCCGCCAGTTCGGCCTCTTCGGCTTCGCTCAGCCGATACGTCCAGCCGGCGTCATAGCTCGAACCGTATTTGCTCTCGTCGCCGTAAACGGCGGCCAGCTTTTTGTATTCGGCCGTCTTTTCGGCTTCCAGCTGATTGATATATTCGTCGGTAATCTTATCCATGCCGAGAGCCTGTTTTTCGCTTTCGTTCAGCTCCTTGTTCAGCAGCGCTTCCCGTTCGGCGGCGGTGAACTTGAATTCCGGCTCTCCGCCTTCCGGCTGGCGCGACTTATACTGCCAGTAAGCATTATATTCCGCTTTCTTGCCGTTGAGGAAAGCTTCCTTCATCTGTTCGTTGCCGACGTCAAGCCCCATGTCGTCCCAGATTTTGGTCAGCTGCTCGACCGTCTTGTCGTCGTAGACTTCGTTGGTGTTGGCGTCAAACACGCTGCCGTTTTCAACCTTGACGTTGACGTCGCCGGCTAAGGAAACCACGCTTTCAAGACCGAGGTCGCCTTCTTCCTGAACGAGGTTGACATTGTTGTTGGCCAAAACCGTCAGAGCGCTGTCTTCATCGCCGGAAGTCTGAATTTTAAGCGCCGTGTCATCGGTGCCGATTGAGCCGGTCTGCGCCGTCAGACTGATTTTCCTGCCGCTGATCAGCGAATCCGCCGAAGCGCCGAAGATGCTGCCGGCAGCGTTGACCGAGGTGTTGCCGCCGTTGTTGACAATGCTGTTGAAAACAAAGTCGCTGCCGGCCGATTTCAGATTAACGTCGCCAGAAACTTTGTTGACGACGTTCAGGTTGCCGCCGGCAACGTCAACCGCCAGCGCGGTGCCGTTGCTGCCGATGCCGTTATTGGCCGTCAGGTTAAGACCGTCGCCCAAAATCCGCGCATAATCGGAACCGACCTTGATTGCCCCTTCGGTGGTGATGTTGGTGGTGCCGCTCCGGTTGTTAATGACGCCGTTCAACGTAATGTCGGATTTGGAGACGATGTCCGCCAGCGCGCTGTCATAACCCTTGAACGAAATTTTGATGTCATAGTCGGCTTTGACGCTGTGGGTGTTGATGTGGGTTTCCCCTTTCTGATAAATATCGGTCGTCTTGTATTTGTCGACCGAGAAAATCCACCAGCCCTCGCTCCACTCTTCCACATTATGGTAAATCAGCTTGTCTTCGCTCGATACGTAAGAATCTTTCTCATATTCGTACTTGTTATCGGAACTGCTGATTTCGATGCGTTCACCGTCTTCCATCTTAACCGGGTCACCGACCGGCGTCGGCCCGGTGACGGTTACGCCCTCGCCGGTATCGGGAACCAGCCAGTCCATACCCCAGAAAGAATCGCCTTCGTAGGTCTTGGTGGTCTCGCTGACGGTTTTTTGTCCTGTCTGCCATACATAACGCTGATTTTCCAGCGGCGAATAAGCGGTACTTGACTTGCCGTTTTCATCCTGCACGGCATTAATGTCTTTACTGCCGCCGTTGTTGTCGGCCACCGTGATCGTGTTGCCGTTGCGGGTATAAGTGGTTTGCAGATACTCGCCCGCAGCGTTCTTTTTTGCCAGATCGGTAATTTTGATCACGCCGGAAATGCGGTTGGACAGACTCATGTTATTGACCACGATTTCCTTGCCCGACCGGTTGTTGATGTTAACCCGCCCGTAACCGTCGGTTACCATAATTTCGCCGGAATTCTGCGAGGTATTGAGAATATGCCCGTAAATTTCGACGTAACCGCCTTCGACCCGCACGTCGGCCAGCTCAATCTGTCCGGTGACGGCGTTGTAATAGGCGTCAACATTGCCGTATTTGTCGGACAGTTTATAAAGCGGCGACGCGTTGTAATTATACTGCTTGTTGCGATTGTAGTCGGCCAACGCGGTTTCCGAAGTCAGTCCGCCCGCCAGCTGAATTTCCCCGTCGGGGATGTCCAGAGTATAATCGGTGGTGCCGCTTTGTACCAGACCGTTCAGATTGATATAACGGCCGCTCAGGAAAATATTGTTGCCGGCAACCAGCGACGAACGGCTGTCGTCAATGTCCGCGTTGGACGAAGCGGTGGCCGAACCGTCGGTCAGGTGGCTGCTTTCATTGCCGGAGGCAACAGCGTCCCAGGCCGCTTCCGGACTGCCGCCGATATGACGGAAACCGTTGGTATAGCCCTGATAAATGTCGCGGCCGGCGGTGATATTCAGGTCTTTGCCGTGGATGGTGCCGTTGACGTAAATGCTGCCCGCGGCGTTGTTCACTTTAACCAGACCGCCGTAGTTGGTGACGGTGCCGTCAATGTCAATGTTCGGCGCACGGCCGTCATTGGCCGCAATGTCTGAAGTAATGGTCACGGTCGGGCTTTCCATCGTCTTTTCGGCAATATGGACTTTCAGCGAACCGATATCGCCGGTAACCGCCGCGCCGTTAAGCTTAACGGTGCCGCCGCTGCCTTCGGGAATGGTGATGTCCGAAACGCGGAGGAAAGAAGAGCTCTTGTTTTCGATCGTCACCGCCGCGTCGCTGGTAACCGACATTGAACCCGTCCCTTCCATCGATTGAGTATTGAGGCTGACGGCACCGGGCTGGGCGTAGATGTCGCCCAGGGTTATATAGTCAACGGTAGTGTTAACGGTGCCGCCGTTTTCGCTGTAAAGCCCCATCAGCGTCAGCTTGGCCTGCAGGGCGGCGATTTCCGCGTCATAATAGGCCACGGCGTCTTTGTCTTCAATATATTCCGCCCGCAGATTTTTCATCCGGTTGATTTCATCAATGATATCGCTGTAAAGTTTCTCATTGGTCTTTTTATGATAAAGCTGATCGTCGTCATAGAAAGTTTCTTCGCCGATGGTTACCTTAACCCGGCCGTTTTCGTCAATTATAAATTTCTGAATGTTGTTGACGCCGGCTTCCGCAGTGCCGTTAACGACGATCCGCGAATTGTTGTCGACCGTTCCGTTGAAAGACTTGTCTTCCAACGAAAGCAGTTCGTTATACGGGTTTTTGGCCGAAGAAAAGCCGTCGGCAATCGCAATTCCCATGTTCGAGGTCAGATTGATGTCGCGGCCGCTTTTTACAACCGCGCCGGAATCGATATTGATCAGGTTGTTCATGACAATCGTTGCTTCAACTTCCGGATCGGAGAACGGCAGCGCGGTGTTGTTCCACAGATAAACGCGGGAATGCAGCGTATTGTTGCCGCTGTAGTCTTCATAAGCCTGGCCGGCGTAAACATGAAGGTCGCCGTAGGACATGGTACGGGAACCGTCGGCAAAGTTGACCGAATTGTCGGACGTCGTCCGCACCGTCGAGCTGCCCATCGCCACTCCGGAGGCGCCATAAGTGTTGACGTAAACTTCCGAATTGAGGTTGGCGTTCGAGTTGGCCGTCAGGATCAGATCGTCGATCGAGGTGATGCTGCCGTTTAAGTTGACGGCCGCTTTGTTCTTGCGGTTGTCGATCGAAGATATGGTGTCGGCAATCGCCAACGCGCCACCGCTGACCAGCTTGGCCTTGTCGGTCGCCTTCACGTCATTCAAGGCGGAAACGGCAAACTGATAGTCTTCCCCTTTTTCCTTGCGGGCAACATTGCGCGTGAACACCGTGTTTGCACCGAAATCAACCGTCGCTTCGTTATCGATCACGGTCTTGCTGATTACCGCCGGAGCGTCAATCACGCCGCCGGAACCGGACTGGATATTGTAGTCCACGCCGCTTTCCGACCAGCCGCTGCCGTTATAGGCGAATTTACCGTTCTTGTCATAGGTGTTAATTGCCTTGACGTTAACGTCGTTAACCGCAAATTCGGCATTGCCTTTAATGTCAACCGCGGTTACGGCGTTTGACGCATTGTCAACCCGGGCGCCGCTGGCTCCGACCACCGAAGCGTTGACGGAATCGGCGGTGCCGTTCTGCTTAACCGTGCGGCTCGCCAAAACTTCCAGCGCTTTCAGGTCAAAATGTCCGTCCTTGCCGTCGGTACCGATCGTTACTTTGGTCTCGGCATCGTTTTCGGTATCGGATATGGCCGCCGCGCCGGAAATGACGCCACCGCTGCCGGAAACCGTTTCCGCATACAAAATGTCGGAAGCTTCGGCTTTGGCCGTCAGTTTGTCGGCAGTCAGGTCTATCGCGCCGATTTCGGTTATCGTATCAAGATGTCCCGCGGCATCGGCAAGAGTTGCGCCGGCGGCCAGAATACCGCCGCGATAGGCCGAGGAAACCGCCGCCTGACCGGAGTTGGACATGCTCAGAATCTCCACGTTTCCGGCACCGGTAAATTTGGCGCCGTCTTCAACTTTGGCCAGCACTTTGCCGCCGACGCCGGTGGAAGACTGCGCGCCGTTGCCGCCGATCAGGGCACCGGACGCGGCCAGCGAATCGGTTACGGCGTCGGCTTTCAGCTGTCCGGCGCCGACATAGACGTCGGCGGCGGCAATTTCCGCGCTGCCGTCGACAACCGCCTGATTGTCGAGCTCAATATCGGATTTGGCAATCGAAGCGCCGACGCTCAAAACGCCGGCATTGACACCCAGCGCCTCGGCGTTGCCGTAACTCGATCCCGAAGTAAACATGCGGAAGCCTTCCGCCAGTTTGAACACGGCATCGCCGACATAGGATTTCAGTTTGCTGACAATCGAACTTTCGGCATAAGCGCCTTCGCCGCTGACAACGCCGGCCGCACCGGCAATCGCCTGAACGTCGACGCTGACGTCGTCTTTGGCACTGCCCTCAAAGCTGTCTGCCGTTACTTTGGCACCGTCGGCGACAAAAGCCCGAACATCGTTGGTCTTGTTAACGATTGCTACCGACGCGCCGGCCGCGCCGCCGACCGACGCTTCCACCCCGGCCGCCAGAGCCTCGATGTCAGACTCGTCTTCGGCTTCCATGGTTACGTTGCCGGCGTTAACGACGGCACCGTTGCCGACATAAGCCTGAGCGTGGCTGTCCGCGTTGACATGAACCACCGATCCGCCGGCGGCAAACATGGTGGCAATGACGCCGCCCATGCTCTTGCTGTCAACATCGGTTTTGGTCAGAGCACTCAATGAAAAGTCTTTCCCGGAAGCAACCAGCGTGTTGCCGGCAATATAAGCTTTGGCCGCGTTGCGGATGTCGGTTATGCCGACCGAAGCACCGGCGCTGACCCCGCCGGCAGCCATTTCGCCGGTCAGATTACGGGTACGCACATCGTCGGTCGCGGCAACCGCAATATTGCCGCCGGCTTTTACCGTCGCCCCCGAACCGACATAGGCGGAAGTGCCGACGTCTTTGCTGACGGAAGTCGAGAATTCCTTGTTAACATCGCGGTCAAATTCGGACAAATCAATATCCGTCGGCAGCCCGTTGATGTTCAGACTGTCCTGATACTCGTTATTGCGGGCAATTTCGGCGTTGACCGTTTCCAAAACGCCGGCCGTCTGCTCCTGCATATCGGCAGTGTAATCGCTGCCGACGCGAATGACGGAAATTGCGCCCGACAAAGTGCCGGCGCCGCCCGAACCGGCAATGCCTTCCACGCTGATGTCGCGGACACTGTCGGCCGTAATGTCAACGTTTCTGCCGGCGGAAAGCGCCAGACTGCCGATTGTTCCGGCCGAGGTTCTGCCGTCAATGGTGGAAACGTCCACGCTGGCGCCGCCCGAACCCAGGCCGACCGCCGCCGAACCCAGCAGGTTTTCAATCGCGGCGTCGGCGGAAGCGGCAATTTTCACATCCTGCGAAGCGTTGCTCATGTTTTGGTTGATCTCGGTCGTTTTGCCCTCGTCTTCGGTAATGAAAGCTTCGGTCGTATTGTCGATCGTATTGACCGCAACCGAACCGGCAACGCCGGAATAAGCGCCCAGACCGGCGGCAAAGACGTAAGACAAAATGCTGCTGTCGGAATCGGCCGTCAGCGAAAGCTTCTTCGCAACATCGACGGAAGAGTTGCCGATTTTGGCCGTCGTATCGTTTGCAATGTCGGAAACCAGAACCGACGCGCCGGTGCCGTTATATAGGCCGACGCCGCCGGCGCCCAGGGCAACCGCAAAATCCTCTTCCGTTCCGTCATCCTTCAGGCGTTTGCCGAGGCGGGTTACATCTTTTGCCGCCACCGTCATGCTGCCGTAGCCGGCAATCGTCGAAGCGTCGACCAGCGCGCGGTTATGGTTGCCGATTTCCGCCACGTTGACATTGCCGGCCACCCCGACCTTGCCGCCGGCGCCGCCGACAACAACCGAGTTAAAATAGGTTTTGGCGTCGGTATTAACCCCGATGTCGCCTTTCGACTTCACGTTTGAACCGTTGACGATTTCCGCTTTGGTCGTATTTTCCACCAGAGTGGTAACCGAGGACAGGCCGACCCCGACTGTTCCGCCGGCCAGCGTGCCGGCATGGGTTTCCAGCTGCGTCTTGTTGGCAGCGGAAACGTTAACCTCTTGATTTGCAGCATATTTTTCGTCATTTCCGCCGCTTAAGTCCTGATTGATTTTGGCATTGTCAATTCTTGCGACCGCCGAATTGTTAACCTGACTGACCGCCACGTTGGCGCCGATGCCGGCAGCTTTGCCGAGGCCGGCGTTGACGCCGTACATATTGACGATGCTGTCGTTTTCGGCCGCCACGCCGACACCGGTCGTTCCGTCTTCCGCCGGCTTGTTGCCGTAAGCATTAACTTCGGAATTGTTACGGATTTCGGCCAGCGTGTCTTCGCTCACCGAACTGGTGCCGACGGTTCCGCCGCCGCCCACGCCTTTGGTTGAAAGCGCAATCATGCCGCCGTAAAAATTGATGACGCTTTTGGCAATGCTCTTTAACAACACGCTGCCGTAAGCCGTCAGACCGGAATTGTCGGCATAGCCGTAAGTGCGGTTATTGATGTTGTTGACGGAAACCGAACCGGAAACGGAAGCCTTGCCGCCGTAACCGACGCCGGCCGAAGAAGTTTCGATTTCCGAAGTATTTTGCGCCGTGATCGAAATATTGCCCTTTTCGGCTTCAATATCGGCGTTTTTGGCGTAGGATTCCGTGGTATTGTCAATTTCGTTCACCGCGACCGAAGCGCCCACGCCGCCGGTGCCGGCAGCAGAAATGTTGCCGGCCAGAGCAAAGATGTCGGCGCCGCTTTCGGCTTTGATTTCAACATTATCGGCACTGACGAATTTGCCGCCGTTAACTTTCGAATTGCTGACATAGGCCGCCGTCCGGTTGCCGATCTCGTTGATCGACACTGCGCCGGCAATGGTAATGCCGGTTTTGCCGAACGCACCGGAAGCGCTTTCCGCCGCAGCGATAATTTCGCCGGTTGAGGCCGCATGGATTTTCAGGTCGCCGATATTGTCGACTTTCGCGTTGTTGACAAAGGCAACCGACCGCGAACCGTCCAGCTTGTTGATGCCGACTGCGCCGGCTATGCCGACGTTGGTGCCGCTTTGTTTGACAAAGGAAACGCCGCCGCCGACGGTCAGGACATCGTTGTCGTTATTGCTCGCCACTTCAAGAGCGGGACGTTTTTCCTCATCCCCCGAAGCGCCTGACACGCCTTTGATCACCGCGTTGTTGACATAGGCTTCGGAAACGCTTTCCAGCGTGTTGTAGGAAGCGGTGCCCGACAACCCGAGACCGAAATTGGTACTGCCGTTGTCCTGGCCTTTATCCTGGGTAATCAGCGCGCCGGCGGCGGAAACGGCGTAGAGGTTTGAACTGTTTTGGGCGTTGACGAGGATGTTGCCGTCGGTAACGATTTTGCCGGTAACGGCAGAGTTGTCATTCTGATTCAAGCTGCCGATCACCGCGCGGGTATTCTGACTAATGTCGTTCAACGCGCCCGAAGCGCCGATGCCGACCATGGAACCGCGAACCACGCCGCCGGCAATGTTGACAAAGCTGTTTTCGCTTTCGGCGTTAACCGTAACGCCGCTCTTTTCGTCCGCCTTTTCAACCAGGACGTCCGCCTGATTGCTGATTTGCGCCAGCACGTCGGAATTGGACTTCAGCCAGTCGAACGTCCCCTGAAAACCGAAAGTGTCCGACTTTTTGTAACCGGCGGTGCCGGCAATCGACAGATTGCGGTGGGTTGCGGAAGCATTGACGTCCAAATCGCCGGCATAAAGTTTGACATTGTCGCCGATAATCGCGTTAACTTTGCTGTCGTACCAGGTTTGCAGATACGAGCCGCCGAGGCCGAATTTGGCCGCGCCGCCGTATTCGCCGGACATGTTGAAGGTTTCGACATAGCTGTCGGCGCTGACTTTGACGGCCGGCGCCTTGTCCAGCCTGGTGTAGCCGGCATTGTTCGGATTATACAGCTGATTGATCTCGGCGCCATCGGCAATCACCGCATCGGACTTGTTGTTAAATTCCATCAGGTTGACCGAACCGGCAATGCCGACAATGCCGTTTTTCTCCTCTCCGGGGTTTGCGTCGCCGGAACTGGTGTTGGCGCTGCTCTTGACCAACGAGGTATAAAACGACATCGGGTTGTCTTCCAGATATTTTTCAATGTTGGTCAAAAGCGCTTCGCCTTTTTCCAGCACGTTACCGGCCAAACCGTCGAAAACGTTGAGGATGGAAGCGTCCGGCCACAAAACAGGTTCTTCGGTTTCAGAAGTCAGCTCAAGGCTTTGCGAAGCGTTGACGGCAACGCCGGCGCCGATTTCCGCGCGGGAAGTGTTATCGTAAACGCCGTAACCGACCGCCCCGGCAAAAGAATTTTCCTTGTTCTGGTCCTGACTGTGGTCCTTGTCGTTCGTCTTGGGCGAAACGCTTGCGCTGGCGCCGTTGGTAATCACGTCCATAACATGCGAACCGATTGTAACTTTGTCGCCGGTCACCGTAGTTTTGGGCGTATCGGCAGCCGTTTGTCCTTCGCCGTAGTTGTTGGCAATTTTGACATTTGAACTGTTGTTGTGTTTGCTGTAGGAAACTGCGCCGCTCATTGCCAGCTTGACGTTGCTTTGCGAATGGGTCTGCGCCGGAATGGCAGTAATCCATTTGGACAGGCCGTCCAGCATCTTGTTGCCGGCCCATACGTTCAACCGGTCGAAAATACCGTTGCCGACGACGGTTTTGGCGGAAGACGCGTTTTTAACCGCTTCAATGTCGGAAGTAATGTTAACCGTACCGCCTTTAATCGTTCCGCCGACGGTCACGCTGCTGCTGCTTTCGGATTCGCTGTAAGCCACGCCGGCCGCCGCCCAGCCGTCCTGATAAGCCAGTCCTTCGGCGGCGACGTTATGCGACTTGCGGGTATCGGCGGCAATCTCCAGTTTGTCGGTTGCGGTAATGCTCGCTCCGTTTTTAATGTCAATTTTGTTATCGGTATCGGTCAGACCGACGGCTACCGCAATATCAACCGGCACGCCGCGGCCGCTGCCGTAAGCGGAGGTTGTCGCTTCGGCCGAAGTGGTACTGTCGATTTCGGAAGTGATGGCCACGTTTTTGCCGCTGATGTTGACGCCGCTGTCGATAAAGACGCTTGAAGAAGCGCTGTTTTCGGCTACGGTCACGTCAATGCCGGTACCCAGCGTGTCCACTTCGGAGTTGGAAACCACCTTGGAATTGATTTTGACCTCTTCCTTGGCGGCAATGGTTACGTTTTTGCCGATATTGATGCCGGCTTCCGCCTCCGACTTGCTGTAACCGACAAACAGGCCGCTGTCGGTCAGCGCCTCGAAAAACTCCAGTCCTTTGGCCTTCAAGGTTTCGCCGATCGCCGTCAGCGCCGACGAACCGTTGTCTTCCGTCACTTCGCCGGTAACGATGCCGTCCAGCACTTCGGCGTCGCCGGCCAGCGCATAGAGATAAATATTGTCGCCTTTTAAGGTCGCGTTGTCCTCAATGTTCAGAAACGCGCTGCTTTTCTTGACCCAGCCGGCGTCGGTGTCGCGGGCGATCAGGGTGATGTTGCCGTTCTCCTTAACCAGACTGACGCCTTGTTTGACGTTGACGGTATTGGCGATCGCGTAGATGTTGTCCTGTCCTTTGTAAGCGCTGTCGGAAGTGATGTTTAAAATTTCGGGATCAATAAAGATCATGCCGTCCCGGCCGCCGGCCGTCATGGTGCCGCCGTTCAAATTGACTTCCTTTAACGCGCTCAGTTCGACAAAGCCGCCTTTGGCCGAACCGTCGTAAGCGTCGGCGGCAATTTCCGCGCCTTTTTCCAGATCGGCCTTATTGTCGGCAAAAACCACCACCGAACCGCCGTCCTTATGCTCGGCAGACCCTTTGGCGCTGATCAGCGAGCCTTTCCGCAGGCTGATATTGCCGCCGGCTTTGACAACGATGCCGCCGGCTTTGCCGCTGCCGCCCGCATCGGCTTTGATCGTCCCGGCATTAACCACGTCGTTTTCGGCAAAAACGCCGATTTTGCCGTCTTTGAAAGCAAGCGGCGCGTCAATGTCAAGACCGCCGGTATTAACGATGTCGGAAGCCTGCGTCGGTTTGAGGTTGGCCAAAATCTCGCCGGCGTTAACCACGCCGCCGGCCCTGACCGCAACCGAATCAAGCGCTTTGATTTTGCCTTTGACGGAAATGACGCCGGCCGGATTGATCGGCAGGTCGCCCGCCAGCACGGACTTGGTCGCCAGTTCGGAAATGCTGCCGTCCTGCCCGATCACCTGATCCATGAATTCCTTGTTCGGGGTTGAAAGCATCAGCGAACCGACGTTGACCACGCCGCTTTTGCCGATGGCAATGCCGTGCGGGTTCAGAATGAAGACGTTGCCGCCGATTTTGCCGTTTTTGATTGAGTTCAGAATGCCGTCGATGTTGGTTTTGCCGTCGCGCACCAGGTTGATCAGATTGAGCGTGGAACCGGGCAGATAAAGGTTGACCGTGGTTCCCTTGTAGACGTCGAAATTGGAAAACGAGTTGAACGCGTTTTTGCCGGAAACGGTAGAAGTCGTCACGTCATACACATGGCCGTTGACGTTAACCGTGGTCTGGGTACGGCCGTCGGGGGTAATCATCGCCGCCCAACAAACATTGGAAAACATAAAGCTGTAAATTGTCAGGTAAGTGATGATTTTTCTGAACATATGACTTGCTCCTACCAAATTCTGGATTGAATGAAGAAAAGGAATTCGACGTCTTCGTCGCTTTCGTAATATTTGTGTTCCTTGAGCGGAAACGCCACCGTAAAGTTGGCGTCCAGCCGCCCAAACAGTCCCGCCCGGGCACCGACGCCGGTACTGTAGATAAAAGCTTCGTTTTCGTTTTTCAAATTGTTGCTGTCTTTGGCATAGACATGACCAAAGTCAAAAAAGGCATAGACTTTGGCGCTGTTCAGCCAGTCGGCTTCCTTAATCAGCGGTTTTATGTCGTATTGCAGTTCGTTCATGACGGCAAAACCCTTGTCGCCGACCAGCATCCCCTCGGTATAGCCGCGCACCGAATTGACGCCGCCGATCTGGAACTGTTCCGACGACGGCAGGAAATCCTGCTCGGTATATTGCGCCTTGGCCTTGACGTTCAGGGCAAAATCGTCGAGGAAACTCTGCTGAAACTCGCCGTTATAATTGAAGCGCCAGAAGGAACGGGTGCCGTCAAACAGCTTGGCGCCTTTGGTAACGCTCAGCTGATTATACAAGTAACCGCCGGCAAACAGTTTTAAGCTGTCCCACGACAGGCTCAGGGTATCGGTATAAACCTTCTGGGTGCGGAAATCGCCGATATAGGAAGCGCCGTTTTTAAAATTAGCGGTGAAGTTAATGTTGTTGACAAAACTTTCGGTTACGTAAACCGGACGTTTGATATAGAAATAATAGTTGTAGAAATTGCCGGTTACGTCCAGCGCCTTCAGGTCACCGCCGACGATTTCGGTATCGGAATAGTCGGCGCCGAAACCGATGCGGCTGTCAAAAACCGGTTCGGGAATATCAAACGAACCGAAAAAGGCATTCGACCCTTCGGTCACCACGCCGCCGAAGTTCAGATTGTCGCGGTAACCGGTCAGACTGCGGACGGAAGCAAAGGCGCCGGCACGGTAAACGCCGGTCGACTTTTGTCCGGCATTGTCGGCAAAAGCAGATACGGACACCCTCTGCGGCTCTTCGACAATCACGTCAAGGTCGGTGGTGGCAAACTTTTCGCCCGGTTCCATCGCAATCCGCGCCTTGATGTCGTTGGCGGCGTTAAACATCAGAATGTTGTCCTGAAGCTCCTTAACGTTCAGTCGGTCGCCGCTTTCAACGCCCAGATTTCTGCGCACGAAATTTTCGCTGGTCGACTTGTTTTCCTTAACCGTAATCCTGTCGATTTTTCCTTCAATCAGATTGATTTTGAGGATATGGTCGCGCACGTCCTGGTTGGGAACATAGGCTTTGGCAGCAAAATAACCGCGATCCTTATATTCGCGGTCCACTTCTCTGACGATTGCGCCGATGTCATTTAAGCCGATTTCCTTTCCCTCGTAACGCGAGGCAATGCCTTCGAGAAAACTGTCGGGCAAAAGCTCCGAACGGTCAAAGATCAAGCGTTTCAACTTCATGATCTTTTTGTCGGCGGCAGCTTTTTTCTCCGGCGCCTTGTCTTTTTTCTTTGCGGACGCATCTTTTAACTTTTCTTTTTCATATTCGTCCGAAAAACGGCGGATTCTGGCGTCGGTAGCCTTGGAACGCAGGGTTTCCTTGGTTCTCTCCAGTTCATAAGCCGGCGAATAGGCGCGGACGGCGGGTACGACGGGAACGGTTTGGGCATGCGCACAGGAAACGAATACGGCAAAAATCCCGACATTCAATATGCTTAGTCTGGTCAAAACAAAAACCTTAAAATTCTGTTAATTTAATGCTTTCATAATAAGCCGCAAATGTCTTTTGTCAAGAACATTATTTTAACTTACAAAAATAATACCTTGATATATTTACGATTTTTTGCCGCCTTTGATTTTTTATCAGACTCAAAAACAAACGGTTATCGTTTTTGACAATTCCGTTGCGGATTTTCCGTCAAACGTCCTTCACTAAGCCGGGGGGCGGATCAGCCGTCACAGCCTGGCCGCACTCATCGGCGCGGAACGGCGTTTGGACGACCGCCCTGCATTCGGCCCCGGCAAATCGTTTTTTCTGCAAAAAATGTAACCAAAAAAGAGCGGACAAACGCCCGCTCTTTTTTCAACAAGATAAAGAGGAAGTTTTATTCCTCTTCTTTCGTTTCCTCCTTAGCCGCCGGAGTTTCCCGATTTTTCGGCAGCCTGCGCAGACCGACGTCGCGCGCGCCGCTGATGCCGAGAATAACCGTTAAGGCGGTAATCAGCTGCGACCAGTCATTGACACGAAGGTCAAGATAAGGCGCTATGATGCAGTTGATGAAAAAACCGCCGGCCAAAGCCCAGCCCACGCAAGGGATCCACATTCTCTGCCAGCCTTTGCCCGACCTGTTCTCCGGAAGCTTGTCCAGAGAATTTTTCAGGAAATAATCGCGGGTACCGCTGATACCGAGCAAAATGCCGAGAGAAGTGATCAGACCGTTCCACTCTACCAAAGAAATTTCGGTGAACGGAGCAACGAAGAGGTTATTGACAAAACCTCCGACCAGAATCCAGCCAATGACCGAAATCCAAAGTCTTTTGAACTTTATCTTCTTTTTCATATGTATAAATGTTAATAATTTTTTTCCTGTTTTTTATCATAAGCGAACCGCCGCTGTTTGTCAATTGTTTTTGTCTAAAAGATTTATTCCTTACAGATAATTACCGAAAAGCCGTCGCCGCTGTTGTCAAATTCCATTTTGCAGCCGTGCAAAGCAGCAATCTTGCCGACAATCGACAGACCGAGGCCGCTGCCGTTTTCTTTTTGTCCGGCCGGACGGAAGAAACGTTCGCTCAAATGACGCAGATGGCGGTCGGCAATCTTAACTCCGGAATTGTGGACTTCGATTTCGTCGGCGGAAATACGGACGGCAACCGTTGCGCCCTCGGGACTGTATTTTACCGCGTTGTCCAAAAGGTTGCGCAGCATGGCAGCCAGCAGCACGGAATTGCCTTTGTCTACCGGCGCGCGGGCGGTAACGTCGGTTTTAAGAATTTGTTTTTTCGCCCGCAGCGCTTCGTCATATTCGGCGGCAAGGGAACCGACAATCTGCGGCCAGGAAACGTCTTCCGCTTCGTCGGTCATCGCCAGTCCGCTTTCCAGCTTCGACAACAGCAGCAGCTGTTCCACCAGCCGGGCACAGCGCTCAATCCCCTGCCCCATCTTGGCCGCGGCGGAACGTCTGGCCCCGGCGTCGTCTTCCGCCAGCTCCAGCACTTCCAGCTGCACTTTCAAAGCCGTCAGCGGCGAACGCAATTCATGCGCGGAATCGGAGATAAAGCTTTTTTCCCGCTTGATCATGCCGTCAATCCGGCGCAAAAGGCCGTTCATGGCGGTTGTCAAAGGCTTGATTTCGTCGGGCAGATCCTTGTCGGAAAGCGGCGACAGATCATCGGGACGACGCGCTTCCAGTTCTTTTGCCAGTCGGCGGAAAGAAGAAAATTCGCGGCCGACGAAATAAATCACCGCACCGAGCAAAATCAACAATCCGCACAGCCAGGGGGTGAGAAATTCCTCAACCATGTCCAGCGTGACTTCGGTACGGTACTCCATTTCCTGGCCAACGGCTATGACGTAGTTTTTGTCCGCGGAATCGACCCAGACGATGCGCCACTCCTCATCATCCACGTTCTGGTTGACGAAACTGCCGGTGCGGGGAGAGAAAATAAAGTCTTTGCCGTTTTCGTTATCGTGAAAAATCATTTTGCCCGCACGGTCAAAAACGGCAAAACCGATCGCTTCGTCTTCTTCGTCGGCATTGTCAATGCCGCCGATAATGCGGTTGGTGGCCTTCTGACTGTCGGCGGAAAGTCCGCTCCAGTCGGCAGATGCCAGCTGACGGGCAAGCAAAATCTGATACTGGTCGAAAAATTCGTCGATTTTCTCGCGGCTTTCAAACCACGAAAACAACCCCGAACAAATCCATATCAAACAGGAAATGCCGGTAAAAAGCAGCAGCAGGCGAATTCTCAGACTTAGTTTTTTCATGTTTCTTCCAGTATATATCCGATTTTGTTAACCGTGCGGACAATGTCCTTGCCGAGTTTTTTGCGCAGATGGTGAATGTGAACTTCCACCGCGTTGCTCGAAACTTCGTCATCCCAGGAATAAATTTTGCTTTCAATCGCTTCCTTGGAAAGAACCTTGTTTTTGTTTAAGAGCAGCAGTTCCAGCAAAGCGGTTTCCTTGGGCGACAGCACCACTTCCCGGCCGGCGGAGGTCACTTTGCGGGTTTCGGGATCAAAAGCGACGTTTCCGTATGTCAGAAGCGGCGAAGGGCGGCCGCTGCTGCGGCGGATCAGGGCATTTAAACGGGCCTGCACTTCTTTTAGGGAAAAGGGCTTGCCGAGGTAGTCGTCGGCGCCGCTGTTCAAACCGGCAATGCGCTGGTCGACGTCACCGCGGGCGGTTAAAATCAGCACCGGTTCCGTCCGGCTCTTCTGCCGCCAGTTTTTCAGCACCTCCAAACCGTCCTGACCGGGCAGTCCCAGATCAAGCACCACCGCTGCGTAAGAAGCCTGATACAGCGCTTCTTCCCCTTCCAGACCGTCGGTGAACCAGTCGACGGCAAAGCCGAGCTTTTCCAGCCCGACTTTCAAACCGTCGCCGATCAGTTGGTCATCTTCCACCAGCAGGATCCGCATGACACACCCGTCTTATTTTTTCAGTTTTACGGTATTGACGTCAACTTTGATATCAAACAGGTCTTTGTCAACTTCGCCGCTGATTTCGATGGTGTCTTCCGGAGTAACGTTGACGCCGCGCCAGTCTTCGTCGTCGATCTCAATAGTGATGGTGCCGCTCGCGTCTTTGAACAGATATTTTTCGTCGCCCAGGCTCTGCTGAATCTGTCCGACCAGAACAACCGGTTGGTCGTCACTCATCTTATTGGCTTCGGCAACGGTCGAAACGGACAGTCCCGGTCCGGTGAATCCGCCGCGGGGAGCCATGGCGCCCTGATACTGGGCATGAGCCGCGCCGGCAAAACCGATCATCAAAGCCAGGGTAGATACTGCGAGTAATTTGTTCATGTGTTTTCTCCTAAAAAAATGTTTTGATTAACTGCTTACAAGAACAATACAACATTATAAACTTAAGTAACGCTTAAGGGATAAAAAATTTTTATCTTTTTTATTTAATTTTGCATATCCGATTGAAAAACATAGATATTATTTTCAAAAAAATGACAAAGGGAAAATTGTCCGCCCGGTCTGCCGGCACATTTTTCTTAAATTATTAAGGCTTTCCGCCCACAGGCGAATCCGCTTTTTAAGCGGCAGGAACGGCTTTGCCGCACAGACGGAAGCTATTCCTCGTCCGCCGTGTTCAATTCGTAGTAATATTCCAGAAGCTCGCGGGAATAATCCCGGATTTCGCCCGACGGCAGCACCAGCATCCGGCTGATGCCGATCTGTTCAACAAAGGAAGGGTTGTGGCTGACCACCAGGATGGTTCCTTCAAACTGACGGAAATTTCCGCCGATCACCGCCTGGGTTTCCGGATCCAGGTGGTTGGTCGGTTCGTCCAAAACCAGCAGGTTTGCCCTTTGCAGCAAAAGTTTGCACAATGCCACCCGCGCCTTTTCGCCGGGCGAAAGAACGGCCGCGTTTTTGTTGATGTCGTCTTCATAAAAAAGGAAATTGCTTAAAATGCCGCGCAGCTGCCATTCGTTGTAACCGTCGGTTTCCACGTTTTCAAACACGGTTTTGTCCGCATCAAGCTGTTCCAGTTCCTGGGCATAATAGGCAGCGTCGGTTTTCGGATTAAAACGAATCTGTCCGTCAACGGGCGGCAGAAAGCCCATAATCAGCTTCAGCAGTGTCGATTTGCCGACACCGTTTTCGCCCACCACCAGAAAACGTTCGCCTCCTGAAAGCTTAAACGACAATTTGCGGTAAAGGAAACGCTGCCCGGGATAGCGGAAACTCAGTTCTTCCACGCTCAAAGGCACCGTCGCGCCTTCCCGTTTGGGACGGATATCCATTTTCACCCGCCGGTAAGGGCGTTCGCGCACCGGCAGCCGGTCACGCATTTTCTCCAGCCTTAACGCGCGTTCCTGGCCTTTGCGCTTCAGCTTATGGTTTGTCTGCGACGCTTCTCTGGCCCGCTGCACGAAATCTTCCAGCTTTTTTATTTCCCGTTCCTGCAGCGTAATCTGCCGTTCGCGCGCCCGTTGTTCTTCCGCCCGCTGCTTTTTAAAAACGTCGTAATTGCCGTCATAAACCGAAATCTTATGCGTTACTTTATTGATAAACACGATTTTGCGCACGATCCGGTTCAAAAAATCAACGTCATGACTGATAATCAGTACCGAACCTTTGTAATTTTTAAGATAACCGGTAACATAATCCCGGGTTGCCGCATCCAAATGGTTGGTCGGCTCGTCCAGGCACAAAACTTCCGGTTTGGAATAAAGCACCCGGGCAAAGGCCAGCTTCGATTTCTGCCCGCCGGAAAGTTCGGCCAGCGGCCGGTCCAGCAGATCGGCATCGATTTTCATCTCTTCCATCAACGAAAGTAGAATATCATCGGCCTCATACTGGTCAAAATAATCCAGTTGTTCCTGCAAATAAGCCATACGCTCAAGCAGCCACTCATGTTCGGCTTCCGGCGCGGTTTCCAGCCGCCGGTAAATTTCTTCCAGTTCGGTTTTGATTTTCTGCAGCGGCCGGCCGGCGGAAAGATACTCCCACACCGTTTCGTTTTCACGGTCAAAAACAATTTCCTGCGGCAGATAGCCGACCCGCGCCCGGCCGACGGACAAAGTGCCGCCGTCAAGCGCAATCTCGCCGCGCAACAGCCGGAAAAGCGTCGTCTTGCCGGCGCCGTTGACGCCGACGATTCCCGCCTTGTCCTTGTCGCCGAGCTGAAATTCGGCGTCGTCAAAGATGATCTCCGGCCCGAAAGACAGATTCATCCGGCTGCCCTTCATCATTTTCTCCTTTTGTTTTACGGTAATAAAAAAACGCGGTTTATGCCGCGTTTTTTTGAATTGGTGGAGCTGAGGAGGATCGAACTCCCGACCTAATGATTGCGAACCATTCGCTCTCCCAGCTGAGCTACAGCCCCATAAATACATTTTCAAGTTTCAAAATAATTTTTGCTTCCGTCGAGCGAATGGAACCATTCGCCTTCCCTGCCTAATTTCGCCGCAGTTGCTGTCGCTTCCCTTGCTCAAATAAGGCAGACAAGATGTTGCAGACGAAAAACCTCCGCCGGAGCTTTTTCGCTTAGCCATCCCAGCTGAGCTACAGCCCCATAAGTACGTTTTAAGCTTCAGAATAATTTTTGTTTCCGTCGAGCGAATGGAACCATTCGCCTTCCCTGCCTAATTTCGCCGCGGTTCGTCATAAAAACGGCGCATCGGCCGGCAACAAGCGGAATATTACAATAAAAAAGCCTAATGTCAAATGTTTTTTATCATAAAAAACAGCAATCCGACAGTTTTCAAAATTTTGATTTTCGCCCAAACTCCGGCATAACACGCCGCATTTTCATACAAAAGCAAAAAAGCCGGTTCTGCAACCGGCTTATGAAATTGGTGGAGCTAAGCGGGATCGAACCGCTGACCTCTTGAATGCCATTCAAGCGCTCTCCCAGCTGAGCTATAACCCCATTCAAGTACCTTCAAAAATACGCCATCTTTGAAAGTGATTACATAACTACCCAAATAATTTCAAAATGTCAAGTCTTTTTTTTCGTTCTCCGCCGGGAAAAAGAAACAACGTTTTTCCGCCTTGTATTCCATTATTTTTTCCGACCGGGCGCTGCTTCGGGATTCCGCCATGTCATCAGCAGTTCTTCTTCCCCGGTATTTTCATCGATTCCCTTTTGCTCTTCACGGAATCCGTGCCGGACATAAAACGCCGCCGCGCGTTTGTTTTTGGCATAAACGCGCAGTTTTAAACTCTTCCGCCCGTTTTGCACGAAAGACAAAAGCCCGGAACCGATCCCCCGTCCCTGCCGCGACGGCTCGACAAACAGCGCTCCGATATATTCATTATCAATAATGCTGACAAAGGCAGCCGGCCGGCCGTTTTCCTCCCATACCAGAGTTTTGGCCGCCGGCAGCCAGACTTCTCGGACTTCGGCTGCCCTGGAGCGCCAGAAAGCGTCATTGACAAAGTCATGCGCGCGAAGGCTGGCGGTCAGCCAGATTTCCGTCAAAACGACAGCGTCTTCTTCGCGGTAAGGACGAATCATTTAAATGTCCAGATCATCAACGAATTTGGCGCGTTCAATGATGAACTTGAAGCGCGATTCCGGATTTTTGCCCATCAGGCGTTCGACCATCCGCCGGGTTTCAAAGGCCTCTTCCTTGCCCTCTTCGGTATTGGCCGAGGGAATCAGAACCTTCAAAAGCGTTCGTTTGGACTTGTCCATGGTCGTTTCTTTGAGCTGCTGCGCGCTCATTTCGCCCAGCCCTTTAAAGCGGCTGATTTCCGCCTTCTGACTGCCTTTGACTTCCTTTTTCAGAATCCGGTCCTTGTCGTCGTCGTCCAGGGCGTAAAAATTCTTGCCGGCAGCGGAAATTTTATACAGCGGCGGGGTGGCGATAAACAAATGTCCGTTTTCGATCAGCTTCGGCATCTGCTGATAGAAGAAAGTCATCAACAGCGAAGTAATATGGGCCCCGTCGACGTCAGCATCGGTCATAATGATGATTTTTTCGTAGCGAAGGTTTTCTTCTTTGTAACCGTCCTTGATACCGCAGCCCAGCGCCTCGATCATGTCCTTGATTTCCTGGTTCTGGGTAATCTTGTCAAGCGAAGCGGAAGCCACATTCAGGATTTTGCCCCGCAGCGGCAGAATCGCCTGCGTCATGCGGTCGCGTCCCTGTTTGGCGGAACCGCCCGCCGAATCGCCCTCGACGATAAAAATTTCGGTATCTTCGGCCGCCGCTTTCGAACAGTCGGCCAGTTTGCCCGGCAGGCGCAACCGTTTGGTCGGGCTTTTGCGGTTTTGGATTTTCTCTTCCTTTTTCCGGCGGCGGAACTCCGAACGCGCAATCACGTATTCCATCAGCGCCGCGGCGTTTTCGGAATCGGAGGAAAGCCAGTGGTCGAAAGAATCCTTGACCGCCTGTTCGACCAGCCGCACCGCCTTGCTTGACGTCAGCCTGTCTTTGGTCTGCCCCTGAAATTCCGGATCGCGGATAAAGACGGAAAGCATGATGCAGGCATCGCTTAAGAAATCTTCGCCGGTAACCGCCGCCGCTTTTTTGACGTTGGCCATTTCCGCGTATTCTTTCAATCCGCGCAAAAGAGCCGATTTGAAGCCCAGTTCGTGGGTGCCACCCTGCGGGGTGATGACGGTATTGCAGTAAGAGTGGCAAAAGCCGTTTTCATCTTCCGGCCAGGTAACCGCCCATTCGACTTTGCCTTCGTCGCCCGCCAAAAGCGACTCGCCGGCAAACGGCATGCGATTGACGGTGGTGCGGCTGCCGATCTGATAGTTGAGAAAATCGCGCAGGCCGTTGGGGAAATGCAGTTCGGCTTCCGCCGGCGTAACGTCGCCTTCGCACAAAAGTTCCGGCGCGCATTTCCACAAAATATGAATTCCCTTGAACAAAAAGGCCTTTGAACGCGCCATTCTGTACAGCTTGTTGGGAGAAAAGCAGCAGTTGGCGCCGAAAATCTCCGGATCGGGACGGAAAGTGATGCTGGTGCCGCGGCGGTTGGGCGCATTGCCGACCATTTCCAGCTTGTCGAGCGGGCGCCCTTTGGCATAGTGCTGGCGATAGAGTTTGCGGTCGCGGGCAACTTCGATCGTCAGGCTTTCGGAAAGGGCGTTGACGACGGAAGAGCCGACCCCGTGCAGACCGCCCGAAACCTTGTAGGCGTTGCCGCCGAACTTGCCGCCGGAGTGCAGCATGGTCATGATCACTTCCAAAGCGGACTTGTCGGGATATTTCGGATGGGAATCGACGGGAATGCCGCGGCCGTTGTCGGTCACGGTTACCGAATAGTCGGCGTTCAACGACAATTCGATCCGGTTGGCAAAACCGGCCACCGCTTCGTCCATTGAGTTGTCAAGAATCTCCGCCACCAGATGATGCAGCGATTGTTCGTCGGTGCCGCCGATATACATGCCGGGACGCGCCCGGACGGCCTCCAGTCCCTCCAAAACCTGAATATCCTGCGCCGAATAGTTGCTTTCGGCCGCGGCGCCGCCGTCAAATAAATCCGTCATTTTTCCCTTATCCTGTCAAAAAAATCAGGGCTAAAATAGCGCAAAGTCCGCGTTTTGGCAAGTTTTAAGTACAAATTTCCGCCGCTTTTGCCCGGAAAAACAAAAAACGGGCAGATCCGTCATAATATCCGCCCTCATTTTCGGGAACGCTTATTTCTCCGGAGTTTCCTTCCGGTACCGAAGCATTTTATACACGGCCAGAAAGGACGACAATATAAACGCGCCGTAAAAAAGATAGTAATATATCTCCATTCCTTCGGACACCCGGTCAAAATCCGGCGCCTCATCGGAATAGCCCGCCTCATTTTCCAATTTTGCCAGAACAAAGCTCAACCCGAATCCGGACAAAAGAGAAAAATACATCAGCCGGCCTCATCCAAAGCATTTATGGCGCAGGCTCCCATACGTGCATTGTTTTTTCCTTTTTTATATGCGTTTATATATTTTCCGCCGGCGGAAGTCTTGACATATATGGTTTATCAACCATTTCATCCCAACGATCAAGATTATCTTCGTATTGATCCGGCTGTTTCAGAATATCCCGAGAAGATATCATGTTATAAATAATATCAGGAATAATACAATCTTCCCTATAACGATTACCGGCATTGCGGGGCTGAAAATATTCCCGATACATATTTTTTCCGTCATTAATGATATCCGAAAATATGTTTCGTTGATCTTGTTTTCTTTACTGTTTTGCAAAAATTTTAATCCGCAGCTTCAAAATTGCAGCTGTTACTTTCGGAATCGTATTTTCCTTTATATTTCAGGCAAAGTCCCGGAAGCACCTTCCCTAAAACATGATCATGGCATTTTGCATCATGTCCGCACCGGTCCAATGCTGCCAAAACGGCACCATCCAGCCGGACACAACCCGTTTTATGCGTCCACAACAGACAATCGTAGCGGCAGCGTTTTGCCTTTTCGTCCCATACCCCGCCGTTTTCCAGACAAATGCCTTTATGATCAAACAAAAAGAACAAAAACAGGAACGAGATAAAAATTGCCGGGCCGTAAAACAAAAACTTCATCACTATTGCCCTTACCGGTATTTTTCAGGCAGCGCTCTATTTTTCCGTCTATAATCGGAACAGACAGCCGCGGCCGAAAGATTTGGATTGTTTCTTGCCCGTTCTCTTCCGACAGCTTTTACGTTAAGGTCATGCCAATAATCGTTTTGAGTCATGTTCGAACAGTCTGTCATGTTTTTCACCCCAGTCAAAAATTAATACCACTGCATTTAAATCAAAAAATATCCCCCTTTTGCATTCTTCATTGTCAACAACGGGTATTAATCACTTCTCCGGGGCTTTGTGTTTCAGATTTGCAATATATATTTCATTTTTATAAAAAAACAATCAAAAATTGCTGCTTTTAAACAATTTTTATTGCATAAACAATATGTTATCAATTCGGTTTTTTCTTGACAACATTTTGTCGGCGGCGCGAAAACGACGTTTTCGGAAAGCGTCGAAAGGCTCTTTTGACACCCCTTCCGTCAAGTCGAAAAAAGGATTTTTGCGCCGGAAAAAAACGGAACGTTTTGCGGTAGAAACGACATTTTCCCCTCAGGAAAGGAAAAACATTTCCGACGGACAAAGAAAACCCCGTTTTCTGCAAACGGGGTTTTCCGATTTTGCGGGAGAAACGGCAATCAGAACGCGTAGTTGACACCGAGGTTGAAATTCAGATCCCGGTAGTCGCCGCCGAAGGTATAGCCGACGTCGGCAAAACCGTTCAGCTGTTTTGTGAAGTCCATGCTGCCGCCGACGATCACCCGTCCCAGCGTCATGTCCTCCAGTCCGCTGACGCTACCGAGACTGGTTATCCGCACATCACCGTCGCCGAACGTCTGAACCACGCTCGGTTTGACGAACAGTTTGGCGTAACCGTCGCCGTACTCAAACGTTTTTTCCGCCTTAACGCCGAATTCCAGTTCGGTTTCCGAAACGTCGTCATAACGGGCGGTTTTGCCCAGACCGTCGCGAACGGTATCAAAATCGATATGGACATAACGCACGCCGACCGTCGGTTCAACCATAACGTCGGTTGCCGGCATAAAGACGACGCCGGCTTCCAAAGCGGCACCGTATTCCAGACCGTCGGTATCGGCTTTAACGCCGTCGTCGGATTTCAGATCGGCTTTCTGCCAGCCGCCGTAAAGCAAGGACATCAGCCATGCGCTGCGGCCTTTGATCTGCGTATCGTAGCGATGGTACAAACCGGCCAGATAACTGTCAATGTTTATGCTGCCGCCGGTCTTGGCGTAATAGTCGTCGCCTTTGCCGGAGAAGTCGTATTCGCCCTGGCGGTAGGAAACAAACAAACCGAGCTTGTGATACGGATTAAGCTGCACGTCATAACCGGCCTCCAGTCCGTAAATATCAGCGTCGAACTCAAACGGAGAATCGACTTTGGCCGAATGATAACCCGGTACCACCCACAGGTTGGAGAGCTTTTTGCCGTCCCAGGCGTGATCGTACAGACCGCAGTTTCCGCAGTTGTCCTTATCATTTGCCGCTTTGGCGAAAACGTTGCCGACCACGTTTCTGGTCTGTTCAAACGCCGCGGAAGGCAGGCCGGCATAGGCAACGACTTCGCCGGTCACTTCATTGGAATTGCCGTTCAGGTACCAGTTGTTGTTTTCGTGAACGGTACCCCAGTTGTAAGCGCTGCCGTATACCCGGTAAATCGAAAAATCGGCTGCGGTCGAGGCATCGTCGTTCGGCGCTTCGACAAACAGGATTTTGTTTTCCGGCTTAACATCTTCGGAAACGACATGCGCCACTACACCGGTGCTGCCTTTGACGTCGCCGTCAATTTTCAACACATCGGAAACTTCTTTTTCAGAATCGACGTTGACATGGAGAAGCGCGCCGCTTTTTGCCGTATAATCGCCGGCAACGGTTGCCCGGCGGCCGCTTTCCTTGCCGTTTGCCAGCGACAAAACGCCTTCGTTTTCCACGTCGCCGGAAAGCTTCAGGTTGTTTTGCGCAAAATCAAGGGTGCCGAACCGGCCGATGTTTAAAGTGCCGTCATAGGCCAGGTCGCCGAAGAGCGATACGGCCGCCTGCCGGTTTTCGCTGCCTTCAATACCGATATTGTTCCAGCCGGAAACGGTTGCCAGGCTGCTGCCTTCTTCCGCCGCGCCGCCGGTAATATCGTATTTGCCGTCTTTAAATACCAGATTTTTGCCTTTGGCGTTGTTGATCAGCGTATCTTTGAAAATGTCGTTGATACCGTTGCTGACGGTCAGCGAGGAAATATTTTCCGAAGTAAAGATGGAATTGTAATCAAAACTGCCGCCCATTACCGCCTGCCGGTCGATCAGGATATCGCCCTTCATCACCACGTCTTTGTTGATGTCCAGAATCGAATCCTTTTCGGCCGTCAGATCCGTCAGCTCGGTTTTATAGCGCACCGTCAGCGAACCGCCGGATTCCACCAGCGTGCCGCTGGCAAAGGTTTTGTTTTTGCCGATATTGCCCATGGTAAGCGAACCGCCCTTTTCCACCACCGTATTTTCAAAAACAACGTTGCCGACGGCAAGGCTGCTGCCGGTGACGGAACCGCCGTCTTTGATCACGGTGTTTTTCATGGTTCCTTTCATGTCAAGGCTGCCGCCGTTGACAACCGTGTTGTCGGCCATGCCGCCGCTGACGATACTGACCGAACCGCCGTTGACGATAAGACCGTAAGTGCTTCCGCCGACGCGCAGCGAACCGCCGTTGACAATGCCGTTTGCCAGCGACGACTCGCCGTCGCGGACATCGACGCTGCCGCCGTTGATAACCATGCCGTCAGCTGCGGAATTTTCAAACGTAACCGAACCGCCGTCAACCGTCGTATTGGTCACTTTCAGGCTGTCGTTCAAATCCAGCCGGCCGCTTTTCAGGTGCGTGCCGTCAACCGCGCCCGAATTGACGCTCAACGTGCCGCCGTCGATTGTCGTATTCTGCGCCAAACCGTCCCTGTCAACGCTCAGACTGCCGTTTGCGGTCAAATAGGCATCGACGGCTTTATTATCGGCAATATTAAAACGATGTTCGTTTCCTTCACTGTCTTTGACCACCACGCCGGTTGCCGTGTTGGTGCTGGAAAGGCTGTAACCGCCGCCGTTTTCAATTGTCAGATTATTTACTTTGCCGCTGCCGTCAACCGTAATCGAACCGCCGGAAGCAACCAACGTGTTTTCGGCCGCGCCGTCCCCTTTGACGGTAAATTTATTGCCGTCGGTTACATGCAAACCTTCCGCCTTTTTATCCGCAATCGAAAAAGCGTTTTCGCCGTCTGCGGACTGTTGTTTGCCGTCGGCAATCTCAACATCCGTGGTCAGATCGAAACGGCTGCCCTCTTCCATCGTCAGGCCGTCGAATTTACCGCCGTCGGCTGTCAGTTTTCCTTCTCCGGCAACGGTCGTGTTATTCAGGCTGCCGCCGGAAACGTTCAGGCTGCCGCCGGCGTTGATATTGGTATTGTCGGCGGTAACGCCGTCAACGATGTCCAGGCTGCCGTTAACCGTCGTATCGTTCAGCTTTGCGCCCGACTCCGCTGTCAGCTTGCCCTGATTGACCACCGTTCCGTTGGCGGTGCCGTCGCCCCGCACAATCAGGGACTGGCCGTTATCCAAAACGAATCCGTCGGCAACATGATCCTTGATCGAAATGTTTTGCCCGTTGTTGGTACTGTTGCTTACCGTCGTGTCGGTCGAAATTTCAAATCGGCCGCCTTCTTCTATCGTTACATTGTCGATTGACGTGTTTTTGTCTACCGAAATCAGCTTGCCGCCGGAACCGTACCCGTCATCGGGACCTTTGACGACGCTGTTTGACAATGATCCGTTTTCGGTTATGGTAAAGGAAGAACCGCCGTTGATGATAAAGCCGTCTGCCTTATTGTTTTCAATCGAGAAAGTCTTTTCTTGTGTTTCTCCATAGTCTTTTTCATATTTACCGTTTTTAATCGTCATATCGGTCGAAAAGTCAAAACTCCCGCGCTCACCCATAAGCAAGCCATCAATAACGACATCTTTTCCGGCAGAGATATGGCCAGAGACAGCACTCTCCTCAATCTCATCTTCAGGACTCCAGCTGCCAATATTGCTAACTGAAGCGCCGTCTTTCAGATTCAAAGTAGCGTCACTGTCTACTAAAACCTTATCAACCGTTGCTCCCGCTTCCACATTCATGGTTCCACCAACATTGGTATTGCTAACTGTCGAACCGGCGTTGGCATTCATTGAGACGCCATCCTCAACTTTCGTCCGATTTGCGGTTCCCCCGTCATTAACATTGATTTTGGTATCAATAAAACCTCCCCAACCTGAATTTGAAGTAGTCATATTAATCGTACCACCCTTGTTAACATTCAAGGTGCCGCCATCACTCACAGACGTTTGATTAGCAACGCCACCGTCGTTAACATTCACGACACCTCCCACTGCCACATCCGTATTATTAGCAATACCACCTTCGTTTACGTCCATCTGCTCATCGTAATCACCCATTCCGGCGATCTGTTTATCTTCACATGTTCCGCCTTGGCATACAAAAGTCTCAGCCGTCGCATGGTTAAACGACAGCAAAAACGTGCAAACCGTCGTCATGTAAAAAAGTTTTCTGGAAGACATAAAAACCTCTTTTAAAATAAGTTAAAAACAAAAAATACAGAGAAAAACAATCACCCTTCGGTCATGTTCTAATGGTGAAAAGTATTGTACGTTATTTAGATACAAAGTTTTTCCCCGCTGTCCCTTGATTTTTCGTCTTGATTTCTGCCGCATTTTAACGTACCTTTTTTTGCCGCAAAATCAATATGTTTTCCCCCCTTAAAAATCTTATTTTTCGTTGGTAACAAAAAAAGGTACCTTTTTTTTGTGACAGGCAAAAAGGATAATTTACACCCTAAAATCAACGGAAAAACGGGAACAAAAATACAGACGGCGCAAAAAAAAGCGGATTCCGCCCGAATGCCCGGCAACCGTTGCAGAAGCGGCCGGTTTCGTATGCTCCGGCCCGAAACGGCGCGACCGCCCGGCCGACATTTTTCACTCAACCTTATCGGCCAATATTCAAACCACAAAAAAAACGACCCGGCAGACATTCGTTTAACGAACATTTACCGGGTCGTATCTGGTATAAAGAAGTCAGTTATTACTTAACTTCCTCAAAATCGGCGTCAACGACTTTTTCGTCTTTCGGCGCTTCGGAAGCGCCGGCATCGGCACCGGCGGCACCTGCAACCGGCGCCGGCGGCCCCTGCGGTCTGTCCCGCCGCGCCGGCATTCTTATACATTGCTTCGCCGAGTTTCAACGACGCCTGCATCAGGCTTTCGCTCTTTTCCTTGATGACTGACAGGTCATCGGCTTCAAGCGCGGTCTTCAACGCCTTGATTTCGGTTTCGATCGCCTGCTTGTCGGCTTCCGAAATTTTGTCGGCGTTTTCCTTCAGGGTCTTTTCGGTCGCATGAACAAGGCTTTCCGCCTGGTTCTTGGCTTCTACCGCCTCTTTCTTCTTCTTGTCGGCTTCGGCGTTGGCTTCCGCGTCTTTGACCATCTTGTCGATGTCGGCGTCGCTCAAACCGCCGCTGGCCTGAATGCGAATCGCCTGTTCCTTGTTGGTCGCCTTATCTTTGGCCGAAACGTTGACAATACCGTTGGCGTCAATGTCGAAAGTAACTTCAATCTGCGGCATGCCGCGCGGCGCCGGCGGAATGCCGACCAGGTCAAACTGTCCCAGCAGCTTGTTGTCGGCGGCCATTTCGCGTTCGCCCTGGAAGACGCGGATGGTAACCGCGGTCTGTCCGTCTTCGGCGGTGGAAAAGACCTGCGACTTGCGGGTCGGGATGGTGGTGTTGCGGTCGATCAGACGGGTGAACACGCCGCCCAGAGTCTCAATGCCCAGCGACAGCGGGGTAACGTCCAAAAGCAGCACGTCTTTGACGTCGCCCATCAGCACGCCACCCTGAATGGCCGCGCCGACGGCAACCACTTCGTCCGGGTTAACGCCTTTGTGCGGATCTTTGCCGAAGATTTCCTTTACTTTTTCCTGAACTTTCGGCATCCGGGTCATACCGCCGACCAGAATGACTTCGCTGACTTCGTTGGCTTTAAGCCCGGCGTCGGCCAAGGCCTTGCGGCAGGGTTCGACCGTGCGTTCGATCAGGTCGTCGACCAGCGCTTCCAGTTTGGCGCGGGTGAGTTTGATGTTGAGGTGTTTCGGTCCGGTGGCGTCGGCAGTGATAAACGGCAGGTTGACGTCGGTCTGAGTGGCCGAGGACAATTCGATCTTGGCTTTTTCCGCCGCTTCTTTCAAACGCTGCAAAGCCAGACGGTCGTTTTTCAGATCAATGCCGCTTTCTTTTTTGAACTCGTCGGCCAGATAGTTGACGATGCGCTGGTCAAAGTCTTCGCCGCCGAGGAAAGTGTCGCCGTTGGTGGATTTTACTTCAAAAACGCCGTCGCCGATTTCCAGAATGGAAATATCGAACGTGCCGCCGCCCAGGTCATAAACCGCGATGGTGCCGTTTTTGTTCTTGTCCAGGCCGTAAGCCAGAGCGGCCGCGGTCGGCTCGTTGATGATACGCAGAACGTCAAGCCCCGCGATTTTGCCGGCATCTTTGGTCGCCTGACGCTGAGAATCGTTGAAATAGGCCGGAACGGTAATGACCGCCTTGTCGATTTTTTCGCCCAGATAGCTTTCGGCATATTCCTTAATCTTTTGCAGAACGATTGCTGAAATCTGCGACGGCGCATATTTCTGTCCCTTGACTTCTACCCAGGCGTCGCCGTTGTCGCCGGGAACGATTTTAAACGGAACCAGTTTCTTGTCCTTTTCGACTTCCGGCGAATCGTAACGGCGGCCGATCAGACGCTTGATGGCAAACAGAGTGTTTTCCGGGTTGGTAACGGCCTGACGTTTTGCCGCCGCGCCGACCAGGCGTTCGTTGTCGGTAAAGGCAACGATTGAAGGCGTGGTGCGGGCACCCTCGCTGTTTTCCAGCACCTTGGCTTCTCCGCCTTCCATAACCGCAAAGCAGGAGTTTGTCGTACCAAGGTCAATACCTATAACTTTATTGCTCATAATCTTTTCCTTCGTAAATTTAACTTTCTAAACTGTTATATAGGAAGCTCGAATTTCATAAGCAATAGGTTAAGATATTTTTTTTGTTTTTTTGTCGCCGCCGCGGCTTTTTCCGGTTGCAAAGACGGGAAACCGCCGTTTTCTCATGTTTTTCCACTGACAGACAAAAGATTCCGGAACAGTCGCGAAACCTGTACTCTGACCGTGCCCGTCGGCACAGAACGGCACCGTTCCGGCGCTAAGCATTCAACTCCGATCAATCCCGGGGCTTTCCGTAAGGCATGTAAAAAAAAGCGGCAGCTTTTTTTGAGCCGCCGCCGCATGGATCCGAACGGTTTTCTTTATTTGCCGATTTCAAATCCGCTCTTGCCGCTTTCCAGCACCGTGCCGGCAAAAGCGAAATCGTTCTGGTTGCAGGAATAAATCCGGTACAAAATATCGCCGGCGGTAACCTGATCACCGGTCTTTTTAAATAAGTCGACACCGGCCCCCGGATACTGCCCGCCGCCGCACAAAACGCAAAGACGGGTCATGAAGGCGTTGTCGATTTTTTTGACCGTGCCGTCAACGTCCGCCACCACGTCGCGGGTCAGATGTCCGAGCCGGACCTGCTCTTTCGCTTTGCCCTGCGACTTGATAATCTGTTCCATGGCATCAAGCGCCTTGCCCGATTTGAGCAGTTCGCGGGCGACCACATAGCCCTGTCCGCCCCGCAGCTTGGGATCAAACTCCAGAATGCGGCCGGCCAGAAAGAGCGATTTTTCCTTCAGGTCGTCGGGCGCGTCCTCCTTGTTTTTCAAAACCTTCATCACGTCTCTGGCCTCCAGCGCCGCGCCGAGACCGAAGCCGATCGGCTCCGAACCGTCGGTAATAACCACGTCGACGTTGATTTCCATCATGTCGCCCACGTATTCGATCAGCTTGCGCAGACGCATGGCTTCCTGAGTGCTGCGGACGCGGGCGCGCGGACCGACCGGAATGTCGATCAGCAGGTGCGTGATGCCGGCGGCCATTTTGGAAGCCAGAACCGAAGCGATGCTGCGCTCAAGCGTTGCCAGACCGTTTTGCTGCTCCACCGCGGAAATGATCTTGTCGGCGGCGGCGATGTCCAGTCCTTCCGGATTGACGATTGCCCCGCGTTTTTCCAGCACCTGTTTTTTCAGGCTGCGGACGTCCAAATCGGTGCCGGCGAGAATCTCCATGGTATCGGCGGCGCCGGTACAGCCGCCCCACGGACGCGGAATTCCAACAT
>OGQU01000282.1_pt1 | contig 65687 bp, 58 predicted proteins | sample 1553341 | NCBI WGS metagenome assembly OGQU01 (sample SAMEA2579920, study PRJEB22360) | human gut metagenome | biome: human gut; feature: human-associated habitat; material: faeces | place: Denmark | collected 2008/2010 | reverse complement strand
GTCGCTTCCCAGGCATCGCCGGACTTCTCGGCAACCGCATTCCCTGCCTTGGCAGTTCCTTCCTTGGTTGCATCCCAGGCGTTGCCGCTCACTTCCTTGGTCTTGTCCCAAGCTTTGGCCGTGCCTTCTTTGGTCGCTTCCCAGGCATCGCCGGACTTCTCGGCAACCGCATTCCCTGCCTTGGCAGTTCCTTCCTTGGTTGCATCCCAGGCGTTGCCGCTCACTTCCTTGGTCTTGTCCCAAGCTTTGGCCGTGCCTTCTTTGGTCGCTTCCCAAGCACCGGCTGATTCCGTTGTATTGTTTTGAGACATTTTAAATACTCCTTGTGATGGGTTAAACATACGTCGGCCAACGTTTACCGACAAAACGGCATCCGTTTTCAATGTCATCGTTTGCGAAAATTCGGACGCGGACGCACATTCACAGCCCAAACCGCCGACGGCAGCCAAAACGAGCGCCAAAACGTTTTTTCCTGTTTTCATGAGAATCTCCTTCAACATTTGTTCAACCAACCAAGTAACCACTTTTTCCCGCTTTTAAATAAACCTTTCCGCGATCGCAAAAATCATCTGAAATATCAAAAAACAAACGATACGCTGTACAACCGAAGTCGACATCACAAGTTCCTCTCCGCCGACGCAAACAACACTTGCCGTTTTTCCTCCCGTCCCCCGCATTCAAGCCTCGTACCGGCAAACCATCAGCTTATGCAAACGTTTAAAGCATAAAAAAAGACCCCCTTAAACGGAAGGTCTTTTCTTCATAAAGAAAACCGGCGAAAAAAATCTTTTTATTTTTTCCCGCCTCTCTCTTTTCTTTACAACATACGACGGTTCATGTCCCCACGAACGTAAAACCCTTTCTGATTCTATTCTTTTACGCTTTTCTTCCTTGTAAAACTTTACGGAACCTATCAGGCAATATACCATAGCACCAAGTGCTGCGACACAAACCATCAATACGATGATTTCAATAATTGTTTTAATCATAAGCAAAATTTTTAAATATTACTATTTTATAATATCATTTTTTTTAAAAATATCAACCGGGAAAAATTTTCCATCCGATTTCTGCCGTTTCGCACAAACTTTCCTCGGCTTAACGGCACCAACTCCGAACCGTTATCCGGCAACAGTTACGGCGAAAAACGGAGAATTTAAAATCTCCTGGAAATCCATCAATTCGAACCGTAAAACACAAGAAAAAACAAAGGCTTGCGATCAAAAATCGCAAGCCTGTACAAATTGGCTGCTCCACATGGATTGTCTTCGACCTTTGCATGCAAAGGCTCATTCCACTACGCTCATACGCTTCGCGCACCGGCCGGCTGATGCCGGCCTTTCGCTTGTAGCCGAACCACTTTTCTCGTGGTTCAAATCCAAGAGCCATAACATCAAGCATAAAAAAACACCCATTGAAGGGTGCTTTTTTATGCTTGGCTGCCCCACATGGATTCGAACCACGATTAACGCAGTCAGAGTGCGCTGTCCTGCCGTTAGACGATGGGGCAATCATCAGAAACTGGGACAGTTCTATTGCATTTTCATACAAATGTCAACAACATTTTTTTACAATTAAAGAAATTATTTTCTCCGCAACATTTTTCCGCCGTTTGTTTAACCGCAAGGCTGTTATTTTTTTAACATAAACGTTGGTTAATTTTCTACATGCTAGGCAAAAAGAAAAATAAAGTCAATTCCTTATTTTGCCCGGACAAAGCAGACACTAAGGCGTGCCGCAAAAAAACGAACGTTTTAATGCGGCATTGTCATGATCAGACTTTTCTCACTTGAATATACCCCAAAAGGCCGGAAAATCACGTTTTGCGGCTTTCGCTTTTCCATTTCTCTCCGTTCCCGGATGCAAATGTTTTTCCGACCGCTGATTTCGGTTATCGTTCCGGTTTACAACGTGGAAAAATATCTCCCGCAATGTTTGGACAGTCTGATCAAACAAACGTTTTTACCGTTTGAAATCATCTGCGTCAACGACGGCTCGACCGACGGCTGTAACGAAATTCTCAGCCGTTACGCCGCAAAAGACCGGCGCATTCGCCTTATTTGTCAGAACAACCGCGGCCTTTCCGCCGCCCGCAATGCCGGATTAAAAAAAGCCAAAGGACAATATGTTCTGTTTGTTGACAGCGACGACTTGCTGCACCCCGAAACTTTGTCGTCATTATACCGGCAAATTACCCGCCACGATGCGGACATTTGCCTTTTCGGCTACTCTCCGTACACCGACAACGGCGTTAAAACCGCCAACCTGCCCGCCGCACATTACGGAAAAAACGAAAACGACGCCTTTACCTATCAGCAAATCAGCGGAAAAATATTCAGCCGGGTTGCCGTCTGGTGCAAACTTTACCGCCGCGGATTTATCCGCAAGCGCAAAATCGAATTTCCGGAAGGATTCGTTTTTGAAGACGTAATCTTTCATATAAAAACCATCACATCCGCCGGAAAAATTTGCCTGCTTAACCGCCCGCTTTACTGTTACCGCACCGATAACGCGGCCTCAATCACCCATGTTTCCGCCGCAACCACGCAACTGCTTGACATTGTTGAAGCTTTTGACATGGTTTACGATTACCTGAAAGAGAAAAAGCTGCTGCCTTCCCTCTCCCTCCATTTTTGTCGTTTCCTGTATGATCACGCCGGCTGGCATCTGAAACGGGCCGCCGAAAAACCTCAAAAACAACTGGCAGAAAAAACCCTTTCATGGATCAACCGTCACGACGACATTCGTCAAACCATAAATGCCGACCCGGTTTTGCAAAGCTTTTACAGCTCTCTGTCACCTGAAAACAGGCAAACGCCTTTCAGATAATCAGAATATCACTTTTCCCGTTTCCTTCGTCCGTTTTTGCCGCCGGTTCCTCTTCCTTGCCGTAATCCGGATCTTTTATGGTATAATAACTCACTGATCCCATCCAGTCACGTCTTACCATCAGCGTTCCTTCTTCATAACCTTCTCTTTCTATCGTATATTCCAATATATCTCGTCTTCCCCCTTTATTTTTTCTGTAAGGATTATCGCATTCAAGCTTCACGTAACCGATCCGGTTTTCCAGCAGGCGACAATCCGTCCACTCGTAGACTGCTCCGGCTTGACTGTCCTGCACAATCTTTTCCGGCCGCAAAATCGTCAGCCATGAAATCTTCGAAAACGGTTCCAAAATCTGATAAAACCTCTCGTCAACAAATTTTTTTCCCGTCGCGGAAACCGCCTCTCCCGCTTCCGCCGCACCCGACAAAATCAGCAAGAAAAGCGCTGCCGCCGCTCCTGTCATTTGCATCTTTGTCCGCCTTTCAGATAATCAGAATATCACTTTCCCCGTTTCCTTCGTCCGCTTTTGCCGCCGGTTCCGCTTCCCTGCCGTAATCCGGATCTTTTATGGTATAATAACTCACTGATCCTACCCAATCATGTCTCACCATCAGCGTTCCTTCTTCATAACCTTCTCTTTCTATCGTATATTCCAATATATCTCGTCTTCCCCCTTTATTTTTTCTGTAAGGATTATCGCATTCAAGCTTCACGTAACCGATCCGGTTTTCCAGCAGGCGACAATCCGTCCACTCGTAGACTGCTCCGGCTTGACTGTCCTGCACAATCTTTTCCGGCCGCAAAATCGTCAGCCATGAAATCTTCGAAAACGGTTCCAAAATCTGATAAAACCTCTCGTCAACAAATTTTTTTCCCGTCGCGGAAACCGCCTCTCCCGCTTCCGCCGCACCCGACAAAATCAGCAAGAAAAGCGCTGCCGCCGCTCCTGTCATTTGCATTAAATTTTCTCCTTAACTGACAAAACAAGTAATAATAGCACATAATAGTAAACAAATATAATCAACTTGTCATCTGTTTAATCGGAAAAACGGCCTTTTAAACAATTTTCCAGATTCCAGGCGTTTCGCTTCGGCATGTTGGCAATCGGCTTGCCTTTGCTGTCCGTGGTTTTGCGGTGCAGATTTTTACAAAAACTTTCCACGTCTTTTTCCTGTGCCGCTTTGTACAAACCCGGCCATTTTTCAGGCGATATGTTGCCGATGTTAAAGTTCACCTCCAGCAGACTGTTTTGCAGATACGGACTCATTTTGTCATAATTGGGAAAAGTTTTTTGCAGATTCCGCCGACGTTCCGCCAAATCCCGCTCCAGCAAATCGAGACAGTAATCCGGCGGCAGCCGCAGGTCACTTTTGTCTTCAAAAGTACCTGCCCCGTAATTTTGCCCGTACGGCAGCGTTTGAACATACCGATGCGTCTGAAAAACCCTGTCCCGGTCAGCCAAATTCGTCCTGTCCCGTTCCACGCTGCCGCTTACCTCTTTATACCACGGACACCTTGCTGCTTCTTCCGGCGATGCAGACCTGTGACCGACACAATAAGTAACATCCCCGACAGTATCCAAGTACATATGGGGAACATTGCCTTCTTCCCCTATTAAAAGCGCCTTCAACGCCGCATCGGCAGCTTTACGTTCCTTTTCCCGTTCATCCTGCCCTGTTTCCTGCAAAAAATACGGTTCGGCGACAAACGGCGCGCCGCCTGCCGGCATTGGCTCGGTCAATGATGGGACGGCGGGAAGAAATCCGCTCACGCCTTCCGCCGGCAGAAAAGTTTTCCGGTCTCCCGAACTTTCGCCCAAACCGTTGTTGTCCGCCCCATCCGCGGCAATCGGCTCTTCATCGTTGTCATCGGATTGAAAAGCGACATAATAAAACGGGCTTTGCCCCGGTTTCGGATTGTTCCTTTTAACCGGCATTTGTCCGGTAAAAATTTGTTCCAAAATTTTTCTGGTTTCGGTACTCATTTATCATCTCCTCAAAAAACTTTCTTCTTCAGATTTTAAAACAAAAAAACCCGGCCCGGCCGAGAATTTTCTGATCCTAAGACCGCCGCAGGTTGCGGCGGTCTTGCGCTTTATAACGGAAAAAAGAAAAAGCTCCGGCACACCGCCGGAGCTTTTAAAATACTCATCCCATTATGGGAATAATTTATACCACAACCTTCATAAAAAGTCAACACTTTTTAGTTGAGCGTTTTTCTTCCTGCTGCATTTTTCGCTCCTTCTCCCGTTCCTCTCTTCTCCGCCTTTTTTCTCTTTCACATCCGCCGACACATCTGCCTAAGTTTTCCCCTCTCATTTTCTCTTTCCTTTCTCCCAACCCTTTCCTCCCTCACTTTCTCTTTCTTTTCTCCCTGCCCTTTTTCCGCCTGCCTTTTCACCGTTCCGAATACAAAAAAACAAAGGCGGCCGCAGCCGCCTTCGTCTCCGTCCGGAAAATTATTTTTTCTCTTCCAAATCGGTTTTGATGTGCAGTTCTTTCATCTGCTGCTCGGTAACGAAATTCGGCGCCTGCATCATCAGATCCTGTGCCTTGCCGTTCAAGGGGAACAAAATCACGTCGCGGATGATCGGCTCGTCCAAGAGCAGCATCACCAGCCGATCCATACCGTAAGCCGAGCCGGCGTGCGGCGGCGCTCCAAATTTGAATGCGCTGATCATGCCGCCGAACTTGTTGTCGACCACGCTGTTGTCATAACCGGCAATTTCAAACGCCTTGTACATAATTTCCGGCTCATGGTTGCGCACCGCACCGGACAGCAGTTCAACCCCGTTGCAGACAAAGTCATACTGATAAGCGAGAATGTCGAGCGGATTTTTGTTAAGCAGCGCGTCCATTCCCCCCTGCGGCATCGAAAACGGATTGTGCGAAAACTCGACCGCGCCGGTTTCCTCGTTTTCCTCATAAAAGGGAAAATCAACGATCCAGCACATTTTAAATGCATTTTCGTCAACCAGTCCGAGCTCTTCCGCAACCTTGTTGCGCAGCCGCCCGCTGAACTTGTCAAATTTGACGCCGGCGCCCGCCATAAACAGAACCGCGTCACCCTCTTTGAGGCCGAACTTGTCTTTCAGTTCATTCATCTTTTCTTCATTGAAGAAGCGGGCAATTCCCTTGGCACCGGCAGCGGCCAGAGCCACATAGGCAATGCCGCCCATACCTTCTTCCTTGGCAAAAGCATCAAGCTTGTCAAAGAAAGAACGCGGCTTGTCGGCAATGCCGGCAACCGTCATCGCCTTCACCGTCTTGCCTTCTTTGGCCAGATTGTCATAAACGCCGAAACCGCTGTTGCCGAAAAAGTCCGTCGCATTCTGCAACACCAGCGGATTGCGCAGATCCGGCTTGTCGGAACCGTATTTCATCATTGCTTCGCGGAACGGAATGCGGACAAACGGCGCCTGGTCAACCTTTTTGCCGTTGGCAAATTCGTTGAAAATGGTGCCGAGCGTGTGCTCAATCACGGCAAACACGTCGTCCTGAGTGGCAAAACTCATCTCCATATCCATCTGATAGAATTCACCCGGCGACCGGTCGGCGCGGGGATCCTCATCGCGAAAACACGGCGCAATCTGAAAATATTTGTCAAAACCCGACACCATCAGCAGCTGCTTAAACTGCTGCGGTGCCTGCGGCAGGGCATAAAACTTACCCGGATTAAGCCGCGAAGGCACCAGAAAGTCGCGCGCCCCTTCCGGCGAAGAAGCGGTCAAAATCGGCGTCTGATATTCGGTAAAACCCTGCTCGCGCATCAGCTGGCGGGAACGTTCAATCACCGCCGAACGCAGCAGAATGTTTTTGTGAATGCGCTCCTTGCGCAAATCGAGGAAACGGTATTTCAGACGAATTTCTTCCGGCGCGTCGTCTTCAATCGCCACCTGGAACGGCAGCACTTCGGCCTCGGAATAAACCTTCAGCCCGTCGACTTTGATTTCGATTTCCCCGGTCGGAATGTTTTTGTTAATATTTTCGCGGATCACCGCTTCGCCGTCAATGCCGATCACCGATTCAACCCGGATCCCCTGCATTTTCTCAAACAGCGGCGAGGCGCTGTCAAACACGCACTGGGTTATGCCGTAATGGTCGCGCAAATCCACAAAACACAAATTGCCGAGATTGCGTTTGCGGTGCACCCAGCCCGCCAGTCTGACTCTTTTGCCGGCATCCGCCGCACGCAGCTGCCCGCAGGTAAAATTACGATATTCGTTCATCTGAAAAACCTCAAATTTTGGTTAGCATGCGGCCTATATTAGGCCAAAACGAAACAAAATCAATAAAAAAACAAAATAATTTATTAAAACAATATTAATCATGTGCTGTTAAGCTTTTCAGTCAAAACCAACAACGGAATCAAACCATGCAGACAATCGACAACACTCAAGATCTCGGCCTGCTCTGTCAAAGGCTGGCCAAACACCCGTACATTACCGTAGACCTGGAATTTATCCGCGAAAAAACCTATTTTCCGCTGCTTTGCCTGATCCAGGTCGCCTCGGAGGAAGAAACCGCCATCATCGACCCGCTGGCGGAAGGCATCGATCTGCAAAGCTTCTTTGCGCTGATGCAAAACCGGGACGTAACCAAAGTGTTTCACTCCTGCCGGCAGGACGTCGAGATCATTTTCGAACTGTCGGGCATTATCCCGCAGCCGCTGTTTGACACTCAGGTGGCGGCAATGGTCTGCGGTTTTGGCGAAAGCATCAGTTACGAACGGCTGGTTAAAGCGGTACTGGGCATCGAACTGGACAAGACCGACCGTTTGTCCAACTGGCAGCTTCGGCCGCTTGACGAACATCAGCTGGAATACGCCGCCGGCGACGTCACCCACCTGCTCAAAATCTACCGTCATCTTAAAGAACAAATGACGGCCGGCAACCGGCTGCACTGGATTGACGAAGAAATGGAAATCCTTTCCCGCGGCACCACCTACGTCGCGCCGCCGGAAGACGCCTGGCTGAAAATTCGCCACCGCTCGCACAACGCCAGAGTGCTCTCGGCCTTAAAAGCGCTTGCCGCCTGGCGCGAATGCCGGGCAAGAGAAAAAAACGTTCCCCGGCAAAGCATCCTTAAAGACGACTTTCTGGTCATGATTGCCACCGCCTGCCCGAAGAACAAAGAAGAACTGATGCAGATCCGCGGCATGCGCAAAGACGTCGCCTCCGGACGGCTGGCCGACGAAATGCTTGACGTGCTGGAGCATATGAACGTCGACGGCAAGCTGGCCAAACAGCTCAAAAACGAAAACATCAACGCCGTACCCGCGCTTTACGAACTGTTAAAAATGCTGCTGAAAATCGTCTCCCAGCGGGAAGGCGTGGTTTCCCGCCTGATCGCCGGCGATACCGCTCTGCAGAAACTGGCGGCTTACAAGGACAAAGACAACCCGGCACTTTGCGGCTGGCGGTATGAAATTTTCGGCAGCGAAGCCCTCAAACTGCGCAACGGCGAACTCTCCATCCGCTACAACCCGGAACAGAAAGACATTGAATTTACCGACGTCAATCGTGAGACGCCCGCCTGATGCGGTCGTTGATCGCCAGGCCGATGCCGTTTTCCGGGATCGGCGCCATTGCCAGCGTGCGGCTGCCGGCCAGAGCGTCGGCCCGGCGCAAAAAGGCAAACAGGTTGGCCGCAGCTTCGCACAGATCGCCGGAAGGGCTTAGATTCAAATCGCCGTCGCGGCCGCCGAAGCCGATATAAAACTCATCGTCTTCCGCCTTTTCCGCATTGATACGAAGCTTATGCCCCGGCGCATAATGGCGCAGCAGTTGTCCCGGCGCACTCGGCCGATCCGGCTCGCCGTGAGAAACCAGCACTTTTTCATTTAAAAAGTCCTCAATCTCTTCCAGCGTGGTGCCGCCGGCCCGGAGCAGAACCGTATTTTTGCCGGTAACATCAAGAATAGTCGATTCCACACCCACAGCACAGGAACCGCCGTCCAAAATCATGTCGACGGCTTCGCCCAAACCGTCATAAACGTGTTGCGCGGTGGTCGGGCTCACCGATTTGAACAAATTGGCAGAAGGCGCCACGATCGGCACTCCGCTCTGCCGGATCAAAGCCGCCGCCACCGGATGTTTCGGCATTCTGACCGTGGTTGTCGGCAGCCCCGAACAGGCCAGATCCACGCCCGGATTTTGCCCCCTGCGCTTCAAAACCATGGTAAACGGTCCCGGCCAGAAACGCCGTGCCAGCGCCAGCGCCCGCTCGTCGGCCAGGGCATAGTCCGGCAGCGCGTCAAAATCGGCGATGTGGGAAATCAGCGGATCAAAAGTCGGACGTCTTTTAACCGCAAAAATCTTTGCCACCGCTTTGGCGTCATACACGTTGGCGCCGAGACCGTACACGGTTTCGGTCGGCATGGCGGCCAAACCGCCGTTTTTAATCACTTCTGCCGCTTTGGCAATATTTTCTTCGTTTGCCTGATATATGTTGCTCATCAACTTTCTTCTCGCAAAAAATATTATGATCGGTCATAAGAAGCCGTTTGCCGGCCGCGTTTGTCAGCGGCTGCCTTTGCCGCCGCGGTGAACGAACCTGTCGGGCGTCTTTTCCCTTTTCGCATTGGGCACCAGACTACTGAACTTATAGGTCATCTCCGCCAACTTGTTAAGATAAATCAGATTTTCGCCCGACGGCCGCATCGGAAAGAGCCGCCGTTCCGGGTTGGAAAAATCGTGCGCAATGTAGGTTTCAAAGTTCAAAATACAGGCGGCATGCTCAGGTACCATGATTTTTTCAAAATAAAGCATGTCATCGCTCACTTTGGCCTGTTCCAGCTTATGCAGCCAGCGGTGAAATTTCTTTTCGATCAGACACAATTTGTTGAAACTGTTGACTTCGCTCAAACTGGCCACATTGTTCGGCGAATAGACGGGGATGGTATGATGACGGTCAAATTCCGGCCCTTCGATTCTCTTGCCGTTCTCGTCCAAAACCACGACGTCCCAGGCTTCGCCCGTCTTGCGCATTTTTTCAACCAAAGCGTCGGTATAACGCGGATCCACCCCCCCCCGGTTCAGCATTTCCCGAAACTCGGTTTCCCGGGCATTGATAAAAGTTTTGATAAACGATTTGCGCTCACGGTAGCGGGCAAACTCTTCGCCGCAGTTGTTGCGGACAAAATCGCGGAAGTCGTTCACCTTCATGGCTTTGATCAGATTGGGCGGCAGCTGCATTTCAATCAGCCGCGCCAACACCGCTCCTTCCACCGAACGGTAAGTGGGAAACTCGCACATGTCGCTCCACGCTTTGTTTCTGTCCAGCGCTTTGACGTACTCTTCCGAAGCATGCTTCTCCAACCCGGCATTTTTCAACGCATAACGGTAATGAAAAGAAAGAAAGTTCTTGTCTACCGCATAGATGTCGCCGTTGCAGTCGTCGCGGATCAGCATTTTATACTCCGGCTCAATCGGCCGCTCGGGCGTAATCGTGCAGGCATAATTGTTGTTGTAAAGATAATGGCGCAGCAGTTCGCGCATCTGCCGTTTCGGCTCGCCTTCGGGCAGCTGCCGGAAAACGTTCATCGCCTTGTTTACCGTTTCGTTGGCAAAGGCAAGATATTTCAGATATTCCACCGCTTCCCTGCGGGATTTGCTGGCCACGCCGCTCTCCTTTTGTTGAATTTTGTCACATTATAACCTCTTTTTTTCAAAAAGTCTAACAATATTAGGAGTTTTTTATCATTTAACCGCTATATTGCATCTTATCGACAACAATTCGGCCGGCGGCGGTTTCCGCCGGCGAAAGGCAAATTATCGGCAGGAGGAGAAAAAATGACCGAATTTACATTTTCAACCGGTGCCAAAAGCGCCGCCGGCGTCAAAGTCATCTTAACGTCGGGCAGCGGCATCAACGCCGGAAAGTTTATTTCCGAAGAAGAAGCGGCCGCGCTCAGGGCCGCCGTCCGCAAACAGAAATTTGACGGCAAAGCGGGAACTTTCGCCGAAATATTCAACGGCAAAATCCGGATCGTCGCCGCCGGCACGGGCGCCCGGCCAAACGCGCTCGACCTGCAGATCCTCGGCGGCAAACTCTATAAGAAAATCAGCGGCGAAGAAACCGCCGCCGTTTTCATTCCCGCCGACAAAAAGAACCCGCTTTCCGCCGGCGAAACCGCGGCCGGCATAGCCCTCGGAATAGAACTCGGCGGCTACCGCTTTGACAAATATTTCACCAAAAAGCCGGCTGACAGCTACCCCAAACTGGAAAAAGTCGAATTTCTGAGCGAAACGCAAATCGACGATAGGGAATTTACCGCCAACCGCGCTCTGGCCAACGCCGTCCGCTATGCCCGCGACCTCTGCAACGAACCGGCCAACAACCTCACGCCGGAAATTTACGCCGCCGACATCAAACGTCTGGATTATCTCGGCATCGACGTCACCGTTCTCGACGAAGCCAAGCTGCATGACCTCGGCATGGACATGCTGCTGTCGGTTGCCCAAGGTTCGGTCAATTCCCCGCGGGTGGCCGTGCTGCAATGGAAAGGCAGAAAAGACGCCAAAGAATTCGACCTCGGTCTGGTCGGTAAAGGCGTCACTTTCGATTCCGGCGGCATTTCCCTGAAACCTGCCGCCAACATGGGCGACATGAAAGGCGACATGACCGGTTCCGCCGTCGTTGTCGCCGCAATCAAGGCCGCCGCCCTGCAAAAACTGCCGGTTAACGTCGTCGGCGTGGTCGGCCTGGTGGAAAACATGCCTTCCGGTTCGGCAACGCGTCCCGGCGACATCGTCCGTTCAATGTCCGGGCAAACGGTGGAAATCGTTAACACCGACGCCGAAGGCCGGCTGGTTCTGGGCGACTGCCTGTGGTACATTCAGGAAAAATTCGGGGTTAAGAAAATCATCGACGTCGCCACCCTCACCGGCTCTACCATGATGACCTTCGGTTTTGAATACGCCGGCCTGTTTGCCAACGATGACAAACTTGCCGCCGAACTGACCGCATGCGGCGAAACGAGCGGCGAAAAACTGTGGCGCCTGCCGATTAACGCGGAATACGACAAACTGATGGATTCTGACATTGCCGACATGAAAAACACAGGTCCCCGGCTGGCCGGCGGCATCACCGCCGCCTGTTTCCTGCAACGCTTCATCAAAGAAGGCGTCAAATGGGCGCATTTGGACATTGCCGGCGTCGACAAAGACGACAAAGGCCATCCGCTGACGCCCAAAGGCGCCACCGGCTTCGGCGTCCGCGTTTTGAACTGTCTGTTAAGAAAAACGAAATAACAAACGCCGTTTTCCACCCGGCAAAAGCCTCCGGACAACTTCCGGAGGCTTCGCTTTTCAAACGACCGGCACCGCCCGGGGCCGCACAACACCGGGAGCTGCATTTTCTCCCCCTGCCGAAAACGGACGGCACGGCTTTTTTGAGCCCTTAGCGCAAAACGGCAGCCGGAAACTGCTCGGACACAAATTACATATTTTCCAGATCTTTGCCTTTTCCTCTCGGCAAATACGGGTTTTTCCGGTCTTCTTCGGCAGCCACTTGCAAAAACTTCTTCGCACCGTCGGAAAGTTCAACGCCGCTGTTTTCCAGATCCTTCCTGATCTCATAACCGGAAGCGGTCAATACCTTGTTTCCCTTACGATCACCGTTTGCAATAACCATGTCGCAAGGATTGTTGTTGCCGATGGCCTCATCCCCCATAAAGGTCACCAAACCGCCTTTGGCCACAAACTGTACCTCTCCCCACGAAGCTTGCAGATACATGTCGCTTTCGGCAACCATGGCTTTTCTCCGTTCACCGCCCACGGTATGGGCTTTGGCGGTTTCGCCGGGCATCATCTCGGCAAATGTTCTGCCGTCGTCAAGCGTATAATTGTTGCTGCCGGCTTTCTCCGGTTTTTTCGCATATTGATCGGGAGAACCGTCAAGGCATTTGCGGCTGTCAATCGCAAAGCCTTCTTTTGCCACATTGCTTGTTTCCTCAATAACCCGTCCGTCGCGCGCCAGCGTTTTGGTCTGCACTTTTTCGCCGCCGACGGCTTTGGTCAGATCAACCGGGATACCGACCTTTTCAACATCAAACAACATACCGCCGTTTTCTTTGGCATATTTCAAAATTTCCTCTTGTGACAAAGGATTTTCGGCACTGGAAGCCCTTAAAACGGCATCCGCGCTCTTCCCTTTTCTCTCGGCCAGTTTTCCTCTCAAGTCATCAATTTTACTCATTGTTTAATCTCCTTAAAATTAACCGGAAAAAGGACCTCCCGAACAACGCGTCCGGCAAATGCCGCCGCACTTAAAGGATCCTTTTTTTGCTACGCAAATTTATCGTATCACTTTTTCCGTTAAAAGTCACTTAATATATTCTTTCGTCTATCTTTTTTACAAATCTTCCGCATTCCTTTTTTACGACCAAAAAAAGGATCCTTTTTTTGCGATCCTCCTAAAGAAAGAATAAAATATTTTTTTTGTCTTTATAACAACCCGTTATCGCACTTAAAACAAGCCGGAAAACTTTAAAAAAAATGCGGGAGGTTAAAACCTCTCGCATTTTTCAAACACGTCGCAAAGCCGTTCTTACTGTTTTACCCGGCTTTGATAATCAACGACCGCCTTCAGGAACTTGTCTTCCTCCATATAGCGTCCTTTGACAAGGATCTCCGGAGAAACCAACCCTTCCGCTGCCAGCTTATACCCCATGTTCAGGGTATTTTCCAGCTGCTGGGCATCCCACGCCTTGCCGCTTGCGCCTTCGTCATAAGCGTCAAGCATCAGCGCGCGGATCACCTTCAGCACCGCGGAAACGGTTTCGTCCGTTCCGCACAATTCCGCCATCACGTTCGGATAGGAATAGGCCAGGAACAAAGGCGCCAGCGCCTTGTATTCAGCAGGATAACTTCCCAGATTCGGCAACGCGAAACGGGTTTTTCCGTGTTCGCGGAAAAGATGCGCCACGCCGTTGGCAAGCGTTAAGTCCGCAAGCTGCATGTCCAGCCGGTCATAACTGAAAATCCGGAGATTTTCGTTAACCCGGCGGCCGATTCGCTCTTCCGCTATCACGCCTTGCGAAACCATGGCTCCGTAAGCCGCGGAAGAAAACATCTTCGGCTCTATGTCGGCAATGCGCACCCACGCGTTGGCAACATCCTGCAAACCGAACGAAAATTCGGTTGCCACCCGCATCTGATAGAGCGGATAGGTCACGCAGATCAGGTTCACGTCTTCTCTGACGCCGTAATGTGCCAGAGTTTCCTTAACCAACTCGATGTTTTCCGCCGTCGAAGTGTCTTTCGGCGTCATCAGCAGTTTGCCGAGCAGTCCTTTGGGAACGCCGAGCAGCAGCATCTGACGGAGATACATCCGGTATTCGGAATTTTTGCGCAATTTGAACTGCGGGCAAAACTCCGTCATGTTCTGGTTGTCCTGCAAACCGAGGAACATAACCCCGTCGGGCAGAGCTTTATGCATACGGATATAGCAGTACAATGCCTCAGCCGCCTTCACCGCGCTTTCGGGAGCGCCGGAAAAAACGACCAAAACGTCCTTGCGCCCGCCTTCCCGCCGCGGAATGTGACGGTAATCGTAGGAAACGACGTTTTTGTTTCCGTACTTCAGAATTTCGCCGCCGTCACCGCGTCCGAACCTTTCGGCCGAAGCAATGATTTGCAGCTCTTCTTCGCGCAGACGATAACGGGGAACGGCATACAACCCGGCGGACGAAACGCTCTGACGACAGAATTCCTTCTTGGCGTTCAGACTTCCGTCATGGGTTTGCAGCACGTCAAGCACCCATTTGATGCATTTGACCCAGTCTCTGAACTCGCGTTCGCTGTGGCCGCGGCGGGCAAAACCGGGAAAATTTTCAAATTCGTACTCGAAATCTTCTCCATACTTGGCATTGTTTACAATTGCCTGAACCAGTCTCTGATAACATGTTATTTTGTTCATAAATAAAAAAATTAGTTAATAATTAAGTGAAACATTTTCATTGTATGCTTTCATTCGCGATCAGTCAACAAAAAATTGACAAAAAATCAGTCGTCCGGCAACCGCACGACAAACAGGGAACCCTTTCCCGGCGTGCTTTTGACTTCAATGCCGCCGCCGTGACGTTCCGCAATTTCCATGGCGATGGACAATCCGAGGCCGGTTCCCGCCGTCTGCCGGCTGCGGGTTTTGTCCGCCCGGTAAAAGCGTTCGAAAATATGGGGAATGTCTTTTTCATCAATCCCAATTCCCTGATCCTCAACTTCAATCCGGCAGCCTTTGTCTTCTTTTAAGACCCGCACCGTCACCTGCGAGTTTTCAGGACTGTACTTGACGGCGTTGTCCAAAAGAATAAGCAGCAGCCGGCGGATCATTTCCCTGTCGGCACTGACCGGCACCGCGCCGGCACTGCCGTTTATCACCCGCACGTTCCGGCGTCCCGTCATCCCGGCGGCCGCCCAGTCGGCCAGCATGCTCAAATCGAAAGTCTCCCGGCGGATAAGCGGCTGCCGGTTGTCCGTCCGCGCCAGTTCCAGCAGATTGCCGATCAGCGTCGACATACCGAGCACTTCCTCTTTCATTCCCGCCACCAGCGGCTGTTTCGGATACTGCAGTTCCAACAGTTCCAGCGAAGACAGCAGCACCGCCAGCGGCGTTCGCAGTTCGTGCGAAGCGTCCGCGGCAAACCTTTTCTGGTTTTCAAGCGTTCTGATCAGCGGCGCAATGGTGCGATCGGCCAGAAAATTGCCGCCCGTCCACGCCACCGTCAGCATCAGCAGCAAAGCCCCCAGCAAAAGATAAATATAACGCAGCGACAACAGCTTAAAAGGCGTCACATTCACCAAAATCACCACCCGCCGGTCACCGTCACGGCCCGCCAGCATATAAAACTGCCAGCGCCTGCCGCGGTTGTCGTCAAGCGAAAAATACTGCAGCTTGTTGTCCGCGAAAGGCTCGGCAATCTTCTGCCGGCAAACCGCGTCGACCACCGGATCTTTCGGATGTTCGGCAAAAACCAGCCTGTCGCCGGCAAACCAATAGGCATAGCTGTAAATCGACCCGATATCGGAAGCCGCCGACATCTCCTTCAGCGGCGTATTTTCGTTGACCCCGGCGTCTTCGGCTTCCCTGATTTCGGCGGCAACGGCGTCATACATGGTGTCGGCAATCACTTTTTGCACCGCGTATTTGCACATGGCAAACCCGCCGACGGCAAAAAACAGCAGCATCACGGCAATAATCGCCGTATATTTGTAAACCAGCCGCCGGCGAACCTTATCCGTCACTCCTCAATCTCCAAAACATAGCCGATTCCCTTAACCAGACGGATCCTGATCCGGCCGGAAAATTCGCGTATTTTGCGCCGCAGGATATAAATGTAGGCGTCAAGGCTGGCCGGGCTGATTTCCGGGTTGTCCGTCCATACCTTGTCCAGAATCGTCTCCCGCAGGATAATCTGTCCGCTGTTGACAAACAAAAGCCTGAACAGTTCAAACTCGCGCCGGCTCAGCTTCAGTTCCTTTCCGCCGGCTGTCAGCATCCCGGTACGGCTGTTCATCTCCACACCGGACTTGGTGTAAATGTCGTCGACGAAAGGCCTGCCCTTGCGCCGGCCGAGCGCATTCACGCGGGCAATCAGTTCCTTGTTTTCAAACGGTTTGACCAGATAGTCGTCGGCGCCGCTTTCCAATCCTGTCACGCAATCGTCGGTGCCGTCCCGGGCAGTCAGAAAAATAATCCCGCCCTGATAATTGTATTTGCGCGGATTTCTCAACAGGCGGCAGATTTCGATGCCGCTGATCTCGGGCAGCATCCAGTCGAGAATAACCACGTCATAACTGCTGGCGGCCGCTTCCCTGATCCGTTCCAGCGCTTCTCTGCCGTCCCTGGCCCATTCCGTTTCAAACCCGGAAAACTCAAGCAGGCTTTTCACCAATGCCCCCAGTTTTATGTCGTCTTCCGCCAACAAAAGTTTCATGGCCGTCCCTTTTCCTCTCTTTGTTCAGATTAAAAACGCCGTCATTTTTTGCAAGCAAAATCTGTCTTTTATACGCGGATAAATAACTTTTTCGCAAATTTTCAGATTATTTTCAGATTAAAGGCTTATTCTTGAACATAAAGAATAAAACGGCGAAAGAAAAAACGGACAAAAGTTCATGAGGCTCCTTACCAGATCCGGACGATGCCGCGGCTTTGCCGCCAAAAACGCCTTTCTTTCCGCAGGTTTTTATTTTTCATAATCTCCGCCCGGTTGACCGGTCGGCAATTTTTATGTAATGTCTCTTTTGGTTATGCACACCGGTTGTGCCTGTGTCCGGGCAGCTTTGTCTGCCCGGATCATTTGTCGAAATGCCGGCGGACATGGCTTTCAACAGAACAATTTGTCAATTTCGGATCGCTTCCATGTTCAAATCCGCTGCTTCAGTCAGTTCTCTTGCATACAACTTCCTGCTCTCCTTTCTGCTGCTTTTTGCCTACAACGGCATTTTTCTGCAAAAGCTTTATGCCGTCACCGGCTCCGGCTGGGACTTCGTCAGTGTCAACCTGATCGTTTTTCTGTTTCTTTTTGCCGCCTGCAATCTGCTTTTGTGGCCGAAAACGGCCAAACCGCTGGCCGCGTTTTTTCTTATGGCCAATGCCGTCTGCCTTTATTTTATGGCAGATTATCATATCGCCATCGACAAAATCATGCTGCTGAACGCGCTGGAAACCGATTCGGCGGAAGCCGCCGACTTGTTTAACAAAAAGTTTTTCGCCTTTCTTTTGATCGGCGGCATTCTTCCTGCCGTTTTTTTCTGTCGGCTGAAAATCCGTTTTGCGCCTTTACGGCGGGAATTTCTTCTCCGTCTCGGGCTGACCGCCGCCGGCCTTGCCGTTGCCGCCGCCGTCATTTTCCCCAACTACAAATATGCCGCCCAGTTTCTCCGCAACAACCGCAGCCTGAAATATCAGCTGCTGCCGGTCAACTATGTCGGCGCCGTCATTTCCGCCGTCAAAATCGTCAGCCGCACGCATCACGAACCGGTTGCCGTCGGCCGTGACGCCGTCTTCCGTCCCTACTGGCAAAACGGCAAACCCGTGCTGATGGTTTTGGTCGTCGGCGAAACCGCCCGTGCGCAAAACTTTTCACTCGGCGGCTATCCCCGCGACACCAACCGCGACCTGCTGCCCTATGCTGGTGACCTGTTTTACTTTGCCAACACCGTTTCCTGCGGCACCTCGACCGCCGTTTCGCTGCCCTGCATGTTTTCCGCCGCCGGCAGAAGAGATTTCAAACCCGGCAGCGAAGTCTACACCGAAAACCTGCTTGACATTTTTGCCCGCACCGGCTATCGCGTCCTCTGGCGGGAAAACAACTCCGGCTGCAAAAATAACTGCAACCGGGTGGAGACCGAAACTTTTTGCCGCAACTATGCCTGCAAAGACGAAATTCTGCTGAAGGACTTCGTCGTCAGGGCAAACGCCCTGGCCGGAAACGCGCTGATCGTCCTCCACCAGCAGGGCAGCCACGGTCCCGCCTATTATCACCGTTATCCTGCGGCCTTTGAACGCTATGCACCGGCCTGTCAAACTGAAGACCTGAGCCTTTGTCCGCAGTCGGAAATCGTCAACGCCTATGACAATTCAATCGCCTATACTTCCCATATTCTGGCCGAAACCGTACGGCGTCTGAAAGAACTTTCCGACCGCTACAACGTCATTATGCTCTACGTTTCCGACCACGGGGAATCGCTCGGCGAAAACGGCATTTACCTGCACGCCGCCCCCTATATGATCGCGCCGGAAGAGCAAACCCGCATCCCCATGCTGGTCTGGCTTGATCCGGACAACGCCGACGCCCTGCGGATCGACCGCGAATGCCTGCGCAAAAAAACAGCCGGCAGCTGGTCGCACGACAACGTCTTTCATACTTTGCTCGGCCTTGGCGGAATCAAAACTTCCGTATACAATCCTGCGCTCGACCTCATTTCCGGCTGCCGCAAAAAATAACCCCCCGGCTCTTTTCTTTGCCCGATGAGAACTTATATCACAAGGCAGGAAAGGAGAAACAAACATGAACCCGAGTTGCATTTATAACCGGCAGTCCAAAGCCGTGCGCGCCCTGTGGAACTTCCTCACCAGTCCGACCGGAGCGTTCCTTATCGCCGTTTCCGCCATTTTGATCGGCTATTACCAGTTTTACATCAGCCGGCCGATTCTGAAATATACGACCGAAACGACGGAAATATCTTCCGCGTCCGGCAGCGACGACTTCAAAATCCACATCAACGGCAAAGATTATCCCAAACTCTACAAAACCGCCGTAACGCTTTCCAACACCGGAGAAGATGCCCTTGCCGGCAGCGACGTTTCCTCCCTCGGACACGACCCGATTCGGATTCCGATTCCGCCGCGGGTAAAAATTCTTTATTACGGCATCAACAACGCGGAAACCTCAAGCGACGTTTCGGCCAAACTGATCAAAACCGACAACGCCATTGTCATTGAGTTCAACTACCTCAATCCGGACAACCAAATCACCGTCAACATGTACAGCGAAGACAATTACGACAAATTTGAAATTCTCGGTTCCGCCGTCAACGTCAACCGGATCACTCAGGCCTGGAGTCCTGAACAGACAAGAAAATTCATCATCGGCACCATCGCCGGCATCATTCTTTTCTACACTCTGTTCATTTACCTTTACGTCCGCCGGCACAAACCGCTGCCGCGGATTTAAACGCTTTTCCGCATTCTGCGGCACCCGCCCCGAAAGGAACTCCCCCGGCAGGGCCGGCAAAGGCTTCATACGCGCTTTGCCGCCCCGAACGCAACATTCAAAAATCTGCCGGGCGCGGTTTGTTTCCGATACAAAACGACAAAGGAATTTTTTATCCGCCGCAAACAAAATGCAAAAAAACGCAAACAGAAAAGAGAAAAAAAAAAGAAAAGACAGAGAAAAGAAAAGGAAAGCGAAAAAAGCCGCAAAACTATGAAACCGTATGTCAGAGGCGTTTTCCAAACACAAAAAAGACCTCCTTTAATCAGAACCATACAGCAAACGCGTTTTCCAAACACAAAAAAAGCCTCCTTTAAAGGGGGCTTTAATTTTTCAGGGAATGATCACAATTTCGATTTACGGTCAGGCCTTCGCTTTAATAAAGGCGCGTACCGTTCAAATCCATACCGACCACTTTGTTGGCGATGCCGCGCGGGTAACGAAGAGTTATTTCGTCGCCGGCATGAGGTTCGCCATACTCTTTACTCAGTCCGAAGCGCATAATTCCGCCTGTTTCGTCTTTAGCGGTAATACACCATTTTTGATCGGACACACTTTTCACGTTTTGAACTAAAACTTTTACTTCCATGGTTATAATAATTAAAGATACGTTACAAACTATACAAAAAAGACAAAAAATTGTCAATATATTATACACCGATAAAAGCATTTTCTTTTAAAAATAGACATTTTTTCCGTAAAGCCTTATATTAAGCGGCATGAAAAAACAAGAACAGTCCGAATTGCTGCTGAAATGGTATAATGCGCACGGCCGCACGCTTCCCTGGCGGGTCAAAGGCGGCGCGCATCCGGATCCTTATGTCGTCCTCGTTTCCGAATTTATGCTGCAGCAAACAACGGTAAAAACCGTGCTTGACTATTTTCCCGAGTTTCTCAAACGTTTTCCGACGGCAGAAAGTCTGGCCGCCGCCGATCTGGAGGAAGTCTACCGTTACTGGCAGGGGCTCGGCTATTATACCCGCGCCCGTTCGCTGTATGCCACCGCGCAAACCGTTGTCAATGAGTTCGGCGGCAAATTTCCCCAAAACCGGGAAGAAGTGCTGAAATTAAAAGGTATCGGCGCCTATACGGCGGCAAGCTTTCTCGCTCTCGCCTTCAATCTGCCGGAAACGGTCGTCGACGGCAACGTCATCCGCATCATCTGCCGGCTGCACCATTTGACCGCCCCGGTTGCGGAAATCGAAAACCTCATCCGCGAAAAAGCGTCCGCCCTCACCGATCGGAAGCACCCGGCAGACTACGCTTCGGCGATCATGGATCTGGGCGCCATGGTCTGCACGCCGAAAAATCCCCAATGCCTGCTCTGTCCCTGGCAGCACGAATGTTTGTCCCGCGGCCTGCCGGAACTCGAACGGATACCCAACCGCGCCAAACCGGCCCAAAAGGAAAAAAACGGCAGCATCTGCCTGATATTCAATGCCAAAGGAGAAATTTTGATCCGCAAACGTTCGGAAAAAGGGCTGCTTTCCGGCCTTTACGAATTTCCCTGGACGGACGAAGGCTCCCTGCCCTTTGACGGCCTGAACGACACCGGTCTGAACGTTTTTCATGTTTTCACCCACATTCGTCTGAATCTGGAAATATACGTTTTGCACATAAATTCGGACATTCCGCCCGTTGCCGACGGTTTCTTTACCGCGATCGAAAAGTTGTCGGATTACCCCTTTTCCACCCTGATGAAAAAGGTTTGCGCCAAAGCTCTGCCGGCTGCGGCAGCGGCGCCGGCCAAACCGGTCAAAAGTCAGAAAAAGGCTCATACAAAAACTCTGCCGGCCGCAGCCGACGACGAAAAAACACCGGCATAACCCTGCCTGCCCGACGGTCACTTCTCCAGATTCGCGCAAACGACATAAATCACTTTAAAACTCAAATCCTGTCCCAAAAGTTTCGCAAATCCGTCGATTGAACCGGCATCTCAACATCTGCCTGCTTAAGCAGGTATTCAAATCACAGGCATCCCAAGCCAAACCGGGGAGCCGAAACAGTTGCAAGCCTTACGGTTTGACCATGGGCAAAGGCATGGGCCGCGGTTCCGCACCAAAACATTCAGTCCCGCGCAACCGCACGCTTTTGTCAGGCAAATCATAAAAAAAGCGCTTTTCTCCGTTGCCGGAGAAAAACGCTTTTTTATTTTTTGAGAATGTTATTTCCTGGAAGCTTTTAAAGCCAGACTGAGCAGCTGCGGATTTGCCGCTACCAAAGCCTGCGCCTCTTCGTTCAGAGCTTCTTTCGGCTCATACTTGAAAATGCGCTCCCACATCATCTCTTGCCCGCAAGAAAAGAGGTAAACGATCACCTCGGCAGAAAGATGAAAACCGGCCTTATGATATTCGTCATACTGCCAGACAGTCATCATCTTTTGCGCGGACGTACAAAGGCTATTGCCTTCGTTCAGGAACAGTTTCCATTCCTCACCGTCACGGCGGGCGGCGCTGTTACGCACCATCTGCCGCTGAGCAAAATGAGTCAGGGCTTCCTGTGTCAGTCCGGCAATATTGCGGCGAAACGCTTTGGAACGCTCGCTTTCCTTGTCCGAACCGGTTTCCTTTTCCATCGCAAACACCTTGCTTATCAGACGAGCTGACAGGCCGTAGCGTTCAACGCAGAAAAGGAAAAGATCACCGAGCTGTGCCGACAGCAGCATCTGCAGCATGGCCTCGGAAGGAGTCTTCTTTTCCAGATACTCCTTGATAAGCGCTGTTTCCCCGTTTACGGTCAGTAATTTAAACTGCTCGTCGTTCAGGGTAACGCCGGCCTTGATAATCTCCTCTCTGATACACCAGTTATCGGTGTTTTCAGACCAAAGAAGACTTATCGCCTTCGCAGACATATGGTTTTTCACCAAGTCCACCCGTTCCTCTTTGCCGGCCAGTACCATTGATTTGAAATAACGGCACTGCAGCTTGTCGGAATAAAATTCCACGCCGCGTACGGACATGAAATGTCTTTTCCAACGGAACGGCAAAAGGGCGACAAACGGCCCGTAAACAGCCTGCATAAAGTCCATATAAACGGGAAGATCCCAGTCATACAGACTGTCCGCGGCCTTTTTCGGCGCCAGCAGGCAGTAAGGAATGAAAATCAGCGGATTGAAGAAAATGAACGTTATCGCCAGCAAGGCAATAATCATCACTAATCCTTTCGCCGTGTTTTCACACACATTGCCCAGCCAGACCAAAACAGCCCATGCTTTGTTTGCTACTACGGATTTAACACTCTCGTTGTTTTTTGAAATTGTTGCCATAAGTTATAAAATTTTAAATGGCGCCCAAGTCTCCGATCGGGATAAAATCATTAAGCTTTCCGGGAGACGATGCAAAAAGCATCCGGAAAACTGCCTATTTTCAGAGTTACTTCAAATTCGGCCGTAATTTTATCAATCGTCGCTTTGAGCAGAACTCAAAAAACAACAATCAAAAATAAACCTAATAATGAACATACACTTAAATAAACATTTAAATGGTACCACTTTGTATAATTTTTGTCAAACAAATTTGCCGGCATAAAAAGATACCCCGCCTTGTCAAAAGCGGGGCGGGCATGTCTTGCCGTCCGCAATTTGCAACTTTTTGCAAAAAACATAAAAAAGATACCGCCCGGCCGGAGCGGTATACAAAAAAGCCGGAAAAACGCATCCGCCTTCCGGCCACAGACTTACAACCCGACCAGGTTACGCGCGTAATCCGCCGCCCGGAACTCGTCCAAATCGTCGATCCCTTCGCCGACGCCCACATAATAAATCGGAGTCGGATTTTCACCGGCAATCGCCGCCACCACGCCGCCCTTCGCCGTTCCGTCCAGCTTGGTGACCACCAGCCCGGAAACCGGCACGCATTGTTTGAAAACCTCAACCTGCGAAAGCGCATTCTGCCCGGTAGTCGCGTCCAGCGTCAAAAGCGTTTCGTGCGGCGCGTCGGGCACCACTTTTTGCATCACCCGCACGATCTTTCTCAACTCGTCCATCAAACCGCTTTTGTTTTGCAGCCGGCCAGCCGTATCGACAAACACCACGTCGTCGCCTTTTGCAACCGCTTCCTTCAGGCCGTCGAAACAAAGACCGGCGCTGTCACAGCCGTTTTCACCGGCAAAAACCCGCACTCCGGAACGCGTACCCCACACCTTCAGCTGCTCGACCGCCGCCGCGCGAAAGGTATCGGCGGCAATCAAAGACACCTGCAGCCCCTGCGCTTTCAGTTTGGTCGCAAGCTTGCCGATGGTAGTGGTTTTTCCGGCGCCGTTTACCCCCGCCATCAAAATCACAAACGGTCTTTTGCCTTCCGCGACCGCAAACTTCCGCTCGCAGGGTCGCAGAAGCTTTTCCAGTTCCGCCGCCAGCTTTTCCCGGATTTCCTGCTCGGAAATTTCCTTGTCCTGCCTCATTTTGGAAAATTCGCCCACAATCGCGGCAGCGGTTCTCACTCCCATGTCGGAAGCGATCAAAAGTTCTTCCAGCTCCTCCAGCGTTTCCGCGTCAAGCTTCCTTTTGGTAAAAATGCCGCTGATGCCACCGCCGATTTTCTGCGACGACTTTTTCAATCCCAGTCCCAGTTTTTCCAGCCAGCTAATCATCAACCGCTTCTCCTTTCTCACGCAGAATTTTCGCCCTTTTCCGCCGCACTTCGACCGGCACCTGCGGCATCAGCGCCGCCGGCGTTCCCGGCCGTTCGGAATAAGGAAACACGTGCAGTCTGCCGATTCCCGCTTCTTCGACCAAACGTACGGTATTCATAAACGCCTCCTCGCTTTCGGTCGGAAAACCGCAGATAAAATCGGCGCCGAAGGTTGCTTCCGGCCGCACCGCGCGGATTTTGGCGCACAGCCCGATCACCTCCTCGCGGCCGTGGCGGCGGCGCATTCTCTTCAAAATCGTATTATCGCCCGACTGTACCGAAAGATGAAAATGAGGCCAGATATTCCGATACTTTCCGACCAGCGCCACAAATTCGTCGTCCACCGCCGCCGGATCCAGCGATCCGAATTGCAACGACGGCAGCGACGGAAAGGCTTCCAGAATCTTTTTCACCAACCCCGAAAAAGACGGCTTGTACGAGCAGGCGTCAACACCGGTCAGACAGATTTCCTCAAATCCTTTTTCCAGCAACACCCCGATCTGGCGCAGCACCTCGTCTTCGGGCACCGAACGGTTGTTGCCGCGGGCAAACGGCACGATGCAATAGGTGCAGCGATGGTCGCAGCCCTGCTGAATCTGCACGAAAGCCCGCTGCCGTCCCTCAAAACCGGTAATCACAAAATCATCATATTTGTCATAGCTGAAAATGTCGCCGACAATCGTTTTTTCAACAATTTCACCGCGAATATATTTTTCCAGCTCCGCCTTTTCCCGGTTGCCGAGCACCAAGTCCACTTCCGGCATGCGGGCAAAAGATTTCGGATTGATCTGCGCGGCACAGCCGGTAACCACGATTTTGGCGTCCGGATTTTCCCGCCGCAGTTTGCGCACCGTCTGTCGGCACTGACGTTCGGCCTCACGGGTTACCGCACAGGTGTTGACAATTATCAGCCGTTCTGTCCCGGCAAATTTTTCCTTTAGAATTTCAGACTCATAGCTGTTGATCCGGCAGCCGAGCGTCAGCACTTCAACCATCTTGATTTTTCCTTAAATATTTGCTTGGAATATAAGGAAAAAAACGCCGCTTGGCAAGAGCAAAAAGGAAACTGCCGGCAAAACCGGCCGGTTTTGTTTTTTCGCATCACCGCGGTCACTTCTGCCGCCGTCATCCGATTCCCGAACACAAAGACCCCGCCGCCGTCAACAATACACACCCCACAAAAATCACGGCCCGGTCAAACGTCATCAACCGGTATCCGAACACAAAAACTCCGCTGCCGCTCCGAACACCACCGGCCGGTTTTGTTTTTTCGCACCACCGCAGTCCCTCCTGCTGCCGTCATCCGATACCCGAACACAAAGCCCTCGCCGCCGACAATACACACCCCACAAAAACCTCACGGCCCGGTCAAACGGCACCGACCGATGCCCGAACACAAAAAAACCCGCTGCCGCTCCGAACGCCACCGGCCGTTTCCGCTTTCTCTAAAAAAACCGCAGCGCTGCCTAAATGCCATAGTTCAGCGCCAACCACCGCCGGCCGGCGCACAACACCACCTCACACAACCTAACCCGAATATCTCCGGCCGCCGCTTTACGGCATTTTTCGCTCTTCGATGTCTTTAAAGTACTGCACGCTGTCGGATTTCAGTTCGCTCACTGCCGGCTCGTCACAGACGATGATCCCGTAGCGGTGCATTTGCAGGATGCTGACCGGCCACATATGGTTGACCCCGCATTCGATCGCATGATGCAGCGCCCGCGCCTTCTTCGCCCCGGTGGCCATGATCATCACTTCTTCCGCATCCATAATCGTCCCCACGCCGACGGTTAAAGCCATCGTCGGCACACGGCTTTCGTCATTGTCAAAAAAGCGGGAGTTGGCCTTGATCGTGTCGCGGGTCAGCGTTTTTACGCGGGTGCGGGAAGCAAGCGACGAGGCCGGTTCGTTAAAGGCGATATGTCCGTCCTCGCCGACACCGCCGATAAACAGATGAATTTTGCCGTATTTGCGTATTTTTTCCTCATATTCGGCACATTCCCTGCCGAAATCGCGGGTCATACCGTTCAACAGATTGACGTTTTCCGGCCTGATGTCAATATGCTTGAAAAAATTCTCTTCCATAAAATAATGATAGCTCTGCGGATGCGCCGGCGGCAGACCGATATATTCGTCCATGTTGAAAGTCACCACGTTGGCAAACGAAAGTTTGCCCTCTTTCACCATTTCGATCAAAAGCCGGTACATGCCGAGCGGCGTCGACCCGGTCGGCAGTCCGAGCACGAAGGGCTTGTCCTTAGTCGGCCGAAAAGCCTTGATTTTGTAGGCCACATAATTGGCCGCCCACAAAGAACAGTCGTCATAGTCTTTTTTGATAATCACTCTCATGCTTTTTTCTCCCGTACAAACTTGCCGCCGATCATGGTATCGACCAGGTTGAAGTTCTTGTCCATAATGTTTAAGTCCGCCGCATAACCGGGAACAATCATTCCCCTGTCGCTTTGTTTCATAATCCGCGCCGGATTGGCCGACGCCATCCGCACCGCGTCTTCCGGCTGCACGCCGTATTCGATCAGATTGCGAAAACCGTCAAGCATGGTAATGCCCGACCCGATAATCACGTCGTCGGCCTTGCGCTTGAAACATTTGTCAAAGTAAAAATCAGCGTCCGCCGGCGGCATGGCACGGGCATATTTCAAAGCGTCGGTAACCAGCACCAGCTTGTCGGCCGTTTTGTTCTGCATCAGAAGCCTGATCAGGTTGGGATTGGTATGCACGCCGTCGCCTATAAACTCGCAGGAAATTTCCCGGTGGATCAGCCCTGCGCCGACCACTCCCGGTTCCCGGTGATGCAGCGGCCGCATGGCGTTGAACATATGGGTCAGGTGCATAATGTTCACCTGCATGCCCTCAATCATCTGCTCATAGGTGGCGTCGGTATGCCCCGCCTGCAAAATGATGCCCCGTTCAATGCAGAAAAGCGCCAGCTCCCGCATGTTTTTCAATTCCGGCGCCACCGTCATATTGATGATTTTGCCGTCCGCGGCCTTATAAATCCGTTCCATCAGGGGCAAATCGACCGGTGAAATTCCTTCGGCCGGCTGTCCGCCGATCCGCGCCGGCGACAAAAAAGGCCCTTCGAGGTGGATTCCCAAAATCCGCGCACCTTTTTCCCGTCCCATCGCTTTTAAAACGGCCCTGATCTTCATCATCAGTTCCGCCTCCGGCGTAGCGCTGATGGTCGGGATAAAGGAAGTAACGCCGAAACCGGACAGAAACTCCGACAGCCCGAGGATCGATTCCGCCGTCATATCGTCGGTGCTGAAACCGCCGCTGCCGTGAATATGGGTATCGATAAAACCCGGAACGATATTTGCCCCGAGCATATCGATAACCCTCACTTTGGGAGAAAACTCTTTTTGCCGGAATCTTTTTTCGTTGTAAACGTCGGCAATTCGGCCGCCTTTAACATAAACCGCACAATTTTTCATCACCGAAAAGCCGGTATAAACGGTTGCGTTATGCAGACATACGGCGCCTTCCATGCCCTGAACACTCCATAATTCTTATGCTTTGCATTATGCCCCGCAAAAGAATTTTTGTAAAGCTTTAAAACCAGGAAAACTGTCTTTTGTTTTCCGCCTGCCCCGCGGCCGCCGGCTATCGCGGCAAGCGGCAGATTCTCCCAACCAGCCGTCCAGACCGGACGTGCTTCATTCATTTTGCGCTAGTCGACGCCGCATTCGAAAAGAAACGCCTCGCAACGGTCATCAACGGCCGGCTCTTTTTGAAAAGAGCAATAGGTCGTCACTTTGCCGAACCCGGCTTCTTTCAAATACTTTTCCATTTCCCCGAATTTGTAAAGATGCGTCCGAAAATCCATCTGTTCGCTTTGCAGCAGTTTCCCGCCGTCATATAATTCGTATATTCCCGGAGAAAACTGGGTCTGACTTCCGGCATCATAACGATTTCTGCTTTTCAGGACCAGATCAAAGCCCTCTTCCGTCTTCACGGAAACGGCAATCTTATAATCGGCGTTGTCAGAACATCTGCAAGCCACGGTATCAACGGCAAAAACCAATTTTCCTTTCGGCGCAAGCAGTCCCCGCAGCTTTTTTAAAATCCGTTTGCACACGCCGATATCCGTAAACAGCGAAACAGAACCGGAAGAAATAAAAATATAATCGAACGTTTCCGCGGAAAAATATTCCGCAACATCGGCCCGAACAACCTTTGCACCGGGAGCCTTCCGTCTGAGTTTGTCCAGCATCTCTTCCGACAAATCCATGCCGCGGATATCAAATCCCCTCTCCATAATCGGAACCAGAAAACGCCCGCTGCCGCATAACGGTTCCAAAATTTTCTTTCCTCTTTGCACATAGGAAAGATAAAAGTCCAACTCGTCCCGCGGCGCTTCCTTGTGCAAAATCTCATACATCTCAGTGCACAAAACACCGTAATAATTTTGTTTGCGTTCACTCATGCCATCCCGTTCCCGTCATTTTAACAGCCGACATTTTTACAAGCGTATCTTCGCCGACGCCGATTGTCAAGCTTGCATTCCGCCGCATGAACGGCCTTCGCGAACGGAAACCGCATACGGCGGAGGCCCAAAGCCGGCGGCTTTTCATCGCTGCCAAAAAAAGGCCGCCTATTGACAGGCAGCCCTTTTTCAGTCAACAAAGCTTTTCTCAAATTTTCAAAGCTTTTTCCACTCACGGCAGAATTCTTCCAGCTTTCCGTTGAAAACCATCGGCAGCAGCAGCAACAACATAACCGACAGTATTGCGGCAATAGGAATGATAAAACTCCAAATGCCTACTTCCGCAAACAAACCGACCACCGACAAAACGACGTAAAACACGGCCAGAACCGTCAGAAGGCGGGAAACGCGCTTATACCAGATTTTCCATACGGGAGAATCCGCCGTACCGAAATACAAAAGTACGCCGATAAGCAAAAGAAATATCAAAGCGCACAAAAAGTAAACAAAAGCAATAATAAAATTCATAGATTTAAGTTTTAATAATTTCCGATTGGCATAAATTTAACCACAAAAAACGACAAAAGACAACTTCTTTTTCAAAAACCGGCCACGTCCCCCTTTCAATGACGTGTTTCTTCAAAAAAACGGCAAAGAGCGATTGCAAATAAAAATTCCGCCACTACATAAAAAACGATATTGCCATAAAGGAGCAAAAATCATGAAAAAACTATTCCTGTCCATTGTCTGCGCCATCTTCGCCTGTTTTGCCGCCCGGGCACAAAATACTGCATACCGGCTGAGCACTCATATTCTCGACATCAGCACAGGCATGCCGGCGCCAAATGTCGCCGTCAAATTGTTCAGACAGTCCGCCGACGGAGAATGGACGGAAATCGCTGACGGAATCACCGATTCAAACGGCCGAATTGCCGATTTTCTCCCTTCGGACCAAAACAATTCGGGAATATTCAAACTCCGTTTTGCCACAAGCGACTATTTCGCCCGGCAAAAACAAAACTCCGTCTACCCTTATATAGAGGTCGTCTTCAAAATCGAAAACAACGACCGCCATTACCATATTCCGATTACCGTATCGGCCAACGGTTATTCGACTTATCTCGGAAACTGAAATCCCGTCCGAAATTCAATCTGCCGTAAAATCAGGATGGCTTCTGACGCCGCCCGTTGCCGACAAGATATGAAAACATCAACAAAAATTCCCGATCCCGTGCCTTTCGTTTTTTGCACGTTTTGCTTTTTCCGCTTTATTGAGGAGAATTGCCTGTCAGCCGTTTTTTTCTCCAGGCAATTAATAACGAACACGGGATTCCCCAATTACAAAACATATTAAACATATCCGCAACCTTGTTAATCGTTTCATCAGACCATTCATATACGGTGGCGGCAGGCGGCAAAAAAACAATACCGGCAATCATAAAATACGGCACCCATCCAAACGAAGCCAAATAATACGACAGCACCGGATATCGCCTAAAAGCATGGCTAATCACAGACGGGACCTTGTTAAAAAAGAGAAAAAACAACAAAATAACAAACACTCCGGTCAACAAAAAAGAAAAGCTTTCTGCGATCGGATTTTGAAAATAAGCCGGAGGATAACTCAAAACAGCATATACCCCGCCTGCAAACAATGCTTCTTTTGAATACAGTTTCATAACTAACACACCTTGTTTTCTTTGAAAATTGCCCTTTGTTTTGGCAATTTTATTTATAAGCGGTTACACCGTACGCCCCCCTCATGGTTCCTGCCAACTATATTAAAAACTTTTCTCTTCACATTCAGCCTTAATATTATGAATATATTTTCTTACGGCTTCCTTTATATAATAAGTTGCTTCCGCTTCAGCGCTTTCACTATACATCGCGGCTACATGATTCTCGGCGGCAAAATCACTTGCCAGCATATTATCGTAAAAATAATCATAGATTGATTTGGTCAAATTTTTAAAATGCGCTTTGACTTGTTTATTATTTTTAACATAAAAATTGTCAAAAAGCTTGTCTGCAACATCAATCATACATCTGGCACTGGCACGATGAGCCTGAATCAAAGTTTCCGATGAAACAACATCGTAATTTCCTTTACAATCATCAAGCTCCTTTTCCAAACGGGCGATAACCGTTGCATTCTCATTTTCACAGTAATTCTCATAAGCAAACGCTTGAAAGGAAAACAGACAACATAAAAGCAATACATTTTTCATTTTATCCCCTGCTACATACCATTATAATACATCCGATACTTTTTATTCTGGTAATACTCAAGTTTTGATTTGTACAATTTATCAAAATCTCTTTGATTACTGTAATGATTTGCCGCACGATTATACCAACTTTTCAAGTTGTTTATATTTTGGGGCTTTGCATCTACCGTATTAAAATAACTGTTCATTCTTTTTTGAAGAAATAAATCATTAATTTTAACAGCTTCATCATCTGATAAATTATTAATTTTTTCAGCTAAGCTGTCAGAAATAACCATATTGCGGGGAAGAGCAGTATTAAAATACTCATTGACAGTATCAGCCAACAATTTTCCCGTATTTGTTCCCTGATTGATTTCTCCGTCAAAAATACTTCGTGCTATCATCAAATTTTGCAAAGCTTTAATGTTATAAGCCTGATAGAATCTTTCATTCAATATTTGCCTTGCCTGTTCATGTGTCAAATTTCTGACATCTGCTGGAAAACCAATTCCTTTTTTTAATGAACTTTTCCAATGGTTATACTCATCCAAAGTAGCCTGAGTAACCGCAAAATTGGTAGGACCACCACTGTCATTTGTTCTGTTACTGTACCCGCCCTCAATTTGATGCGTATTTTTTCTGCCGTCATCCCCCCAATAAACATCATCAAACGTAATTTGTGATTTAACACCTGCGTCAGAGCTAACCGGACAATCAAAGCTACCGGCGATGTTTCCGGATATAATCTTTTAACACGATCCGATGTCTTAGTCTCAAACGAGGGAGCAAAATCATTTCTGCTTTGCGTCGGCGTCATCATCGCCCGCTTTTGAACGGCGTTTTGAATACCTGCATTCAAAACAGGGGGAAATTGTCTTTTTTTGATGTTGTTTTCTATATTTGATCTGCCGAAACCGTAATTATCGGCGGAATTTCCCCAAAAGCTTGTGCCAAGCCGCGGATAATTTTCATCAAGCCCTTGCCGGTTAAAGTTTTCGAAAAGTTCCTGCTCTCTTTCTTTTCTCGCCGTCTGATACAACAATTCGTCACGGAGGCTGAAACCGCTGTGATCAACACCGTAGCCGTCCGTCTGATCGTCTTGATTGAAATATCCCGACCGAGACTGATATCGCGGATACATATCTATATATTTTCCCCTTTTGATTATTGATACACACATAGCGTATCGTGCTTTTACAAAAAAATGCAATCATTATTTGTTTTGTTGAGGATAACAATTTTTAAAAAAGGATTTCCATCTCTCCTCTTACCAACGAAAATTTCGTTTCCAGCTAAATACCACATATATCAAAATGAAAAATTCACAACATCTCCAGACGCACAACCGATGACAAAATTTCACATATGCCCCAAAGTAAAATCAACAAAAATGCCCTGCCGGCCTAACCGGCAGATTTCCGTATCCGGCCCGCCTTAACCGGAAGTTCCGACATCCCGCCTCACCCGCCAAAGGTTTCCGTATTTTTTCCCAAGCCGGCAAGTTCCCGTATTTCGACTTGTTCCCCCGACCGAGGATCCTCATTCCACACCGCCCGACCAGCACCTTTATTCCACCTTACCCGTCAGGAAGTTCCGACATCCCGCCTCACCCGCCAAAGGTTTCCGCATTCTTCCCCAAGCCGGCAAGTTCCCGTATTTCGACTTGTTCCCCCGACCGAGGATCCTCATTCCACACCGCCCGACCAGCACCTTTATTCCACCTTACCCGTCAGGAAGTTCCGACATCCCGCCTCACCCGCCAAAGGTTTCCGCATTCTTCCCCGACCAAACAGGTTCCCGTATTCCGCTCCGGCCCAAAATTTCCGGATTGCAAAAAAACACCCCCATCCTTTAAGAATGGAGGTGTTTCGCTTATTCAAACTTCCGATTACTCAGCAGCAGAAGTATCTTCTTCAACTTTGTATTCGGCCATGTGTTCCAACAGGCTGCGTTTTTCCTTAACGTTTTCCTGAGCCTTGTTGAGCAGGGTCTCATAACGTTCCGGATTCATCTTGTTGACAACCTGGAAACGGGTTTCGTTCGACATATAGTCGGACAACGGCTTGCTCGGCGCTTTGGAGTCAAGCATCAAAGGCGCCTTGCCTGCACTGACGTTTTCCGGATTATAGCGGTAAAGCGGCCAGCTGCCGGTTTCAACCGCATTTTTCTGGTGTTCCAGACCGTCGGCCAGGTTGAAGCCCTGAGCGATACAGTGCGAGTAAGCAATGATCAGCGACGGACCGTCATAGGCTTCGGCTTCGTTCAAAGCCTTGATCGTCTGCATGTCGTTGGCGCCGACCGAAATCTGCGCAACGTAAACGTTGCCGTAGGACATGGCGATCATACCCAAATCCTTCTTCGGCAAGGCCTTGCCGGCAGTGGCAAACTTGGCCGAAGCGCCCATCGGGGTTGCCTTCGACTGCTGACCGCCGGTGTTGGAATATACGCCCGTATCCATAACCAGAATGTTGATGTTCTTGCCGGAAGCGATCGCATGATCCAGACCGCCGAAACCGATGTCATAGGCCCAGCCGTCGCCGCCCAGAATCCATACCGACTTCTTGATCAGGTAATCGGCCAGTTCGTTTAAGTGTTTGGCTTCCTCACTGTCGATGGTTGCCAGCTTTTCGCGCAAAGCCTTGACATTGGCGCGCTGATCGTCGATTTCGACGTCGGTCGACTGCGGGTTGGCCAAAATCTTTTCAACCAGTTCGGCGCCGATCTGATCCTTCAGGTCTTCCAGCAGCTTTTTGGCAAAAGCAGTCTGCTGGTCGATTGAGAATCTCATGCCCAGACCGAACTCGGCGTTATCTTCAAACAGCGAGTTCGCCCAAGCCGGACCATGACCTTTTTCGTCTTTGGCATAAGGCGTGGTCGGCAGGTTGCCCGAATAAATCGAAGAGCAGCCGGTCGCGTTGGCAACGACCATGCGGTCGCCGAACAACTGAGTCAGCAGCTTGACATACGGGGTTTCGCCGCAGCCGGCGCAGGCGCCCGAGAACTCGAACAGCGGCTGAATCATCTGGGTGGTCTTCGGCAGGCTCTTGGCAACTTCGGTCCGTTTTACATACGGCAGGGTTTCAAAGAAGTTCCAGCAGGCAATCTGCTCTTCCAAATGATTTTCGATATGATCCATGTTGATCGCTTTTTTGCTCGGATCGGCCTTGTTCTTGGCCGGGCAGGCGGAAACGCAAATGCCGCAGCCGGTGCAGTCTTCCGGCGACATTTGCCAGATGAACTGCTTGCCGGCAAATTCCTTGCCCTTATAGGCGGCAGACTTAAAGCCGACCGGCGCGTTCTTCAGTTCTTCTTCGGAAGCGATCTTCATGCGGATAACGCCGTGCGGGCAGACGAGAGAGCACTTGCCGCACTGGATGCAGACGGCCGGATCCCAAACCGGAATTTCGGTCGCGATGCAGCGTTTTTCATACTGAGTGGTGCCGGTCGGCCAGGTACCGTCGACAACTTCGCCGAAAGCAGATACCGGCAGCTGGTCGCCGCGGTCGGCAATCAGTTCGGCCGTCAGTTTCTTGACGAATTCCGGAGCGTTGGCCGGAACCGGCGCCTGACGATGGAAAGTCGAGGTAACCTCAGACGGATACTCTACCTTGTGCAGGTGGGCAAGCGAAGCGTCAACCGCGGCAAAGTTCTTCTGAACGATGGCGTCGCCCTTCTTGCTGTAGGTCTTTTTGATCGCGTTCTTAATCTGCGCAATCGCCTCGTCTTTCGGCAAAATGTTGGAAATGGCAAAGAAGCAGGTCTGCATAACCGTGTTGATACGCTGTCCCATGCCGGTTTCGCGGGCAACTTCAACCGCGTTGATGCTGTAGAAGTTCAGTTTCTTGGCAATGATTTCTTCCTGAACTTCAATCGGCAGGTGATTCCATACCTCTTCGGCCGCATACGGGGCGTTCAGCAGGAAAGTGGCGCCCGGTTTGGCAATTTTCAAAATGTCCACCTTGTTCATGAACGGGAACTGGTGGCAGGCAACGAAGTCGGCCTTGTTGATCAGGTACGCGGACTTGATCGGATTGTCCGAAAAACGCAGGTGGGAAGTGGTCATCGAACCCGATTTGCGGGAGTCGTAAACGAAATAACCCTGACCGTACTTGCCGGCGTCTTCGGCAATGATCTTGATCGAGTTTTTGTTGGCGCCGACCGTACCGTCCGCACCCAGACCGTAGAATACGGCGCGGACAACGTCTTTCGGTTCGGTATCGATTGAATCGTCAAAAGCCAGCGATTTGTGGGTTACGTCATCGGTAATGCCGACCGAGAAACCGTTAACCGATTTGGCGGCAAAACCGTTGTCGAACACGGCCTTGACCATGCCCGGGGTAAACTCTTTGGAAGACAGACCGTAACGGCCGCCGACAACTTTCGGCATGTTGGCGATTTCGCCGTTGGCGAAAGCCTGAGTCAGCGTGGCAACGACGTCAAGGTACAAAGGTTCGCCGATCGAACCGGATTCCTTGGTACGGTCGAGGACGGAAACGACCTTGACCGACTTCGGCAAAGCCTTCAGGAAAGACTTTTCCGGGAACGGACGATACAGGTGAACTTTCAAAACACCCAGTTTGGCGCCTTCGGCGTTCAGGTAGTTGATGGTTTCTTCCACCGTTTCGGCGCCAGAACCCATAATCACGATAACCTGTTCGGCATCAGCCGCGCCGACATAGTCGACGACATGATACTGACGGCCGGAAATCTTGGCAAACTTATTCATTTCCTCCTGAACGATACCTTCTACCTTGTCATAGTAAGGATTGCAGGCTTCGCGGCCCTGGAAAAAGACGTCCGGGTTCTGCGCGGTACCGCGGATAACCGGAGCTTCCGGACGCAGAGCGTGTTTGGCGTTGAAGGTATAGTCCACACCCTCGAGCATTGCTCTCAGATCATCGTCGGAAAGCACTTTGATTTTTTTGATTTCGTGAGAAGTGCGGAAACCGTCAAAGAAGTGCATGAACGGAACGCGCGAACGCAGAGTCGAAGTCTGGGCGATCGCGGCCATGTCATGAGCTTCCTGTACCGAGTTGGAAGCCAGCATGGCAAAACCGGTCTGGCGGCAGCTCATAACGTCGGTATGGTCACCGAAGATTGACAGCGCGTGATAAGCCAGAGAACGGGCAGCCACATGCATAACAAACGGCGACAGTTCGCCGGCGATCTTATACATATTCGGGATCATCAAAAGCAGTCCCTGGGAAGCGGTAAAGGTAGTAGTCAGCGCACCGGCCTGAACGGAACCGTGACAGGCGCCGGCGGCACCGGCTTCGGACTGCATTTCCTGAACTTCGGGCACAACGCCCCACAGGTTTTTCTGCTTGGCGGCAGACCATGCGTCGGCCCATTCGCCCATCGGCGACGACGGGGTAATCGGGTAAATGACGCAGACTTCGTTCATACGATGGGCGACCGAAGCGGCGGCTTCGTTACCGTCCATCATTTTCATTTTCACTTCTGACATTTTATTTCCTTGTAAATGTTAACCATGTTAGAAAAAAATTTCTGCCCTCCCTATAGCACGGAAGAATGCAAAAATCCATCAAAAAATGATATTTTTGAAGATATTTTTATTTGTTAACCTAATCTTTGCAAAATTCTTTTAGATTGGCATAAAAACAAGAAAAACAACGGAGAAAAGAATGATCAAAACGACCACCGCCGTCATTTCGGCCCTGCTCGCCGCCGGCTGTGCTTCGGCACCTGCCGACAAAACGCCGCGAACCGTAAGCGGACAGCTTAACTCCTGCATGCTCGGAGAAATTTACGGCCGGCAGGAAGCGGGAAAACTTGCCGCCGACGAATGGACGGCGGCCAGGGAAGTTTTCGGCATTTGCATGCGCCGCCTGGATTTAAGCGGCGACGACGTCAACGCCACCCAAAGTCTAAACATCGCCGCCAGCGTCATTCAGTCGCTGCGCCCGGCGTCCGGACCGGCAGCGGAAAAATAACGGCCGGAGAAACGGAACAATGGCGGATTACGGCGAAGACTATCTGCTTGACAAACGGGTGAAGATTTTTCAGCCCGACGACGGTTACCGCGCCTCCGTCGACGCCGTTTTTCTGTCGGCGCTCGTCGGCAGCGCCGCCCCCGGCGAACGGATTCTCGACATCGGTTCGGGCACCGGCGCCGTTTCCCTGTGTCTGGCGCACCGTTTTCCCGCCTGCGAAATTACCGGACTTGAAATTCAGCCCCGGCTGGTCGAATTGTCCAGCTTAAGCGCCGCCGCCAACGGCTTTGCCAACCTGCGTTATCTCAACCGTGACATCCGCCGCCCGCTGCCCGACATTGCCAACTGCAGCTTTCACCATGTCATTACCAACCCGCCTTACGCCGAACATGACATGCCCTCGCCCAACCCCGGCAAGGCCTTTGCCCACAATTTCCGGCAGTTTGACTTGGCTTCCTGGATCGCCTTTGCTCTGAAAATGATGCGGCCGAAAGGACATTTTTACATGATCAACCGCACCGAAGCCGTCACGGAAATTCTTTCCGCCCTCCGCGGCAAGGCCGGTGCAATCACGATCGTTCCGCTTTATTCCAAAAAAGGTCAGGACGCCAAACGCGTCCTCGTTTCCGCCCGCAAGGATTCGAAAGCACCTGCGCGGATTCTTCCCGGACTGGTCGTTCACAACGACGACGGCTCCTACTCGGCAGCCGCCGAGCGCATTCTCCGCGGCGGCGAATGTCTGCCTAACCTTTGGTCAGTTCGATGAAATAAACGACGTCGCGTTTGCCGGAAACGGCTTTTTGCAAAGCAACGATCGCCTTGCCGACCAAAGTCGTAACCGTATCTTCGGGATCATGCTCGAAAATGCTGGCGCCGAAACGGCACTTCAGCTTGTATTTTTCCCCGCAAACGGCATTTTTCCGTCCGAGCGCGGTCTGTATTTTATCTACCCAGACTTCCGCGTCTTCTCTGGTCGACAGATAAGGCATCATAATCCAAAACGGATAGTTGATGCCGCGGGCAACCGTATAGTTCTGCGGCAGCGTTCCGGTCAGAAGCTCCGCCGTCTGCCGGAAAACCGCGGCGCGGAAAGAAGGCGAGGAAAAATCGGCAAGATTTTCGATATAAATGCCGACCACCGCAATTTTCAGCTTTCTCATCCGCAGGTCCTTCACCCTTTCGTTGATCAAAGCCATTTTCAGCCGGTCTTCAAACAAATTGAAACTCGGCAGGCCGGTTTCCTCGTCATACATGCAGCTCGGGTAGTCGTCCGGCTTGGTATAACCGTACCGGCAGGGGGCCGCCGGGCCCCGGGCCCCCGCCCCACAATCCGCGGCAGGCGCAGCCGGCGCCGGCATCTCCGGCATATTCTTTTTCTTTCGCTTTCTTTATCATCTGGGCAACCTCCGGCAATTGTTCACACGCTGGTTACGGTTATGACACATTTACTGCAAAACTTCAACCGCTTTTCTGATTTTGCGGATGGAATTGAGTTCGATCTGCCGCACCCGCTCTTTGGAAATGGCATAAGATTTGCTCAAATCGTCCAGCGTAATCGACTTTTCGTACAGACGACGCTTGAACAAAATGTCCTTTTCCCGCGGATTGAGGCAGCCGAGCGCCTGATTAAACAGTTTCTTGCGATAGTTGAGCGTTTCCGTCCGGCTGAGCCACTCTTCCTGATTGGGCTTGGTATCGGCAATAAAATCCAGCAGTTCGGAACCGTTGTCCGAAGAAGAATCCACCAGCACGTTCAACGAACCGTCATGCGACTTGAGCCGGGTGTTCATGTCGGTCACTTCCTGCACGCTGACGTCAAGCGAACTGGCAATGTTTCTGATCACGTCCTGCGACATTTCGCGGTCGTCGGTCAGATTCAGCCGGTTTTTAACCTTGCGCAAATTGAAAAACAGCTTTTTCTGCGCGGCGGTGGTGCCGATTTTGACCAGCGACCAGGAATTGAGCACGTATTTCTGCACCGCCGCCCGGATCCACCACAGGGCATAGGTGGAAAAACGAAACCCTTTGTCGGGATCAAACTTGTCCACCGCATAAAGCAGCCCGATGTTGCCTTCGGAAATCATTTCCGCCACCGGCAGCCCGTAACCGCGGAACTTGGAAACCACCTTCACCACCAGCCTGAGATGCGAGGTAACCAGCCGATAGGATATTTTGGCATCGCGGGTTCTGACATATTCTTTGGCCAGGTTATATTCCTCCTCCTGGCTCAAAATCGGAAACTGTTTGATATTCTGCAAATAACGCGAAAGGTTTATTTCCGGCGAAAAGTCCAGTCCGTCAAACGAAACTTGATTTTCCATCATATCCTCCTAAAAAACAAAAACTTTCCGGACGATATACCCCGGTCCGGACGTTCGTTTCGTTTTAAAGCAGGTTTTTATTTCGGAGAAGCACCTAAATTTAGTAAACAGGTATCTAAAAGCAGGTGCAGGTCGGCAGGAAAATCAACCGAGAACTGCAAAAATTCGCCGCTGCGGGGATGAACGAAGCCGAGCGACGCCGCATGCAGAGCCTGCCGCGGAAAACTGTTGACAAAGGCCTTGGTTTCCGGCGACAGCCCGACAATTTTTGTTTTTCCGGACTTTTCATAAAGCCGGTCGCCGACCAGGTTGCAGCCGATCGACGCCATATGCACCCGGATCTGATGGGTACGGCCGGTTTCCAGATTGCACCGCACCAGACTGACGGCGCCGTTTGCGCTTTGCAGACAGCGGTAATGCGTCACCGCATGCTTGCCGCCGTTTTCGACCAGCGCCATTTTCTTGCGATCAAAACGGCTGCGGGCGATATTACCCGTAATCGTTCCTTCCGCCGGTTCCGGACGGCCGAAAACCACGGCGTAATAAGTGCGCTCGATGCTGTGCTCAAAAAACTGGGCCGCCAGCCCCTGATGGGCAAAATCGTTTTTGGCAACCGCCAAAAGCCCGCTGGTATCCTTGTCGATCCGGTGGACGATGCCCGGCCGCTTCACCCCGCCGACGCCGGAAAGATTATCGCGGCAGTGATAAAGCAGCGCATTGACCAGCGTTCCGTGATATACGCCCGGCGCCGGGTGAACGGTCATTCCTGCCGGCTTGTTGACGACGATCAGGTCGTCGTCTTCAAAAACCACGTCGAGCGGAATGTTTTCCGCCGCCGGTTCGGCTTCTTCCGCCGGCGGCACGAAAACGGCGAAACTGTCGCCCGAACGCACTTTGAAGTCCTTGTCGGCAACAATGTTATCGTCCAGACTGACGCAGCCGCCGGCAATCAGTTTCTGCAAACGGGCGCGCGACATGGCGGGAACCGTTTCCCGCAAAAAAAGGTCCAAACGCATCCCCGCCTGCCCGTCGGCGGCCGGCAAAGTGAAAAATATGCTGTTGTCGTCCATATTCATGTTTGCGAAAATAAAATTTATGTTATATAATCTCCGATGTATACAGGTTATTTGCCAAATTGCAAGGATTTAAGTTCATGCTGAAACTCAAGATACTGAAAGCGGTCGTTTTCATTCTGACTTTCCTGCTGATTTTCGGCATTGTCGTCCTTGCCTCCCGCTTAAGCGGCGGACTTAAAAAGAAAACGGCGGCCCGCCCCGTTTCCGTCGCCCTCGGCGAACCCGAAGGCTCCGAGATCGGCGCCGTCGCCGCGGCGGGAAACAATCTGTACATTCCGGTAAAAGGCGGCGGCCGGCCGGACCGGGTAATTATTTTTGACACGGAAAAATACCGGACAATTTCCACCATCAACATCAACTGAGGTTAAAATGAGCGAAGATTCCGAAGACATCATCAAAAAACTGACCGAAGACGTTCCCGACGGCAAGGCAACCTTTCCCGCCGATGAAGATGAAGAATTTAACCTGCTGCTTGATAATTTCATCCAGTCGGAACTAAAAAACATCGAGGAAGAAAAAAACAACACGCGGATTATGCTGGAAGAGCCGGAACCGCAGCCGATCAAACAAAACGCCAGCGACGACGAAGTGGCCGACGCGCTTGAACTCGCCGAACAAAAGCTCTACACCGCCTACCGCAATTACGTCGACTCAATCCAGGCGATTGCCGACGCCCACGGCCTGGAAGCCCCGGTTTTCCACATCAAGGCGCAGGTTCTGTATCCGCGCTATACCCCGAGCCTCGGCAACCTGATCAGCATTGACGTTCTTCAGGGCTGGGACACGATGTTCGAGTCTTTCCCCGACGACATCGTCAAAATCAAACCCAACGCCACCGACGAAGAGCTGCTGGATTTTGCCGAACAGCATACCGACGAGAACCTGCAAATGGCCGTCGTGTCCTACGTGGAAATCCTGTTTGAAATCGAAGGCTGCGAAATCGCTTACGAAAAACGCCTGCTGGAATACGAACACCGCAAGATCGAAGAAGAAATCATCGAAGAACACCGCAAACGCGGCGAACGCGCGCGCAAATACGTTGACGCCATCGAAAAGAAAAAGTTTCCGATCAATGCCGAACGGCTGGTTCACGGCTATTTCAAAGTGGCCGGCAAAGACCCGGAAGGCTCGTTTCAGGCGCTGACCACCAACCCGGCGATTTTCGCCCCGATCGAAATTGACAAAATCAAGCCGAAGTTTTTCGGACTGATTAAGCCCACCCCCCGCGACGGCCTGATTTTCAACAGAAAAATCGGCGATTTCCTGAAAAAACTGAAAGTCTAGACAAGCCGCGGATTACAGAAAAATATAGACAAAACGAAAAAACAATGCTATTATTTGACAAAGAGCGGATTTGATTTTAAATCTTAGGATTAAAGAGGACCCAGAAGATGGCAGAACAAAAAAACAACTCTCAGGTTTCGGCAGCACCGCAGACGGAAACGCGGTCACCGGCGTCGCAGACGACAAACGGCGCGGCCGGCAATGCCGCACAAAGCGGCAAGCCTGCCGTCAGCGTCAACCAAAGCAAATCGGACAGACTGGCGGAAATCAACGAGCAGCTTAAAAGCGACGTTTTGAGCATAGATCAGCGTGCCAAACTGGAACAGGAAAAGAAGGATCTCGAAAACGACGCTCAGGGCGTAACCAACGAGAAAAAAGACAACGACATCAAGCGGGACGACCCGGATCCCAAGAAGTTCGCCGAAGAAGACATCATCAAATATATGTACAACAAATGGCTGATCGAGTTTTTCTGCTGGACCGGCGGAAAAATCGAAAAAGCCGCCGGTTCTGCCTATGACAAACTGGAACGCAGAATGCTCGACAAGTTTGCCCAGCATCGGGCGGACAAACTAAAAGCCAAAAACTCCAACGCGTACAAGACTTACAAAACCGTTGACGCATTGAAGAAAAAAGCCAGCGAAAACATCAAACGACGCGATAAGGAACAGCTTAAAAAAGTCCATGAACTGGCTACCATCATCGGCGAAGGAAAAATGGCCGATCCATCCGCCAAAAATCTGCTGGATTTGACAAGTTATTTGGGAATACCGCCAGATCAAGCTCGCAACACGCCTCAAATAAAAGATATTTTAGACAGTTCTCTAAAATATGCCCAAAACAAAGAAAACCTATGCAAAACGCTCGGCATTTCGGTTGAGGAGGCGCAAAAAGACCCGAAACTGATCGGCAAAAAACTGCGCGAGTTGAAAAAAGACAAAGAAAATACGGAAAAATTCAAGTTGGCCAACCAACAATACAAAGATACCGTAGAAGCACAAAAAGAAATGTGCAAAGTCGGCGCCCGCTTCGCTCAGCAGGAAGGAAGAAAAATTTATTTCAACTCCCTTGTCGACCAGGCGGCGATTAACATGGCAGAAGCGCAGATGCTCGACAAAGTCGCCCGCAACGGTTCCGCCTTTGAAGGCAAAGACCTCACGGAAACGTTCAAAAGCATGTCCGAGCAAAACCGTCTGGCCTTAAACGAAGCCACCTCCGACGAACGGGCAAACTATGTCAAAGGCCAAAACCTGAAAACAATCTACCCGGTTTCCGGCATGGCTCCCGTTCAGGTAAATCTGCCCGGCACAATCGAACGCTACAACAACATGTCCCGGCAAGCTTCCGATGCCGCCGTTTCCAACATCGCCTGGTTTAGAATCGCGGAAATGGGAAAACAGCCGCGTCCGAACCGCACATTGAACAATCTGGAAAAAATGGTGGAAGAACAGCGCCGCAAGCATCAGCCGCCGACGGAAGAAAAACAGCAGGAAGCAGAGCAAACGGCAGCGGAAGAGAAGAAGCAGCGCGAGGAAGAGCTGAAGAATCCGCCGCGGGAAGACGCTCCCCAAACACCTCCGCCGCACAACATGTGCGAGGAAGCCGCCGACAACCAAACCGTTGACAAACAGCACCAGGACAGACGCTCTTCCTTTGAAGAAGAAAAAAGCGCGTTGACGGTGCGGGAAGCTCAGCATGCCCAAAGAGGCAGTTTTCTGTTGTCGCGCATTAACCAGATCAAATACCAAAAACAGCAGGAATTGATCGCCGAAGGCCGGAAAAACAACTTCCAGGGTTGGAAGTATATGCCCCGCGGACAAGAGATGTAACCATGAAGAAGCTTGCCAAATATCTGCGGCTGCTTCTGATTCTTGTCGGATGGACAGTTTTTTACCTTTGGATCATCGGCCTGATCATGAATTATTTTTGGCATTTCAACATTTTTGAAAAACGCTACTGGCAGATCATCAGCGAGTTCTGGAGTGCCGGCGGAGTCATTGACCAGCCGTCGGAATACATGTTCCTGCTGATGCTTGTTCTGATTGTCCCCGGCTGGTTCTGGGGCTTCAGGAAAGCCAGACAATTATCTTACGTCAAAATTATTTTCTTCCCCGTGTTTTGGTACCATGACTACATCAGCCGCAAATATGCCGGCCAACCGTCGCATATCGTGCTGAAAAACATGGGCGGCGGCAAAATCAAAAAACAAACGCCGCAGCAGATGATGGAAGAGATGATCTCCAGCCGGATGCCTCAGGCAAAAGAAAAAAAGGATCTCAACTCCAGCAAAATCCGCAGCAATTTTGAGCAGAAAAACCGCAAATTCCACGAAAAAATGGAATCGGGCGACAGCTGACCGGAGGATGTAAAACACTTGTTAACCATCTTTCGCTTACAATGGCTAAAAACTTTATGGAGATTTAATTGAAGCCCTTACTGATACTGACCAGAATCATTATTGTCGGCCTGTTGTGGAGTGTTTTCTTCATGGAAAGCATACGGGTAATCATGCTCCGCAACTGGCATTTTGACATTCTCAACATGGAGCACTGGCAGATCGCTTGGGACCTGTGGCTCAACTCCTGGGTCATCTCCGAACCGAAAGAATGGGCGTTTGTCCTCATCATCATTTCGTTTATTCCGCTGTGGTTTACCGGCTGGATCGCCTTAAGCCTCGTTTCCTGGGGAAAAGTCGTCTGGTTTATTCTCACCCTGCCGTGGAAGCTGTTCAAAAACTTTTTCTACAAACCGGTCAAAATCATTACCACCAACACCGGCGTAACTCCGATCAAAAAGAAAAAGTCTTATAAAGAGATCCGCCCGCGGGCCGTCCGCTCCGCCCTGACGACGGAACACAGCGAACTGGCGCCGTCGCCGATCAGCATTCCCGCCGTCACCCCGACCCTGGTTACACCGAAAATGACGCCGGCGGCCAAACCGGCGGCAGCGGTCGAAAGCAAGCCGGCACCGAAAAACTTTGAACATGCCCTGTTTAAATTCGACGACAACTTCGACGATTTGGACTTTGACATCGATTCTTTTGAAGTCGAAAGCAAAAAAGCGCCGGAAAAACCGGCTCCCTCGCCGGCCAAAACGACCAGAAGCCAAAGCCGCGACGAAGATTACGACTACGATTCCCCGCGTGAACGCAGAGAACGCAAAGACAATCGCGGACGCGAAGAAAACCGGCGGGAACGCGACGACGAAAGACGACGCGAGCGCGACTATGACCGCCGCGACGACAGAAGGGACGACAGACGCGAAGACGATCGCCGGCGCGACCGCGACGGCGAAAAACGCGATGACCGGAGAGACAAGGAGCGCCGTGACGAAAGAAGGGACGACCGGCGCGAAGAACGTGCCCGCGACCGTGACGGAGAACGCAGAAAAGAACGAGCTCCCGCCGCGGCACCCGCCGTTCAGGTTCCCGCCCGCCAGCCGAGCGGTTCCTGCCTCGACATCATAAAACAAAAAGGCTATGAAGTCATCAGCCGGGTCACCATCAAAAATACGGTTATCGACTATGTCGGCGTGTCGGGCGACCGCATCTGCCTGTGCATGCTCGACCGCGAACCGGGCGACTGGCTGGCCGACGAAGAACGCTTTAACGACGAGGAGCCGCTGTGGTTTTCGGAAAGTTCGCACCGGATTTCCCCAGTCCGCAAAATAGACTTGGCAAAACAGGCCCTGCTTGATAAACTGGACAATGCGGAAATGAATTTTGTCGTCGACGCTTTCGTCGTCGTCCAGATCGGCAACATCATCAATGCCGAAGACATGTTCGAAATCTGGGACGAACTGAACGTCAACGTCACCCGTATCGACCGCGGCACACCGAAGGAAATCAAACTGTTTGCCCGGACGCTTTCCGAGGCCGAAAAAACAATTCCCGCATCAAAACTGGACAAGGTCATGAAATTAATCCGCAGCATGAGTTGAGAGGTAAGATAAATGGGATTACAAAAAAGAGGAGAAGAATGGGAAGAATATGACCACGCCGTGCAATGGATGTCGCTCACCGTCATCATCACGCTTCTGGTCACCATCTTTCTGGCGGTCATTTCCATGCCGCTCGGCTATGTCATCGGCAACGGCATTTCCAAAGAGTCGATGGACAACGTCGGCAAATTCATGGGCATGATCTTCAACGATCCGTCATACCTGTTCTCGCGCTATTGGAACTGGATGCGCCAGATCGGCAATTACCACGGACCGTTCAGCTTTTCGCTGTGGCTGCCGGTGCTGCCGATTCTCTCGCTGCCGATCGGCCTGATTATCGGTGCCGTTACCAACCCCTACCGCTTCCAGTCCAACATCCACGGTTCCGGCCGTATCGCTACTTTAAAAGACATCAAGGCAATGAAGCTGCTGGACGGTTTTTGCATGGTTATCGGCAAATTCAAAGGCTATTATCTGAAACTGCCGGAAACCCTTTCCACTCTGTGCTGCGCACCTCCGGGTACCGGTAAAACCGCCGGGGTGGTTATTCCTACCATTTTCAATTCCAAGGGCTTAAGTCTGGTCATCAACGACCCGAAGCCGGAACTGTGTTTCACCACCTCGGGTGCCCGCGCCAAAGAAGGACCTGTTTTCATCATCAACTGGGGTGCCGAAGACAACCCGGCCGAGGGTTTGTATTATCCGAGCTGGAACCCGCTGTCGCCGACGGCTCTGCCGGCACAGGGACCGGGACGCGACATGTATATCGATTCCATGTGCAACATTCTGGTGGAAGACCCCAAAGGCGGCGCCGACCCGCACTGGTCGCAGACCGGCCGTGCCGCATTGACCGGCTTCATCCACTTCATCGCCTCCAAATGCGAAAAAGCCCGCGCCAACGACTACTTTATCGGCAGGGTTTATGAAGGCAAACTGGACGAAGAAGACAAACAGGTGCTGGAAGGCTACTACGAAGACATCAAAATGCACAACCCGGCGGCCGTCCGCGCCATCAGCGACCTGCGCAACAACAATCTGACGGTAGAAAACTACGTGCCGATCGGCACCTGGGATCTGTTGCCGGAAAAATGGGTCGGCAGGGAAGCCTGCATCGCCATGATCATGGAATGGCTGACCGAAGCGCAGATCAAGCAGGGACAGGAAATCAAACGCCGCCTGGCCGAAGGCGACCAGATGGCGGCAATGGCCGACCCGATGCGTGATCTGCTGGACGCCGCGATTGAAGAATCGCGCAAATACGGATATTCGCAGCGCGCCTATACCGAACTTTCCACGTTAAGCAACATGCCGGACAAGGAACGCGGTTCGGTTATGTCGACGGCGTTTGCCGGCATCGGCGTATTCAAAAACTCGGCGGTCGTTTCCCGGACCAGTTTCTCCGACCTGCAGTTCAAAGACCTGCGCGGTATGAAAGACCCCATCACCGGCGAATGGAAACCGATTTCGGTTTATCTGTCGATCAACCAGGTAGACGCCCGCGCTCTGGGCGTAATCAGCGGCATTTTCATTGAGTTGATGTCGTCATACCTGATCTCCAACCCGCCGAACTACGTCAACGCCACCGACGGCAAAATGGGACCGTTCCCCGCTCTGTTCGTTCTGGACGAGTTTCCGCAGATGCCGAAACTGAAGGCCGTTATCGACGGACCGGCGGTCGGCCGCGGACAAAAAGTGTCATACCTCCTGATCGGACAAGACCTGGGTCAGATTTCGGGCAAATACGGAAAAGACGACCTGGAAACGGTTATTTCCACCACCGCCTGCAAAGTCATCTTGTCGCAGAACAACGAACAGACGGCGCAGCGCTTTTCCAAAATGGTGGGCAACAAAACCGTCCAGACTTCGTCCTATTCCAAGCAGGAAGGCTTTTCCAAACAGGCCAACCCGTTCTCGAAAAACGTCAACTATCAGCTGCAGGGCGTTTCGGTCATCACCACTTCCCAGCTGCTGAGTTTGCCGATGTTAAAACAGGTTGTTCTCTACCAAAGCTATATTGACCGGCCGATCATTGCGGATTCCCCGCGTTATTATCTGGATCCGAAAATGCGTGCCCTGTCAAAACTGCCGGCGGCGCCGAACGTTCCCGAGTGGATCGTGGCTCAGCGCGAAGACATCAACGACAACATGCTCGAAAAGCTCGGCCTCGGCGAAGAAGAGGCATAAGAGAAAACCCCGGGAAACCGGGGTTTTTCCATAAGCGCTTTTTAAGAGCGGCATTTTTCGGACAGGGAAACGAAAACCGGCGTCACCGCCGGCCGCCGGATGCAAAAATTCGAAGAAAAGCCGGCAAGTCCGATCAGCCCTCTCAGTTGTAAATGTCATCCAACATTTTCAGCAGCCGCACGGCGTTGTCGTTTTTAACCGAATAGTAAATGGCCTGCGCCTGCCGCCTGGTATCGACGATGCCGGCCGACCGCAGAACCGCCAGATGCTGCGACAGAGCGGACTGGCTGAGACCGATGATTTTTTCCAGGTCGCCGACTTTTTGTTCGCCTTCGCGGAGAATATACATCACTTCCAGGCGTTTTTTGTTACCCAATGCCTTCAGCAGTTTCGACCCCTGAGTCACAGCCGGATTTTCCATTGTTTTATCCTCCTTCATGTCTAGCGGATTATAGAGATATCGGTTATGCAATGTATTTAGTATTGAAATTTGAAAATTAAACTAATAATATTATTTATTATTAATACAAGGAGCAAACAAATGTCAGCAGAAGACAACGGCGAATTAAGCTTTGAAGAGGCGCTTTCCCGCCTGGAAGCCATCGTCCGCGAACTGGAAGCCGGAAGAATCAAACTGGACGACGCCGTCAACGCGTACGAACAGGCGGTCGGCCTGAAAAACTTTTGCGAAAAGAAACTTCAGGAAGCCAAATTGAAAATCGAAAAAATAGTCGTTGCCCCCGACGGCACGCCTTCGCTGACCCCGCTGGACAAGAACGATGACTGAAAACAACATTAAAGATGTCTTAAAACAATACGCCGCCCGCTTCAACCGGGAAATCGACCGCTTTTTTCCCTTTCCCGAAGGCGACGAAAAACGCGTAAGCGAAGCGATGCACTACTCGCTCACCCGCGGCGGAAAACGCCTGCGTCCGTTTCTCATCTACGAAACGGCGGGACTTTTCGGCATTGATTTCGAACAATCCCTGAATGTCGCCATGGCGCTGGAAATGCTGCACACCTACTCCCTCATCCATGACGACCTGCCGGCCATGGACGACGACGACCTGCGCCGGGGCTTTCCGACCTGCCACAAACAGTTTGACGAAGCCACCGCCATCATTGCCGGCGACGGTCTTCTGACCTATGCCTTTGAAATACTCAGCCGTCCATCGACAGCCGCCAATCCCGCCGTCCGCTGTTACCTGATCGAAATGCTGGCCAACGCGGCAGGCGCCTTCAACGGCATGGTCGCCGGGCAAATGCTTGATCTGATCGGCGCCGCCTACAGCGTCAAAGACAACGACAAGGAAGACCTGATCCGCCATATCGAAGAGATGAAAACCGGCCGCCTGCTGCGCTATGCGGTGGAAGCCGGCGCCGCTCTCGGCGGTGCGGACGAAGAGCAGACAAAAGCGCTGATCAGCTATTCGCGCCGGATCGGCATTGCCTTTCAGATTGCCGACGACATTTTGGACGTTACCGGCGACGAGAGAACCATGGGCAAAACCCTGCACAAGGACGAAAAGCAAAACAAGCTCACTTTCGTCAGCCTCTACGGACTGGAAAACGCCCGGCGGATCGCCGCCGAACTGACGGCCGCCGCGCGCGAAGACGTCACCGTGATGCACCGGAACTGTTCATATGTTACCATCCGGCACCCGCGCCCGGAATCTGCAAAACCTGGCCTCTTATATTATTGAACGCCAACATTAAAGGAGAACCCGGAAAATGAAAAAACTGCTGACCCTCGCCGTTTTCTTCTCTGCTTTCGCTTCCGCCGCTTTTGCCCAGGTGGAATTTGAACAGATAAAAAGCCGCACTCAGGAAAAACTGCACGTTACCGGTTTTTTCGACTATTATCCTTTCGGACAATACGAAAACAACGTCTATTCCGGCGTTTTCAAATCCTTTATCGAATATTTTTCCGACTACGGCCAATACGTTCTCGACTACCTGCCGGTCAGCATGAGTTATGAGGACACCATCCGCGAGGCCGGCAAAGGCGAAGCCGACGTGGTTCTCGGCATGTATGCCGAAACCAGCCTCTACGCCGATCTTAAATTCATCTATCCGGCCGCCATCGACAATCCGATTCATCTGGCCATGCTGCCGTCCAAAATGAGCGCCGTCCGTTCGGTTCAGGATCTGAAGCCCTTAAAAGGCGCAATCCATTCCAAAGAACGTTTCAGCGATTACATCAACGACAAATTAAAAGACTTTCAAATCGAATATGTGGATACCTCCTACGAACTTTACGGCAAACTGATCCGCGGTGAAATAGACTACGTCCTTACCAGCATCTATTTCGGTACCATAGAAACCGCCAAGCTCGGACTTCGCCATCAGGTCGCGTTCTCCAGACAAAGCCTCTGGACCATGCCGGTTTTTATCGGCATTTCCAAAGCTTCCGTCCACCGCGAATACCTGTCGCACACCTTGAGCAAAATGCTGGAAAAGCCGGAAATCAAAGAAAAGATAAAAAAAGACATGGAAGACATCGTCAACGGCGTGGTTGAAAAATACGCCGGCACGGTTCCTCCCTCTTTTCTCCCCGGCGAAACCCCGCCGGCGGAAAAAACGCCGGAATGAAGCAACCGCGCTTCTCCCGTTTGCGGACAGTTTTCGTTTACCCGCAGGTAGCACTTGACCTCGGACAAACAAATTGCTAAATTATACAAAAAACCGGTGCAATTTCAAAAACGGGGGTAATAAAACACATGGTTCTTCTGATACATCATCCGGTATCTGCCATATCGCGCAAAATCCGCCTGCTGATGGCGGAAAAGCGCATTTTGTTTGTCTTAAGGGAAGAAGAACCCTGGAACCTGTCGCCGGAAATATACAAGCTCAACGTCGCCGGAGAGCTGCCGATTTTCATTTTTGACGGCAACGTCATCGCCGGCAACTACGCCATCACCGAATTTCTGGAAGAAGTCAACCCCGACGTGCGTCTGATCGGCGGCGATGCCCGGCAGAAAGCCGAAATCCGGCGTTTAACCGAATGGTTTGACCTGAAATTCGAGCGCGAAGTCGGCCGCAGTCTGATCAACGAAAAAGTGTTCAAACGCTTCGGCAAAGGCCTTGCTCCCGATTCAAAGGTTCTGAAAACCGCGTTGAACAACCTCAATTTTCACATGGAATACATCGACTGGCTTTGCGAATCCCGCAATTATCTGGCCGGCAGCAGTTTTTCGCTGGCCGACGTCGCCGCCGCCGCTCATCTTTCGATCATCGACTATCTGGGGGACGTGCCGTGGGAAGGCTACAAAAACGCCCGGCTGTGGTATTCGAAAATCAAGTCCCGCCCCGCTTTCAAAGACATTTTAAAAGACAACATCAAGGGAATTCTCCCTGCCAAACATTATGCCAACCTGGATTTTTAAACATGAAAAAAATTTTGTTCTTCTTTGCCGCCCTCCCTTTGCTTTCCGCCTGCGCTTCCGGCGACGGATCCGTTGTCTACCATTGGGAACGCTACAACACCGGAATTGAAAAATTTGCCCGCGATCACAACGCCTGCATGCGCGAAGCGGAATCTTTCAGCATGATGCCGCGGATGAAAACCCTGTGGCATTCCATGTTCTACACCGAAGAACAAAAGCTGGCCATCCGCGCCGACTGGGACGCCGACAAAGGCATCTGGGCAACTTATATCCCCTACCCCGGCGCCCAGCCGCTGATCGTCAACTATCTGCGTGACGACGCCGACGTCGATCCGGGCGATTACAGTGACTGCATGAAAAGCAAAGGCTACACCATCCGTTCGTATGAAATACCGGAAATTACCAACATCCGGCTGCACGGTCGTTCAAACTGAGCGTTCAATAACCGCCGCCGACCGCTTTGTAAAAAGTGATGATATTGCGGTAGACGGTACCGCCGGAAGCGGCCAGATTGTTTTGCGCGGTGAGCAGATTCTGTTCGGTCGTCAGCATGTCGCTGAACTCGATCAGTCCTTCCCTGTATTTGTCGCGCATGGAAGAAAGCACCCGCTGCATGTTGCGCACCGACTTTGACAACGCCTGATAACGCTCATATTCCTTGCGCACGGCGACGGTCGCGTTTTTCACTTCCTCCACCGCGCCGAGCAGCGTGTTTTTATACAGGTAAACATATTCTTCCTTCACTTCCCGGTTCAGTTTGACCTGATTGATCAGTTGTCCGAAATTAAACAGCGGCAGCGATACTGCGGGCGTAAAGCCGTATGCCGCGGCCGAAGACGAACCGAGACCGGAAAAATGTTTGGCCTGCCAGCCGAGGACGCCGCCGATGCTCACGTTCGGAAACAGTTCCGCCACCGCCTGACCGATCGCCGCGTTTTTGGCAATCAGCGCATTTTCCGCCATCCGCACGTCGGGACGGTTGCGCACCGCCGCAAGCGGAAAATTATACAGATTTTCAACATGGAAAAAGAACGGACGGCCGATAAGGTTGTCCCCGTCGTCGTCCAGCCCCGTCAAACTGCCCGGCAGCACGCCGAGCAAAACCGCCAGCGCGTTTTTATAGCTCTCCTCCTGCTGTTCCAAGGCCGGCAGCAGCGCTTTGGTCGTCTGCACCGCAAATTCCGCCTGATTCAGCGCCGCATCGTCGGCCAGGCCGTTATCATACTTTTCCTTTACCGTCTGATAAATGTCCTGCTGCAAACGCAGGTTTTCCTTAGTGATCCGCAGCTGTTCCTGCGCCGTTTTCAATCCGATGTAATCACTTGCCGTTTCAGCCGTCATCGAGAGCATAACATTGACCAGATTATCCGCCGCCGCCCGCATCAATGCCCGCGATTCCTCATTCAGACGCCGGCCGCCGCCCCAGATGTCAATCTCCCAGGAAGCGTCCAGGCCGGCCTTGTAATAATCCTCCACCGTCCGCGGCAGATTTTTGCCGTTGGCAAGATAATTGTAGTCATAACCGCCGTCGGCATTGAGCCGGGGCAGAAATTCCGCCTCGTTAATCATCAGCGTATAGCGCGCCTGCTTCAGCTTCTGCACCGCAATCTGCACGTTCGGACTGCCGGCGAGCGCCCGCCCGACCAGCCCGTTCAGGGTTTCGTCCTCAAACTGCCGGTACCAGCGCACGGAAATCGGAAAACTTTCGCCGCTGCCGGCTTCCAAAGCGGCGGACAGCTGCCCGTCGTCAAAAAACTCCGGCCGCACGTAATCGGGACCGACCGTACAGGAGGCTGCCGCCAGCAGCGAAACCAACGCCCAATGTCTGCCGTTCATTTCGATCCTCCTTTCCTGCCGCTTTTTTTCTTCTGCCGCCCCGACCCGCCGCCGGCCCGTTCCTTGATTTCCTCAAACAGGGCAAAATAGGCGGGGATAAAGATAATGCCGATTACCGTTGCGGCAATCATGCCGTAAAACACCGAGGTGCCGATCGCAATCTGGCTCGAAGCGCCGGCGCCTTTGGCCACAATCATCGGAAACACGCCGAGAATAAAGGTCAGCGCCGTCATCAGCACCGCCCGGAAACGTTCCGACGCCCCTTTGACCGCCGCATCAAGAATGCTGTCGCCGCCTTCGCGGTAGGCCTTGGTAAATTCAACGATCAAAATCGCGTTTTTGGCCGCCAGACCGATCAGCATTACCAACCCCAGCTGAGCGTAAATGCTCAGCGGCTGCCCCATCAGATGCAGCCCGGCCAACGCGCCGAGAATGGCAAAAAGGGTGGAAAACATAACCGAAAAGGCCAGCATCCAGCTTTCATAAAGCGCCACCAAAAACAGATAGCAAAACACCATTGCCAGCATAATCAGGAAAACAACCAGTCCGGCCGCTTCCACTTCCTGCAGGCTGAGGCCGGTCCAGGCAATCTTGTAGTCGGCCGGATCAAGAATTTCCTTGGCCGTTTTTTCCACCGCCCCGATGGCCGTTCCGGTGCTGACGCCTTCCGCCGCGGAAGCGGTGATTGAGGCATCCGTATACTGATTGTAGCGATTGATGATTTTCGGCAGCATGACGATTCTGACGTCGGCAAAACTGCCGATTTTGATCATCTGTCCGGTGCTTGAACGCACATACATGTTTTTCACGTCATCCACTTTGCCGCGGTAGGTATAGTCGGCCTGAATGATCACTTTGTTGATCTGCCCGGTCAGGGTAATATTGTTGACATAACGCGAACCGAGGTTGTTTTGCAGCACGGCAAACAAATCGGACACCCGTATCCGGTACGATTCCAGCTTGGTGCGGTCAATGTCGAGATAAACGTGCGGCGTATCGGCGGTATAAACGCTGAAGGCATAGGAAAGCGCCGGATCGGAATTCAGCTTGTAAAGGAACTGCTGCAGTTTTTCAAACATCTCGTTTGACCCGAGGCTCTGGTCGATCGCCAGAAATTCGAGCGACAGGCCGCTGCTGTTGCCGATGCCGGGAATCGCCGGCGGCGCAAAATAGTTGATGCTCACGTTTTTCATCTCCGCGGTCGCCTTTGTCAGCTCCGCCGTGATCGCGTCGATCGAAAGCCCGGGAGAAGTCCGCTCGGCCCAAGGTTCCAGCCCGATCACGCCCATTGCCACGTTTTCTCCGGCGCCGCCCAGAAGACTGTAGCCGGCAACGCTGATAAAATAGCGCACGCCGTCGATCTTCATCGCCTTGTCCGCCACTTCCGCCAGCATTTCGCCGGTCTGGTTGATGCTGGCGGTGTTGGACAGCTGCAAATTGGCAAAAATAATGCCCTGGTCCTCTTCCGGCAGAAACGACGTCGGCGTCAGCTTGAAACCGCCGACCAAAAGAACGATGACGCCCGCCGTCACCGCAACCGTAACCGGCAATTTGGCGGAAAAGAAACCGACCGCGCCGAGATATTTCTCTTTCATTTTGTCGATCATGTCGTCAAACCATTTGAAAAATCCGCGCGGCTTGTCTTCTTCGTCGCCTTTTAAGAAAATCGCGCACAACGACGGACTGAGCGTCAGCGCGTTGAAAGCGGAAAAGATAATCGCGGTTGCAATCGTCACCGCAAACTGCTGGTAAATTTTGCCGGTAATGCCGGCCATCAACCCTACCGGCACAAAAATCGACAACAACACGAACGTGGTGGCAACAATCGCGCTGCCGATCTGCTGCATCGCCTTCACCGACGCGGCATGAGAATCCATTTTCTCGTAAACCATCAGATACTGCACCCGCTCAACCACGATGATGGCGTCGTCCACCACCAGCCCGATCGCCAGGATCATGGCAAACAAAGTAAGAATATTGATGTCAAACCCCAGCAGATAAATAACGCCGAAAGTGGCGATCAGCGACACCGGAATGGTAATCAGCGGAATAAGGGTGGTCTTGGCCTTCTGCAAAAAAACATAAGTTACCAGCACCACCAGGGCAAAGGTAATGACCAGCGTTTCAATGATACCGGCGATCGATGAACGGACGTAAAGCGTGGAATCGTAGGCGATTTTCAGTTCCATGTCGTTGTCAAACGAAGTTTGCAGATCGGCAATCGCCTTGGCCACGTTGTCCATGATGTTGAGCGAATTGGAACCCGGCGTCTGGCTGAGCGACATGATTACCGCCGGCGCATTGTCAAATTTGGCGTTCATGGTATAGGTGTCGGCGCCGAGTTCCACCCTCGCCACGTCTTTCAGACGCACCAGGCCGCCGTTTTCCGAAGTGGCCACCACAATGTTGTCAAAATCTTCCACCGTATTGAGCAGACCTTTGGCGGTCAGCGACAAAACCTGATTGGTGCCGGCCGGGCTGGGCGCGGTGCCGATGCCGCCGATCGAAGCCTGTACGTTCTGGCTTTCGATAATCTGCACAATGTCCGAACTGGTCAGCCCCAGAGAAGACAGCTTTTCCGGTTTCAGCCAGACGCGCATGCTGTACTGAGGACCGAAAATCTGCACGTCGCCGATACCGTCCACCCGCGACAGCGGATTTTTCAGATTGGCGTAGGCATAGTTGCTCAGATAGAGGTCGTCATAAGTGTTCTGCGGCGAACGCAGCGCCAAAAGCGCCAGCATGTTGGACATCTGGGTATTCACCTCCAGCCCCTGCTGCTGAACAATTTCCGGCAATTGCGACATCACCTGGTTCAGGCGGTTCTGCACCTTCACCTGGGCAATGTCCGGATCGGTGCCGATGTTAAAGGTGATCGTCAGCTTGTAACTGCCGTCGTCGTTGGAACTTGACGTCATATACAGCATGTTTTCCACGCCGTTGATCTGGTTTTCCACCGGCACCGCCACCGTATCGATCACCACCTGGGCGCTGGCGCCGGGATAGGTGGTGCTGACCACGATCTGCGGCGGCGTAATTTCCGGATATTGCGAAACCGGCAGCACCGCAATCGCCAGCAGCCCGAGCAGAATCATGATAATCGAAATCACGCCGGCAAACCGCGGCCGATCAATAAAATACTCAGAAAACATCAGTTTTTCTCCCCGGCCGCCGCAGCGCCTTCCATCACGATTTTAAACTTGTGTCCCTCATCCCCCGCACCCATCTTGTCCAGCACAATACTTTCGCCGGGCGTAAAAGTGTTTTTGAGTATGTAGTTGTTGTTGCCGTATTCGCTCAAAATATTAACCGCCGTCTTCACTACCCCGTTTGCGCCGGCCACATAGATATAACTGCCGTCCGGTTCGATATAAACCAGATCCTTGCGCACAACCATGCCGCGGTATTTTTTCTCCACCAGCACATTTACGTAAGCGTTGGCGACAAGCCGCTTGTCCGGGTTGGCAAAATCTGCATAAACCGCAATCGAATTGGTGCTTTTGTCGATTTGGTTGTCAACGTAGCCGAAAGTCCCCGTCTGCGGATAAACGGCGCCGTCGGCCAGTTTCAGCCGAAGAGTTTCGCCCGCAAACATTTCCGGGCGGCCGGCTTCCTCCAGATAATCCTTGTCGGTAATCGAAAACACGACCCGGATCGGATTATACTGGATTACTGTCAGCAACACGTTTTCCGGCGACACGTAATCTCCCTTGGAAAGCGGCACGTCGCCGACAACTCCGTCAATCGTCGCCCGGATCACCGTATAGTCGTAATTTACCTGCGCCTCCGCCAGAGCGGCTTTGGCCTGTTCCAAAGCGGCCTCCGCCGACAGGAACGAAGCCTTGGCGTTGTCCAGTTCGGTTTTTGAAACCGCCCGCGCGCCTGCCTTCTGCATCCGCTGATAATAAACGCTGCTGTTGTTGAAACTGGCCTCGGCCTGAGCAACCGCGGCCTTGGCGGCGTCAAGCCTGGCCTTGTATTCGGCCTGGTCGATAATCACCATCACGTCGCCGGCCTTCACCTCGGAACCGCCCTTCACCCGGATCTCGTCGACAAAACCGCTGATGTACGGCCGCACGCTGACGTCATGAACCGGCATCACGTAACCGATGTAGTTTTTTTCAACCTCTGCTTCCCGCTCAATCAGCGGTGCCGCCGAAACCGTACGCTCGACGGCCTCTTCCGCCGTCTCCGGCGTTTTTTTGTAATGCTGCCAGGCAAAATAACCGGCAACAATCAAAACCACAAAAAACAAAACCGAAAACCGGCCCGCGTCCTTTTTTTTGCCGTCGTCGCTCATTCCCGTGCCTTTCTTTTGCAATTGCTCCGTAAACTAAAATTTAAATAGTGGAAGCAAACCCTAATTCAAGACGCTTCTAATGAATTTTGTCCGCGCATTTTAATCAAATTTTTATATATTCCGCCTATTTTATAAGGAAAATTTCGTTTCTTTGAGGATAATGCCGATGTTTGCCGCTTTGTTTTTACCAGATCAAATGCTTTTGATCCGCATTTTGGCCGCTTTTTTGACCGCGCTAGCCGTCGTGCTCGCCTGCGGCGGCAGATTTATCGCCTTTTTGCACGGCTGTCAGGGACTGGGCCAGCCGATCCGCGAAAACGGCCCGCAAAGCCACCTGTTGACCAAAAAGGGCACCCCGACCATGGGCGGCATTCTCATTTTGGCGGCAATTATCGTTTCGTCCCTGTTATGGTGCAGCCTTTCCAACCTGTTCGTCTGGCTCTGTCTGGCCGTCATTCTTGTTTTCGGCGCCACCGGTTTTGCCGACGACTATGTCAAGGTCAAAAAACACACACCCGACGCCATGACCGCCAAAATGAAACTCCTGCTGCAGTTTGTCACCGCCTTTGCCGTGGTCTGGCTGGTTACCGCCAACACTTCGGAAAATCTGCGTTTCAGCCTGGTGGTTCCTTATGTTAACCGTATTTTTGACCTGTGGTGGCTTTACCTTCCGTTTGCCATGGTCGTCATTGCCGGCACCTCCAACGCCGTCAACCTGAGCGACGGGTTGGACGGACTGGCCGGCGGCCTTTGCCTGACCGCGTTTTCGGCTTTCGGCGTCATTGCCTTTACCACCGCTTTTCCCGAAACGGTCAATTTCCGCAGCGTCCTCATTCCCGAATGCGGAGAAGTCGCGGTCGTCTGCGCCGCCGCCGCCGGCGCCTGTCTCGGCTTTCTCTGGTTCAACAGTTCGCCCGCCAAAGTGTTCATGGGCGACACCGGATCGCTGGCTCTGGGCGCTCTTCTCGGCACCGTTGCGGTGATGACCAAACACGAAATCCTGCTGGCCGTCATCGGTTTTGTCTTCGTCGCCGAGGCGCTTTCGGTCATGATTCAGGTTTTCTGGTACAAACGCACGAAAAAGCGCGTCTTTCTGATGGCGCCGATCCACCACCACTTTGAACAACTGGGCTGGAAAGAAACCACGGTGGTCGCCCGTTTCCGCATCGTTGCCGTCGTCTGTGCCGTTATCGGCCTTTTTTCGCTTATTTTCTGACGGAGGACCATGGTGCTGATCTTTTCCCACAACAACCGAAGCCTCGTTGCCAACTGGTGGTGGACCGTTGACAAAACGCTTCTGGCCTGCATCAGCATTTTAATCGTCCTCGGCATCCTGCTGACTTTTTCCGCCAGCCCCGCGGTGGCAACGCGGATCGGCTTTGACAGCTACCACTTCATCAAACGCCATCTGTTCTTTGCGCCGCTGGCCTATATGGTCATGATCGCCCTTTCCATGCAGAAGCTCAAATTCATCCGCCGGCTTTCGCTGGTCGGCTACCTGGCAGCCATCGCCCTGGTCGTCTGCACTTTTTTCTTCGGCGAAGCCAACAAGGGCGCCGCCCGCTGGCTGATGGTCTTCGGCTTTTCGCTCCAGCCATCGGAATTTGTCAAACCTTTTTTCATTGTCACCGCCGCCTGGCTGTTTGACGGCGAACGCCGGCATCCGGAATTTCCCGGCAATCTGCTGTCGACCGCCCTGTTTCTGTTTACCGCCCTGCTCATCGTCCGCCAGCCGGACATCGGTATGACCATGGTCATCACCGCGGTCTGGCTGTTTCAGTTTTTCTTAAACGGCATGCCGCTGCTTCTGCTCGGCGTCGCCGGGCTGATCGGCATGGGCGCCGTCATCGCCGCCTATTTTGCCTTTCCCCATTTTCAGATCCGCATTCACCAGTTTCTGGCTTCCGGCGGCGAACTGAGCTATCAGGTCAAGAAATCGCTTGAGGCCTTCCAAAGCGGCAGCCTGTTCGGCCGCGGTCCGGGCGAAGGCGTGGTCCGCTCTTCCATCCCCGACGCGCACACCGATTTCATTTACGCGGTGGCGGCGGAAGAATACGGCGTGTTCCTCTGTCTGGCGATCGTCGCCCTGTATCTGGTCATCGTCATCCGTTCAATGATTATTTCATGCAAAGACAACAACTTGTTTATTATTTTATCGGCCTCTGGACTGGCTGCCTCTTTCGGGTTACAATCCATCATTAACATGGCTTCGACCCTGCACCTGATGCCGACCAAGGGGATGACGCTGCCGTTTATTTCCTACGGCGGCTCGTCGATCATCGCCACCGCCGTCGGCATGGGCATGCTTCTGGCCATTACGCGCAAAAACGTTCATGCGGAGGACAAAGATGACGTCTAAAAAGAAAAAAAGCAAAAAACCGCTGATTATCCTCACTGCCGGCGGCACCGGCGGACACGTCTACCCGGCCGAAGCGCTGGCGGAAGAACTTTCCCGCCGCGGCTGCCGACTGATGCTTGTTACCGACCAGCGCGGTCTGAACAACTATCACGGCACGCTGGGCAAAATCCCCAACCGTTCGGTTTTGTCCGGCGCCGTCATGGGCAAATCAAAATGGTTCAAAATCAAAAGCCTGTTTAAGACCGCAATCGGCGTTCTGCAATGCATGTACCTGCTGCTGAAAGAACGTCCGGCCTGCGTCGTCGGCTTCGGCGGCTATGCTTCCTTCCCCTGTTCGATGGCGGCAATCCTGCTCGGCACCGACCTGATCGTCCACGAACAAAATTCGGTCATGAGTCGCACCAACCGCTTTCTCGGCCGCTATGCCACCGCCGTCGCCGCCAGTTTCAAAAAGACAAAATATGCGCCGGCCGGACGCAAAACCGTACAAACCGGCATGCCGATCCGTAAGGCGATTGCCGAATTATACGGCCGCCCCTACCCCAAAACCGGCAAAACCCTGCCTTTTAACATGCTGGTTCTGGGCGGTTCCCAAGGCGCCAAAGTGTTTGCCGAAGTCATTCCGCAGGCAATAAAAATGCTTGCCTCCAAACAGCAGAAAAGAATCCGTATGACCCAGCAGTGCCGCCGGGAAGACCTTGATGCCGTCCGCGCCGCCTATGACGGAGCCAAATGCACGCTTGAGCTTTCGCATTTCTTCGACAACATGCCGGAACTGTATGCGCAAACCCATCTGATAATCTCCCGTGCCGGTGCCTCCTCGGTTTCGGAAATTGCCGCCGCCGGCATTCCGTCAATCCTGGTTCCGCTGCCGACGGCCGCCGACGACCACCAGACTTCAAACGCGGCCGAGTTCAAAACCAACAAGGGCGGCATCGTCATCGCGCAAAAAGACTTTTCGCCGACGGCCCTCGCCGCGGTCTTAAACGACCTGCTGGAAGACCCGGCCGTTTTGAAAACAATGGCGGAAAACACTGCCAAATTCGCCATTACCGACGCCGCCGTCCGGCTTGCCGACCTGATCGAAAACAAAATCATCATTCCGGCCGCAAAACGGCCGGCGGAGAAATAAAATGTTCCGTATCCGCTTCAAAATGCCGCAGAAAAAAGACCCGTTGATCAAAATTCTGCCCGTCGTCCGCGGCCGCTATCTGCAAAACATCAGCCTTGCCCGCCACACCTGGTTCGGCGTCGGCGGCAACGCCGAAATCATGTACATTCCGGAAGACGCCGGCGACCTTGCCCATTTCCTGCGCAACAAACCGCACAACGTTCCGGTCTGCCTGATTGGCGGCGGATCCAACCTGCTGGTTCGCGACGGCGGCGTGCCCGGCGTGGTTATCAAACTGGACAACGCAAGCTTTCAGAAAGTCACCGTCGGCAACGGCACCATTACCTGCGGTGCCGGCTTTCGCAACATTGATTTGAAAAAACATCTGCTGAAGCACGAACTCGGCGGACTTGAATTTCTCTGCTCGATTCCCGGCGTCATCGGCGGCTCGGTCAAAACCAACGCCGGCTGTTTCGGCCGGGAAGTCGCTGACGTAATGCAAAGCGCGGAAATCATGAACGGCGAAGGCAAAATCCAGACCGTTACCGCGGCCGACCTGGGATTGTCCTACCGCAGCAGCCTGTTCCCCGACGACTGGATCATTCTTTCCATCACTTTTAAAACCGAACCTTCGACCCGGGAAGAAATCGCCCGGCTGCTGGAAGAACACAAGCAATACCGCAAAGCCCGCCAGCCCTATAACCAGAAAACCGCCGGCTCCACTTTCAAAAACCCGGAAGGGCTGAAAGCCTGGGAACTGATCAAAAAGGCCGGCTGCGCGGAACTTGCCGTCGGCGGCGCCAAAGTTTCCGAAAAGCACTGCAATTTTCTCATCAACACCGGCAACGCCACTGCCAAAGACATTGAAACCCTGGGTGAAACGATTATTCAAAGGGTACGGCAGGAAACTTTCATTACGCTCGAATGGGAAATAAAAAGACTGGGAATAGAAAAATAACCATGATTACCGCACCGACAGTTTCCCCGTCATCTCCGGCGGTTTCCGCCGCCGACAAACGGGTTTATCTGCCCCGGCTCTGGCCTTACCGCCTGATCGGCAACGTTTTGCTGCTTATTTTGCTCGGTTTTGCCTCGGCCGGCATGGTCATCGCCAAAAACAACCTGGTCACGCAAAAACTCAATTCCCTCTCCGATTATTTTTACACCCTCACCTCCTATCTCGGCTTTACCGTCGACGACATCCTCGTCTACGGACGCAACAAAACCGCAATCGAGGAAATCAACAACATCGTCAACACCCGCCGCGGCGACAACATACTCCGCCTCGACATCCGGCAGATGAAAAGCGACCTTGAACAGCTGCCGTGGGTCAAGTCGGCAACCGTCAGCCGCTCCTACCTGCCCAACCTGCTAAAAATCACCCTCAAAGAACGCCGGGTACGCTCGCTGTGGCAGATTAACAACGCTTTTTACCCGATCGACACCGACGGCGCCGTCATCCGTGCCGATTTTGTCCCTTCCCGTCCGGTGCTGCTGATCGTCGGCCGCGGCGCGCCGGAGCATCTGAACGAACTGCTGACCGCGGTTGAAGACGATAACGAGGTTTTTCCCCGGATCAAAGTCGCCAACTTCATTTCCGGCCGCCGCTGGAACCTCATCCTGGACGACGTCGAAAACGGCATCACCGTCAAGCTGCCGGCCGAAGACATGGACAAAGCATGGAAAAAATTGCTAAAATTGAACAAAACCCAGGGACTTCTTAAACGTAAATTAACCATCATTGATTTAAGATTCGCCAATAAAGTTTTGGTAAAACCGCGCCGAACCTCCGACGAAGAACGTCTGGCTTCGGACGCGGAGGATGAAAGCAACATTTGACAGCGAAAGGCATGAGATCGTGACTCATTCATTTAACCGATTGACCACAATTGCCGCTTTGGACATCGGCTCGTCCAAAGTCTGCTGCGTCATTGCCCGCATCAGCCGCGATCAGAAAATCAGCATTGCCGGCTACGGCTACAATGCATCTAAGGGAATCAAAAACGGCATCATCACCGACATCAAACAGGCCACCTATTCGGTCTGTGACGCGGTGGAAGCCGCCGAACAAATGGCCAACGAACGTGTCAGCCGCATCATTGTCAACATTTCCGGCGACCGGGTAAAAAGCAGTATCAAACGCTCGGCGATCAATTTAAACAAATCCAAACCGGTATCGGAAGCCGACATAAAAAAAGTCATCGAAAAAGGCATCAACAAAATCAACGTCGAAAACAACGAGCTGATCCACTGCCTGCCGACCGGCTACCGGCTTGATTTCGGAGAAGAAACCAACGACCCGCGCAATCTTTACGGCGAAAGCCTGTCGGTCGACGTGCTGCTCGGGCTGGTACCGGAAATCATGTACAGAAACGTCAAAACCGTGCTCGACAACTCGCATCTGGAAATTGCCGAAAAGGCGCTTTCCTCCTATGCCTCCGGCCTTGCCTGTCTGGTTGACGACGAAAAGGAACTGGGCGCCACCGTAGTCGACATCGGCGGCGGCACCACCAGCATCGCCAGTTTCAAACACGGCCATCCGGTATACTTTGGCTCAATCGGCGTCGGCAGCAACAACATCACCAACGACATCGCCTGGGGGCTGACGACCTCGTTTACCCATGCCGAGCGTTTAAAAACGCTGCACGGCTGCGCTTTCATGACGTCGCAGGACAAAAACGAAACCATCAACGTCTACCCGGTCGGCGAGGAAGACGACAGCCTGATCAAACAGGTGCCGAAATCGGAACTGATCGGCATCATCACCCCGCGGGTGGAAGAAATGTTTGAAATGGTCAACGGCAAACTGGCCGACCACGGCTTAAAAGACATCAGCAGCCACCGCATTGTGCTGACCGGCGGCGGATCGCTGTTGTCGGGCATGCGGGAAGTGGCCGCCATGATTCTCGACAAGCAGGTGCGTCTGGGCCGCCCGCGCAGCATTGCCAACATGCTTGACATTTCAAACTATCCGGTACTGCAGTCGCCGGCGTTTTCTTCCGTCATCGGCCTGCTTTTGTTCGTCATCAACTATACCGAGCGCAAACCGAACAAAATCATCAGCAAACCGGCGGGCATTGAAGGCGGCCGTTTCGGACGGATCCTGAACTGGCTGAAACAAAACTTTTGACAAATTAACGAAAAATATCGTTTTGGTAACGAAACCTTAAGCACTTTTCAAATATTGTATATTAAAATTGAATAAGCACAATACTTTTGGGAGCGAGCAATGTCGATAAAATTAGCAGTACCGGAAACCAACATGATCACCTTGAAACCGCGCATTTCCGTTATCGGAGTCGGCGGCGGCGGCGGCAACGCCGTCAACAACATGATCGTCAAAAATCTCGAAGGCGTTGATTTTATCGTTGCCAATACCGACGCTCAGGCGCTTGCCAATTCAAAATCCGGCCGCAAAATCCAACTCGGCGTGGAAACCACCCGCGGGCTCGGTGCCGGCGCCTGTCCCGAAGTCGGCCGCAAAGCGGCGGAAGAAGCTGCGGAAGAAATCGAAAAAGAGCTGGAAGGCGCCAACATGGTGTTCATCACCGCCGGCATGGGCGGCGGCACCGGTTCCGGCGCAGCGCCGGTCGTTGCCCGCATTGCCAAACAAAAAGGCATCCTGACCATCGGCGTCGTCACCAAACCGTTCCAGTTTGAGGGCCGCCGCCGTTACCAGATTGCCGAAGAAGCGCTCAATGACTTTACTTCGTCGGTCGACAGCATCATCATCATTCCCAACCAGAACCTGTTCCGCATCGCCGACAAAAACACCACCCTGGCCGACGCTTTTGTCATGGCCGACAACGTGCTTTACGACGGCGTCCGCTCAATTACCGACCTGATGATGATGCCGGGACTGATCAACCTCGACTTCGCCGACATCAAAAGCATTATGGAAGACAAAGGCAAAGCCATCATGGGCACCGGCGAAGCGGAAGGCGAAGATCGCGCCATTAAAGCGGCCGAACAGGCGCTTTCCAATCCGCTTCTGGACGACAGCAACATGAAAGGCGCCAAAGGGGTGCTGATCAACATCACCGGCGGCATGGACATCACCTTGTTCGAAATCGACGAAGCCGCCAACCGCATCAAAGAAGAAGTGGACGAAGAAGCCAACATCATCTTCGGTTCCAGCTTTGACGAAAATCTGGCCGGCAAAATCCGTGTTTCGATCGTTGCCACCGGCATTGAAGGCGGCCGGACGGAAATGCCGAAAGCCAAACCGCAGCCCAAAACTGCCAACTACATTGAAGAAAGCTTTTCCGATGAACCCATCATTCCGATAACCCCGAGCGAAGAAATGGATTCCAATCTGGCAAAATCCGCCGCCCCCCTGCCCGCCGATCCGGAAGAAAACGAAGAAACCCCGGCCCGGCTGCAGGAAACGGATGAAGAACCGGCCGTTGAACTGACGGAAGAAGAAATCGCGGTCGAAGAAAAAACCGAACCGGCCGCCGTTGTCGAAGAAGAGCCGGAAATGTTTGCCGATCCGCAGTCCCGCGCCCCCTCATCCATGGGTGACATGCCGCAGGCGTCTTCTTTGTTCAATGCCATTCTGAACAAAAACGAATTTAACGACGTCGACGCACAGCTGGAAAGCCTGATTTCCAGCCAGGGCAGCACTTTCAGCGCCAAAAACGCGCCGCGGATGGTCGAGGAAGAACCCGAACTGTTCGGCCACAATCCGCAGCTTTTTGCCTCGCCGAAAGAAGAACCGGTTGAAAAACTGATTGTCAACGACGAGGAAGAAGAATACACGCCGACCCTGATTGAACGCGTCACCGGCTTTTCCATCGCCAAACGCAACCGCAAGAAAAAAATGGAAGCCGAGCATTATCAGGAACCGGTAACCCCGTCTTTTTCCGACAGTGAGGAAGACCGCGTCAACCTTGATATCCCGTCGTTTCTCAGACGTCGTTGATACAGTAAGAAATTCTTTTTTTCATACCGGACTTGCGTCCGGTATTTTTTTATCCTTCGACCAGCTGCAAAAGAACTGTTAACGCTTTGAAAAAATAAGATTATTTGCCTTTTTTGCCTGTAGCGGAAAAAGGTACGATAAAAAGCGGCAGAAATCAAGACGAAAAAACAAGGGAAAGCG
>OGQU01000244.1_pt1 | contig 71031 bp, 74 predicted proteins | sample 1553341 | NCBI WGS metagenome assembly OGQU01 (sample SAMEA2579920, study PRJEB22360) | human gut metagenome | biome: human gut; feature: human-associated habitat; material: faeces | place: Denmark | collected 2008/2010 | reverse complement strand
CGCCGTTTACGCTTATGATGGCAAAGCCGACCTGACGGTTGCCGACAGCCGTTTCATCGGCAATTACACCTCCGTCAACCAACAGGGAACGTCAAACTACGGCGGCGCAATTTACGGCAACGGAAAAATAAACGTCAGTCAGACGCTGTTTGAAGGCAACCACGCAACCGAAGCCGGCGCCGTAAAAATCGGCCGCACCGGCAGCGAAAGCGTTTTTACCGGCAGCGAATTTAAGGACAATTATGCGGAAATCCGCGACGGCGGCGCCATTGTCCACAGCGGCGGCAAACTGACCGTCGGACAAACCTCATTTACCGGCAACAAATCTTTGGCCGGCAGCGGCGGCGCGATTTTGACGGAATCTACCCTCAACATTACCGGCAACAGCCGTTTTTCAGGAAATACGGCGGCCCGCGGCGGCGGCGCCATCCAGGCCATCTACGGCGCGAACGTCACCGTCGACGGCGCTTCTTTTGACAACAACGGCACCCAAAGCGGCAACGGCGGCGCCGTTAACGCTTCTTCCGTCACTCCGCTGAGTGTCAGCAACGCTTCTTTTGTTCAAAATTATACCGGCAAAGGCCATGGCGGCGCGATCTACGCATCGGGCACAACTTTCATTGATAACGCTTCATTTTCCCGAAACCGTACCGATAACGGCTACGGCGGCGCCTTATACGCATCGGGCGAAACCGTGCTGCAAAACGTCGTTTTTGACGGCAATACGGCAACTTACGGCGGCGCCGTCATCAGCTCAGACAACCTCACCATCGGCGGCAACTCCTCTTTCACCGGCAACAAAGCCGAAGCCGGCGGCGCTCTGTTCGCAGAGGGGAAACTGACGCTTGACACTTCGGAAGGCAACATTCTTTTCAGCGGCAACACGGCAACCAATATAAATGAAGGCGGCGCAGACGTTTACCTCAACAACAAAGAAACCGCCGTCGTCATTGAAGGCGATGCCAACACCTTGTCAATGGACGGCGGCTTTGCCGGCGTCGGATCAATCGACAAAAACGGCGCCAACACTCTTATTTTCGATCAAAATGCCGACAACCGCCTGTTTGTCGGAGACTTTACACAGACGGCGGGAACAACTTTGGTTTATGCCGACAACTTTTTCGGCGGCAAGAACACCGTTGCCGAAGGCTCGGTTCTGCATTTTGCCGGCAATGCCGCCGTCAACAACCTGCGGCTGCAAACCGGCGGCCGGCTGGATCTGCGCCGGCCGGGACCTTTTGCCGCCAACACTGTAACGATAACCGACCTGATTTCGGACGGTTCCGCCGTCGTCGTCCTGCAGACGGACGGCACCGACGCTGACCTGTTGAAAATAACCGGTTCCGCCGACGGCATGATAACCATTGACGTCCGGGCAGCCGGTTCCAACCCGACCAAAAAGGAAATAGAAGTGGTCAACACCGAAGAGGCTTCCGGCAACGCCGAATTTAAGCTGGCCGGCGGCAAAGTGGATATCGGCGCGCACGAGTACGGCCTGACGCACGGAGAAGACGCCAACTGGTACCTCGAAACCGAAGGAGAGCTGACCAAAACCGCAAAATCGGTCGAAACCATGCCGGCGCTTCATCTGTCAATCGTCAACGCCGGCATGAACGAACTGCGCAAACGTCTGGGCGATCTGCGCAGCGGCAACCCGGACGCACCCGCCGGCGTCTGGGTCCGCGGCTACGGCAAACGTCTCCGGGTGCATGAAAGAACCGGCGCAAGACTGAACATGCTGGGCATGGAAGGCGGTATTGACGCCGCCGCCGAACTTTTCGGCGGGCGAACCTATCTGGGCGTTATGGGCGGTTACCTTTCCGCCAACGACATTCGTGTCTTTCAATCCGGCGCGCCGGACGCCAAAGGACATACCAAAACCCCGGTCGCCGGCCTTTACGCCACCTGGCTGCCGCACAACAGTCCGTGGTTTGTCGACCTGACCGCCCGTCATTTCTGGGTGCATACCGACCTTGACAACCTTTCCGGCGGCAACCGAACCAACGGCTACGACATCAAAAGGGGCTTTTGGGCCTTTACCGCCGAAACCGGCCGCCTGTTCGACTTCGACGCGCCGCGGGTGCTCAACGCCGGCAGCTCGCTCATAACCTTCGAGCCTAAAATTGAACTGCGTTATGTTCACGGAGAAGCAAAAGACTTCACCACCGACAACGGCGAAATCGGCTCCATCGATTCCACCAGTTCGCTCGTCAGCAGATTTAACCTGCAAACTTCCTACCTGCCGGAAGGCCGCGCCTCAAACTGGAAACTGTTTCTGGAACTGGGACTGTACAACGAATGGATCGGCCGCACCAAAGTCAAATTTGCCGACACGCGCCTCACCACTTCCGACTTGAGCGGCCTGGGCTTTGAAGCGTCGCTCGGCTTCAACGCCGCCGTTGCCGAAAACGCCTATTGCTACGGCGCCGTCACCCTGGAAGCCGGCGAAGCCTATACCTCATACCAGTTGAACGCCGGCCTGCGGGTCAGCTTCTGAAACGAAAGAAGAACATGCCGTCTAACCGGAAGGTAAATCGATTTTCGTGTTAAAATCCGAAGTTATTCCTTGAAAGTCAAAGCAATCTTTAATAAGCTCGGGCTAAAAGAATTAACTTAAGAGATGCAGACATGAACGATACGCAACGAACGATTGAACAGGCGCTTTCCTTGCGCGCCCCGCAAAAGGAAAGCCTCGACATTCTGGTACAAATTTTAAACAAAATCGTCTTAAGCAAAGAGATGTCCGCCGACGAAGCGCTGCGCCTGATTCGGGAAGTCTGCCCTTCCGTCAAAGACTTCGAACATGCCTTTCCCTGCATTTGCTTCGCCATTGCCACCGGCGTGGGCAAAACCCGGCTGATGGGAGCGATGATCGCCTATCTGCACGCGGAAAAAGGCATAAAAAACTTCATGGTTCTGGCCCCCAACCTGACAATCTACAACAAGCTCAAAACCGACTTCACGCCCAATACCGAAAAATATGTTTTTCCCGGGTTGAAAGCGCTGGTTGACGTTCCGCAGATCATCACCGGCGACGACTATCATCAGGTCGGCGGTTTGTTTGACAACCCGAATGACAACCGTGTCCGCATCAACATCTTCAATATTTCCAAGATTGATTCCGACAAAGACGCACGCGGCATGCCGCGCGTCCGCCGAATGGCCGAATATCTGGGACAGTCTTATTTCGACTATCTTTCCGGTTTAAAGGATTTGGTTTTGATTATGGATGAAGCGCACCGCTACCGGGCCAACGCCGGCATGGCCGCCATCAATGAACTGCACCCGGTTTTGGGGATTGAACTGACGGCCACCGCAAAATCCGTCGGTGCCAAGGGCAAACCCTTCCGCAACATTGCCTATGAATACAATCTGGCACACGCCATTTGCGACGGTTACGTCAAAAAACCGGCAGTCGTCGGCCGCCTGGATTTTAACCGCGACCTGTACGGAAGCAGCAATTCCGAAGCGTTGGAAAATCTGAAAATCAAAGACGGCATCAAAGTACACGAAAGCATCAAGGCGGAATTGCAGGTTTATGCCGACAACAAGAAGGCCAAACTGGTCAAACCTTTTATGATGATTGTTGCCCAGAACATCGACCATGCGGAAAGCATCGAGGCAAAAATAAAAAGCGACGATTTTGAAGGCGGCCGCTATAAAGACAAGGTTATCGTCGTCAACTCCAAACAAAACGGCGAACTGAAAGACGAAGTTCTGCAACGGCTGCTGGCAATCGAAAACGCCGATGAACCGACCGAAATCGTTATCCATGTCAATATGCTGGGCGAAGGCTGGGACGTCAACAACCTTTATACTATTGTGCCGCTTCGCACCGCCGATTCCAAAATTCTGGTCGAACAGACGATCGGCCGCGGTCTGCGTCTGCCGTTCGGAAAACGAACCGGCATTGACGGCATCGACCGCCTGCATGTGATTGCGCACGACAAATTCTCGGACATCATTAATGCCGCTCAGGCGGAGCAATTTGAGTTTCAGCAGGAATATATCGACAACACGGACAGCGGCCTGACGGGAAAAAAGGCGGAAGACAACACCAGTAAACTGGACGAAGAAGTGAAAAACGGGCATATCGTCGTCACCCGGCCGGCACCGGACAAACAGGGCAAACTGCCGGTTTTTGACAATGACGTCAATAAACGGATCGGCGACATCGTGCGCGAGGCAATTAACGAAACCAGCCGCTACGCCCTGACCGCTGAAAACCTGCTGACGCCGGACAATCAAAACAAAATTGTCGAAATCGCAACCGAAAAAATCAAGGAAATCCGGCTGGAAAATTCCGAACTGTCGCTTGAACCGCTGGTTGACATCAAAGAAACAACCAAACGCTATACGGAAAGCTTCATCAAACTGAACATCTCCGTCCCGCGGATAAAAATTCTGTATGAACAGGAAGGTGATTTTACTTTTGACGATTTTGATATCGACACCGCGGATTTTGCCGGTTATCAGCCTTTGCGACCGACAGTTATCATCGGTGAACTGATAGATAAAAGCAAACAGGACGAAATGAAGGCCGAATTTGTCGACTGCCATTCGGACATCACGCACTATCTGCTGGTGCCGCTGATTGAAGACCCGGCCATCTCATACCAGAAAAACGCCGACTTGCTGTACAAGCTGATTCATCAGGTGATTGATTACATCACTTCCTACTCCGGCAGCGAACTGAACACCCGGAAGATTCTGTACTTCCACGGTGAAAAACTGGCGCAAAAAATCTGCACGCAGATAAAAGCCCATCTGCGGGAAGCGCCGATGACCAAACGCGTCAAAATAGACAGCGGGTATGCCGCGGTCACTTCCGCCTCTTACAAAATCAGCACAACGGAAGGACAGGAGCCTGTAAATATCCGCGCCTTTGTCCGCGATAAGGAAAAAATCCGCAATTTGGTCTTTACCGGTTTCAATAAATGCCTGTTTGCCAAACAAAAATTCGATTCCAATACCGAAAAGGAACTGGCGGAAATTCTGGAACGCACGCCGACCGTGCAAAAATGGTTCAAAATCAACAACGACCGCGCCGGAGAAATCTTTGATATCAAATATTCGGACGACGATCGACAAATGCACCGTTACTTGCCGGATTTCATCGTCGAAACCGTCGATGCCAAATACATGATCGAAACCAAAGCGGCAAATCAGATGAGCGACAAGGTTGTACAGGCCAAAAAAGAAGCAGCCGTCGACTGGTGCAAAATCGCCACCGGGTTTGAGCGGGAGCATCACGGCAAACCCTGGCACTACCTGTTGATCCCCGACACGACCATTGTCGCCGACCGCGGTTTTGACAAACTCGTCAGCGATTTTAAGGAGAACTAAGATGATTTTTATATGTTACATATGGAGTAACTTTATAATATCACTTATCGTTGATACAAATTGGTGGAAAAATTTTGGACTTTCTCTTCTAGGATCTGTCGGTGTACCTTTAACCATTTGGTTACTCACCCGCTATTACGGTGCAGATAAAGCAGAGGAAAGAAAAGAACTAAAAGAACTTAGAAACAATTTGAATCTACTGTTATCTTTGCTTTATTCTAATATTGAAAAAATGTCAATTCTTAGAGAACATTTACTATGTGTAATCGACATAGAAAGAAGAAACAATATAATATATCCTAACGAATTAAATATGATTTTTTCTAATTTAATTGCTGAAAATTATTTTGAAATTATAGACATTACAAAATATGCTTCTTGTATTGCATATGATAAAGATTTTGTATTTAATCTTGTGCAACTTAAAAATATTATGCAAATAATTCATAAAAAAATTGTGGCAAAAAATAAATGGGTTGAAAAATTAGGTCCATTAGATGAGCTAAGCAAAAATACAAAGGCAATTTTACACACCATAAAACAGGATTATGAAGGAAATGTCATTTTTCTTTATGAAATAGATAATTTAATTTTAAAATGCCAAAAAATGGTTGAAAAAATAGAAAATCTTCCAAATAACATTAAAAATTTGAAATTAAATTCTTTAACTCTTCCAAATATGGATTTTGAATTTTTTCAAAAAATAAAACAAGAATACGAAGAACTTGAAAAACAAGGAACCAAATAAATGACTGAAAAATTGCAGAGACTGGAACTGACATGGCCGGGGAAGGAAGACAGATTTAACCCGGAACCGCGGATATTGCTGGAAGACAAGAAAAAGTCCTATTCCCGATCGGCCGAACAGACGGATTTGCTGGACTCTGCGGTCAAGCCGACTTTCGACAACATGCTGATCCACGGTGACAACCTGCTGGCCTTGAAAGCTCTGGAGCAGGACTATAGCGGCAAAATCAAGTGCATTTATATTGATCCGCCGTATAACACCGGCAACGCTTTTGAACATTATGACGACGGTCTGGAACATTCCATCTGGCTTTCTCTGATGAGAGACAGATTGGAGATTTTGAAAAGGTTACTTTCTAATGATGGTGGCTCTATATGGATTTCTATCGATGCCGACGAGAGTCATTATTTAAAGGTTTTATGTGATGAAATCTTCGGCCGTCAATGTTTTGTTGATGAAGTTATCTGGCAACGAGCCTTTGCTCCTGTAAATTTAAAGAAAACGCTTTCACGTTCTCATGATACAATTTTAGTATATTGCAAAAATTCTATAGGATTTGAATTAAATAAACTCCCTCGTTCTGCAGAGACTAACTCCCGTTATAAAAATCCAGATAATGATCCTCGAGGCCCTTGGACTTCAGGAGATTTATCAGTCGGTCCTGCTATTGAAAAAAACATATATGAAATAACAACTCCATCCGGAAGGAAATGTTTACCCCCCAAAGGATACTCATGGCGTGTATCAAAAGAAAAATTACAAGAAATGATAACAGAAAAGAAAATTTATTTTGGGCCTACTGGAGAAAACGCTCCTCGCATCAAACGCTTTTTAGTAGACGTTAAAGATGGTGTAGTTTCAACCACCTTATGGACAAGGAATGAATGCGGAGACAATCAGGAAGCAAAAAGAGAAATTAAGGCCTTATTTTCTGATGAAAAAAATCCGTTTGATACCCCAAAACCCGAACGTTTAATTCAAAGGATCTTAACATTGGCATCCAACCCCGGCGATCTTGTTTTAGACAGCTTTTTAGGCTCCGGCACCACCGCCGCCGTAGCACAAAAAATGGGACGTTGTTGGATTGGAGTGGAAATGGAAGAAACGGCGTATAGTTATTGTCTGCCCCGCCTGAAAAAAGTAATCGACGGCGAAGATCAGGGCGGCATCACCAAAGCGGTTAATTGGCAGGGCGGCGGCAGTTTCAAATTCTATGAACTGGCTTCTTCCCTGATCGTTACCGACAAATACGGACAACAGATCATTTCCAAAGAATACAACGCCGACATGCTGGCCGAAGCCATGTGCAAAATCTTGGGCTATCGCTATAAACCGGATAAGGAAATTTACTGGAAGCAGGGCTTTTCTTCCGAAAAGAACTTTATCTATACCACTACCATGAGCTTGCAGGAAAGTTCGCTTGACCGCCTTGCCGAAGAAATCGGCGACAACAACCTGCTGATTTGTTGCAGCGCCTTCGTCGGCAACAGCAGGATATATCCTAACATCTCGGTCAAAAAAATTCCCGCCGCTATTCTCAAAAAATGCGAATGGGGCCGCGAAGGCTACCCCCTAAACCTTCGCAACTACCACCCAACCGACGAAGAATTTGAGTTCGAAGAAGAAGAGGAGTAACCATGCCCAAACAAGATAGACGACAAATTTATCCTAAGTTTTCTAAAAAAGAAATTAATAAAGCAGCCTCTAATCTCGGACGAACTCTAAAAGAACATGGATTTATTTCTGCATCAGATGAAGACATTGTTGAAAATTGAAGAGCATCTCATACTCATATCCTAAACACCTGGCAAGTTGTTTTGAGAAATAGAATAAAAGGGAATAGTGTTATTTTTGCACAAAGACTAAAAAGAAAGAATACAATTTACGATAAATTGGAACGCTTTCCCGATATGCAATTAGCCAGAATGCATGATATTGCAGGCTGTCGCTTAATTTTTAAAAATGAAGCGGATATGTTGGAATATATAAGCAAGCTGCATAAGGCTACTGGATTTCATCATATAAGAAAAGAAGGACAATACAAAGACTATATAACAAATCCTAAAGAAAGTGGATATAGAGGCATTCATGATGTTTATGCTTATCAAAGTAAAAAAGGTTATGACCGCTCTGATAAATGGAATGGATTATTAGTTGAAATTCAATATCGTACTATATACCAACACGCATGGGCAACAGCTGTTGAGGTAGCAGATTATCTAACAAATTGCAGGGCTAAATTCAGTCAAGGGAATAGTGACCAGCAAGAATTTTTCAGATATGCAAGTGAAATCATTGCAAGAGCTTATGAAAATAGAGTATCTTGCAAAAATACATTATCAAACCAAGATCTTATAGCTAATTTTAAAAAATTAGAACAAAAAACCAATCTATTACAAAGACTAAAACAGTTAAAAAGCATTTCAAAAATACCAGAAATTTTTAAACAAAATTTAGTTATACATTTTACAATAAAAGATGATCAACCAAAATTTGATATTTATGGCTTTAATAGTTTGCCTGTTGCTGGTATCCATTACTTTATATTAGAAAAAAAATATCCAACCGATGATATTGTATTGGTAAAAAGCTCCGACAGGAAAAGTATATTAGAAGCATATAGGAACTATTTTGCAGATGCTAAGGATTTTACAGGATATATTGAAGAAGGTATAAAAAAACTTTCCTCTTAAATTTTCCAATAGTTTTATCTGGCAAATTCTAATATTTTCCCAATACTTTTCCAACATCAAATTATCAGCTTTTTACTTCCCAGGTAACATCAAACACCTGTTCAATGGTGTAATTCAATTTCAGATTGCGCTTTTTGCCGCCGATGAGGCGGTTGCATTTCTTTTCCAGCTCACGCTCAATGTCAAAAGTATTGAACTCGTTATCGTTCATTTCTTTTTGCAGACGTTTGATTTCTTCATCCAAAGCCAGTTTTTTTGCAAAATCTTTCTCCAACTTAAACTGGCGTTTCAGATTGCCGATCTTGTTTTTCATCTTTTCGCCTTTTAGATGAATGGCCTGTTTTTCATCCGCCAACCAACGAGTAAGCTTGTCTACCTCAATTTTTAACAAAACATCGACCCGGTGCTTTTCGGATTTCTCATATTCGGCAATATTCCTTTCGTGCAGCCGCCGAATCAAATCCTGATACCCCATCTCAACCGGCGCAGCCGTTTTCCGCACATTATCAAAAATGTCTTCCGGTTTTAAATTTAACGCTTCGCCGTGATCGTCAATAACTGCCGACAACAGACGAAAAGACTTTTCCGGCGCATTTTGCCTGAACAAAGACAAAATCAGCCGCCCGCGTTGTCCGGGTTTTAACTTGTCTCCCGCCTTCAACAGCAAATGGCACGCCTCAACCGGCTGCGCCAGCGCCTCCCGTAAAATAATCCGCCCGAACTCACTGTCCGGATTATACGGCGTAGCTCCCCGCCAAACGGCTTTGCGATCCTGCGGAGAAAGAAAACGATTATTGTCGCGGCTTGAAAAATCCAGACAGAAATTGAAATTCTTATTGAAAACAATGTCCGACGGCCGGTCAAAAACCTGTTCTTCAAAAGGGCCGAACACCTGCCGCGCCGGATTGATAAACATATCAGGATGATTTTTTTCCAGCATGATAACCGACAAATCCCAGAAAATTTGCTTGCGGCGTTCCAAATAATCTTCAACCCGCCGCTTGATGACCTGCAGTTTTTCCTGTGTGGTCGGGTTCAGGTTTTCCAGAACCAACTGGCGCGTTTCTTCCATTTTGGCATCACGCTTCACGCCAAGGCTTGCCTGTAATTCGTCAAAAGCACGGTTAATTTCCTCGGTTGTCCGGCACAATTCAAATATGGAGGCCACCGCACGCTCAAAATCCACGCCGTCGGACAATGTGCCCAAAATTTCGTCGCTGGCACCGAATACATCGTCAAACAATTTAAATTTATATTGCAAAATATCATAAAGGCGCACATCGGCAAGATTCTGTTTGTTGATAAAATTGATGATTACAACATCGCATTTTTGCTTATAACGATGAATACGCCCGATTCTCTGTTCTATTCTTTGCGGATTCCACGGCAAATCGTAATTGACCAGCAGCGAACAAAACTGCAAATTCAGCCCCTCGGCCGCCGCCTCGGTGGCAATCATGATCTCCGCCTCTTCCCTGAAAGCCGCAACCAGAGCTTTTTTCATATCGTTGGCTCGCGAACCGGTCAGCTCCGCCGAGTGATTTTCGACAAAATCGTTGTAAATCCGATTGCAAAGCGGGGAATTGTTCTGACCGTTAAAGGTAATGATTTTATCCTTAAAACCGTGAGCCGAAAGATAGTCGAAAAGATAATTCAAAGTCCGGTTGCTTTCCGTAAAAATAATTACCTTGCGCAAACCTCCCTTTTCCCTGATTTTTTCAAATCCCCGGTTGATCGCGCCGACAAGCTTTTCCGTCTTGCCGTCAACTTCGATTTTACCCGCCTTGTCAATCAACGACTGCAAAAATTCCTTTTCGGCTTTAAGGTCAGCATCCGTCGGATAATTCTTAGCATAAGCGTTGCGGCAGCGATCGTCAAAATCCGACAGGGAATCCTGATATTCTTCCAGCAAATCTTCATCAAACACAATAAGATCACCGGTGTTTCCGCCAAGTTTCTCAATACGGCACAGCCTTTCCATCAACTTTTCCAATGTTCCTTTGACCGCCGCGGTGGAAGAACTCATCAATTTGCGTATCATCAGAACAATCAGCGTACGATAACGGGTGGTAACGGCAATTTTTGAAACATCCTGAATATAAGCCGAAACTTCCCGGTAAAGTTCTTCTTCCGCAGGAGTCGGATTAAACGCAACAGTCATTGCCTCGCGATTGGTATATTTAATATACTCCGAAACATCTTTGCGCAAAGTGCGGTGCAAAACGCACTTTAAACGTTCTTTCAGCTCAATATGATGCCGTTCGGAATACAGGTAATTTTCCATAAAAGAATATTCATTGCCCAAAATATGCGGATCAATAATCGTTACCAGCGAAAAAATGTCCATCAGAGAATTTTGAATGGGTGTTGCCGTCAACAAAAGCTTTTTCTTGCCGTAAAAAGCCTCATTAATCCCGTCAGCCGTTTTGGTCTTGCCTTTATAAAAATTACGGAGCTTATGCGCTTCGTCCAAAACGACCAGATCCCAATCATATTGTTTCATGCAATCTTTCAGCTGCACCGCACAATTATACGAACAAACCGTCACGCCTTTAAACAACAGCGGATTTTCCTTTTCCGACTTCAAAGCCTTGCCATAAATCCCAGCCTCAATAACCCGGGTCGGCAAATTAAATTTCTCCTGCATTTCAGCCTGCCATTGCTGGCAAAGACTTGCCGGCGCAACAACCAGAACGGAAGTTCGCCCGCGCGAAAAATATTCGGAAATAACTATGCCTGCCTCAATCGTCTTTCCCAAACCGACTTCATCGGCCAGAATAACACCTTGCGACAACGGGGATTTCAAGGCAAACAACGCCGCTTCGATTTGATGCGGATTCATATCAATTTTAGATGTTTCCAATGAACCGGAAATGTTCCCCATATCCGCCTGGTTATTGGAAGCTAAAACTTCCAAAGCCCAATATTTTGCTTTTATTTCTTCTGTCGTTATCATACCAAAACCACAAACTATAAATATAAAAAGTCAGTTTTTCACCTAAAAACTTTTCCTCCACGCAAACCTGTAAAAATACAACTCCGTTTCATTCCGGCCGCGGACGGCAGCACCGTCCTGCGGCTTCCGTCCCGTCCGGCCATTGCATCGGCTTTGTCTTCCGGCCCTTCGGAAAAAACATTGAATAATTTTACACCCCCGGCATAACTTAACCGCACGACAAAACCCAACCGGCAGTGGTTTTTCCTTTCTCTCTCGGAGAGTATAACCCATTATTGTTGCGCAAAGTTGAGCTCCTGCGCTCTTTCTTAGATCAGGTCGTCAAAGGCTTAAGTAACGGAGATGAAATCGATGCCGCTTATAATGATTTTGAAAATGCAGAAAAGAACAAAGAAATTCAAGAGTTTGCTCAAAAAGAAAATATAGATGCCAAAATGTTGACTGATGTAATTTCCGAATTTGAGTTCTCAGGAGTTATCAATACCGGAGATATCCGCGACAAAATTAAAACACCTATGCCTCTTCTCAAAAAGAGATCGCTGGTTTCTCGCATCGTCAGTTTTATCAAAAATCTCGCAGAAAAATTTCAATAAGTAAAGGAACTAAACGATGGATAATATTCAAACACATCAAAAAGAATTATGCAATAAACTCTGGAGTATGGCCAATGCTTTGCGTGGCAACATGGAAGCCTATGAGTTTAAAAACTACATTTTGGGAATGATTTTCTACTATTACCTTTCTGACAGAACAGAAAAATACATGGCCAAAATTTTACATGATGACGGCCTGAGTTATGAAGAGGCATGGAATAATCTGGAATTGAAAGAAGCCGTCATTGAAGAATCTTTGCGAGATTTAGGCTTTGTTATTGAGCCGCAATATTTGTTCCGAAAAATGGTTAATATGGTCGAAAACCGTTCTTTTGATATCGAATTTCTGCAAAAAGCAATTAACAATCTTATGGCATCTACTCAGGGTAATGAGTCAGAAGAAGATTTTGACGGACTGTTTTCTGATATGCAACTCGATTCAACTAAGCTGGGACATACAGTAAAAGACCGCTCCTCTGTTATGGCAAAAATCATATCCGCTTTGGATGAAATTGAGTTTGGCGTTGAGGATACTAAAATTGACATTTTAGGTAATGCATATGAATACTTAATCGGACAATTTGCGGCTACAGCAGGTAAAAAAGCTGGCGAATTTTATACTCCTGCAGCTCCAGCCGAGTTATTGTGTCGCTTAGCCTGCTACGGTCTGACGGATGTAAAAGCTGCCGCTGATCCCACTTGTGGTTCAGGTTCATTATTGTTACGTTTGAAAAAATATGTAAATGTCCGCAACTATTATGGCCAAGAATTGACATCCACAACTTATAACCTCGCCCGAATGAATATGATTTTGCGTGGTATTCCCTATCAAAATTTTGAAATTTATAATGGCGATACTTTAGAACATGACTATTTTGAAGAAAAGGCCAAATATAAAAAATATCGTATTCAGGTAGCAAACCCACCATATTCTGCTCATTGGTCTGCTGATGACAAATTTCTAGAAGATGAACGTTTTAACGAATATGGCAAACTTGCGCCCAAAAGTAAGGCTGACTTTGCATTCGTACAACACATGGTTTATCACATGGATGAAGATGGTCGTATTGCAGTTCTTCTTCCTCATGGTGTTCTTTTTCGCGGTTCATCCGAAGAAACAATTCGTAAATACTTAATTGAAAAATTAAATATTTTGGATGCCGTTATTGGTTTGCCTGCCAACTTGTTTTTCGGAACAGGTATTCCTGTTTGCGTGCTTGTATTAAAGAAAAATCGCAATGCCAACGCAAATAATATTTTATTTATTGATGCATCTAAGGATTATGAATCCGGCAAAAATCAAAATATTTTAAGAGATTGCGATATTGATAAAATCGTTGAAACCTATGTAAAACGTGAAGATGTTGAAAAATACGCCCACGTTGCAACGATGGAAGAAATCGTAGAAAATGGATTTAATTTGAATATTCCGAGATACGTTGATACTTTTGAAAAAGAGGAAGAAATCGATCTTAATGCGGTATCTGCCGAAATCAAGCAGTTACAAACAGAAATAAAAAGCATCAATACTGAACTCAAGCCTTATTTTGATGAATTAGGATTAGATTTTCCGTTCGCAGAGGAGAACTAAATTATGACAAATGAAGTTTTGCAAAAAATAGCCTCTGATGAACAAAATATATCCTCAAGTAATGGTCTTGAAGCGAAGGCTCCTTTATTAAGATTTCGAAAGTTCACCCATCCTTGGAGGCAGGAAAAACTGTCAGACTTTACTTCAAGAATTATGCGAAAAAATAGCAATAATGAAACAGAATTGCCCTTAACAATATCTTCCAAAGATGGCTTAGTTGACCAAGTTACATTCTTTAATAAAAAAGTATCTAGCAAGGATATGTCGGGGTATTATCTTCTAAAAAATGGAGAATTTGCATATAATAAAAGCTATTCGAATGGATATGATTTTGGCTCAATAAAAAGATTAGAACGATACGAAATGGGGGCTTTATCTACTCTCTATATTTGTTTTTCTCTGAAAAAACATTGCTCTGATTATATTAAGCATTATTTTGATTCATTAAAATGGTATCGTCAAATCTATATTATTTCGGCAGAAGGAGCAAGAAATCATGGTCTCCTTAATGTTCCAACAGATGATTTTTTTGCTACCATACATTTTTTAAGTCCAGACATAGAAGAACAAAAAAAAATCGCAGATTTTCTTTCACTCATCGACCAACGTATCGAAAAACAACGGCAGTTGGTCGAGAACTTAAAGAAGTATAAAAGAGGGTTATTATCCGCCATTTTTGACCGTAAGTTACGATTTAAGGATACAGATTTTTCTTTATGGAAAAATGTACGTCTTTCAGAATGTTGCTTAGGATTTGATAATAAACGACAACCAATTTCTTCTGAATTAAGAGAAAAAGGCACTGTTCCATATTATGGAGCAAATGGAATTCAGGATTATGTTAAAGATTATATTTTTGATGGAGAATACATTCTATTGGCAGAGGATGGTGGACATTTTGATGAATTTCAAACAAAACCGATTGCACAGTATATAACAGGGAAATCTTGGGTAAATAACCACGCTCACATTTTACAAGCTACAGAAAAAGATTGTACCAAGTATATTTATTATGCTCTTGTCCATAAAGATATCAGAAAATATATAAATGGAAGTAGTCGAGCAAAATTAAATCAGGAAGATATGTGGCAAATAGTAATATTGCTTCCAAATTTAAAGCAACAAATAAAAATAGCACAATTTATGTCATCAATTGATAAAATATTATCTATTGAAGAAAAAATGTTGACTGTTTTAGAAGAAAAAAAACAAGGATTACTTCAACAGATGTTTATATAAACATTTTTTGTAAAAGACCTTTTTTTATATCTTGTAAAAGATTCAATGTATTTTCAGATAACAGAATCTTATCATCTAAAAATTTAAAGGTTTCATATATTTTTTCCTGTTCCTCTATATTAGGTATTAATAATTGTATTTCAGATAATTGCGGATATTTTAAATTCCACGTATCAGATGTTAGTCCCTGTGAGAATTTTTGAAAGATTTGAATTGTTTTTATATACTTAAAATAATAACCGAAAAAACCTATTTTAACAGGGATTATGGTCGTAATAACCGTATATGCTGGGCTTACTATTCCTTCATATAAAGAAACCCCACTTGCTCCTTGCCACATTCTCATGGTATTATATGCAATATCATTAGGATATAGTTTTTTATATTTGCTTTTATCATCGCTCGAATTATCTTTTACATCAACTTCACATCTCTTCTTTACCCCACTATTGATTGTAACAGATAACAATTCTTCATTACCTATAGCACGCTCCGTTCGTTCTTTAAAAATAGTTCCAAGTGATTTCTTTTCCCATTTAGGATAAAATTTATTATTACCATCTTTAAAACGACGTTTTTGTTCAAATATTTCAAAAAATAACCCTCTTTTATACTTCTTTAAGCTCTCGACCAGTTGTCGCTGTTTTTCAATCCGGCGGTCAACAAGAGAGAGAAAGTCAGCAATTTTTTGTTGTTCCGGCAGAGATGGAATATTTATAGGCATTTCAAAAAAAACATCATCTTTTATACTTACCCTATCGTATCGAGCTCCACTATCTCCGGCAAAGTAAATATATTTATGCCAAACAGAGGATTTGAAATACATTTCAAAATATCTAGGGTGAATTTCTTTAGTGGCTCTAAAACAAAGATAAAGAGGTGAAACAATCCCTTTGTCTTTGTATTTATACATGCTTATTGGCCCATATGGAGCTTCGTTGGATTTACGTGGATTATATACAAAATCATTTTCCTGAATGATGTAATATCCGTTTGTGTTTTCTGTATTAGCAATATCTTTATCAAAAAAATCTCGCTGAGGCATCAATCCATTTTTTGCAGAATTGCAAATAACATTATCAACGAGGCCATTTTTATTTTTTTCCAAGCATTTTTTAAAGAGAGATGAAAGTTTACTTTTTTCCCAATTACCTACAAAATGTCCAAAACGAAGAGACGGTTCAAGACCATTAATTGGGGATTATTTTCTCCTCTTTTAATGGTCTTGAGCCGAAACTACGCTTCAAAGAATTTGATGGTAAGTGGAGCAGAAATATTTTAGGAAATTGTTGCGATATAATAATGGGACAATCACCTGATTCTTCGTCATATAATAACAATTGCATTGGCCTCCCATTGGTTCAAGGAAATGCTGATATGTGTGAACGTATTGCCACACCTCAGCGATATACCTCGCAGCCCACAAAAATATGTGAAGCAGGAAGTATTATTTTGTCAGTAAGGGCACCTGTCGGAACGGTCGGAAAAACATTCCAAAAAATATGTCTTGGACGAGGAGTATGTGGGATTACAAGTAAAAATATTGAATTTATGTATCAATATTTGCTTAATAACGAAAATTCATGGCGGCATATAGAACAAGGTGGTACATTTACAGCTATTAATTCTGACGATATAAAATCGTTTCCTATTATTTTACCATCACTTCCAGAACAAAAAAAAATCGCAGATTTTCTTTCACTCATCGACCAACGTATCGAAAAACAACGGCAGTTGGTCGAGAACTTAAAGAAGTATAAAAGATGATATTTTCAACGTATTATTTCATCCTTAGAAACATCGTCCTATGAATTAAAAAATATTGTAGATGAATATAATGCTAAAAGCAAAATACAAAATGAATTACCAATTTTATCTTCAACATTATCCGGAATAAAACTACAAAATGATTATTTTAACAAACAGGCAGCTAGTGAAACAACAATAGGTTATAAAATAGTTCCATTTGGATATTTTACATATAGATCTATGAGTGACACAGGCGAATTTAGATTTAATTTACAAAATATCATTGAAAAAGGGATTGTTAGTCCTGCATATCCTGTTTTTAAAGTAAAAGAAGAATATAATGCCGAATTTGTGGAATATATTTTAAATGAGACAGATAAGATTAAAAGCCAACTTTTAGTTAAAAAAGAAGGAGGTACAAGATATGCTCTAAGCTTTTCTAAATTTCAAACTCTAAAAATAGACTTACCGACAAAAAGTGTGCAAGATAAAATGGTCTCGCAACTTAGGTATGCAAACAAAATTTTAACAAATGAAGAAGGAGTTTTATCAAATCTTCAAAAATTAAAAAATGGTTTGCTACAACAGATGTTTATATAAACATCTGTTGTAATAAAGCTCTCTTCATTTTTTGTAATTCATTAAATATATTGTTTTCTCTTACTATTTTTTTATCAAGTATTGTAAATATATTTGATATTCTTTTTTGTGCCTCTAAATTTGGTAATTCAATATCCATAGATAATAAATCTTCGGGGGATACCGCCATTCGCTCATAAACAGTTCCTTGTTGAAATTTAAGAGATCTATTAATAAAATCATTTCTCGTCATATATAAGCCGACAAAAGGCTTATCAAAATCAGATTTTATTTCAAAGGTAATATATATAGGTGAAAAAATTGCATTACCGTATGTATTTAAACAAATTACTCCAAATTTCATATTTGCCGGATTATAACAGATATCTCCCATTTTTGTTATTTTATATTTTTTATTTTCTGAAGATACCAAAAAATCCCTATCATATCTTTCTGTTTTAGGAATAATTCCATCTCTCGATAGGGTAACATGTTCATATGATCCATCTTTTTCACTATATGTAGATCGTTCTTTTAATATAGACGACAATTTATATTTTTTCCAATTTTCTCCGATTAGTTTATTATCAAAAATGGCGGATAATAACCCTCTTTTATACTTCTTTAAGCTATCTTAGAAATACTGACACCTTAGTGTTGCCTAAATTCCCCATATTTTGTGCAAAATATTCTCCGGTATTAACTTTTTAATGGAGAATATAAAATGAAAATAACACCAAACACTCAATTCAAAACATTGGTAAAAACATGGTTATGTCAAAAGCAGCCGATGATTACCCCATCAACTTATGCCAACTTTGTTTTGATTTCAGAAAACCACTTAATTCCTTATATGGGAAAAAAGAAAATATCAGCCATCAACGAGGCTGATATCCAAACATATATTAATACATTATATAATGAGGGACGACTTGATAAAACCGGGGGATTAACTGTAAAGACGATTCGGGATATAATTCTCGTCTTACGCCTATGTCTCATTTTTGCATATAAAGAACAGATTATCCCAATGTTAAATTGGGATTTAATCGAATATCCCAAAGATCTAGGAATAAAAAAAGTAATTTCCTTATCAAAAGATGAAGAGCTGGCTTTAATTCAAAGCATCTATATGAAAATGAATCGTAGAACAGCCGGAATTCTTGTAGCATTGTTCACAGGAGTACGAATAGGAGAATTGTGTGGTTTGCAAATGCGGGATATTTCATTGATTGATAAAACGATAACAATCCAACGTACTGTACAAAGAATTTACGATAAAGTTAAAGGAACATCATATGTTTATATCGGTGCGCCCAAAACTGCTAGCTCAGCACGAACAATTCCACTCCCATCACTTTTAGTAAATATTATCAAAAAATATTATACAGATAGTCCTAATCAATATTTTTTGACAGGAAAAAACAAACCCACAGAACCAAGAACTTATCGGCAGTTTTTTGCACGTTTTTTGAAAAAACATAACTTACGAAACGTAAAATTTCATGAAATTAGACACACATTTGCTGTCCGAGCCATAGAAATACCCGAATTTGATGTAAAATCATTATCCGAAATTTTAGGCCATAAAAATGTGTCCTTTACATTAAATGTATATGGACGGGCAAATATGCAACAAAAAATCAAATGCATGAATCTTCTAAATGATTTATTATAACAAAATAGCCCCCTAAAAAGGGGGCTTAACTCTCACACAATACCTCGAAAACAACATTATTCCTATCAATCTGCTTAATTGTCTCTGGTGTATCACGTTCATAATCGGCAAAGATCGGTTCGTAAATTAGGCAGAAACTACCGGCGGTATTTTTTGTGCAGCCAGTCAACGACAGCAGAATTAGACAAGCTGTTGCGAGCTTTTTTAGCAATTTTGAGAGCATTGTTTTCTCCTTTTAACTGTTCTTTTTCTGCGGTTTCTTTGGCTTGCCGATAGCCAAACAGATATAAAAAAAGAGCAATGGCCGCAAAAACCACCGCTTTAAATTTCTTTAGAATTTCCATCATCTTTTTTTCTCCTGCTCATTCCAATATCCCGCACGCCGCTGATGCCAAGCATTATACCCAGACTGGTCAGCAGTTGTTCCCAATCTACAAGTTCCACATCAAAATATGGTGCAATCACGCAGTTGTTGAGGAACCCATAACACAAAATCCAGCCAATCAGCGGAATCCATGAACGTTTATTTAATTTTGGCATAATTCAATCCCTTGCTGGATGAGTTCATCCGAATATGGTTGGATGCCGTTTTCCATACGGATGACGGCTTTTATAAACACTGTCAGCACACCGCGTTCCTCAATATCTATAACCGTATCCGGATAAACACCGAGTTGTTTCGCAACCGACTGAATATAGGCGGTGGTTTGGTTTTCATTTGGCGGCGCATAGCGGCTAACAATCTGGCGAACCGTATTTAACCCATGGATTCGTTTGTAGTTTATCAGAACTTTTGCCAACGCTCGGATTCCATAGACCGGAGCCGTAAAAACACAAAAGGCGGAATCTATATTCCGTCCGTTTGGATTTAACCCCAGCCAATTTGCTCCATGCCGTATGTTTCCCGGATTATTGTTTCTTATGCCTCTTGGTAACTGCTGATTCATTGTGCAACTCCCATATCATTTCTCTTAATTCATCAATTTTCAGCTCCAGACGGTTGATATGTACCTGCGTAGCATATTCGCGCGCCACCTGAACCTTAAAATCGTTAAGTTCCTTGCGCATTTCGCCGAATTTATAAACCAGCCAGACAAACGCCGGAACACAGACGATTTGTAAAAACTGTAGCCAATCCATTTTTTTCCTTTTCATATTAGCTGGAATGTACCCGGTTATCTTCAATAACAGCGCTAATTTCAACATTTGTCGATCTTGGACGAATGCCTGTGACACGCGCCAGCACGCTCCACCTATCCGTTGTTCCAAAAGCAAAATGCGTCCTTTCGGTATTAGTGTCGGTTAAAATTTTTATTTCCGGTTCTTCAGCAAGCAACACTTCGGAGGAGTTTTCAGTTAGCCAAACACGATATGGCCCGGCCAATGATCCGTTCTTTTGCCGCAAAGCCAAATAACACTCTTGTCCGTCAGTAAAGGTTACCGGTTCGGAAAGCGTAAGCTTAAGACCGTTTTGTTTGACAATTTCACCACCTTGGCCCCATTTTGCCATATCATGGGTAACAGCAATCAAATCACCATAACAGGGGATCAACCCTTCCAATTCGGTCGTAAATGAAACAATCCGTCGTCGATAACGGTTTGCCAAGGCCATATAAGTTGCCTCGCGCAATGCCTGTTCTTTGTTGGTGCAGCCAAATAACTCAACGGTGGCAATTTTATCCGAACTGGAGCCGGAAAAACTTCCCGTGACTTCCGATGTTTTCCAAGTTTTTTCTGAAAAATATTCCACACATACACTATCGGCAGTATCTTCCGAAGGCATGATATACTGGATGGATAGCGAATTTTTGACAATATTACGAGGTCCAAACATCGCCACGGGCACAGTTCTGGGTTCATCACGCACAAACCGCACAATGCCGCCCTGAATAAACGCAACCGCCCGTCCGGTCTTGGCCGTACGAGACAAAGCCTCATAAACCGTCAGCTTGCTGTCATATACGGCGTTAAAAGTATCACCGCGTGCAGTCCATGTCTGGTCCAACCGGTATAAAGTCTCCAGATCTATGGCTTTATCCGACAAGTTTGCGCCATAATCTGCTTTAAGAATATCTGCCAGCGCCCAAGCTATAGATTGCGTGGCTTCCGCTGATGGCGACCAACCTGAAAGCGGCGACCACGTTTTTAACTTGCGGGTAACAATGCAGTTGACCATACGGGAAGATCGTTGCGAAAGATTGTCTGTCGCCCGCATAACTACAGCTAACATTGTAACATTGCCGTAATCTTTGGCTGATATCACAAACCCTTTGGCAGAAATCCAACGGATCTCATGACCAGACCGGGAAGACGTGTCTTTATCATCGATTCTGGTCGCCCGTAATTCATATCGCCCCGCCGGAACTTCATAAGCATAGGTTTTATACATGGCATTATGATTTGCCTCGGTTATGCTTTCATTGCCTAAAGTGTACCACTCCCCGAGAGGAGAATCCCCATCATCAACGGCCCGGATCTCAATTTTCCAGTTGATGCTTTTAGCTGACAATCCGCCATTGTCGTTGGCATAGTAACATCCACGCTGGAAAGCTACGTCAATTTCGATTTTGTTTATCATTGTTTCCGCCGGATTTAAAATAAAAGGACCGCAAATCGTTCCTTTCAAAAGTTCTTGTCCGGCAACTTCCGCCGATGTGACAACATCCTCGTCAAACAAAGTGTTTTTTTCACCCGGACGAATAACAGAACAGGTAATCTCTTCAAAAGAACTTATTGGAGTGTCTTCGATTCGGATTTGCTCAACGTCGTATTCTCCCTGACCTATGCAATGAAGCTGATAGACGTATTGCTCATTGTCAATGTAACGGTAATACGGCTGACTGGCAAAATCTGGATAAATGAGATGTCTGCCATAAATAACCGGTATCGGATTGCCAAGCCGAGCCTCGTTTCCCTGTGCCTGCAACGAATAAGTAGGGCTTTGCGAATAACCGGAAGATGTCATGCCATTCAACGCAGGCTTAGGTGTTGGAACAAAAGTGTTGATAAGAATTCCACCGGCCATGGAAACACCGGCCGCCGCAACACCACCCCAAATCGCACCGTACGCCGCGCCGACGGCGCCACCAGTATAGACGGTCGCCACCAATAACGCGACTGTCAAAACCGTTTTGAGCGGATTGGAACCACCGCCTCCCCCGCCTAAAGGAAGCATTATAAGAGAAACAATAGAGTTGTCTGCGATAATGTTTCCCCACTTATTACGCAGTGTCGGCGTACCGTTGATAAGGCACAATACCGGCATTGTCATATCAACTTTTTGTTCTTTGATAATCTGCCAGACAGTTTTGGGCTGTTTAAAAACACGACTAACTCGCCCCTTGTCCGGCTGACAAGAGTTTGTAATGTAATTTAAATAAATCATTGGACTAAAACTTTTTTACTCGATAATAACTATCTGGAAACAAACCACTGGCATTAAGAGAATGGAGATTTTGAAACACTACACCGGAACCGCGCACGCAATGCAAAACTCCGCCACCGTCAACGCCCAGCCACAAGCCTGCGTGAACCGGATTCTTAGCCTGACGCATTAGGACAACATCCCCATCCTGCGGTATTTTTACCTCATCAAATACCTGAAACGCTAAATCTGCTCGAAAAGCATGTAGCACATCCCGCAGATTATCAGGGTTGACATTGACCGGAGGCACATTATGGCCATATTCATGTAACAGCACAAAACGAACAAAGCCCCAACAATCAAAACTGTCAGGGCCTTCCGCGCCTGCCACCCATGGCAAGCCTATGTATTTATTTGCAAAATGAGGCATTTGTCATTTCTATCAACTTTTTACTTACAGATTTTACAATATACATAATATTCAAACAGCAAAAACTTTTAAATTTACAAAACCAGAATTGACATAAATCCAACACATTACAACCATATAATGAAGAAGATATCCTTTGGACAATAAATAACAAACTAATTGCTTTATACACTTCTTCTTGAGAAATATTATCGGGATTTTTATATAACTTCCATATAAAATAATCTTTTTCAGATTTATGCTCATCTGAATTAGCATGGTAAAAAGAACAAATAACTATTCCATTACAAGCTTTTGAAAAGACCAAAGCACTTCCATTTTCAATTAATGTAGCATTTTCATATATAGAAGATTCAAGTTTATTCTTTCCAAAAAATAACTGAATTTGATTTGTTGTTTCGCACATATATAACTTAATAAGTAAATTATTCGACCGATCAACAACATCTTCAAAAGTATTTTTTATCAGTTCCTTTTTATCTTTCCAAGCCCTATGCTTTTCCTTTGTTTTATTTGCAAAAATTTCAAACTTATTCTTTTCCTCTTCAATTATATTGTTTATATTTATTTTAAATCCAAATATTCTTGCAAATTGATTAAAAAATTTCATATTTTACTCCCCCTAACAACCAAAACAACCATCACGCAGAATATTACTCCTTATAACTGGAATCAATATCTATCTGCTCAATCCCGGATATTTTTTAACAGTATAGTTTTCCGCTGGAAAGGATTTGTTGCCAATATCCATCATCCGGGCTGTGGCCGAAATTTTGGAAACATCCACGGTAATTTCCGTAATCACCAGCGTAATTGGAGGATTCATCTGCGGACAACTAAGATCGTTGGAAAGATACGGACGATAAGTCATCTCAATCATATCTTGTGTTTCTATGGCCTTATCCAGATATTCGATAAGCTCCGTGGATACATTATCCAGGGTCAACGTAATTTCAGGAACAGGAATGGCTTCCACCGGAGGAAGCTCCAAATCAAAAGCCATGGCGACAAACTCAACGTCTTGTCCAGCGTTAAGAGGAGCACTTTCCTCCAATCGACAAATATGATTAACATTATCTCGTACTACTCGGATTGCAGTAGGGAGCCCGTTTTCATCAACAAAAGCCGGATGCCTAAGCTCCAGCGTATGCAAAATAATAATTTCGCTGTCCGCCGATGCGTAAGCTTCTTTCAAAGCCTCAGATAATGATGCGTCTGTCATAAGCTATTTCCCATAATACATTATTTTAACATATCCATCAGAACCTGGAGAACTGGTAAAACTGGCACCTCCGGAATATCGGGTTGTGGCGCTTCCGGCCGAACCGCTTCCATAGGGAGGATATGGAGACTGAACGATGGCGGTAGAAACAGAACCATCCCTGTTTCCTGTGTACCAACGGTTAAACGTGCCGGCGTGGCCGTTGCTGATAACAGATGACGATACCAAAGCATTTTTATCGTACGAAACGACTGTACCGGCTGTCCCTCCCTGTTGAACGACAGGATTTCCCCATCCAGCCTTGCCTCGACCACCGCCGCCGACAGAACAAAGCAAACCAACGCTAGTAGCTCCGCCATCCGTCGAAGCGGCTGTTCCCGCGGTTGAAATTGTGGCGGATTTTCCTAAAGCGCCAACAATGACTGAAAGTGTACCCGCCGAAATTCTGAAAACACCATGAATAACGGCGCCGGAACCACCGCTGGCGGAAACCGCTATGGTATATTGTAAACCGCCCAAAGCCATTTGCCCGCAACCACCACCTCCACCAACAGCGATAATTTCATATAAACCGTCGATGGGAATATCCACCGAATACATGCCAGCGGTGTTTTTTTCAAAAATGACTTCTCCTTTTTTTACAGGACTGTCATCCAAAGATGCCAGCAACAGACGTTTCGAATAAATTTCCATCATTCCGCCGCTCCTGTGGCAATCGCTCCAACCACCCAATGTGCGCCATTATGTTCATAAATGATGTTGTAACGCCCGGTTTCAAATTCAGGAGCAGTCTTGGAAAAATAATTATTCGTCCCCAAATTAACGGTCTGTTTTGTTGATAAATTCATCTGCACCAAAATCTGATGAAAAACCGCGTGATCACTCACAGACGGCAAAGAAAAGGTAACCGTTCCCGAAGGAACTATACGATTAACCGAATTATCGGCCAAAGAAATCGTCCCGCTTGAGGCAAGCGTCGCAATGGACACCTTTTTTAAAGCGTAAGTGGTCGATATGTCATTTCCATTAGCGTCCGCGGAAGCTTTAGACGCTGTTGCCGTCTTGTCCAATTTGTTTGCAAGGGCGGAAAAGACCGCCCCCGAACTTATAGCGTTCACAGAACCGGAAACAGGAAGCGTGTCCACTTTAACTTTTCCGGCCACATTGGCCGTCGCCGCTGGAATATTGTCCGTATAAGGATAAAGGTAATCCCCGTCCAAATTTTTTAACCTGACTTTTCTATCAACCATGTTGTTTTTCCTACATTTCTTCAAATGAAATTACATCAGCAAGCTTGGCGTAGGTTTGCGAGATGTTGTTGCCTTCCGCATCAGCCGTCGCTTTCGCCGCCGTTCCATCCAAGGCCAAAGCTCCAACATCACCGGCGCTTAAAACAATATTTGCAGACAGCGACTTATTATTAACAGTCCGAGTAACAGGAACAAACCCGGCCAAATCAACTTTGGCGGATTCCAATGCTGATAATTTAAAATATCCAATTTGAATAAAACCATACGTTTCGATAGTGTTAACCAGCTCAGCATCACTGCTATAGGTATAGGAAGTTGATGCTTCTTCTACGGAATATACCCATAAATCCGGTATGCTCTGCGCCTGAATATAAAAAATGTCTCCGATTTTATAATCTGTCTTGGATACAGTGTTTAGAGAAGAGATCAAATCCGCATATGACGCAAAAGAAGACGCCCTGGTTCGTCCCTCCGCAAGACGTTTGGCTTCGTTGGCCGTTGTCTCTATTAAAGAGAGCTCACTTTTGGTGGCATAAGTTACCGTAATTTCATTGCCTTCCGCATCAGCCGTCGCTTTCAACGCTGTTCCGGACACATCCAACTTTTCATCCAAAGCAATTTTTGCCCCGCCTGACGACAAGACGTTGGTCGAACTTTCGGTTGGCGTGTTGTCCAGGATAACCACGCCTGCTTTTTCCGTCGTTGCAATCGGAAGATTTTCTGTGTAGGGATACAAATAATCGCCGGATGCGTTTTTCAATTTAATATTTTTAATTGTCATATTTTCCTCCATAAATTAAACTTCTTCATAAAAAATAACGTCCGCAATGCGGGCGTAGGTTTTGCCAATATCATTTCCATCAGCGTCGGCTTCTGCCCTTTTAACCGTTTGTTCCAAAACCTCGTCAAGAGCCGCGGCGACAGCGCCGGAAGTGATCAAATTAACACTGCCTTCGACCGGTTTGGCGTCTGTGTGTATTCTGGTCGCCGGAATTTTGCTTTTATCCTCGCTCATATCAAGCAACCTCCATATCTTCATAAACAATCGCCCCCACAAGCGTGGAAAGCGTCTGAATATCTTGCAAATATTTAACACTCCAGCGCTCCCCCACCGAAAGGGGAGACATTAATCTGACATTTTTTCCATCTTCCGAAAGAGTGTAGTTTTGCGGTAAAAGACAGGTGTTTTCGACAATAACTGATAGTATTTGTCCGGAAACGCCTAAGATTGCGCCGTTCAAAAAAAGTTCCTGCTGACTGGCCGACGCTGTTCCGCTGACCTCTGTTGGATAACAGCCAATCGTGGTTTTGCGCGCAAGTTCAACCCAGCCGCGGGCGGAATGTGTGCCGCCGCAGGCCGCCACTTGTTCATCCGACCCCTCCGCCCAAATTTTTGCGTTATGAGCAATTTTTGCGTTTTCCAAAACTTTTGTTTCGGTTTCCTTACATAAAATTGCGCTTTTTTCAGCAGATATAGCTGCTTCCGAGGCAATTTTCACAATATTGTTGCTTTCGGAACTGATTGAACTGCATAAATCATTGATTGCTTTGGCAACACTTGGCACTCCACCATTTTCTGTCTGAACAACAGTCTGGTCATCTCCGTGCACAATCGTGTGAAACAACGCGGAATCAGCCTCGGTTGTGTCAACCGCGGCGTTAAGCCTTTCTTGCATATTTGTCATCGAATATCCCTTAATTAAGTTTTCTCGGCAGAGATGAATGAACCAAAATATGGAGTTTTGAAGACAGAAATTCCAAACTGAGCAGGTCTATTTCTGAAACAACATCCATGGCATCTTCGCTGATGGTCGAGCGGTCGCGGATTTCAAGCTCGGTCGTAATCTGCCACAACCGCCCGGAAACCAGAGTTGCTTCGAACTGTTGCGTAAACCGCGCGTCTTGTTCTATCAACCCCATTCCACCCAAAAGCGAAATTATAAACCATTCAGCGCCCTCTTTGGCCTGATACTTGTACCAGGCTTCAAAAAGACAGAACTGTTCAGGATTCATAATCCACTTGACCGCAATTTTGCTTGGTGTTTGCGTGTAACGCCGCCGTTGCCGGGCTGGTCCAGCTTCCATCTCCGTTCTGACAATGGCCTCGCCGGGCCTTATGGTGTAGCCCTCAACAGTTGGATATGGCAGTTTTTTAGGAAATTTTACTGTTGTCATTTTATTCCTTTTGTTATAGATATCCTCTTCAGGAGAGATTATGACTGAAGTTTCATGGAAAATAACATGTGATAATTGCGGACAAGAACTACAAGAGACCGAAGAAATTTGTCCGAATTGTCATAGTAATAAAAAAACAGCACTTCTTCAAGTTCGTGAAGGACTGCATCTTGCTACTAGTGAACGAATAAAAGTTAAAAACGATCAATATCCCAGTAATAAAAAATTGCGTTATGATTTAATGCAAGGAAATGTTTCCTCTAAGAAAACTGATAACGGTCGCGCAAAAATAAAACGTATTATTGATAAAGATAATGACTACTACTATGAACATGTAGAAGACTGTAATGGAACCGTAATACATCATTGCGAGGAAGCTCTCTCTAAACACTTTGGTCACGGAACAGCCAAGAATTCTAACGATAACTCCCATACGCCGGATTAAGGCCATATCGTTGTTCCAAAATCGGCGATAAACCTTCTCCTTTATTAATGTTTTTTCCAATGGCGTTTTCTATTTGTTCCACAATCACATCAATAGAAACATTACCGTCGACATCACGATGAGATGCGGCGGTTGCCTTTGCTCCAGCCGATTTATTAACCACGTTGACACTGATGTTGACATTTGTTCCGTTATCGCCAAGCGCTTTCATCTGCTCTCGGGTAAAAATGCCTTCGCCTCTTTTGGCGATAATCGGCACTTCATCTCCAACGATGCCGCCGGAATGAAATCTGGGTGCATTGGCAAAAACCAACGGGCTGGCGGATTTTGCCGCCAATTTGTCCGTGCCAATGATTCCGCCACCATGAGCCATGGAAAATCCAAAAAAGCCGCCGATTCCTTCCATCAAAGGTTGGGTTATGGCCTGCCTGATGGCAATGCGGGACAAATCGCTGATAACCGCATCGGCAAAATCGGAAAAATTTATTTTTCCAGAGGTGACAAAATTTGCAAGAGCATCTTCCATACCGGAAAAAGCGTTTTTAACCGCATTTTCAGCCAAGCTGGCAAAATCGCCAATTTCATTTTGAATGTTCCGAAAGCCGCGTTTAAAGCCATCTTCCAAAGATTTGGAAGAATTAAGCGCCGTCTCATCGGCCTTTTTAACCATATCGTCATAAACCAGCGCAATCTGTTCTTTATAGGTTTCATAATCAGCTGAGCTGGCATCCAGATTTTTAAGGGCGTTAGCCCGCCACTCGTCCGCTTTGGCCATTGCCTGTTCATACGGCGACTTCAGCTCCAGAAGCTTTTGTTTAATGTCTTCAAGCGTCTTTTTATAAGCATCGGTGTTAGCGGAAGATTTTGGCGTAGCGGTTGTCTCAGCCTCCACTTCAATTTTCGGCCGCAGTTCGGGGTTTTCAAGGTATTTCAGCTCCTCCCGCGCCGTCCATGCATCCTGTTCGGCCGCTTTCAGCAGTAAAAGCTTGTTCTGAATTTCCTGCGCCTGCGGTTGAAAATCCGGATATTCCGCCGCAATTTTCCAAATTTCTTTTTCATATTGCTCCAAATCTGTCTTTGATTGGCGCAAAATGTTCGCCCAGTCCTTGGCGTAAACCTCATAATCATTAAGCAGGGCGTTCGGCGTAAAGCGTGTAACAAAAGACAAACCGCCGGTGTTTTTCAGCTCTTTGCGCAAATCATGGACATTTTGTTCGGCGGTTTTGAGTTTCAAACCCCACTCCGCCAATGCCATGTCTTTTGTTTGCTCTGCAGAAAAGCTCGCCGCTTCTTCAGCCGTGGCTTTCAACTCATCCTGAAGTTTTTTCAATGTCTCGGCATGGTCTTCCGCCGCTTTCTTGGCAACATCATGGTTATCAACCAATGTATAAATCGCCATTCCTGCCAAAACCGCCAGCCCCGCCGGTCCGCCGACAAGAGCCAAAGCGCCTTTCAAAACACCGGCGGCTGTTGTCATCAAAGCCATTTGTGCCGCCGCCAGTTTGGAAACACTACTCATCATCGCAATACCGGCAATCGCAGATTTGGTGGAAATGGAAAGCCCGGCCATGGATACCTGTACATATCCGATTCCGGCTCGCAACAGATTTAATCCGCCCAAGATTGCCGATGAACCAAGCCGTGCCACCAGCAGAACCAGCGCCGCATCGGCATGCTCCGCCAGCAGGAAAAAAGCATCCGCCGCAACGGTTACCGCGCTTGCCAAAGTTTTACCAACAACATCAGCCGCATTTCCGCCTCTTTCCACCAGTTCGTTAAAACGGGTAAAAGTGGCTTTTAAAGCGTCATTCAAACCGCTTTGGCCGACTTGACGGTAAAGTTTTTCAAAACTGTCCTCAATGTTGGACAGCACGCCGTTCATGGTTTTCATCTGCTCGTCCATTGCTCCAGCAAACTGGACATCTCCCAAAGAACGGAGATATTTTTCTATATCCGCGGCGTTTTTCTTAACCGTTGTCGTAACCCCGGCAAAAGTAAATTTGACTTCATCTGTCAGGGTATTAGCTTTGATTCCAAAGCTTTTAAGGCGTTCAAACTCTCCAACCGTTGCATCAGCGACCGCCTCCACAAAATCAATCATATTTCTGCTGAATGCTGATGCCGTGTTTCCATAAGAAGTCAGTGCTTCTTCAGACGGATCAAGCCCCAGCGCCTGCAACCGGATAAAAGCCTCTACAATTTCGTTGAGCTGGTACGGTGTGTCAACGGCAAATTTTTCAATCAGGGCAAAAGCCTCCTGTGCCGCTTTCGTTGAGCCGGTAACCGTTTTAAGCGACGCCGAAAGTTTTTCAAAGGTCGTGTTGGCGCTGAAAATAGCGGAAAAAGTATTTTTGAGTCCCTGAAAACCCAGATACGCGCCAAACAACGCCGTTCCCTGACGGATGACTTCATTGAAAGACCGAGCGGTTGCACCCAGGGCTTTTAAATTATCATTGGCCGGCTGAATAACCTGTGTAATCCGCCGAAAAGCCCTGTCACCATCCGCGCCCAAGCTTTTGAACTCCCGCCGGACTTTATCGCCGCCCACCGCCGATAACCTGATACTTAAATTCTTAACCGCACTCATTTATCTCTTGATTTCCTAAAATAGCAAATATTCCTATCGGCAAAAGTTCACTTATCAGCTCCATATCAAACCCAAGGTTTTGAGCAAGATTAAGAGCCAAGGATAAATCAGGTTTAGGAAGTTTCAGTAAAATTTCCCAAGCCTGATACCCGACATCAGTTTCCAACGCTGTTTCTATATATCGGCATTTGTGGAACGAGCAGAAGGTTTTGCCGTCTTCTCCGCATCCTCTGCAGTAGCTTCGCCCATCGCCGAAGTGCCATTTGGCGCGGGCGTAGAGACGTTTTTTTCAGCTTCCAACACTTCCCGCAAACCGCAATACTGGCTGCGGAAGTTTTCCGCGACCGCCCAAAAATTGGAAAACAGCTCGTCAATTTTATTTTCCGTCAGCGGCGCAGATTTGTCTTCATCGGCCTCCATCACACCATCCCATTCCAAAATGCCGGCAATCCCCAATCCGATAAGCAAAAACTTGTCCGCCAGCGCTTCGCGTTTGACTGGATTTTCAATATCTTCCGCTGCCACGTCTTCGATTCCAGCCTCTTTATTGGCCTTATAAGTTTTAGCCAATTCCGCCAACTTGCTGTTCATGTGGGCTTTTGCCTCATAAAAAACAGATGAAGTACACGGCTTAACCTTGACTTTCACCCCGTAACCAAGCTCCAGCCAATACGGCTCCTTTTGTATTTTTAATTTCAGCATTAATTGAAATCCCTTCAAGATATGTAAATAAAGAAATAGATGGATTTTTTATTTTAGATTTGACTTTTGATGCCGTGGAGCGACACCTCCACAAAGAAAAAAGTTAAAAAATAAAATGAAAAAAATGATAATTGCTTATTTAGATATTTTGGAGGGATTTCAATACCCCTCCACATCATTGACCAGTGTTACTGTCATCATTTTGCCCAAGTCCTGATCTTTTGCTCCCTGAAAATCATATGAACATTCGATACCGCCCGGACCGTCAATTGAGCGTTTGGGCTTGGGCAGATAAACTTCATGGCAGGAAATAACAAGTTTCATTGTCTCTGAAAGCTGATAACCCAGCTCAATGTCCACCGGCATTCCAGCTCTGGCTTTATCAAGCAGAACATTATCGGCGTATTTTGCGGAAATGCTGCCGGACAAACTCGCCACGCCCAAATCAATCGCCTCAACTTTGCCATCGTTACGGATGGTTTCGATTTTTTCCAGATTGTTGGAATAAGTGGCGTTTGCTGAAACAATATTGGCCAAAAGCTCACCGCCGCTCTTTATATATCCCTGAAATTGTGACACACGGGTGTAGGGATAAACTTCTGGAGCCGTGTCGATGGCCGTTTCCGAGCCGCTTTCACCATGCGCCATCAGATTGATGGTGGCCTGCGCTTCTCCAGACCGCTGAAAATTAAAAGCAATGCTGTTGGCGCGCACACCGGAAAACCTGATAAACTGCGGAATCTCCGGCAATCCGACCTCCAGTGAATAACTCGGAACAGATGTTTTCCCGCTTTCAAAAGTATGAGTAAAACTCCCGTCTTCATTGTCAGTTGTGGCCGGTGCACCGAACACAGCTTTCAGCCAAAGGCCAATATTGCGCATATCCACCGGGACGGCCATATCTCCGTCCACGTTGATGACATCCTGAAAAGGCTGTGTCGGGTCACGTCCCAATCCCAAGACATTAGACGACACAAGATTTTGCTCGCTGTCCAAAGATGAGGAAATAAACGGAATTTTCCGATAATTTTCTTCCGGCGGAACGCCGTACTCGTTTTCTTCGGCAATTAAAAGCTGGGCGTTCCAGCCATAGGCTCTAGCCATAATACACTCCTTTAAGTTAAATTTGAATCAGAAACATATTCCAGTATTACCGGCACAATGGCCGCTTTGATGGTTAAACCTCCCTCAATCGGCTGTTCAATAAACTCCGGTGGTTCGGCATGCATATGATCGATCACCCCGGAAAGCGTTGTATCAACCGCCAACAAACGCCCGACAGCTTCCAACAGACGGTCAAGTCTGGCATCATTATCGGCATCGTCTGTTTTTTGCACCAGAACCTCAATCTCCGCCCGATGATGGAACACATAACACACCGGTGACAGCAAAATCTCCGGCTCGCCGATATTTCCATCCCGCAGGACCACCAGACCTGAAGAAGGAATTTTAACCGGAAGCGAGATATTGCGTCTGACTTCCGTGGCCGATAATGCTGAAAGCCTTGTAAACAGTGCCTGTAAAACTTGTTCACGTTTGCTCACGCCAATTCTCCAAAATTAAAGACGGCAGTTTTGCCTGCCATTTTGCACCTTCCGCGGCAAAATTAATCAGTTTGGGCATTCTAACCTGAGGCACGAGAACAAAAGCGATGATTGTTTTCCTTTTTTGCTCATGCACCAAAAGCGACGCGCCATTTTTCCGATACACGAACCGCAGACGAACACCTTTTGACCTTTCATATAAAGCCGGCGTCATGCGTTTGTTGCGGATTCGTTTGGAAATGGCGGCGGTCGGTATCGCCAGCCACAAACCATCCTTGCCGCGGACAACCGTCTGATACTCAAACCCTTCCATGATTTTCTGCGCCTTGGTATAGACCACACCGGCGGCGGAAATGCTGTTTTTAGCTTTTGGATAAACATCTCCCCGCCAGGTGTTAGCCAGTCTTGAACCCAGTCCCGCGGATTTGACCTGCGTTCGCATGGCGGTCTTTAAACCGTTGGCGGCAAGAGATACCCCTTTGGTCACTGCTCTGGCGCAGTTTTGATACTCTCGTTCCATATATTCCACCAAACTGCCTTCCACCGCCGCTTTTAAATGCATACCAGATCGCAACTCCATATCAGATTGTGGATGTCCCTGACAGGTTCGGAACGGACAGCATAAATTTTGCCGTCCATTCCGATTTTATCGCCAACTTTTAAATCCGGCGCATCGGAAATTCTGATCTTCGCCCGATGCGTGCCGGAATGGGCATTGACAAACCCGACTTCGGTTATCTCGTCGGGCTCGCTTAAAATCAGGCGGACAGAATTATTTTTGTATGTCGCCGCCCGTCCCAGCCGGTTGAATAGACTGTCCACTGCCGTTTTCATCGGGTTTACCGTCATTTTCCTTATTCTCCGCTTGCTTCTTACCAGAGTCGGACAAAGAATTCGCCGTCGCCCCTTTGGTTAATTTTTCCGCAAATCCCAGAGCAATCAGCCGATTGGCTTCCGTTTCACTGACATCGCAGATATTGCCAGGCAATATTTCTTTATTTTTACCAATAACCAGAGTAATCAAAGCCCTTATTTTCATTCTTGTCTCCTTTACCCAATGGTTACGCACATGGAGGCGTTCGGCCGATACGGAACAACCAGCGGGGCGGACTGTAGCAACAGCCAGCGCACACTGGGGTCTTCTTCTATCCACGACTTTGTAAAATAGCGGCTGGCCGTCCAGTTGGCTTTTTCATCATGAATGGCACCGTAACAGCGTGTTCCCTCCAGTCCCTCGCGAGATCCGAGCAGTACCGTCTTTTCCGGCAGAAGCTTTGCCGTCTGTCCGGCGTCATTGATATAGGTGTCGTTATAAACCCAGATATCAAAATCACCGATTGAGCCGATATAACGGGCTTTGGCATCTTCCGAACGCAGCGCCGGATCGATGGAAAGACTGTTGTTTGTGCCGCGACGGATGTCCAGATATTTCTGCACGATGTCATTGCTCCGGAAAATTTTCCACGCCTGCGGATCCATAACCACGGTTTTGGCGACCACGCCGCTTTGTCCTGAATGGCAATCGCCCAGTCTTCCAAATTGTCAATCGGGTTGACACCGGAGGTTTCCCAAGTCGATGAACCGCTTAAAGCTTTGGTTAACGTCTCATCTCTTCCGAAATCAACCGTCTGCGCCGGATAACCGTCCCCGGACACGATAACTTTGCCGGTGCGCAGAATTTCCGCCGCCATCACTTCCTCGCGGCGGGTCAGATTGTCCAGTTGATCCTTAAGATGTGTTGCCAATGCCCGTTCATAACGCTGAGCAGGGGACAAAGAACCGCCGATTGCCTCGCCGGCAACGCGTTTATAAGGTATGTTGGCATCAAAACGACGTTTGTCCTTGACATACGCCGGTTTGAACGATTTGGTCTGATAACCGCCGCCGTCAACGACCTTTCCCGGCAGCAGAGGTGACACAAACGGCGAGATTCTCGGTTTGCTGTCCGTCACGTCAAAAAAAATCTCTTCCTTGTCGGAAGTCTGAACATTCGGAAAAAACGTATCTAAAAGAAATGACGGCGGTGTCCGCAGGCGTTCCACCACTTTGGACAACACTTGAGTTGAAAAAATATCCATCTGTTTATGCTCCTAATATGCTTGGTTGTTTTTGATAAAAATGCTTTTGGCGCGGAGAGCGTCTTTCAGACCATCGACCGTAAGCCCGCTCCCGACAGTCAGCGCCGCTGCGTTGAATTCCCCGGTCAGATAAACAATGGCCTGTTTGTCTTCTTCCGACGCATCGACCGCTTCCGCCAGAACGGCGTAAGCATCCTTTGAACCATCCGTTGCCGCCGATGTGCAAATCGTGCATTTGCCGCTGGCTGTAATTTTGCCTAGAATGGTTCCACGGGCATACTTGCCGCCGGAAACGGTGGCCAACTCGGCAATCCTTGGAAATTCGCCGGCCAACAAATTGTCGGAGGTGGTGGAACCCTGATCCGTAAATCCCTGTGCTGTCATCTGTTTCTCCTTAAATTAAAGAGGCGATGCGCTGAGCAACCGCCTCCGGGGTTTCATTATCGGCTTCCGCCGCCGGACGGATGTCCGGATTCTTAATTGCCGCCATGGCCTGTTCAAAAGCGTTTTCCCGATGAGTGGGAACAGTCGCCAAAATCTCCAAGATATCGTCTGCCGCCAAATCCGTTTTTGTCAGCAGCAGTTTGGCCGTGTTCTCCTTACCTTGAGTGACCTCAGAGGCAAAGACTTGCGCCATGCGTTCCCGTTCTGTGCGCCGAATATCCTCGGCGCTCGTTTTTTCATTGTCATTCATGAATATTTTCTCCGTTTGCTGAAAATTAAAGCCTGCAATTATCGCCTCAAACGAGGACAACCCGTCCGCCAGACCGTTGCGAACGGCATATTGGCCGACAGCCACATCGCCGGCACCAAAATTTTTAACCACATCCACCGCCGTGATACCGCGGTTGCGGGCGATTTTGGCGATAAAAACCTCCGCCAGCTCATCAACCCTTGCCTGAATCTTGGCTCTGCCTTCTTCTGTGTTAATATCCGGGCGCTTGTTGGGGCTTTGAGAAGAAACGATTTCTATTGTTTTGCCGTCATCATCCTGTTCAAAAACAGAAACCACCCCGATAGAACCAAGCACCGCCGTATCAGAAGCCAAAATCTTGTCACAGGCAGAGGCAATCCAATATGCTCCGGAACAACAGGCTCCTGACGCGTAAGCGACAATCGTCTTTTTCCCTCTAGCCAGAAAAATCATGTCCGCCAGCTCCGAACAGCCGTTGACTTCACCGCCCGGACTGTCAATATCAAACAAAATGGCTTTAACTTCAGGATGTTGCAACGCTTTGTTAAAGTCCCGGGCCAGCAGTTCATACGATGTTGCACCGCAAATCCTTGTCATCAGGTTGGCATAGCGAAACAACGGGCCGGACACTTTAAGAACAGCAACGCCGTCTCTGATTGAGGCGGCGTTGGCATCTTTCATATCTTTGCCCATCTCCCGGGCTATGGCTTCAGGCGTTTTGCGGCTTTCCTTCGCGATCTCCGCCATCGTTCCCATCATCTCCGGCGTCATCGCCCAAATGCTCTTGTTTAGTATTTTCATTGATCAACCCCATTTCCTTAAGTTTATTTTTTTCCCGAACCCGTTGTTCGACCACTTCCTCCCAATCCAGTCCCTGAGAGGCACACTCGTTTTCCAGTGTGGATAAACCGATTTCCATGCGGAGTTGGCAGGCCTGCGCTTCCTTAACCGGATCGACCCAACCACGTCCCGGACCAATCCATTTGCATCGGGTGTAGGCGTAGCGGTTTTTATAAAAATCAGGCGCGTCCACCAAGCCTTTGTTGACCATTTCTTCAAGCCACAATTCATAAACCGGTGTTGCCCAATAGTCTGCCAGCCATTGCCGCCGTCCGTTAAAATAGCGCCATGCCTCCAACAATGCCGACCTCGCTGAGGAATAGTTGGTTTTGGAAAAGTCCTTCAGCAACAATTCGTACGGAATGTTTAATCCTGTACCAATATGCCGAAGCAAATTCTCCACAAAGCTTCCATAAGCGGAGTTTGGCCGGCTTGGCGTAAACGGCGCGACCTTGTCTCCGGGAAATATCGGAATAATGGAGCCGCCCTCCAACTTAACCTGCCAGTCTTTCTTGGCGTTCAAATAATCATCGCTGGAACCGCCGAACAATTCATTTAATTCTTCGCCACCCATCGGTGTTTCGATAAAAGCGGCAATCATCGCGTTGACAATCGCTGCCTGCAATTCGGAACGCTCGTAATGGTCAAGCATTTTAAACATCGGCATAATCGAGGAAAGGATAGGTTTTCCACGGGTCTGTCCAATACGGCTGACATCATGAACATGCAGCACCCGCCGCCGGCCGAAAGGTGTAAAAGTCGGAACACGCTCCCATTCCAGTGAAGACATCCAGTAATCTCCCGGATGTTCTTTTAATATATAGTAGGCAACCGGAGCACCAAAACGGTCAATCTCTACACCACCGCGCAGATTCTTACTATCCGTGCTGTTATTTGGATTGGACAGCCTGTCAGGTTCGATTAGCTGAATGGTGGTGGCAACCGGACGTTTCGGCAACCACAGAGCCAACGCCAGCGCCTCGCCGTTAATCAAACAGGATTTAAAAACCTGCGTTGTCAGTCCATGAAAATTGAGGCTTTGCGCCGCATCACACATAAAGGTCTCCGACCAGGAGCGCCACAACCCCTCAACTGTGGTCTGCCATTCCTCCTCCCAATCCTTGGTTTTGCCTAAAAGCTTATAGTCAGGCTTGGCGGAAAGACGAAAACCCGTGCCGACAATATTGTCAGTCAACGTCTGCATCGCACCGCTGGCAATTCCGTGGTTGCGGGACAAATCTCTGGAACGGGCGACCATTGTGGAAAGTTCAGGCAAAAGGTCGCTGTCCGCCGAACCACGTCCGGGTTGCCACGAGGCAATCTCCCTCAATGTCTGCGATGCCGCTTTATGTGATGTATCTGTCATTAAAAACTGACTTTCATAATTCTGCGGCGGACGGAGGTTTTCCCCTCTGCCGCGGCAATTTGCGATTTAAGATTTGCAATATAGGTTTCCAAATTTGTCAGACTGGCCTGATTGTAAGTCACAGAACCAAAATTGCCGATATTGACCGACACTTCCCTTGCGCCTATCATCAGCTGATGATAAGCTTCTTCAGCCTCTGCCAGTCTGGTTTTTAATATTTCCTTATCTAAAGCCATGGATCATCCACCTTTGTCGCTTTCATCTGTATAAATCTTACCGGTTTCTTTTTCGGCTTAGCCTCAGACGTTGCCGGAATAAGAGCCTCTAACTCGGCCCAGGCTTTTTCACTCATGCGGTCAAGGCCGTAAATAGCCGCGCCGGCTCGGGCATAAACCCGACAGTCCAAAGCCTCGTTGCGCCGTGCGGGATCTTTTTCCCAAACCGGTTTTGGATAGCCGTTGCTTATCCTGACCACCTGCCGCTCCGCCGTCAGCTGTTTGAAATATTCCTCGGCATACTGCGGAAAATGGCAGCGTCCAAACTGCGAAGCATCCTCGCCGACACGTTCCATCCTGAGCCAACGGTATAGCTCAGTCTTGATAACCGGACCAGACACATTCCATACTTTCAGTCCCTTTTTCCTGGTGTCGGCTTTGGATGTGGACAACAACATCGCCGTGTCCCGGCTCTGGCCCTTGACCGCAACCACGGTCCTCGGCTGGCTTGCTCTCGCGCCGTTGCCTCCCCAAACCGCTTGGCTGAACTGCCTTACAAACGAATAAACATCCTGCGTGGCATATCCGGAATCAACGCACATCACCCGTATCGGCAATGTTACGCCGCTTTCATGCGGATAATCTTTTGTCAGCACATTTTCAAGTTTGCGCCAGACTTCCGGTCTGGCAGTGTCTCCGTCTAAAACAAAATACGCCACCGACCAGCTCTGCTTCTGCCGTCCCCAAGCCACAACTTCGCATTCAATACGGTCTTTTTGAATATCAACACCAGCGGTTAAGAACAATCCGCCGTAAGGAACAGTCCCGATCGGATAAATTTCTCTGGCTTCATACAGGCGCTGCCATTCCGGCGCATCGCTTTCCGCCTCAAAGGTCTCACCCAGAATGGTGTTTTGAAAGCCCTGCATCAGGCTTGGATTTTTCTTGGTTTTCTCATAAATAGCCACGCATTCTTTCCACGACAGCCACCCAATCGGCGAATACAGGGACGACAAATGGAAACCAGCCGTCACACCATCGCTGGATGCAGTTGCCTGCCAGCGGCCGCTGGCCAGCATCTGGGTTTTGTAATGTTCACCGATATGTCCACCGCAATGCTCGCACACATAGAACACATTGCCATCTTCCGCCTGTATCTGTTTCCATTCCAACCGCTGATAAGCGCCGCAGAAAGGACATGGCACAAAAAAATAGCGCTTGTCGGAGTTTTCAAACTCCCGCTCAATGTTGGACAGGCCTTTGATCGTCGGCGTGGACACCAGAAAAATCTTTTTTCTTTTGTTGAATGTGGCGGTTCGCCGTTCCGCCAGCAAAATCGGATCGCCTTCGCCGTCAATATCCTGCGGATAGCCGTCAATCTCATCCATAAACAGATATCGCGCCGGCATGGAACGCAGCCCCACCGCTGAGTTTGCTCCGGTCATCACCAACACGCCGCCCGGAAAATCTTTGGACAACATAGTGTTGCCGCTGTCCCGGGAACGCGCCGGAGCCACCAGTTTTTTTAGTTCCGGACAATCCTCAATCAGAGGATCTATACGTTGTTTGGAATTACGCTTGGCCATTTCCACCGTTGGCGACACCGCCATAATCGGCCCCGGCGCTTTGTGCATGACATATCCCAGCCAGTTGTTGCCGCATTCCGTGCCTCCGATTTGCGCACCTTTCATAAACACAACCTTTTGAATAGGGCTTTTCGGCGACAGGCAGTCCATAATCTCTTTCAAATACGGCGTTCTGTCTGTTCGCCAGCGCCCCGGTTCCGATGCCGACTTGCTGGAAAGAACGCGGTATTTATCGGCCCATTCCGACACCGGCATGTATGAATCCGGTTCCACACCCTTGAAAAATTCATCCTCAATATAGCCCTTCGTGTCAAAGCTCCCGGTCGATAAGCTCTCTGCTTTCGGAGAGGAGTTTCCGTATGTATTCATCCAACACCACCGCCGTCTTATGTTCATCCGCGCCGAGTTCAGCCGCGATTAACGCCCCGTAGCGGGTGGAAAAGCCGGAAAACAAATCCCGCAAAGCTCTCCCGAGGTTAAATGCGTGCTGTCCGGCCTTTTTGCGGTCGATTGTTTCTCCCGTTACCATTTTGAGTTTTGCTTTGGCCAGCATCGCCCGATAATAAATATCCGCTGTTTTGGCCTGCTGAAAAGTTGAAAAATTCTGCCGCCCGCCGCCGGATAATTCCGGTTGAGCCTCAAACAGTGGATCGGCCTTACGGCTTTTGGCCGGATCTGTATTCATAAACCATTCCCTGTTGGCTTCATCCACATCGATTTTACCGTCCGGCGTTTTATGAATACGCCCCGAGGCAATCGCCGTTTGCACGGCGTTCAACCGTACACCCCGAATTCTGGCATATTCCCGAAGCGATACCTTCCGTCCCATTTATTCTCCTTAATTTGCTTTAGCCATATATAAATAAAGCGTACAATATACCGCCGGAATTAATTTCAGCGCACCAAAGCCAACATTCAGGCATTGTCAGGCATTTTTGCGCCAAAAGGAAAACGAGGCAATCTGCCTCGTTTCCTCAAGCCTGCATGCGGATTTAGAAAGAAAGGATAATTAATTAAGTCCCCGCACCGGCTTAAATGTTAATATGACACGGCTGGAGGGGAGCTTACGCTCCCCATACCGGCTAAAGCTTGCTTACATCATAGCCAAGAGCCGTTAACACCCGTTTTTTCTCATCTTCTGAGGGATTATCTTCATACCAGCACCAAGCATCGCTTTCCGATAAATAACCCTTAGGCGGAATAGGAATAATGTCTAAACTTTCTATTACATTTATAATTTCATATGTTTTAGCCAGCTCATATTTTAAAAGCTCATCAATTATTTTTTTAGTAAACATTTTTAATATCCTTTCTTTTAGGTTATTGCTTCGGCATCCATACCTCTGCTTACATTACAATGAATGCTTGGAAAACCTCAGAAGTCCAGTCAATTCTGCATTATTTTTCAGGAAGGTTGCGGGGCGGACCGCGCCCCGCTTATCTCTCAGTCCGCCCATTCGGGTATCAGGTCGCTGCTGTCAAGGTCGGGATTGTAGCCTGTAAAGTTCTCGGTGCTTAATCTGATCCCGCCAACCGCTTGGATAACTATCCCGTATTTTAAGCTCAGCACCTTTAATTCTTTACAAAAATCTCGATACTTTTGAGGGATGATATCCTGATAGGCCGTCTCATCAACATAATACCTGTAGTCCTCGATAATGCGTTCTTTGGTTAACCGGCGGTCTGCTATTTTTATAAAGGTTTCAACATTCGTCCTGATCTCCTCCATGTAGCTGTCGGCGATATGCCTTCCCCAGCGGCTGTCCATAAGTTTCTGGGTTTCTTCAGGAGTAAGTTCTGAATTCTTCTGGATAAGTTTGGCAGTCTCATTCCATAATCTGGTCATGTCCTTTTTATGTTTAAGATAACCTTCCGCCGTTCCCCAGAATCCCCATTCTTTATTTTCTGTTTCTAAAATCGTAGTCATTGTTTTATCCTTTCTTTTCAATTTATTGTAGAGTTTTATCCTCTTTACAACACAATGAATGCTTGGAAATAAAGGAAAGTCCAGTTAATTCTGCATTATTTTTGAAAAAAGTTGCGGGGTGCGATACACCCCGCCCAAAACCTTAATCAACGTTAAAACATTCCATGCAGGTTGCAAGCAAATGGTCGTAATTACCACTTGTCGCTTCTTTACAGAAGGCTTCTCGTTCTTCTGGGGTTAATCTGGCCCGCCGCATCGCCTCCAGGCATCTGCCGAGTATACTAAATGCATTACTGTCAAGACCAATTAATTGTACATGGATTTCTGGGTATTTTACTTCATTTTCCATTATTTTATCCTTTCTTTTCAATTTATTGTAGAGTTTTAATTCTCTTTACAACACAATGAATGCTTGGAAATAAGGGAAAGTCCAGTTAATTCTGCATTATTTTTTATTATAACAAATTGAATTATAATGATATTTTTGAAGCAGCAGGTTTGCTGGCGATAATTCGGTCGCTTAAAGGGATGCAGCTTTTTTCTCGTACAATATACCGATTGATTGATTATACTCCCGAAGATAGGCATGTCCGACGATTTTCATATTTCATACTACCGAATACTGCAAATATACCAGTCCGAACTGGAATAATTATTGAAATTCCAAACCAAATTGAGTAGAAAATCTGCTTCAGTCAAATTTTTTCGCATAAACTCCGGTAATAAAGCGATCTTTTCGGTCTCATGACAGATATATTCCTGATAAGCACACATAAACTCTATTTTGAACCGCTTCTTAAATTCATCAAAAGAAAGTACCAACCAGCTGTTAGTACTCTTTTGAATTACGGTAATCTCCATTATTAACCCTCCATTTTGATGTCTAGGTAACAGCAGTAACTGGAACCAGAGAAATCTGCGTAAAGAGCTTACTTACCTTTACAAGTCAATGAATGCTTGGATTTTTTTGATTATCAAGTTAATTCGGCATTGATTAACAAACTTTCCGCATGACCTTCAAAGAGTTGCGCTTTTTGGCCCGTGTATTCTTCCCAGCGGCAGACAATCACATCGCAAAATTTCGGATCAAGCTCAATCAAACGGGCTTTACGCCCGGTTTTCTCGGCCGCGATAATCGTGGAACCGGAGCCGCCGAAACCATCCAACACGATATCCCCCAATTTTGAACTGTTATTTATGGCTCTTTCTACCAATTCCACCGGTTTCATCGTTGGATGCAGATCGTTTTTGACCGGTTTGTTGTACGCCCAGACATCGGATTGATCTCGATCGCCGCACCAGTAGTGTTTTTGATTGGCATTCCAACCATACAAAATCGGTTCATACTGCCGCTGATAATCCGCCCGTCCAAGTGTGAAAGTGTTTTTGGCCCAGATGATAAAGGTCGACCATTTGCCTCCAGCGGCGATAAAAGCATTGTAAAGAGTATGAAGTTCGCTGGAACTCATACAGATATACACTGCTCCCTTGTTGAACATCATAAGGTTGGACAGGCTGTCAGCTAGAAATTGTGCAAAACCATCGCCGAGATTATCATTCATAATTTTACGTCCGCCCAGCGTTCCGGCATGATAACGCAGACTGTCTTTCATGGTTGAGCCATAGTTCACATTATACGGAGGATCGGTAAAAATCATGGCCGCGACATCATCCTGCATCAGTTTTTTGACATCGTCATATATGGTGGTATCGCCACACAGCAGACGGTGTTCGCCTAAAAGCCAGATATCACCGGGCTTGGTCACCGCTTCTTCAGGAACTTCCGGCACTTCATCCTCATTGGCATCAGAAGAAGTTTCCTGCTCGCCGAAAGCATCCAGTTCTTTTAATTCCTCTTCAGAAAATCCCAAAATATCAAGGTTAAACTCTAGTTCGCCCAGTTCTTTCATCTCCAGCGCCAGCATCTCCTCATCCCAGCCGGCGTTTAGAGCGATTTTATTATCGGCGATGACCAACGCCCGCCGCTGTGTCTCTGTCAGATGCGGCAGACGGATGACTGGAACTTCTTTTAATCCCATGCGTTGAGCCGCAAGCAGTCTGCCATGCCCGGCAATAATGACATCATCCACACCAATCAAAATCGGATTGGTAAAGCCGAACTCTTTGATGCTGGCGGCAATCTGAGCGATTTGCTCATCGTTATGTGTGCGCGAGTTGCGCGCGTAGGGGATGAGCTTATCCACCGGATAATTCTCTTGGAATTCCATAAATTTCTCCGTAAAAAACAAAAATGACCAGACAAAAGACATGGGGCGACCAGCCACCCAAAATAAAATAACTCTGAAAACCTTGTTTTGCTTGGCTTTCAGAGATATGCCGACCAGTAAACAAAAAAGCGTTTCGCTAGAAAAACGCCGCGGCTTGCGCCCCCGCATACGATTTAATCGCAGGAAGGACCCGCGGGTTTAATTTCTATTTAGAACACTAATAACAACCTGCTTTACAGTTTCCATTTCTTCAGGTTTACTCTCTGCAATCAAAATAGTCAGAGTGGCAAGAGTTGCATTGTTAATAATTGGTTCTCCGTTTTTATAAAGCATACCGTTCTTTTGCATAAAATAGAGAAAGCAATTTGCGCCAATACGTTTGTTACCATCGGAAAAGCTATGATTTTTTACAATCAAATACAGTAGCATTGCCGCTTTTTCTTCCAAAGAGGGATAACAGTCTTTTCCTCCAAAAGTCTGATAAATCTGACGGACGGAACTATTAAAGCTGTCATCTTTGGGGTTGGCAAAAATATCCGAACCAAATTCCGGTTTCATTTTATCAATGACATTTAAGAATTCTGGAACGTCAATAAACACAGCTTCTTTAACTGTATTGCCCGCACGATCCAATTGTTTGTTGTCAAAGTCGTCAAGCAAAGTTAACCCGCTGGCAAACTCACTCATTAGTTTAGTCAGTTGTTGTGCATCGTCTAAATTATGTGCTTGAGTTTCTACACAGCGGTTAAGCAGGTCGATGCTATGTTGCAGTTGTTTAATTTGTTCAGTCTTTTCCCGTAACCTTTTTTCATTAACGGCAAAACCCTTTACAAGATAATCTTTTAATTTTTGTGTCGCCCAAATACGAAATTGTGTACCTCGAACACTCTTAACGCGATAACCAACAGAAATAATAACATCAAGGTTGTAGTAATCAATATTACGTTCAACCTTACGTTTACCTTCAGTTTGAACTATCCGGAATTTCCGGATAGTTGAATCTTTTTCCAATTCACCTTCAGAAAAAACATTATTGATATGTTCATTGATAGTACGAACATCTTTTTCAAACAACGTAGCCATTTGCTTTTGGCTTAGCCAGACAGTATCATTTTCAAGCCGGACATCAATATCGGTTTGACCATCTTGGGTTTGATATATGACAATATTGTTTCCCATAACGTTCTCCGGAGTCTACTTCGCATTAGTGTAAAGACGATATGCTTAAAAATTTCCTAAATTTATTACATCTATATGAATCCTTTTCTACACAATCTCGCGAACACAGGCTTATTCAGCCCAAGCTCGGTAATAATTTCGGACGGTTTCTTATTAATCTGCAAAGAATGTTTAGTGACCACACTGTGCTTAACTGTCTTCACGATAGTGCTCGGTAGTTCTGACCGGCCGATACAGGAAGAGAGATAAACAAAACACTCGTCATTGTCTTGCAAATATTCCAAGGCCAGTTTGCGGGCATAAAAATTAAGTGTCACATCGGCTTTGCTGGCATCCTTTGTCCATGGACTTCCGCCGTCGATCGGACAAGCCGTTTCATAAAAATCGCACGCCAGCTTCCGACCGGTCACGCCGCAATCGGCCACGGATGAATGATATTTATATGTTCCCGTGCCATTGACAATAATATTTTCCGGCTCCTCTCCCAGCGCCAAAACAATAAACGTCGTCAGGTCAACATCTTTAAGCATCGGAACAGCCACAACCGCCGTTTCCACACCGCCAAGCTCATTAAGTGTAATCTGCGTTTTGATGTCAATGCCCAAGTGGATGTTTTGCAAAGCATACTCATATAAAGCGTTACATAATTTTTTGGCCAGATATTGTTCGCGGCTGATGTTGCCCGTACCCTGACAAGCGTAACCGACAAATACCCCCTGATCACCCCAGCCGTCTTGTTCAACTCCTTGTGAAATATCTGCCGACTGTTTGCCGATAAGATTGATAATCTGCAGTTTCTCGGGATTAATAGCGTAATTTCCCCAACGATGGCTGTAAAACTTATCGTACCCGATTTCCGCCAGCGCTTCGGTAACATAAAAATTAATTCTTGCCAGGTTTACATCACCCGTGATTTCACCGCCTAACACAACCGTGTTATCTTTTACCATTACTTCAACGGCATATTTGACCGCCGCGTCTTGTTCAATCATCCTGTCTAAAATATAAGACGAAATATAATCCGCCATTTTGTCAGGGTGTCCAAGCGACACCGCTTCCGCAGTTTTTTTCATCACCGCTCCTTTATCAAGCATAAAAAAGGCCCGCAGGCAATATACCTGCGGACTCTAAAAAAATATCAAAAAGGGCGGATTGTTCACCTCCGCCCCAATTATACCTGTCTTTGTAACCGTTTTTTGCTGATTTGTAAACCACGAAAATGTCAATGACATTTTAGGCATCCATATTGAATTTTAATAAGGGCTTTTTCATGGCGCAAGGCCAACATCTGTCGTGAAACGCCGAACTCCCGGCACAACAGCTTCCATGGAATACGGTTGGCTCTTTTCCAAACCAGTCGGCGTTCGTCAACCGATAATATGGGCAGCCACTCCAGCATCACCTGTTCCCATAAAGATATCTGCTCCTGATTCGGACGGACTTTAAGCGGACGCTTGTCCATAAAAACAATTTCCTGCGGCGTGTAGATAATATCCGGCATACAACACCGGTATTTGGGAGCGCGGACAGCCGGCAAAAGCCTATCCACATAAGCGGCGGTTTCCAAATCTTGCTTGATTTTTTCAATTGTAATATCAGCCATCTTGCACCTCCTTTACCTTGCCGAGCACATCCGAACAAACATTCGCCAGCATCTCCATCTCCGAATAAGCGATGCCGTTTTCCTTGCAAAACCATTTCCGGACAGCTTTTTTCCAGTCCACGGCAATGTATTTTTTACCGTTCATCCAGCCGCGTTCTTCATTCCAGCGCACAAAAGCGGCCGGATCGATCGTGTAACCGCTTTCCTGACAATACGCCGTCACATCATCTACAGTCGGCGCACCGGCGTAAACAGGCTTATCCACAACCTCCGTCCCTTTATCTTTATCTACAGATTCACATACATATACCGATTCATTCTCCGATTCATCTGATGGGGATGTTGGCACATTTGCTTGCTCTTTGTTGGAACTTTGCTTTGATTTTGCTTGACATTTGCTGTTTTTTTGCTTGGCGCTGGCTTGACGCTTTTCACGGACTTCCAAATACTTGGCATTGTTTTTCTCAATTGTTTCCTGAATTAATGAAAAACGCTTTTTTACCGGGTCTGATAATTTAAAAGAAACATCTCCGTAAAAATTTTTTTCACACAGCGCAATTATTAAATCAGCTATCTGACTTTTCTTGAAGTTATGCACAGCCGCAAGGAAATCCGCCGGATACAAAACAAAGGACGTTTTTTTATCCATTTTGCCCTCCGTCTTTAGAAGCCTTCTTTATATTTTTAATGCCCTGTATCCATTCCAGCGCCAAACTTGTGCGTTTGACCTCGTCTCGTATCATTTTTTCCAATCGGTCGAGAGCGGACATTTCCAGCTCCAACAAATAAATGACCGGAATTTTGCGTATCTCTTCCGTGATATAAACCGTGCGATCGTTTTTTCTCATGGCTGTTCCTTTCAAAATTTGTTAATGACAACAGGAACACCCGCTGAAAATCAAAAATCGTTTCCGTTATTTTAATTTTTTTCTCATTTTTTCAAAAAAGCCGTAAATAGTCTTTTTACTGACATGCATATCTCTGGAAATCTGGTCAATGCTGTCGCCGCATAGAATACACTTTACAATCTCTTTCTCCTTAGGTTCGGCACTATTCATAATTTCACTGACGATCAACCGCGTTTCCGTGTTTTCCGCAAAAGAAAACTCCTCATCAGCGTCATAGTCGGCCAATGAGGAGTATAAAAAATCGCGGCGATGGTATCTTTGCGTTAACAGGTTCGTGGCGTATTGCTTTATGGAATGCACCACTAAAGCTTCGTCCACATCATGAGCGTTGTAAAACCGCTTCAAATAAAAAAGCAACAGCTCTTGAATTAAATCTTCCCGATCTTCATAAGAAAAGATTGGGGTTGACAACAATCTGCGAATTTGCGATAAAATTGTTATGCGGACATACTGAGGTAGTCCGTTAAAAATATTCAAGTTCATTGATAAGCCTCGTTAAATAATTGAATAGAGGCTTATTTTCAGGTTTAATACATTTGCGTGCAATACACAGATAAAACAATTACAAGTTGAAAGTGTATCATAGATAAGGACTTGACATTATTTTAATAAAATATCGCTTGTGTAAAAATCTGTGTACAATCAAAAACTGAAGCCATACTTTAATCGTTGCTGAGACCAAAGCAATGGAATTTCCGATTCTAAAATTTTACGAAGGGAAAGTGTTTGGGGATAAACTCCATCCACAATGGCCGTCACAATATCCGGAGCAAGATACGTCATGTGCAACACTTTGCCGACATATTCACGGCTCAGACCTTCGCTCTTTGCCAAATCTTCGATAAACAGGTTTTCTTTTTTCATTTTATCCTGCCAAACAAAAGCTTTTATCAATGCCAAATATAATGGATTATTTTCGTCAGGTTTATATTTCTCGGGAGCGAATATTTTCAATGAGCCGCGTTTCCGGCGTAAGCAGACGCGGTATAAAATCTCGTTTCTTTCACCGTTAATATTATTGGGAAACAAATCGTCTTTCATTTTATCGTCCATCAAACTGACGGCCAGTTCTGTATACATAATTTTGATACGATCAACATCCACGCGGATTTTTTGAACAAGCATAATCAATAGTTGGCGTAAAGTAATGGAAGACAGTCTCTGAATAAAATCATCACCGTCCTGTAATTTGGAAATAATTTGCACATCTTTAATATCAGGACGTATGATTTTTGCCTGTTCTATCAATCCGGAAAGGATTTTAGGTGATTTGATAATGCCTGCGATTTGCAGCAAGACGAAATTATCCATCTCGCCGGCAGGAATGCTTCCTATCTTGCAATTATTAAAGCCTTCTTTAACCGCACGGAAAGAGGTATAATATTCGTAAACTTTATTCTTTTTATTGGATTTCGTGGAAATCATCGCCGCCTGACAACAATCGCAATAAATAAGCCCTTTAAGCAGAGCATGTTCAACAAAACGGGACGGTGCAAGTCTGCCGATGCGGTTCTGGCTTTTGATTTTTTGAACTTCATCAAATAATTCCTGTGAAATGATTGCATGATGCTGACCATCGTAAACTTTGTCTTTATGAGGAACTTTGCCGATATAAAGCACGTTTTTCAACATACTGCTCACGCGCATATGGGTGAATTTCCCATTTCCCTTGCTTAATGTGGTGTAACCATTGTTGTTTAGCCATTCCGCCACCGCAATTTCTGAACGAAAAATCAGATATTTTTCAAAAGCTAAATACACAATTTTCGCTTCTTCCGGAATAATCTCCAATTTTTTATTCACGGAAACATAACCAAGCGGTAAAACACCCCCCATCCACATGCCCTTCTTTTTGGAAGCGTCCACTTTATCCCGGATACGTTCGGTAATAACCTCCCGCTCAAATTGAGCAAAAGAAAGTAAAACATTCAGCGTCAGGCGCCCCATGGAATCATAAGTGTTAAAATTCTGCGTCACTGACACAAAAGAACATTGATTACGGTCAAAAATTTCAACAAGTTTTGAAAAATCAATCAGCGAACGTGTCAGCCTGTCGATTTTATAAACAACAATCATATCAACCATTCCAGCCTCAACATCCTTTAAAAGCTGTTGCAAAGCCGGACGTTTCAATGTGCCACCGGAATAACCGCCATCGTCATAATGGGTGGGGATGATTTCCCAGCCTTGATAAGCCTGGCTTTTAATGTAGTTTTCGCCGGATTCCCGTTGCGCTTCCAGCGTGTTAAATTCTTTTTCCAGACCATCTTCAGTTGATTTTCGGGTATAAACGGCACATCGTATAGTTTTCATTTATTCTCTCCCAATCCAAAGAAAAAGCGTCCGGAAATTCGTTTGCCCGTGATTTTTAAAGCAACCGCGGACAGACTTTTGTAATAAATCCCCTCAAATTGAAAGCCGGCGGTAGAAACAATAACATTATATTCTTTTCCGCGGTAGGTCTTAACCAGACGGGTTCCAACCGGAGGAAGGCACGTGCCATCGTTGTCCTCGGCGTGTTTCAAAACTGTTTTGCCAAGCAATAGGCTTTTAATATGTTCCGGAACGCCGCCATAGGCAAGTTCCTGCATTCGATAGGCAAGTCTGGGAATATAAAAACGCTTGGTTTTCCAAATCGGCTCGCTGTCAAAATATTGCCGCCACATTTCTTTTAACTCGCCAACACTCATATCGTTGAGCTGTAAAACATCAGTTTCCACCATTTTCAACTCCTTTCTCAACAACATGAATGCTCTTTATTCTCTTGTTATCCAGTCCTTTCTGCAACAAATCCGGACTATTTTTTCCATCAATCAAAGCCAAAAGTTCCGGCAGTAAAAGTTGTATGATTTTTTGAATGTCTGTCATTTTGAACCTCCGACAGGATCACCCGTATAAAATCAAAAACCGTTTCCAAAAATTTTCAAAAAAACGCATCAGATTGAAATTAAAAGAAAAATATTTGTATCAATATAATTGCCTCTTATACAAAAAGAACCAAAAGAGGAAGTTTGGTCAAAAAGCGCCTGTGGAAACAATAAAAACATGGTAATCTCTTGAAGGGCGTTGTTTGGGCTGTTCAGACTTTCAAAAAAGTATATATTTGGGGTGTTTTGAACCGATTGGGACAAAAAACAAAGATACTGGAGAAGAGGGCGCGACCATCAAAATAAAAAATGAATCCCGCAGTTTCTTTAACTTTTCAAGGTATTGGGGAAACAAAAAAAGAGGAAGTATAAACTTCCTCTTTTCCCACTGGTTGCGGGGGCAGGATTTGAACCTACGACCTTCAGGTTATGAGCCTGACGAGCTACCGGGCTGCTCCACCCCGCGATAAATGATGGTGCATAGATACGCTTTTTCTCCATTGATGTCAAGACAAAAAAACAAATTTCTCAAAAAAACAGCGAAATCAGGATCGCAAATATGAAAACCGCCACCACCAGCCAATGCCAAAGTTTCATTTCCATCTCCTTTTAATTAAAAAGAATCAGCGCCAAAGTCACCAGCAATACGACTGCTGCGGCGATTTTCCAATGTTTTTGTTCCCACATGCCGTTCTTCCCGCATCTGTTGTCTGCGGTTGATATAGTCCGAATTTTCGGCAAAACAAGAGGAAATGCGTCTATTTTTCAAACCGCCCGCAAAAATCCGCGGCATCCGGCGTTTTATCCCCGGATCCGGCAAAAAAGCCGCCTGCTTGCAGACGGCTCACAATACCTCTTACAGATAAATGGAAATAACATAAAGTATAACCGCCGCGTAGACGCCGGCAAAAATATCGTCCAGCATCACGCCCCAGGCGTTTAAGACCTTGGAATCCGCCCAGCGCGCCGGCTGCGGCTTGGTAATGTCAAATACCCTGAACAAGCCGAAACCGAACAAATACAGCAGAAAGGCCCGCCAGTCCGCCGCACCGGTCAGCTGATCCGCCACCGCAACAAAAGTAAACAGCTGACCGGCCGTTTCATCAATCACCACGATCGACGGATCGTGTTTGGTATATTTCAAGACCTCTTTGGTGGCCAGGGTTCCGGCAAAAAAGACGATAACCGCCGCTGCGGCAATTCCGACCGTGCCGCCGTAATAGGCAGCGGCAAAAGCAAACGGAAGCGTGGCAAGCGAACCGGCCGTACCCGACGCAAACGGACAATAACCGACCCCGAACATGGTGGCAACAAAATACGAAAACTTTTTATACATGCTGATTTTCCCGACAAATTAAGTTCATGGGAAAGGTATATGAAAAATTTTTTTCATTCAATTAAAAAAATATGTTGTCATATATTTTTTTTGTGGTAAATATACATCCGTTATCGGATTGTAGTTCAGCCTGGTAGAACGCTACGTTCGGGACGTAGAGGTCGCTGGTTCGAGTCCAGTCAATCCGACCAACCTTACCTGCCTTTTGCGGCAGGTATTTTTTTATCCGCCGCCAAAGGCAGCGGCACGGCAACACGGGATCAAAAAATGAAAGACATTATAAACGGCCGCTGCGGCTGGGCGGGAACAGACGAACTTTATATCCGCTACCACGACGAAGAATGGGGCAGACAGGTCACCTCCGACCAAGTTCTGTTTGAATTTTTGCTGCTTGAAAGCGCTCAGGCCGGTTTGTCCTGGATTACCATCCTCCGAAAACGCGAAGGATACAAAAAGGCCTTTCATCATTTTGACGCCGTAAAAGTTGCGCAAATGACGGCGGAAGACGTTGAACGACTGATGAAATTTGACGGCATCGTCCGCAACCGCCTGAAAATTGCCGGCGCAATCAACAACGCGAAATGTTTCCTGGCCGTACAAAAAGAGTTCGGCAGTTTTTATCAGTATATCGTCTCGTTTCTGCCCGGCGGCCGGCCGATTGTCAACCGCTTTACCGTTTTAAGCGAAATTCCTGCCTCGTCGCCGGAGTCGGACGCCCTCAGCAAAGACATGAAAAAACGGGGATTTAAGTTTTTCGGTTCAACCATCTGTTATGCTTTTCTGCAGGCAACCGGTTTTGTCGACGACCACCTGGAAGGTTGTTTCTGCAAAAAATAAAAACAGGCTCCGGCAAATACAGCAACCGATTCCGGCTTCTCTCCCGAAAGAATTAAAACTGTATTTTCTCCAAACAAAAGATTGAAAAAAACGATTTATTATGAATAAGATATAATCGGCAAACCGTTAAGAGGTTTTTACATGAAGCAAATAAACGGAAAATTCAACTCGGCAAAAGTTTTTACGGACACGATTGACCCCGTTGCCGAAGAGCAGATAAAAACCCTGTGCAATCAGGAATTTACGCAGGGAAGTCTGATCCGCGTCATGCCGGACGTCCATGCCGGCGCCGGCTGCACGATCGGAACGACGATGACCGTCAAAGACAAAATCGTCCCCAACCTCGTCGGCGTGGACATCGGCTGCGGAATGGCAACTTACGTTTTGCGGGAAAAGGAAATTGACCCGGAAAAACTTGACGGTTTTATTCGTTCCTCAATTCCGGCCGGGATAAACATCCGCCAAACGCCGCACCCTTATATTGAAAACATCAGCCTTGAAGAGCTCAGGTGCCTGCCCCGCATCAACGTGCACAGAGTCGTTCACAGCCTGGGCACGCTCGGCGGAGGCAACCACTTTATCGAAGTTGACCGGGACGACGACGGCCGCATTTATCTGGTGATACACTCGGGAAGCCGTTACTTGGGAAAACAGGTGGCCGAATATTATCAGGAAGAAGCCGGAAAAAATCTTGACGGCAATTCGTTCTGCCAAATAAACGAAACCATAGAAAGGCTGAAAAAAGAAGGCCGCCGGACGGAGATTCAATCGGTCGTAACAGAATTAAAAAAACAAGCCGCGACAAAGGTTCCCAAAGCCCTGGCTTATCTTGAGGGGCGGCTGTTCGACGATTACGTTCACGACATGAAGATTGTTCAGAAATATGCCGTATATAACCGGAAAGCCATGGCTGAGGCCATAATCGCCTTTTTGGGGCTGCATATTGACGACTCCTTTACCACCATTCACAATTACATTGATACGGAAGCTATGATTTTACGAAAAGGGGCGGTTTCGGCCGGGAAAGGCGAAAAAATTCTCATCCCCGTAAACATGCGTGACGGCAGCCTGATCTGTACCGGCAAAGGAAACCCCGATTGGAACTGCTCTGCCCCGCACGGTGCCGGACGTCTGTACAGCAGGGTACAGGCCAAACGCATATTCGACATGGACGACTTCAGACGATCCATGTCCGGCATCTACACCACCTCGATCAACGACGACACGCTTGACGAATGCCCGATGGCCTATAAAAACATGAGCGAGATCGTAAACAACATAGCGCCGACCGCGGAAATCGAAAAAATCATCAAACCGATCTATAATTTTAAAGCCGGAGAAACGACGGATTTTTCAAAAAAGTGAACATTTAACGGAAAACAGGAATGATCGAAAACAAATATGATGACGAAACCTTCTTTGCCAAATACAGCGCTTTTCCCCGCTCCGTTCACGGACTGAAAGCCGCCGGAGAGTGGCACGAACTGAAAAAGCTGCTGCCCGATTTTGCGGAAAAACGCGTACTGGACCTTGGCTGCGGCTTCGGCTGGCACTGTTTTTACGCGGCCGAACACGGGGCAAAACAGGTTCTCGGTATCGACGTTTCGGAAAAAATGCTGAAAACCGCCGCCGGAAAAAATCGCTTTGGCAACGTCAAATTCCGGAGAACGGCCATCGAAGATATTGATTTTGCCGAGAACTCTTTTGATGTCGTCATCAGTTCCCTGGCGTTGCATTACGTGGAAGATTTCGCCGCCATATGCCGGAAAGTTGCGCAAATCCTGCCCGCCGGCGGCCGTTTTGTGTTTTCCGTCGAACATCCCGTTTTTACGGCACAGGGAAAACAGGACTGGTGTTATGACAAAAAGGGCAACAAAAAACACTGGCCGGTCGACAATTATTTTTTTGAGGGAAAAAGGGAGGCCGTTTTCCTCGGAGAAAAAATAACCAAGCACCACAGAACCCTCACCACGTATATCCGCGGTCTGACGTCTGCCGACTTCCGGCTTACGGCACTGGTCGAACCCGAACCGCCCGCCGAGATGCTGCAAAGCATAACGGAAATGCGGGACGAACTGCGGCGGCCGATGATGCTGCTTGTTTCCGCGGCAAAAGAATAAAGTAAAAGCAATCCCCCGTTTTCCGTCCCGCCCGAAAAACGAAAAAACACCGATCCGGCCGGAAAAGCGCGGCAGCCTTTAGCGGTAAGACTGCCGGCGCTTCATGTAGTCGGCCAACGCCTTGTAAGGCGTTCTTTTGGGGGAAATGCAGTCAAACAACGCGTTGGCCAGACTGTAACCGGACATGTTGCGGCTGATTTTTATGTCCAGGGAATCCTTGATTTTCTTTTGCTGCCTTTCCGCTTCTGCCGGAGGAATGTTCAGGTTTCCGATATATCGGGAATATTCCGTCGCATCCGCCCTCTGGCGTTTGGACAACGCCATAATGTTGGCGCTGACCCGGTAGGAAATTTTCGAATAGGCTTCCTCCATTTCACTGTCCCTGATTGAGGCAAGGAACTTGCTCAAATCGGTATTGGGCACGTCGGAAGCGGAATTCGTCAGCTCGTAAAAACGGAGAATTTCCTTAAACCACGGCGTTGTAAACGCGTGCAGCTGATAACCGGCGTCCATGTCTTTCAACACCAGAAAGCCCCGCCGCTCGCCCCACAAAATGGAATTAATCGTTCGCGGCGGAATGCCTATGGCGCCGCCCTTCATCTTCCTTTCCAGATGGTTGTTCAGTTTGTTCAGATATTTGCCGTAGGTTTCATGGGTCACGAAAGGAAATCTGGCGTCCATCATGTCTTCCAGCAAATGTTTGGTATAACGGTCGTTGATCTGCGGCGTTTCCAGGGTGCGGGGCGTCGTATTGTCCATCAGCCGCCGCAAAACTTCAATGTTGGTCGTCTGTTTTCCGTCCGCATCCCTCGTCGGCATCTCATACTTCTCAATGTTAAACAAATCGTCGCCGGAAATTTTGTAATCGGGAAAATTCTTTTCGATGTAATTGATGATCCGCTGCAGTTTCATTCGTCTGTATTCTTCCTGCAATTCGGGATTAAGCCCCTTGGCCGCATCATAATACCAGACCATTCTTTTCAAAAGCTTATGCTGTTCGGGCTGCTGATTGTGAATATAGGAACGCAGCTGGGGAAAGGCGCCGCTGACGGCAATCGCGTCCAGCCGGATCCGTTCAAAGCGGTTTTCGTCGCTTGAAGGAATCTGTTCGGCGATACGGCACAGCCGGGTGATGTTGTAGGGCGTAACCCTGGAGGTTAGGCAGCGAAAGACAAAACCGCTGCTGCCATGGTCGCAGATATCGGTTCCCCAGATGTTGCCGACGGAATTGAGAATTTTGTTTTTCCCGTTTTTAATCACCGGCACCACGTTTTTGATCGCACCCGTCATCAAATCGTCGTCAATGTCGGAAAGCTTTTCGATATACTTGTCAAAATGCAGGGCAAACAGCATGAACTTCGCCGGCGGCAGTTTTCCGACGGCCTGCGACATGACTTCCAGCCGTTTTACTTCGTTAACGTCGTCTTTCAGATTCCGTTTGCCGAAAATCGGCGTTTTTATCTGTCCCAAATTGGCCACCAACACGCCGTAATCGACCGAATAAAACTTGTCGACAATTTCCCTTTTGCTGAATTCGACATGCTCCTCGTGATGCTTGTTGTAAAAAACGGAAACGGTAATGTCGTCCGGACGGGCATAGTTCAAAACCTTGGGAAAAGTTTCCGCAATTTTGTCGGCCAGAATCCCTTCCCGGTCAAGCGGCATTTGTTCCCTGACATAATTATTGAGGACGCGGCACAAAAGATTTTTGTCATCGTCATTGTCGCCGAGCGCTTCCGCAATGCCGGCGAATTTTTTGCAGACCCGGCCTATCCGGTACAGTTCCAACGGACTTTTGTCCGAGAGCTGATACAGCAGTTCGGCCTGCGGAACTTTAAATTTTTTGCCTATGCGCAAAATTTTGGCAATATTTTCGATTTCATTGAAACTCTGTCGGCGGACGGCCTCGTCCGCAAAGCGCTTTTCCAGCCTTTCGTTGATATCGCCCGTTAAGGCCGGAGAAATAAAACTGTCTTCATTCATGATCAAAAACCGCATTTTTATCAAACAATGGCCCAAATATAACACAAACGCCTCATAAGCGCAAACATTTTTTGTCTAAAAAATTCAATTGAAATTGCGCCGGTAAAGATTACATCTTCTAAAAAACAGGGAGTTGTTCATGCTGCAAAACAAATCTTCGATGAATCTGCTCAACATCGTTGCGCTCGGCATCGGTTCGATCGTCGGCGCGGGTATTTTCGCCCTGCTCGGCCAGGTTATTCTCCTTTCCGGCCACAAGGCGTACTATTCTTTCATCATCGCCGGCGTCACCGCCATGTTTTCGGGCTATTCCTATGCCCGGCTGGCCGGCCGCTATCACACCGCCGGCGGCCTCACCGACTATTTTCACATCGCCTTTCCCGAAAAATGGATTTCCGGCGGCCTGTCGGTCGTCTATATGCTGACCTCGGCAATTTCAATCTCGATGATGGCCAAGGCTTTCGGCATTTATGCCACCGAACTGTTCGACCGTATCCCGCCGACCCCGCTCTGGATCAACTCGTTTGCCGCCCTGCTGATCATATCGCTCGCTTTTTTGAATATGCTGCAGGCTTCCGACGTCGGCCGTTCGGAAACGCTGATCGTCGGCATCAAAATGACGATCCTGCTGGTTCTGATCGTCGTCGCCTTCGCCCGCCCGGAAATGAAACTGGCGCCGGTCGACTTCCGCGCCGGGCCGACGGACTTTCTCCGCAGCATCGGCATCACCTTTTTTGCCTATGCCGGCTACGGCGTCATCACCAACGCCACCCCTTACGTCAAAAATCCGCACAAAACGATCGAAAGGGGAATTTTTCTCACTCTCGGCATCATCATCCTGTTCTATCTCGGGCTCACCTACGTGGTCTTGAACTATACGCCTTCCGGCGACCTGCTGCACAATACAGACACCGCGGTAACGGCGGTCGCCGACCGGCTGATCGGCTCCTGGGGCTACGCCTTCATGTTTCTTGCCGCCGTGCTGGCCTTCGTTTCCGGCATTAACGCCACTTTTTTCAGCATCTTCCGCATCTCCCGTTCCCTCGGCGAACAAAAAGTGCTGCCCGCAATTTACGAAAGGAAATTCTGGCGGCAGGGAACCTGGGGCAACTTTACCACCACCGCGCTGATCATCGCCGCCACCGTCGCGTTTGATTTCAGTTCAATCGTCAATCTGTCGAGCGCCGCCTATCTGGTCAGCTACCTCGGCATTTTTGCCGCCGACTGGCGCCTGCGGAAAGAAACGGAATCTTCGCCCGCCGTCATCCTTGTCGGCATGACGCTGATGATCCTCATTCTCGTCGCCTTCATCGTCAGCATTCTGCCTTCCTGAAAGAGGCCCCGCGTCCCGGGGCCCTTGTCATATTTTGTTGCGGTTCATCTGCGCGGTGTTGACGATCTTCAGCTTTTCCAGCCGCTGTTTTTTCACATACTTGAGATACCCCTCGTAAGAAAACAGCATCACCGCCGAAACAACCATCGGCAGCAGATAATAGATGATGCGATAGGCAAGCAGCGCGCCGAACAGCATCGCCTGATTATGATCGCCCGGGATGATATACATAAACAGCCCTTCAAAAACACCCAACCCGCCCGGCACCTGGCTGAACACGCCCAGCACCTGGGCAATGATAAACACCCCGATAAAAGTGGCAAAAGAAATGTCGACAAAAGGAATCAGCGAAAAATAGAGCACCAGCGAGGCCATCAAAATGTCCGCCGCGCCGATGAACACCTGCGCCAAAGCCATTCTGAACGGCGGCATTTCAAACACCACGCCTTTGACCATCAGCGGCTTTTTGTAAAACAGGCTGAGGCCGAAATAAACCGCCAGCCCGATCACCGACCCCAGGGTTACGACTTCGGTCGTCAGTTTGGAAACCGAACCGGCGCCGAATGCATGCGACGGGGTAATGACATAACCGACGATAATCAGAAAGAAACAGGCAACCAGATAGGTAAAGCCGGAAAAGGTTACCATCCGCACGATCTCGCCGCCGTGAAAACGCCAGCGGGTATACAGACGGTAACGGATGGTGCCGCCGGAAACGATTGCATGTCCGGCATTGTTACTGACCGAAAAACCGATAAAGCCGGCAAAAATCCATTTCCACGGCGCCAGCTTGCGCTTGATGTAACGCAATGCCAGATAATCATAGGATGACAGCGCCACATAACCGCCGATCGAGGCCAGACAGGCCATCCACAGATTGTGCGGGGGAATGCCGAGCAGCGCGTCCTTAATGTCCGTCCAGCTGTATTTGGAAAGCTGACGATAAAGCATGTAGGCAGCCAGCACAAAGAAAAACAGTCCCGCCCAGGAAACCATTTTTTTCAAAATTTTTTTGGTTTGTAATGCCATTATTTTTCCTTACGTTTTCTAAATTCCGCGTTCAAAATGCAAACGCCCTTTGCTTATATATAGTAATTATAGTTGTTATTTTCTAAAAATATTATAAATATATCATAAAGTTTTGCAATTTTTTGGCGGAGAAGAAAAAATGAAAGTTTTTGTCACCGGCGGACATGGCGGAATAGGTTCCGCCGTCTGCGAAAAATTCGCCCGGGAAGGATACGAAGTCACCGCTCCCGGCAGCAAAGAACTGGACCTTTCCGATCTTGCCGCGGTAAAAAACTACTTTGCCGCGCGGGACGGCCGTTTCGACGCCGTCGTTCATTGCGCCGGCTACAATCCGCCGCTCTCGGTCGAAGATACCACGATCGAAGAGTTTGACCGCACCCAGAACATCAACCTGACCTCGCTGCTTGAAATCACCCGTGCGGTCGCCCCTTACATGAAAGAACAAAAACGCGGCCGCATCGTCGGCATCGCCTCGCTTTACGCCACCATCTCGCGGGAAAACCGGGTTTCCTACGCCTGTTCCAAACACGGGCTGGTCGGACTGATCAAGACGCTGGCGCTTGAACTCGGACAATTCGGCATCTTGTGCAACACGGTTTCTCCCGGCTATGTTGACACCGCCATGTTCCGCAGCCGCAACGATGCCGAAAAAAGAGCTTTTCTCGCTTCCAAAGTGCCTCTCAAACGACTGGCCGAACCGGCCGACATCGCCGAAGTGGTTTACTTTTTGTGCAGTGAAAACAACCGTTACCTGAACGGACAGGACATTATCGTCGACGGCGGCTTTATGGCCGGCAGCTTCCAATAGAAAAAATGCCCTTCACTTTCAGCCGAGAAAATCAATCAAACTTCCGGTCAGTACGCCGGCGGAGTATAAAATTGCGGTCAGCAGCAGGTTTTCCTTTAAGCGCGGATTGACCCGGTAAAGAACCAGCAGTCCCACACCGGCACCGACAAGAACACCCGCCATCATTGCGCCGAAACCGATTGCCCCTTCCAGATAAAGCCGGGTAACAATTACCGAGGCCGAACAATTCGGCACCAGCCCGATCAGCCCGGCCGCAGCCGGTCCCGCCAGCGGATGGGAAAGGAAACGGACAAACGGCGCCGCCCCGAGCATCGCCATCGCCAGATTAAACAAAAAGCTGACAACCAAAACAAACAGGGTAATTTTCAGCGAATGCCGGAGCGCTGACCGCCAGATTCCCCCGCCTTCTTCGCATTTGCAGTCATCATTGCGGCAAAGCGTTTCCACGTCAACGTTCCGCGGCCGCAAAAGCGATGAACGGCAGGCGAAAAAATCCAGAGCCAAACCGAAGAAAAGGCCGGCCGCAACCTTGATCAGCAATATCTTTGCAATCAACGGCACCGGTGCGGCACTGGAAATCAAAATCGGCAGCATTTCGTCGGAAGTGGAAAGATAAACCGCAATCAAAGTGCCGGCGGAAATCACCCGCGCGGCATAAAAGTTGGAAGCCGCCGCCGCCAGCCCGCATTGAGGAAATAATCCGCACAACGCGCCGATCAGGGGACCTGCCCGGCCGGAACGGCGGATCAGGTTGACCGTTTTGTCCCCTGCCTTTTCTTCCAGATACTCCAGCGCCAGATAAGTCGCCAGCAGAAAAGGAAACAGTTTTAGCGAGTCGATCAGGGCGTCCGCCGCCGTATGCCAAAAAATTTCCGCCATTATTCCGTCACCGTCTAACAGGTCAGAACGTTGACCGCCAGCCCGGCCAGCGACGTTTCCTTGTAATTGGTGCTTAAGTTCAGGCCGGTTTCATACATGGTTTTGATAATGCTGTCCAGGCTTACCATATGCCGCCCCGTTCCCCGCATGGCCAGCCGCGAAGCATTGATCGCCTTGATCGCCGCCATCGCGTTGCGCTCAATGCAGGGGATCTGCACCAGTCCCCTGACCGGATCGCAAGTCAGTCCGAGGTTGTGTTCCATGGCAATTTCGGCCGCGTTTTCGATTTGGCTCAGACTGCCGCCGAGCACCGCCGTCAATCCCGCCGCCGCCATTGAACAGGCCACCCCGACTTCCCCCTGGCAGCCGACTTCGGCGCCGGAAATCGAAGCGTTGGTACGGTAAAGGCTGCATACGGCGGAAGCCGTCGCCATGAAGATAATGTCCGCCTTTTCCCGTTCATAGGGCGACTTTGACAGGGCAAAACGCTGATAATAGCGCATCACCGCCGGCACGATCCCGGCCGACCCCATCGTCGGCGCGGTCACGATTTTGCCGCCGGCGGCGTTTTCTTCCGACACCGCAAACGCCCACAGGTTGACCCAGTCGACAATCATCAGCGGATCAACGTCGTTTTCAAAAAACTTTTCCTCCAGCCGGCGATACATTTCCGGCGCCCGCCGGGCCAGCCCCAGTCCCCCCGGCAGCACGCCTTTGGCATGAATGCCGCGGGTAACCGCGTCCTGCATGATCCGCACCAGCTCAATAATGCCGGCCTTTACCTCTTTCGCATCGCGCAGGGCTTCTCCGTTTTGCAGCACCAGATCGGCAATCGTCAGATTGTAACGTTTACACAATTCGACCATTTCCCTGCAGCTGTCAAACTGAAACGGCACTTTGTACGGCTCGCGTCCGATTCGTCCGGCCATTTCGTCCCGGCGGGCAACGGTGCCGCCGCCGACGGAAAAATAAACCTCTTCCAGCAAAAGCTTTCCCTTGTCGTCAAAGGCGCTGAACTTCATGCCGTTGGAATGTTCGGGCAAAAAGGTCTTTTTGTTGAGAACGATGTCTTTCTCCATGTCGAACGGAATTGTCTTTTCTCCGCCGAGCGCCAGTTCTCCGTCTTCTTTCACCCGGCCGATGTAATCGGTCTCCGGATCCACCTCTTCCGCCTTCAATCCGAGCAGGCCGTAAACCACCGCGTTCAGGGTACCGTGGCCGCGGCCGGTCAGCGCCAGCGAACCGTAAAGTTCGGTTTTAACCGCTGCCGTCTGCGCCAAAAGACCCTGCTCCCGCAGATTTCCGACATAGCGGCAGGCGGCTTTCATCGGCCCCACCGTATGCGAACTGGAAGGCCCTATTCCGACGGCAAAAATTTCAAAAAGACTGTAGTACATAATCCTCTCCGGTTGCTTTGGTCACAAATTCGTATACGCCGGATATTAACGGCTAATTTCGAGAATGCAACGAAGAAAAAAATTTATTTTTTTCCGGTGACAAAATCTTTGCTTTTCTGCCGTTTTTTGTTATAAAAAGACGGTATTGAGGAAAGAACATGCAAAGCAAAGCCAAATCCCCCCGCAACAAGACGCTGAGCCTAAACCCTTCGGAAGCAAAAAAATATCTCGGCCGCTGCCTTTTTGCCGACCGACCGCTGCCGCCGCTGCCGGCCGACCGCACCATTGTCGGCGATTCGTTTGCGGTTATGGAACAACTGCCGAAAAGTTTTGTTGATCTGGCGATCGTCGATCCGCCTTACAACCTCACCAAAGACTACCACGGACGCCGTTTTACCGAAATCGGCGACGACGAATATGCCGCCTATACCGAAAGCTGGATCGAAAAGCTGCAACCGCTGCTCAAACCGGACGCTTCCCTTTACGTCTGCTGCGACTGGAAATCAAGTCTTGTCATCGGTCCGGTCCTGAAAAACCATTTCCGCCTGCAAAACCGCATCACCTGGCAGCGGGAAAAGGGGCGCGGCGCTTTGCACAACTGGAAAAACGGCATGGAAGACATCTGGTTTGCCACCTGTTCCGACCATTACACCTTCAATCTTGAAGCCGTCAAAATCCGCAAAAAAGTGTTGGCGCCGTACAAACTCGACGGGCAGCCCAAAGACTGGGAAGCGACCGAGGACGGCAACTTCCGCAACACCTGTCCCTCAAACTTCTGGGACGACGTTTCGATTCCCTACTGGTCCATGCCCGAAAACACCAGTCATCCGACCCAAAAGCCGGAAAAGCTGCTGGCCAAACTGATTCTGGCAAGCTCCAACCCCGGCGACATGGTGTTTGATCCGTTCCTCGGTTCCGGCAGCACTTCCGTCACCGCCAAAAAACTCGGCCGCCGCTATCTCGGCATCGAACAAAACCCGGAATACTGCGCCTGGGCGGAAAAACGACTGGAAAGGGCGGAAACTGCCCCTTCGATTCAAGGTTACGCCGACGGCGTTTTCTGGGAAAGAAACGCGCGGATCAAAAAAAGCAGCTAGTTTTCCGCCAGCAGTTCGTCAACAAAAACCGGCAGCGTTTCCCCCGCCCGGCCGACAATATGGCAGTCAAAATCATAATTGTTGACGGTCGTGTGCAAGTTCAGTTCCACCGTATCGGCACCGTGATATTTGGCAATCCGGGCAAAAGTGTTGGCCGGATAAACCGCGCCGGAAGTACCCACCGCTATCAGCAGCCGGCACTTGTCGAGCAAAGCGTCCACTTCGTTCATCCGGAGCAGATTTTCGCCGAAAAAGACGATGTTCGGCTTCATCATCGCCGGCACCCCGCAGCCGGGGCAGACGGTTTCCGTCGTCACTTCGCCCCAGGTTGTAATCACCCGGCCGCAGTTCATGCACACCGCCTGGTCGATCTGTCCGTGAATGTGATAAACGTTGCGGTTGCCGGCCTTTTCGTGCAGCAGGTCCACGTTTTGCGTCACCACGCTGACGGTTCCGTTCTTATATTCGTTTTGCAGACGGGTAATCGCCAGATGAGCCGGGTTCGGCTCCGCCTTTTGCAAATCGGTTTTCAAATTGTTGTAAAAGTCGTGTACAGCTTCCGGATTGCGCCGATAGGCCTCGATCGTCGCCACCTCCTCGATCCGGTGATTGTTCCACAGCCCGTCGCTGTCGCGAAAAGTCGGAATCCCCGATTCGGCCGAAATTCCGGCACCGCTTAAAATGATAATGTCTCCGTACATTTTCCTCTCTCTTTCCGGTATAACCTTCCGCCTGTTCACACAGGCTGCATTCCCCCGTTCCGAACCTCGTCCGCCCCGCTCCGAAGCTTCGCAGGCCTTACGGCCGGGCCGGCATGTCCATATCTGCCTGCGCGGACGTTTGAAGCACAAAAAATCAGTGTCCCTGCTATTGGGACACTGATTTTGCCGCTTGTCAAACGAATTGTCACTTAATCCATTTGCGCGCTTCTTCCAGATCCTCTTCGGTATCGATATCGGCCGGCGCGTTCTTGTCAAGCGTCAGTTCCGAAACCAGTTTGGCGCGGATATACATGCCGTCTTCAAGCGCGCGCAGTTGCTCCAGCCCTTCCCTCGCTTCCAGCACGCCGACCGGCAGGTCGACAAACCTTTTCAGCGATTCCGCCCGGTAAACGTAGATACCGATATGGTGGTAGAAATCCCGGCTTTTGCAGCTCTCCGGGTTGCGGATAAAGGGAACTTCCGCCCGCGAGAAATACAGGCAGCGGCCTTCGTCCTCGCCTTCGCGCAGACCCATCACGATTTTGACGTTGCTCGGCACCTTGACGTCGCCGGCTTTGTCAAACAGCATGCCGACGGTGGCAATGTCGCAGCCGGTGCGTTCGATCATCGCAATCAGCTCGTTGTTGACGGCCGGGTTGACATTGACCGCGTCGCCCTGAAAGTTGACCACGATGTCATATTTTCCTTCGGGATCAATTTCTTTTAACGCCGCGGCGATCCGGTCGGTACCCGAAGGCAGCGCGGGATCGGTAAGAACGGCTTTCGCGCCGAATTTTTCGCAGGCTTCGACGATCACCCGGTCGCCGGCAGCGACAAAAACGTCGCCGGGCACCGTCTTTTTAACGTTTTCATACACCCTTTGCAGCAGGCTTTTGCCGTTGATGTCCAAAAGCGGTTTGTTGGGGAGGCGGGTTGACGCCATCCGCACGGGAATCATGGTTACGATGTTGGTCATTTTTCTTTCTCTGTAGCAGTTAAATCTTGAACGAATAATAAACTTTTTCCCCTTCTTGTCAACGCCGGCCGGCAATGTTATCCGTCATTTTTTTCGCTTTTTCGCCGTTAACCGCTTGCAAATAAACGCCGCCTGTAATATAACGGGCGCAAAAAGGACAACCAACGATGAAAGTAGACATTTTTGACTTTGAACTGGACCGCAGCCTGATTGCCAAACAGCCGGCCAGCCCGCGCGATACGTCGCGCCTGCTCGATTTGAGCGAGGAAGATAAAATCGCCGACCGCCGTTTTTACGACCTGCCGGACATTCTCCGCAAAGGCGACGTGCTGGTTTTCAACGACACCAAGGTTATTCCCGCCCGCCTTTACGGCGCCCGCGGCGATGCCAGAGTGGAAGTGACGCTCTACCGGCCGGTTGACGGCGTCCGTTGGTGGTCGTTCGTCAAAAATGCCAAACGCCTGCACCCGGGCGACACCGTCTGCTTTTACACCGACGACATTACTCCGGAAGAAAGCGGCTTTACCGCCTCCGTCATTGAGAAAAAGGAAGACGACGGTGTCCTGATCGCCTTTGACTGCCCGCCCGAACAGCTGGCCTCCGATCTGCAAAAATACGGACTGATGCCGCTGCCGCCCTACATCAAACGCGACAAACCGGCACAAGGGGGAATCTGGGACAAATACAACGACAAGGAAAACTACCAGACCATTTATGCCCGTTTTGAAGGCGCCGTTGCCGCGCCTACCGCCGGTCTGCACTTTACCGACCGCGTGTTCCGGGCACTGGAAGAAAAAGGGGTGGAAAAAGTGTTTGTTACCCTCCATGTCGGCGCCGGCACCTTCCTGCCGGTCAAAACCGCCGACACCAAAGACCATAAAATGCACACCGAATATTGCGAAATTTCGCCCGAAGCCTGTGATGCCGTAAACCGGGCCAAGGCCGAAGGGCGGCGGATCATCGCCGTCGGCACCACCTCGCTCCGGCTGCTGGAAACCGCGGCCGACGAACAGGGCGTGCTGCATCCTTTCGCCGGCGACACCGGCATTTTCATCACGCCCGGATACAAGTTCCGCGCAATCGACATGCTCATCACCAACTTCCACCTGCCGAAGTCGACTTTGTTCATGCTGATCTGCGCGGTTGCCGGCACCGAAAGGATGAAAGCGGCCTACCGTCACGCGATTGAGCAACGTTACCGTTTTTATTCTTACGGCGACAGCTCGATTTTAAAATGCGTAAACAAAATTTAAACGCTTGAGTGTTAAAATTTCTCCGCATTGAGGAGAAAGCAAAGTGTGGAAAAAATACGCCGGATATTTGAAACAGATTCTGCCGCTGATGAAAAATTCGCTGCTGCCGGTTCTGCTGCTGGGCACGGCGCTCGGAGCCTATTTCATGCTGGCGCCGTTCGGCGAAGAGGCGCAGCGTTTTCTTCACGTCGGCTTTTTCCTGTCCTGCGCGGCTTCGGCGGGCATTCTGATTTATTTCAACCGCAACCGGCCGCTGTTTTTCGTCCTCGTTCTGCTGATTGCCTACTGCCTGATAAACTACCTCAAATTTGCCCACGGCATTATCTATAACCTGACCGCGGACTATTATAACCTCTGTTTTCTCACCGCGGTCTGTTTCCTGTTTTTCTATTTTCTGCCCAACCGGCCGCTGTTTTCCTTTGATACCGTCAATTTCCTCATCGTCGTCTTTGCCGCGCTTGCCCTCGGCGAGCAGCTCGGCCGTTACCGCGTCGGCATCGACTTCAGCGCCTTTTTCTGCAACGGCTGCGGCTTGCAAACTTTCGGCCTCGCATTGTTTCTGTCGGTTCTTATCATTATGCTGGTTCACTCTTCAATCCGCGACGAAATACTTACCACTTCGCTTTTTTTCGCCACTGTCAGCGTCATGCTCGGTTTTTACCTTTCCGACCGCCCTTCGCCGCTTGCCCTCTTCTTTTTCACCGCCGCGCTGACGGTTCTCTGCGGCATCATCCATTCGCTTCTCTATGCCGCGCGCAAAGACGTCGTCACCGGGCTTGACAACGGCAACTCCTTCATCCGCGCACAGGCTTCGCTGCCCTTAAAATACGGCCTGGGCATCGTCTGTATCGACGACTACAAGCACCTGGCTCAGATTTTCAAAAAGTCCGGGATCGACGAAATCGTCGTCATGATCGCAAAAAAGATCTGCGAACTGGAACCCGACGCCCACGTTTACCGCTGCGGCGCCGACGAATTCATCGTCATCTTCCCGGCGGCGGAAAAAGGCGCATCGTTTGCCCGCGTCGACAACATCCGCCGCACCGTCGCCGCTTCCGAATTTCTTTTAAGCGGCCGCAAAAAGGCGCTGAAACTGACCGTTTCCTGCAGCGTGGCCGACAAGAAACGCAGCGACGCCGACGTTTTCGAGGTCTTCATGCGCGCCCGCAAAATTTTGCAGAAAACCTACAAATTTACCCAGAATATCACTTCTCAGGCTTAACGAAACGGCGCCAAAACAACCAGCCGCCAAAGACAAGAAGCGGCAACGAGAGCATTTGCCCCATAGTGATAAAACCGAAATAAAACCCGAGCTGCGCATCCGGCTGGCGGAAATTTTCAAGAACAATGCGGAAAACCGCATACAAAACCACAAACAGGGCGGAAACCGTTCCTTTGCGTTTGCGCACGACAGGGCAGAAACGCCACAGACAATTAAGGATCAAAAGCATCAGCAGCCCTTCGCAAAAAGCTTCGTAGAGCTGTGAGGGATGACGCGGCAGATACCCTCCGGAAGGGAAACGCACCGCCCACGGCACCTCGCTCACCCGTCCCCACAGCTCGTCATTGACGAAATTGGCCAGCCGGCCGAGAAACAATCCGATCGGCGCATAAAGCGCGGCCATGTCGGTCAGCTGCCAAAAATCAAGCTTATGTTTATACGCGGCATACCAGAGACCGAAAACTGCCCCGACCGCGCCGCCGTGAAAAGACATGCCGCCGTGCCAGATGGCCAAAATCTGCCAGGGCTCCCGCCAAAAGGCCGAACCGCCGTAAAACAGGGCATAGCCGAGACGGCCGCCGGCAATGATCCCGATCGTCACGTAAAAAACCACATCTTCGATCGCCGACTTGTCAAAGTCCAGCCGATATTTTTTCACATCTCTCAGCAGCCATGCCCAGGCCAGAACGATCCCGGCCAGATAGGCCATCGAATACCAGCGCACGGCAAAACCGCCGATTGAAAACATAACCGGGGAAACATCGGGAAAAGCTAATCCTGTCATCTTAACTCCTAAAAAAACAACGGCGGCGGCACCGTTTTCCTTTTCAACCGGTAAAGAGTATATTAATTTTCTTCAATATATCCACACCTAAAAAAACATTTTTCGCCTCCGCAAAATCAACATATTGTTTTTAATAAACATTTTCATCGTTTTAAAATAAAGAAAATAAATCAGGTGGAAAACTTTTTGACACCGATTGTCATTTACGACTCGATAATGCTAATTATTAAAGAGCAAACAAAACCCGGGTGTTTTGTATTTTTTAATGGAGAAATCTGTAATGAATCCGGCCGAATCCCAAGAGACTGCCAGCAATCCGATCGACGTGGTCGAGCACATCCTCAACCGCCAGGCTTACGAGCTGGAAAGACGCAGCCGAAACGAAGTGGTCGTCGAGATAAAAGGCCGCTGGAACGAGATGCTGCTGTTTTTCTCATGGGAAGAATCAATGCACTGTCTGCATGTTTCCTGCCTGATCAATATCGAGGACCAGCAAAAGGACCACAACAAGATTTTTGAACTGCTGGCATTGATCAACGACGACCTCTGGGTCGGTCACTTTTCCTATTGGACCGAACAGAAAATGCCGGTTTTCCGCTATTCTCTGTTCTACAACCCGGACAACAAAGATTTCTCAATCCAGCTGACTCACGTGATGGACATTGCGGTAAAAGAATGCGAGCGCATGTATCCGGTTTTCAACGTTGTCCTGACCAAGGGCATGGAACCCCGGCAGGCGCTTTATCCGATGCTGCTGGAAACACTCGGCCAGGCCTGAACGGCCGAACCCGGAATATTATAAAAAATAAAAACTTATGCGATCCTTTTTTGCGCGGCAAAAAAAGGATCGTTTTTTTGTTACGGGAAAATGGTATAGCTTTTTTTGCCCGAAAGCAAGAAAATTTATTTAGTATCAAACCGTTGTGAAACAGCGCCGGTATAAAAAAAAGAGGTAAAAAAACGATCGTTAAAATTATTCAAGGACTAAAAAACAATGACTGCAAAAACAAACATGCTTGTAACGTTGTCGGCCGGCGTTTTTCTGGCAGGCAGCGCCTGTGCGGAACTGACATATACGGAAACCGCGGAACCGACCGGCGGCTGGGTAATCAGCATCAACGGCAAAAACTATGCCGTCGGCTTGAACGGTAAAGTCAAAATAAACGGTGACGCCATCGTTACGGCCGACGGATACAATATCGACAAAGATTACCGGGTCACATACGACGGCCGTGAAATAACCGCGACGGACAATGCCATTACATTGAACAACACCCCCGAAGAGATACGGGACATAAACGACACCTTTGTCAATCTGCAAAGCTACGCCGTTTATAATTACTCAAACAACGACATGAGAGTCGGCAGCGTCAGCGGAAACTTTATCGGCAACCGTTACACCAGCAGCAACTCTTCTTATGATAATGCATTTGGCGGAGCACTCAGAAACCATGCCAATGCCGGCATTGCAATAATCGAAAACGTAAACGGCGTTTTCGTCAACAATTCAGTCTATTCCCAAACTAACACCAATGTCGGCGGCGCCATCTCAAACGGCTTTCACGGAGCAACCACTTTTTATAACGCAGCCAGCCGCATCGGCAGTATCGACGGCATCTTTGTCGGTAATTACGTTTTGTCGGAAAGCGGCGGGGTCCTCGGCGGAGCCATAATCAATGCCTCTGCCCGTAAAAAAAAGGCCTACATTGATACGATAAAAGGCTGCTTCATCGGCAATTATACCCGTTCAAACGGCAGAACCGCCGGCGGCGCAATCGCCAACTACGGCGGCTGGGTAACGGAACAGGCAGATTCTCTGCTGCCCCCTCCCCTTGAATCGTCCGAACCGGTACAGATCGGCAGCATCAACGGCGAATTTGCAGGAAACTACAGCCTGTCGACATCAGCCGAAGCCATGGGCGGTGCTATTTATAACGCCATCGGCATCATTGGTGATTTGAGCGGCCGCTTCATCGGCAACTATGCCAAAACAGAATCCGCTTCACATCCGGCGTTGGGCGGTGCCGTCTATTCCGCCAACGATCTCACAATCTCCGCCGACGGAACGGAAACCCTGTTCCGCGGAAACTATACCGAAGACAACCGCGGCAAGATAAACAACGCCGTCTGGATGCAGGGGACGGACGAAGCCCGCCTGAACCTCAACCTGGATGTGCGCAACGGAGGAAAAATCGTTTTCGACGATGAAATCGACGGCGGCAAAGCCGTTTCAAACCAAATCGAATATGATGGTTATGCCTACGACATAAACATCACCGGCGACGTTTGTCCGCAATGCACGACGAACAGCGTCATTTTCAACAGCCGGGTCAACAACGTTTACGATTTTAAGGTTGACACCACTCAGGTGGTACTCGGGAAAAACGCTTCCGTAAACATCACGCACGATTATATTGCCGTTAACAATCCTTATCTGCGGCTGGACGTTGACGCAGCCAACGGACAAAGCGGAATACTCAATATCGGCGGCAACGTTATCGGCACGACAAAAGTAATCGTCAATACGCTCAATTATAAAGACATCCGCGGCGAGGAAAGTATTGTTTTCGCCTCTGCGCCAAACGACGGCCAGGGAAACGAAAACTCTTTCTCCATTTTCCGCGTTGTCGGCAGCCCTTATATGTGGGAAGTCGAATATAATGAAACCGACAAAACCTGGGGACTGGCCATGAACAGCCAAAACAACGATTATACAGAGGATTGCGCGGAACAGTCTCCCGATGTCAAACCGACTCCGCACCCGATGCCCGCTTCCGGCGGCAAGGCAGAGGTTGCGCCGGAAGTGATCGGCTATCAGTCGGTTACCGCTGCCGCCGTGGCTCAGAACGCCAACCTGATCTATAACGTCATGAACAAGGTGACCGACAATCGTC
>OGQU01000242.1_pt1 | contig 71367 bp, 60 predicted proteins | sample 1553341 | NCBI WGS metagenome assembly OGQU01 (sample SAMEA2579920, study PRJEB22360) | human gut metagenome | biome: human gut; feature: human-associated habitat; material: faeces | place: Denmark | collected 2008/2010 | reverse complement strand
TAATAGAAAAATGAAATATTATGCAAAAAAAGAAACCATTTATACAACAACAAAATATGAGAAACTATCTAAAGGAAAATTAAGAAAAATATCTATATTAAAAAATATACCATTTAAGGAATGGTCTAATTTAGAATTGGAAGATTTGATTATGGAGTATGAAATATATTTTTTATTTATAAAACCGCAAGAATTACCAGTAAGCATATTAGAATTTTTACGTAATGGATTATATGAAAATGAATCTCTGTTTGAAGAATTAAAATCTTCTGAATTAGATTCACAAATGATACAATCATCAAAAATTAAATCTATAAAATTGAAAAAAATTAATTCTTAAAAAATATTTTACATCAATTCTATTTCTCAGGATATTTTGCAAAAAGTTTGCAAAATACTGCAGTATACTTTCAAGATTTAAGGTGTTAAGATAAGTATAACCAATTAAACCTAAAAATTCTTAAATAAGTTAATTAAAGATATAATTTACATTTAATTTTAAAGGAATATTAATAATTTCGCTATCGTTTTCTCAAATAATAAAAATATTATTTGCATTAAAAAACTTTTTTTTGCACATACTATTTTTAACTTTATTTGGAAAGGAAGTGATTCCTATGGAAAAAGAGGAAAAAGTAAGAAAATACAAAAATGATGAATTTAAAATTAATATAATATATGATGATAAAGGAAAAACAATTTTTAAAGTAATAGAAGAAGCATTTAAGAATTATTATGATTTGAAAGTTAACACATAAAAAAGTGGAGTAATTACTTGAATAAATGTAGAATTATATCAAAAAAGATGATATAATAAGAACGTATCAAGTGATTACTCCATTATGTTTTAGCAGGAGGGGGTAAAATGAGCTATAACGTAATGGAAAATACTAAACAATATAAAGTAGGAATTTATATAAGATTATCAAAAGAAGATGAGGAAAAGCCAGAGTATAAGGAAAGTGAAAGTGTTAGTAATCAAAGAAATTTGCTAATGCAATACTTAGAACAAAATAATTTAAAACTAGAAGAAGAATATGTTGATGATGGTGTTTCTGGAACAAGTTTTGATAGACCTGCTTTTAACAGATTAATACAAGACATTGAAAATAATAGAATAAATATGGTAATCACAAAAGATCTTTCAAGATTGGGAAGGGATTATATAATGTCAGGATATTATACTGAGCAATATTTCCCTGAACATAGAGTAAGATATATTGCTTTACTTGATAATATTGACACATACCTTGATAGTTCTAACAATGATATTGCTCCATTTAAGTCAATTTTAAATGATATGTATGCTAAAGATATTTCTAAGAAAATAAAAAGTGTTTTAAGAAGTAAGAAAGAAATGGGTTTATTTGTTGGAAAGGAAGCTCCTTATGGATATAAAAAAGCACCTGATAATAAATACCAATTAATAATTGATGAGCCTGCAAGTATGATTGTAAAAGAAATTTATGATAAGTATTTACACGGAATGGGAACAACACAAATTGCAAATGAATTATCTCAAAGAGGAGTACAGATACCTTCAGTCTATAAAAATATAAATCGTGGGAATAGAAGTTTAAAATATGGCTTGTGGTCTAATAGAACTATAAAACATATTCTTGAAAATGAAACATATACAGGCTGTTTAATCCAAAATAGATATAATAAGCTTAATTATAAATCTAAGAAGACAATAACTACTACAAGCGATAAATGGATTAAGGTCGAAAATACTCACGAACCAATAATTGACAAAGAAATGTGGGAAAGGGTTCAAACATTATTAATAAGAAACAACAATAGTAGAATTAGAAGACACGATTATATTTTAAGTGGGCTTTTAAGATGTTATGAATGTAAATCAGCTATAGGAATTTCAAAAAAAGATAATAGAGGGTATAGTTATGGTAGATGTCAAAGATATGTTAAGTATAGTAAATTCAAAGTATGCACACCACATTCATTTAACTATCAAAAATTAGAGAAAAGAGTAGTAAGTTTATTAAAAAAGATTTGTGAAATATATACAGATAAATCAAATTTAGAAGCAATCGCACAAAGTGGAAATAAAGTTAATATGGAATCAGTTTTAAGAAAGAAAATAGACTACTACGAAAATATGGTAGAAAAGAATAATAGAAGATTAGATAGATTATATGAAGATAGGCTAGATGGAGTGATTACTGTAGAAGATTTTAAGAGAATGTCAGAAAAAATTAAAGATGAAAGAGATAATTTTAATCAAACAAAAGTTGAATATGAAAAAAAGCTAGAAGAGTATAAAGAGAAAATAAAAAATGAAGATACAAATAAACTAGAAAAGCTAATTGATGAATTTTTGGCAATGAAATATCCAACTAAGGAGATTATGGGACAATTCATTGAAAAAATCGAGATTCATCAAGACAAACAAATTGATATATATTTCAGATTCCAACCTTTTAATGATATAATAGATAAAAAAATATATGCTAAATAATCATAGATAGGAAATAGGAATTTGTTCGCCACTATGGACTGTAACAAATGTGATTGTCCGTTAAGACGAACTTTTAAAAGTTCATCACTTCGGACTGTTACACATGTATTTGTAAAAGATCCAACACTTGGCTATGCTGTTTTTGCAGATAGAATGATAAGCGAATTGCACACCTGAGATCGCTTTTTTTCGGTGCAAAATTGCACGGATTATTCCGCTTTTTTTCCGTGCAATTTTTTTTCGATTTTTATTGACAAAAAAATTAAGTTTATATATAATTAAAATAGTAATATACAGGGGGATAAGAAAATGAGAAAAACAAAAGGAAAAAAAGTATTTTTTATAGCAATAGCTATTATCATCTTAGTTAGTTTTTCACTAGTAATTTATGGTGCAAACAATATTGTTAACCCTACTAGCATTACTTTCAAAGATTCTAATTTATATGATTCTATGAAAAAACAATTGAGTGCCAAAAAACTAAATTATAATGCAAATGATGTAGAAAAAACTATTGAAATTTCAAAAAATGACATTTCGAAAATTACAGAATTAGATTTATCATCATCAGCAATTGCAGATTTATCAGGATTAGAGAATTTTCAGGATATATCAACATTGAATTTATCTAAAAATTCGGTAACATCTGCAGATTCTTTAGATCAATTAAGCAAAATCACTTCATTAAATGTAGCAGAAAATCAAATAAATACTAATTTATTATCTGCGATATCTAATTTGTCAAGTTTGACTCAATTAGATATGACAAATACAAAAATGAATTCAGACCAATTAGAATATTTAAAGACTCTTACAAATTTAAAAACACTTATATTAGCAGGTAATAATATTAGTGCAATAGAAAAGATTAGTAATTTAAATGGAATTACTAAATTAGACATTTCTGTTAATACAAGTTTTACAGATTTTTTACAACTAGTTTCTTTTACAAATCTTACTGAATTAAATGTTTCAGGAACAGGAATTACAACCTTTTCAGGATCAGAAGAAGGAACAGGAATTGGAAGATTATCAAAATTAGAAAAATTATATGCCTCAGACAATAAAGGAATTGTAAGTTCTAGTGGAATAGATGCAATATTTGAAACACATTCAGAATATACAGATAATGGATATGAGAATATACCATATTTAAGTAATTTGAAATTTTTGAATTTAAGCAGTATAGGAACATTAGGAAATAGACCCAATATAAGCTTTTATTCTTTTAAAGAATTAAAATCTCTAAAAGAATTGCACTTAGCATCAAATGAAATAAATAGTATATATGGAGTAGCTGATTTAACGGGATTAGATGTACTTGATTTAAAAGATAATAATATTTCTGATATCGAATATTTAGTTAATAAAAACGGAAACGAAATTGATGTGGAAAATTCATTAAGAGCAGGAAAAATCGACTTGAATGGAAATAAAATTGTAGATATTAGTGTATTTAGTGAATATCCTGGAGATTTATATTGGTTAGATTTATCAAATAATTCAATTTATGACATAGAACCATTAAGTAAATACGGATTTTCTAGTAGCAATAATAATGGAAAAGAATTATTTCTAGAAAATGAAAATATTACATTTGGTTTATATGATAAAAGCATAGATATTGATCATTATATCATAATGCCAACAATATTTAGATATAGTATGGATTCAAGTAAATTTGCATATTTTTCAGGTACAGAGTTTGAATATTCTGATGGAGTTAGAAAAAATACAGATTATACTGAACCAGAGGAATATAATGTAATCGTTAATCATGAAAAAACTAGGGAAGATGATTTGACTGTAACAATAAGAGGCGGAATTACAGATGGTAGTACATTGCATTTTAAAATAGGAGAATATGGGGACACTAATTGTTATATTGAATCTGTATACTTTAAAGATTCACAATTGTATTCGAAAATAGAAGGAGTAGTGACAGCGAAGGTAGCAGAACGAAACTTAAAATATCACATAACTGTTCCATTGATAATCAATGTTGATAGGGATGCAATTTCTTCAATCGATGAATTAAATTTACAACATACAGATTCTTCAAGTGATACAAAGATAAAAGATTTAACAGGATTGGAGAACTTTGGAAACTTGCAAACATTATATTTGCAAAATAATGATGTAAGCACAATTGAACAATTTTATGCATGTGAAAGTTTAAGGATATTAAATTTAGCTAGTAACTCTAATATTAATAATAACAATAAATCAATTGTAAATTTAAGAAATTTAGAAACATTAAATTTATCTAATACAGGCTTAACTAATATTGATTTCTTAAATGAATTATATGAAACAGGATATTGTGAATTGGTTGTTTTAGATATATCAGATAATCCAAAATTAAATAATATAGAAGGTATTGAAAAAATAACAACATTACAAAGTCTAGGATTATCAAATACTAATTTGGATGATAATAAGACATCTAAATTAAATGAATTAACCAATTTAACAACATTAAACATAAACGGAAATCAAATTAAAAATATAGATATTGTTTCAAATTTAAAATTATTAAAATATTTCTATTTTAATAATAATAAGATTGAAAGTTTAGAACCATTGAAAGGAAAAACATTCTACGAGTTGGAATTTACAGGAAATAACATAAAAAATATATCTGCATTGTCTTCACATCGTACAATAAATAATCTGAAGATGGACAACAATCAAATTGAAGACGTATCAGTACTTTCAAGAATTTCAATGTCTAATGAGCAAAATCTTTCAGTTAATGGACAAAAGATTGTAAGACTATTAGATAAATCATCATCAGGAAAAGTTAATATAGTGTTACCACAAATATTTTTAGCATCACAACAAAGTGGAAATAAGATATATTCAAGCAATGAATTATCATTAACAAATTGTGAATTAGATTCAACAGGACAAAATGTTATTGTAGACGCAGATAAGCTAAATGGAGAGGTTGCTCAAGTAGAAATAGTTAGTGGAAAAGCAAAAGGAACAGTGTTAACTATATCAGCACCATTAAATGCTATAATTACATATGAGCCATCAAACACTGAAAAAACAAATAAAAATGTTATTGCTAGAATATCATTTAATCAAAGTAGAAGAGAAATAAAAATTACAAACAATGATGGAAAAGATACATATACATTTGAGCAAAATGGAGAATTTTCATTTACATATGTTGACCAATACGGAGTTGAAGGTTCTGCAACAGCGCTAGTGCAAAATATAGATAAAGAAGCACCAGTGGCACAAGTTAAACAAGTTCAAGAAAACGAACAAGTTGAAGTTACAATAACAGTAAATGAAAAAGTCGCAGATGTTGAAGGATGGACTTCGCAACAACTTACAAATGGCTCAATGACTTTAACCAAGGTTTATTCACAAGATGCAACAGAAGACGTAAAACTTGAAGATGAAGCAGGAAATGTTACGACAATAAATGTTAAAGTTCAGATTAAAAGAATATCTGATGTATTAACATCAAATACATTAAAAATTTCTGAAACAGACCTTAATATAAAAAAGGTTTATCCAAAAACAACAGTTTTAAACTTTAAAAAGAGTATAAATTCAGAAATGGAATATACAATCTTAAATAAAAGTGGGACAGAGCTTTCAGATAGTTCATACATAGGAACAGGTTGCCAAGTAAAGATGAAAAACGATAAAGTCTATACTGTAATTGTTTGGGGAGACCTAACTGGAAACGGAAAGATATCACTTACTGAATTAGCAAGAATATCTAAGATATTTGCAGAGCAGTCTACACCAACAGATTTAGAAAAATCAGCAATAGACATCAATATGAATGGAAAGTTAGATTTAGTTGAATTGGCAGCTATAGCAAGACTACAGTTAAAATAAAAAAATATACAAGAGAAAGGAAAATAAAAAAATGAAAAAATTAGTATTTAGTATTATTACAGTCTTATTAATGACAATATTTATGATGGGAACAGTTTTTGCAAAGGCAGTCACATTAGTCAAATTAGAGGCTACAATTGAAATTACAGCAAATAAAACTTCAGTAGTAGAAGGTGATGAAGTTGAATTTACATTTACAATAAAAGATTTAAAAAATGCAAAAGATGATTCTATTGCAGCAATCGAAGGAAAGGTTGAATATAATACAGACTTTTTTGAATTTGTAAGTACTACATTTTCAACAGGAGGTCAATCAGGAGAAAAGTTTAATGTGACAAAGGTTGGAAAAGAAGGAGAAGTATACGCAAAATTAGTATTAAAAGTAAAAGAGAATGCTAGCGGAACAGGAGATGTTAAATTTACTGAATTAATGGCATCAGACGGTGATATGGATAAAGCAGAAGGAGCTGCAGAAGCTTCAACAAACCCTATAAGTTTCAATATAGCCAAGACAGTAACTCCACCACCAACAGTTGCAGTAACAAACGTAAAAATAGAGGCAACGAAAACAACACTAAAAGTTGGAGAAACAACAATCCTTCAAGCAGTAGTTGAACCAACAACTGCAACAAATAAAAAAGTAACATGGTCATCAAGTGATGATAAAGTAGCTACCATAGACAGCAATGGACAAGTAAAAGGAATAAAAGAAGGAGAAGCAACAATAACAGCTACAACAGAAGATGGAAATAAAACAGCAACTCTAAAAATAACAATAGAGAAAAAGGATGAAACAGCAGGTGATAATAAAGACAATAAAGATGATAGCAATAATGATAACAATAATGTTAACAAAGATGATGGCCAAAAAAAGGATGAATTAGTAATTGAAGATGACAAGAATAAACAAGACGAAGTAAAAAATGATAACGTAAATGGAGACAAAAAAGATGCAACAGTAGCAAATACAGATTTACCAAAAGCAGGTTTAAGCATTACATTTTTTGTAGTAATAGCAGCAGCAATCATATCAGCAATTGTAATTTACAAGAAAAATCAAAACTTCAAAGACATAAAATAAAAGTATAGCATGGGCATCTTGTCCCATGCTTTTATATGCAAAATTGCACGGAAAAAAAGCGATCTCAGGTGTGCAAGGAGGAAAAAATGTTAATAAAATGTATCAAACATATAAATTTAGTAATGCACCATAAATGGTTAGTTTTTAAATTGTGTTGTAAAGTAGGATTACCATGGAGAGGATTTATGCATGATTGGTCAAAGTTTTCGCCAACTGAATTTTGGGAAAGTGTAAAATATTTTGATGGTCATAAAAGCCCGATAACAGTTTGTAAAAAAGATAAAGGTTATTCAGAAGCATGGTTACATCATAAAGGACGAAACAAGCACCACTACCAATATTGGACTGATCTATCATTACCAGAAAAGACTGTGATAATGCCATATAGATATGCTGTTGAAATGGTATGTGATGAATTAGCAGCCGGAATAACTTATAACGGAAAAAACTGGACAAAAGACACCCAATTGGAGTATTATATTAACAAGGAAAGAAAAAACTTAATTAATCCGCATATAGATAATTTTTTGATGGCAACTTTTATAGAAGTAAGTCAAAGAGGGATTGAAGGAACACTAACAAAAGAAAGTATGAAAAAATTATATGAAAAATATTGTGTTAGAATGGAGAAATTAGATGAGAATAAGATTTAAGCCATGGGCAAGGCCAGAATTAGAAGCAAGCGATTTTTACAGAGATAATCCAGAGGAGCTAAAAGACAAATGGATTAAAGAATTTAAGAATCAAAATAATCCAATAAATTTAGAATTAGGATGTGGAAAGGGTCAATTTATAGCACAGCTTGCCGTACAAAATCCAGATATTAATTATATAGCAATAGATTTAGTTGATGCAATGTTAGGTCTTGCAAAAAGAAATGTAGAACAGGTATATAGAGAACAAAATAAAGAAGTGAAAAATTTGATATTAACACGTTTTGACATAGAAAGAATTACAATGATTTTAGGTAAACAAGACAATATAAAAAGAATATATATCAATTTTTGCAACCCTTGGCCAAAGGGAAAGCACAGAAAAAAGAGATTGACACATACAAGACAACTTGAAAAATACAAAACTTTTTTAGCAGAAGATGGAGAAATATATTTTAAAACAGATGATGATGACTTATTTAACGGAAGTTTAGGGTATTTTGAAGAATCTGGTTTTAAAATTTTAGATAAGACATATGACTTACATGCAGAACCAATTTGGGACAATAATATTGAAACTGAACATGAAAAAATGTTTAGTGAGCAAGGAATAAAAATAAAAGCATTGATTGCCAAAAAACTGTAAAAAAAATTCAAAAAAGCTATTGCCAAAACAAAAGTATTGTGGTACTATATTATAGTAATGATTTAGGGGTATAGTGTCAATGGTAGCACATCGGTCTCCAAAACCGCCTGTGTGGGTTCGAATCCTACTACCCCTGCCATAGTATTTATCTTTTAGGGATGCACTAATTATAAATATTGAAGAAGTTTAGTTTGTATAAAACTAAGCTTTTTCTTTTTTATATAATAGGAAAGTGATACTTTCCTATTATATAAAAAGCTACAATCGCTAACCCTTTGAGATTTTCTCCTTTTAGTCGAAAACTCAAATCGGGCGAGAACAAATCAAAGAAAAATTGAAAATTTTTCTTATTTGTTCTTGAAAACAAGAAAGGACAGAAAATGAATAAAATCATCTTAAAAATAATAATATTTGTGATAATAATTTGTTGCTTATTTATCCCTGCAATGGCTGTAACCCCAGGAATTCAACCACCAGAGCAGATAACAACAGAAGATGGAGATTATATTTGGCCAATACCTGGATATACTGCAATATCTTCGCCATTTGGAAAAAGAACTGCACCAACTTCTGGAGCATCTACATATCACAAAGGGACAGATATTCCTGCACCAGAAGGAACAAAACTAATAGCAACATGTGACGGAAAAATCACATTTATAGGCTTTTTAGGAGGTGGAGGATATACAATAACACTAACTACCGATAATCAATTAAAAATTTCATATTGCCATGTCTCTCCAAATTATATAGTGTATGTTGGACAGCAAATCAAACAGGGACAAGTGATAGGAAATGTAGGACCAAAATATGTTTATGGAGTAGCAGGAAACAATTATAAAGATGCAACCGGAAAGCCTACAAATGGAGCGACGACAGGATGCCACTTACATATTGGTTTTAGAGAGAATAATGAATATGTAAATCCAATGGATTATCTAAAATAATAGTTTACAGTATTTGTGAAATATGCTATTATATAAAAAGAAATGGAGGAAAATGAAATGGCATTTGACGGTATTACAACAAAAGCAATAGTAGATGAATTACAAAATATAATAGGAAGTAAAATTGATAAAATACATGAACCAGATAAAAATACAATAATATTAGGATTGTATTTAAACGGAAAAAATTATGCATTAAATATTTGTATAGATTCACACAATTGCAGAATAAATTTGACAACACATCAGAAAGAAAATCCATTAGTTGCACCTAATTTTTGTATGTTATTAAGAAAACACTTACTAGGGGGAAAAATCTCTGAAATAACAATGCAAGGACTAGAAAGAGTAGTAAAAATTTCAATAGAAACAATAAATGAATTCAGCGAAATTGAAACCAAAACACTTATAATAGAACTAATGGGAAAACACAGTAATGTGATATTAACAAATCAAGAAGAAAAAATAATAGATTCTATGAGGCATATAGATTCCAGAAATTCATATAGAGAAATCTTACCATCAAGAATATATGTTTTTCCAAAATCTGATAAGTTGGCGTTTGAGAAAATAAAAGATTTTAATGAGTTTAATCAAAAAATATCAAATATAGAAGAACAAGATTTGGCTAAAACTATATCTTCAACATTCACAGGAATTAGCTTTTCATTTGCAGAAAGTGCAGTAAAAAATAGAACCAAAGAGCAAATATATAATTATATAAAAAAGCTTATTCAAAATAGTTCTAACTCAAAATTTATGCCAATCTATAAAAATGACAAAATTTCAGATTATGTATTACAATATGCAGAACAGAAACTCAATAACTTCGAATTAAATTTCTTTATAGATGACTTTTATTTTGAAAGAGAAACTAGAGAAAATTTTAATAATTACAAAAACAATATTTCAAGAATAGTAAATGAAACCGCTAAGAAATATACTAAACGTTTAGAAAATATGAATTCAAAGCTTTTGGAATGTAAAGACATGGACAAATATAAGATATATGGTGAACTTATAACTGCCAATTTGTATAGGTTGTCAAATGAACACTCTAATAGTATACAATTAGAAAATTACTATGATAACAATAATTTGATTACTATACCATTAGATGTAAAATATGCGCCAAATATGAATGCAAGAAGATATTTTAAGAAATATTCAAAATTGAAAAATGCATTTAAAATTGTCTCAGAGCAAAAGTTAGAAACAGAAAAAGAAATTGATTATATAGAAAGTATAAAATATGAATTGGAAAGTGCAATAACACTTGATGAATTAAAAGAAATTTCAGAAGAAATTAAAGAAAATGCAATATTTAAAGAAAAAATCAAAAAAGGAAAGAAAAATAAGAATACTAAAAAAGCTCAAAAATATAAATTTTCACCTATCGAATATGAAATTGATGGTTTTAAAATATATGTAGGCAGAAATAATAAAGAAAATGATTGGCTAACACTTTCTTTTGCGCAGAAAACTGATATATGGTTTCATACAAAAGATATACACGGGAGCCATGTGATTTTAAAAGCTGATAAGCCAATAAGTGATGATATTTTAGTAAAAGCGGCGGAAATTGCCGCAAAGCATAGTCAAGCAAAAGAATCTTCAAATGTGCCAGTAGATTATTGTAAAGTTCAATATGTAAAAAAGCCAAATGGTTCAAAGCCAGGTATGGTTATTTTTACAAATAATAAAACATTAAATGTTAATCCACTAAAAGCTTAACGGATGGTGCCAATAGACACCATCCGTTTTTGGGCGGAAATTCGATATTACTTTGAGTTCTGCTTTGCTTCTTCACACTGATGTACAAAGAAACTCCAGATGATTGTATAACGGTGTTTGAATTTCAAACATTTTGGAGTATCATCTCCGATTGTGTGATACTCAATGAACGGGTTAGTTTGGGTGTCGATGATATCCTGGTTTATCCGAATATATTCGATTGACGGAAGCAGGGTGCAGAGCCTGGATGCATTTTCATTGCAGTCCGAATACCATTTTACCATGTGTTCCATCTGATTAACAAAATTACTTTTGTCAATTTCGCCTTGATAGACGACGCCTTTTTCTACATACTCCAGTTTAATAATATCTTTTCCTTTCATTGCAATACCTCCTGCATTTTATTGAAAAAGTTAAAGAGTTGCAATGCCTTTGTTTTACCAAAGGCAGTAAAAATTACAAATGATATTATAACATATATTTTGATAAATTTCCAGCTTTTTGCATAAATTTTATTGACAACCGAAAAATAAAGGAATATAATATGAACAATTAAAAAAAGTTACGGAGAAAAAGAAAAATTATGTAGATTCATGAATAGAGAGCTAGTGATGGTGGAATACTAGTAATGATAAGCATAAGGGGAGCTTTGGAGTAAAAAAAATTAAGGTGCTTAAAAACTAGTAATAAAAGTTTTTAAGAAATAGGGTGGAACCGCGGAATATGAACTTTCGTCCCTAGCAATATATTTTTTATTGCTAGGAATGGAAGTTTTTTGATTTTCTAGCGCATTAGAAGGAGGATTTCAAATGGTAAAGTCAATGGAAACAATAGTTAATCTATGCAAAGCAAGGGGATATATTTATCCAGGTTCAGAAATCTATGGAGGTTTAGCAAATACATGGGATTATGGACCACTAGGAGTAGAATTAAAAAACAATGTAAAAAAGTTATGGAGAAAAAAATTTATTCAAGAAAGTAAATATAATGTTGGACTAGATGCAGCAATCTTAATGAATCCACAAACTTGGGTTGCATCAGGACATGTTGGTGGATTCTCAGACCCATTAATAGATTGTAAAGAATGTAAAACAAGGCATAGAGCAGATAAATTAATAGAAGAATGGGCACATGAACAAGGAAAAGACATGATAGCAGATGGAATGTCAGATGAAGAAATGATAAAATTTCTAGATGACAACAATATTCCATGTCCAACATGTGGAAAACACAATTTCACGTCAATTCGTAAATTCAATTTAATGTTCAAAACATTCCAAGGTGTAACAGAAGATGCAAAAGCAGAAATTTATTTAAGACCAGAAACTGCACAAGGAATTTTTGTAAACTTCAAAAATGTAATGAGGACAACAAGAAAAAAACTACCAATGGGAATTGCACAAGTAGGAAAAGCATTTAGAAACGAAATAACACCAGGAAACTTCACATTTAGAACAAGAGAATTTGAACAGATGGAATTAGAATTTTTCTGTAAACCAGGGACAGACTTAGAATGGCATGAATACTGGAAAAAATTCTGTGAAGATTGGTTATTAGGACTAGGAATGAAAAAAGAAAATATTCGTTTAAGAGACCACAGCCCAGAAGAATTAGTATTTTATAGCAAAGCAACAACAGACATCGAATATGCCTTTCCATTTGGATGGGGAGAATTATGGGGAATTGCAGATAGAACAGATTATGATTTAACAAATCATATGAACATGTCAAAAGAAGATTTTACATATTTAGATCCAGAAACAAATGAAAGATATGTTCCATATTGTATAGAACCATCATTAGGAGCAGATAGAGTTGCATTAGCATTTTTATGTAATGCTTATGATGAAGAAGAAATTGCAGAGGGAGATACAAGAACTGTATTACATTTACATCCAGCATTAGCACCATACAAAGTAGCAGTACTTCCACTATCTAAAAAATTATCAGAAAAAGCAGAAGAAGTATACACAAAATTATCAAAGAAATTTATGTGTGAATATGACGAAACAGGTTCAATAGGAAAACGTTATAGAAGAGAAGATGAAATTGGAACACCATATTGCGTAACAGTAGATTTTGATACATTAGAAGATAATGCAGTAACAATTAGAGACAGAGATACAATGGAACAAGTTAGAATCAATATAGACGAGCTTGAAAATTGGATAAGAGAAAAAATCGAATTTTAATGCACATTTGAGATCGCTTTTTTTCCGTGCAAAATTGCACAGATTATCTCGCTTTTTTTCGGTGCAAAATTGCACAGATTATTCCGCTTTTTTTCGGTGCGGAAATAAATGTATACGAAAGGAAAAATGAAAATGGAAAATAAAAAAATGACAATAGCAATAATAATTTTAATAATATTGATAATCGCAATAGTAGGCTTTAATTTTGCTTTTAGTGAATTTAATAATAAGCAGACGAATATATTAACAGAAGAAACTAATAAAATATTACAATCAGATATAACAAAAGAAAATATTGATTTTAATATAAAAACAGAAAGAAATTATGCTGTTGTAGAAAAGGCTATTAAAGAATATATATCTGAGCTAAAAAATATATATAAAGAAATTAGTGAAATTGATGAAAATATAAATCCGAATAATATTTTTTCTGCACAAAATATGCATGACAAAGAATTAAAAGCAATTGATGAGATTATTACTGATTACAATGACAAGATTCAAGAAACTACAGATGAGCTAGAAGATTTGTTAAAAGAAGACAAAATTAAAGAAAATATTACTAAAAGAGAGATTTCACAAAGGAAGGAATATTATATAAATTTATATAATACAATCATGTTTAGTGATGTAATGAAAACTCAATATAGAAATTTAGAATCTGAAATTAAGACTGAAAAAAGTAAACTAACAGATAAGGTTAAACAAATAGAAAAAACAAATGAATTTTTAAAGAAGAATTCAGATTCGTGGACAATTAAGAATGACAAAATTCAGTTTACAAATTTGATTAGAATGACAGAATATTATAATTTATTAAACAAGTTAGCTGAATAGTTATAATATAGAAAGGATTATGAGAAAAAATGAGAAGATACTTTGGAACAGATGGAATACGTAGAATTGCTAATACAGAATTATCACCTGAATTAGTGTATAAAGTTGCAAAAGCAGGTGCATATGTGTTATCAAAACATACAGATAAAACACCAACAATATTAATTGGAAGAGATACACGTCTTTCTGGTACTCTTATTGAAAGTGCTATGGTTGCAGGTTTTTTAAGCTATGGTGCAAATGTTAAATTATTAGGTGTGATTCCAACACCAGGAGTTGCATATTTAACAAGAAAATTTCAAGCAGATGCTAGTGTTGTAATTTCTGCATCACATAATACGTTTGAATTTAATGGAATAAAATACTTTAGTAACAAAGGTATGAAAATTCCTGATAGTTTAGAAGAAGAAATCGAAGAAGTTATGGAATCTGGAAAACTTAACGAATTAACTGCTGTAAGTGAAAAGATAGGAGTTTCAGAGGTTAGAACAGATTTGATAGATGAATATGTATATTTCTTTAGAAAAAACTTTGACGATAATATCGAAAAGTTTAATAACCCTGATTTTAAAGTTGTAATAGATACTGCAAATGGAGCAACATATCAAGTTGCAGATAAAGTATTTTCAACCCTTGGAATCAATCACGTAATAATAAATAATGAACCAAATGGAGTTAATATAAATGCAGGATGTGGTTCAACACATCTAGAAATGCTAAAAGAATATGTTATTAAAAATAAAATGAGTTTAGGAATAGCATATGATGGTGATGGAGATAGGTGCCTTGCTGTTGATGAAAACGGAGAAGAAATCGATGGGGATAAATTAATAGCAATTATTTCTAAGTACTTAAAACAAAAAGGAAAATTAAAGAAAGATACAATAGTTGCAACTGTTATGAGTAATTTGGGATTAAATAAATATGCAGAAAAAGAAAAATTAAACTTTGTACAAACAAAAGTTGGAGATAGATATGTTTTAGAAGAAATGCTTAGAAGCGGATATAATTTAGGAGGAGAACAATCAGGACACATAATTTTGCTAGATTATAACCCAACTGGTGATGGAATCTTAACCTCATTAATGCTTATTCAAGCAATACTAGAAAGTGGTAAAAAAGCTTCTGAATTGGGCAATTTAGTACAAAAATATCCACAAGTTTTAATTAATGCTAAAGTAGATTCAAATAAAAAATATGATTATGAAAAAAATGCAGAGATAAAAGAAGCAATTAAAAATCTGGAAAAAGAATTTGATGGAAATGGTAGAGTATTAATTAGACCATCTGGCACAGAGCCACTTGTAAGAGTTATGATTGAAGGAAAAGACCAAAAATTAATTAAAGAAAAAGCTGAAAGAATAGCCAAAATGATAGAAGAAAAATGCAATTAACATTGACATCAAAAATAAAAAATACTATAATAATATAGTAAAATATACTAATATAAGAAGCTATTTATATATATTTGGCAAATTTGTAATATCTATAAATAGATAACTTCTACTAAATTTTTTAAACCGCAGGAGGAAAAAATGCAAGAAGTAAATTGTGTAGAACTAAAAGGAACTATTCGGAGCGAACTAAAATATGATCATCAAGACTATTATGGAACTAAGTTTTATTATACTAAATTAGTAGCAAAAAGACTTAGCGGGTTTGAAGATACTATACCGATTTTAATATCTGATGATTTGTTAGAATCTAAAGAAATAAAAATTGAAGAACTTACAGGCAAATATGTTAGATGTACAGGAAAATTCAAATCAATAAATATTTTGGATGTATATGGTAAAATAAAACATGTAAGAATGGTGGTCTTGGTAGAAAATATTGAGTCTTATGAGAATGAAGAAAATGAAATTGATATAAACGAAATTTTTCTTGATGGTTATATTTGTAAAAATTCTATTTATAAAATAACAAGAAAACAAAACAGAAAAATTTCAGCTATATTGTTAGCAGTCAATAGCCCTGATGGAGAATCAGACTATATTTGGTGTATTGCATGGAATAGAAATGCAAAGATTTTAAAGGATATTGGGGTCGGTTCACATCTAAAATGTCTTGGAAGAATTCAAGAAAGAAAAGTATTTTGCAGAAAAATGAAAACGATTAAATTTGTAAGAAAAAATGAAGAAGAACCAGAAATAGGTGAATGGCAACAGGTTTATGAAGTTTCAATTGGAAAAATGGAGTTGCTAGAAGAATAACTAAATCAGGAATGAAGTAGAAGTAAAAGAGGAGCACAAAGTAGCTCCTCTTTAAGTTTAGACGCGAAAGTATTGATTTTTAAAATGAAAGATGTTAAAATACCAACAGAAAGAAGGATGATTATGGGATTTTTTGATAAATTAAAACAAGGATTAAATAAAACAAAGGAATCAATAAATGAAAAAATAAATGATGTATTTAGTAATTTTAGAAAAGTGGATGAAGGTTTTTTGGAGGAGCTTGAAGAAGCATTAATAATGTCAGATATTGGAATAGAAACTTCAACAAAAATTATTTCAAATTTAAGAGAAAGAATGAAAAAAGAAAAAATAGAAGATCAAGAACAAGTAAAAGAAGCTCTAAGAGAAGAAATCGAAAAAATAATGGAAATATCAGATAATTCATTAAAGCTTGAAACAAAGCCATCTGTTATTTTAGTTATAGGTGTAAATGGGGTTGGAAAAACAACTTCAATAGGAAAAATGGCTGCAAGGCTATCTAAGGATGGTAAAAAAGTTGTTGTTGCAGCAGCAGATACATTTAGAGCAGCAGCAGTTGAACAATTAGAAATTTGGGCCCAAAGAGCTGGTGCAGAGATTGTAAAAAGAGAAGAAGGAGTAGACCCAGCATCTGTAGTATATGATGCAATAGCAAAAACAAGAGAAATAGGGGCAGATATATTAATTTGCGATACGGCAGGAAGATTGCACAATAAAAAATACTTAATGGATGAGTTAAATAAAATACAAAAAGTAATAAATAAAGAAATGCCAGATGCATCTAAAGAAGTATTACTAGTAATAGACGCAGGAACAGGTCAAAATGCAATATCACAAGTAAAAGCATTTAAAGAACAAGCAGATATTACAGGAATAGTACTAACTAAATTAGATGGAACAGCTAAAGGCGGAGCAGTAATTGGAATTGTAGCAGAAAATAAAATACCAGTTAAATTTATAGGAGTTGGAGAACAAATCGATGATATGGAAATCTTTAATTCAAAGGATTTCGCCAAAGCAATAATATAATTGCACGGAAAAAAAGCGAGATAATCTGTGCAAAAATGCACGGAAAAAAAGCGAGATAATCTGTGCAAAATTGCACGGAAAAAAAGCGAGATAATCGGTGCAAAAAGGAGAAGAGATGGAAAAGAACAAACTTAGAATCAGTAAAAAAATGAGAGCAATAATAGTAATAGCATTTATTGCAATATATGCCTTAGGAACATATGTGTCATTAAGAGGACAATATTTAGAATATGTTGAACTTGGAGAACAATATGTAGAAAAATTTTTCACAGACATAAAATATAAATATTCTATAATGGGAATAACATTTGTTTTATTAAGTATAATATTATATTTTACAAATAAAGGAATAAAAAAAGGATTAAAGCCATTTTTTGAACAAGAAAAGAGAGAGGTACCTAAATTACCCAATAAATCAATAACACTAATAGTTGCTGCAATAGTAAGTGTAATAGTTTCAAATGACTTGGTAGATAAAGTATTGCTTTTTGTGAGCAATGCATCATTTGGAAAAACAGATATAATATTTAATTTAGACATATCATATTATATGTTCATAAAGCCATTAGTAGAGGCATTATTAAGTGATTTTGTTAAAATGATGATTGCATTAAGTGCTTACATGGCAGGGTATTATATAATAATATTTAATTTTTATTTTAAAGCAGTCGATAGAGAATTATTAAGAAAAAGTAAGCTTATAAAGAAATTGTTAAGAAATGCAATAATAGTATCAATCGGAATGGCCTTACAAAATGCATTAAATACTCAGAATATTGTTACAGGAAAATTTTTAACATTAAACAATGGAACAGAATTGACAGGTGCAGGAGTCATTGAATCAACAATTCAATTATGGGGATATCTAATTTTATCTGTAATAATAGTTATAGCAGTAATAATTTCAGTAAAATTCTTTGTACAAAATAAAATGAAAAAGATAGTGTATCCTGTAGCAGTGGTACCAATATATTTAGTTACATTATTCTTAGTAATGGTTGGATATGATTGCATATTTGTAAAATCAAATGAATTTGACAAAGAGCGTAAATATATATCAGAAAATATAAAATCAACTCAAGAAGCTTATAATATAAAGGTTAAAGAGACAAGCATAGACTATTCAGGAACAATAAAAGAAGATGAAGTTGAGAAAAATGACGATGTAATTGATAATATAACTATTGTCAACAAGGATCTTGTGAAAAAGAGTCTAAAAGATACTCAAACAGAAACAGGATATTACATTTATAACAGTGTTTCATTAGCTAAATATAATATAAATGGTAAAGATCAATTAACATATGTGGCACCAAGAGAAGCAGAAAATAACACTATATCATATAACAATAAGACATATGAATATACACATGGAATGGGGCAAATTATTGCATCTGCAACATCAGTAACAGAAGATGGAAATGTAGAATATCTTCAAAAAGATATTAGTGGTTCAGATAATATATTAGAAGTAAAAGAACCTAGAATATATTATGGAGTTGAAACTAATAGTGTTGCTGTTACAAATACAAAGAATAAATCAGAATACGACTATACAGATAGTGATGGAGTAGAACATGTAAATAATTATGATGGAAATTCAGGAATTCAAGTAGGCTTTTGGGATAGATTGATACTTGCTGTAAAAAATAAAGATATTAGACTTGCAATGACAAGTTCAATATCAAGTGAAAGCAAGATTTTAACTAATAGAAATATTGTTAAAAGAGCTAAAGCAGTATTGCCAAATCTAATATATGATGAAAATCCATATACAGTTGTAGATGATGGAAAAATATATTGGGTATTAGATGCATATACTGTATCTGATAAATATCCATATTCAACATATACAGAAGTTGAATATGATGGGGCAAAACGCAATATTAATTACATTAGAAATTCAGTAAAGGTAATTATAAATGCATATGATGGTGAAATGACATTTTATATAACAGACAGAAATGATCCTGTAATTATGGCATATTTAAAATTATACCCTACGATATTTTCTGATTATTCAGGAAAAGAAATTCCAGATGGAATTAAGCAACAAATGAAATACCCTAAATTTTTATATGATGTTCAATCAGAAATGCTTATGGTATATCATAATGTAAAAGAAGATGTATTATATAGAAATAATGATATATGGGCATTAACCAAATATGGAACGACATCTACAAAATCAAAAGTGGCAACTTTAGAACCATATTATGCGATGATAAAAACACCAGACAATGATAAGAGCGAACTAGGATTGATACAAATGTATACACAAAATGGAAAATCCAATATTACCTCATATCTTGTTGGAAGTTGCAATGGTACTGAATGTGAATTAAAAATTTACAAATACCCAACTGATAGTAATATACTTGGCCCAATTCAACTAGATAATCAAATAGACCAAGATGAAACAATTTCGACAGAACTTTCAACAATAGATGTTACAGGAAGTAAAATATCAAAAGATATGAAGATTATACCTATAAATAATACGGTTTTATATGTAGAAACAATATATCAAACAATGACAAATGAGCCAAATCAGCCAACAACTTTGAAAAAAGTAATTGTTGCTTCTGGAACAAAAGTAGCAATAGGAAACACTCTTGAAGAAGCTATTTCAAATTTATTGTCACAATCTGCTGTAAATATTGAAATAACAAATACGGAAGATGTTGATGGCATGATACAAGCTATTATAAATGCCAATAAGAATTTGACAGAATCTAATGATAGAAATGATTGGGAGATGATGGGCTCTGATTTAAAAGAACTTCAAAGTTTGATTGATTCTCTTGATAAGATGATAAAAGAAAATAACAAAAAAACACAATAAGAAAAAAACTTTCCTATAATATAAAAAGGTGCCCTAATGTAGGACACCTCTTTTGCTACTCAGAAAGTATTACTCCTTGAATACCACGAATAGGGTTTTGATAATATTTTTCAATAAGCACTTGTAAAAATAAGATAATTAGTGTAAAATAAAGTCAAAAATAGAAGCGAGGTAAAACAAATGAGATTTGTAACAGACGAAAAAAGTGAAAAAGAATATAAAGAATTTCTTGAAAGACATGAAAGATGCAATTTTCAACAATCACCAGAATGGGCAAAAGTAAAATCAAATTGGAAAAATGAAGTAGTATTAGCAGAAGATAAAAATGGAAAAATAATTGGAGCAGTAAGTGTATTAATAAGAAAAATACCTATTTTTGGAAACATAATGTATTCATCAAGAGGACCAACATGTGACATACATGATGTGGCTGTAATGAAACAACTAACAGATGGAATAAAAGAATTATCTAAAAAGTATAATGCAATAGTATATAAAGCGGAACCAGATATACTAAGCAGTGATGAAGAATACAGAAAAATAGTAACCAATTTAGGATATAGAATAAAAGATAATGCCAAAAACTTTAGAGAAGAAATACAACCAAGATATGTATTTAGATTAGATATAAAAGGAAAAACAGAGGACGAGATATTTGCTGAATTTCATTCAAAAACAAGATATAATGTACGTTTGGCAACTAGAAAAGGTGTAGTTGTAAAAGAAGGTACAAGAGAAGACTTAAAAGAATTCCACAAAATAATGGTAGAAACAGGTGCGAGAGATGGATTTATAATAAGACCATTATCATATTTTGAAAAAATGTATGATGAATTAGCACCAAACCATATGAAGTTATTGATGGCATATTATGAAGGAAAACCAATATCAGGAGTAATACCTATATTTTATGGGAATAAAACATGGTATTTATATGGTGCAAGCAGTAATGAACACAGAAACTTAATGCCAAATTATTTATTACAATGGGAAATGATAAAAATGGCAATTGCAAGACATGATGATGTATATGACTTTAGAGGGGTTTCAGGTGTTGTAGATGAAAATCATCCTCAATATGGATTATATAGATTCAAAAAAGGCTTTGGAGCAACATTTACAGAATTTATAGGAGAAGTGTATATACCATTTAAGCCATTAACATATTCAATTTATAAATTCTCTGAAAAGACATTTAGAAATTTAAGAGGGCTTAAAACTAAGTTCAAAAAGTAAAAAAGGAATGAAGCAAAAATGAAAGAACTAGTAGTAGAAAAAGAAAATTTAAAGCATAACTTAAAAATTATTAATGAAATAATAAGTAAAGATAAGAAAAAAGCTAAATTAATTGCCGTAGTTAAAGGAAATGGCTACGGATTAGATTTAGTAAAATACACCCAATTTTTAATTGACAATGGAGTAGACTTTTTTGCTGTTGCTACTGTGGAAGAAGCAGTAGCCTTAAGAAATGCTGGAATAACACAAAATATTTTGATGATGTCTTCAACAGCAGTAAAAGAAGATATAGAAATATTGATTAAAAATAATATAATATTAACAGTTGGATCAAAAGAGGCAGGAGAGGCAGTAGAAGAAATTGCACAAAAGTTACAGACAAAAGCTAGAGCACATTTAAAAATAGATACAGGTTTTGGAAGATACGGCTTTATATATAGTAATAAAGAAGAAATGGTACAAGCAATAAAAGCGTGGAAAAACATAAAAATAGAAGGAGCATTTTCACATTTTTCAATTGCATTTTTTGGAGATGGCAAAGAATCTAAAGAGCAATATGAAAGATTTATGGAATGTATCAAAATATTAAAAGAAAATAAGATTGACACAGGAATGCTACACATGTGCAATTCCTCTGCATTTTTGCGCTTTCCAGAAATGCACTTAGATGCAGTAAGAGTGGGTTCCGCATTACTTGGAAGATTGTCGATTCCAAATACCTGGGGATTCAAAAAAGTAGGATATTTAAAATCAAATGTCGCAGAAATAAAAACATTGCCAGTAGGATATAATATAGGATATTCAAATTCATACACAACCAAAAAAGAAACTAAAATTGCAATAATCCCATGTGGATATGCAGATGGATTTAATATAATTGTTGATAGAGATATGTTTAGACCAATTGATAAATTAAGATATGTTGTTAGAGATGCCAAAGATGCATTTAAAAATAAAAAAATATATGTTACAATAAATGGTGAAAAATGCGAAGTACTTGGAAGATTGGGAATGTTCCATGTAAGTGTTGATATTACAGGAAAAAATATAAAAATAAATGATGAAGTACACTTTAATGTAAGCCCAATGTTTGTGGATAGCAGGTTAGAAAGATTGTATGAATAAAAAAAGGCATTTATTAGAAAGGAATGGTAGAAAATGGAGATAAGCTTTCCAAAAAAAATATGGTATTCAATAACAAAATTCGAGAAATATCCTGATATGGCTCAAGATGGAATTTTTAAAGCAGTCAGATATTTAATAACAATGGCTATAATTGTTACTACATTTGCTTTATGTGGTTCTATGATAAAAATGAATAAAGCTGTTGGAAATTTAGCACAATATATAGAGCAAAACATTCCTGATTTTACATTTGAAGATGGAAAAGTCAGTATGGAATTAACAGAGCCTATGGTAATAAATGATATTGCTAATAGCCAAATAAATAAAGTAATTATAAATCCAATTGCAGAAACGTCAGAACAAAAAGAAGAGTTAGAAAACAAAGAAACAATTGTTGGAACAAATATATATTTCTTTAAAGATGAAATTATTTTAAAAAACAAAGTAGATGATGAACATATTCAAACACAGAATTATACATACAAAGATTTTATAGCAAATTATACAAAAGAAGATATACAAAATTTCAACAAAGCAGACTTAATAGAATTTTTAAGGAGTGAAAAAATGACTCCATTTTATACAAGTTATGCAACAACAATGTTTATATACTTATTACTTACAGACATAATCTATTTGCTATTAGACACATTTAGAATTGCAGTTTTCGGATGGATAACAGCAGTTGTGGCAAAAATAAAAATGAAATTTTCTGCAATATATAATATGGCAATATATTCATTTACTTTACCAATGATATTAAATATTATATATTTAATTGTAAATTATTTTATTGACTTCAAGATAAAATATTTTGAAGTTGCATATACAACTATTGCATATATATACTTAGCAGCAGCTATTTTTATATTAAAAGATGATTTTATAAAGAAAATGCAAGAAGTTATGAAAATTAGGCAAGAGCAAAAAAATGTAAGAGAAGAAATAAAAAGACAAGAAGAAGAGAAAAAAGAAAAAAAGGACAAAGACGACGACAAAGATGAAGGTAAAGACGAAAATGGGGATAAAGATACAGATACACCAGAGGGTTCAGAAGCATAAAAATAGAAAAGAGGTCAAATAATGAATAAAGATAAGGATAAATCAAAGAAAAAATCAGAAGTGTTATTAAATATATTAATTACAATATTTACAATAGCTATCATAGTTCTTATAGGATTTTTAGCATATCAATATAATAAAGATAAAAATTCTGATGAAAACAAATTAGCATATACAGATTTAGTAAAAGAGATTCAAGCAGGAAATGTTGAGAAAATAGAGATGACTACAGGCAGTATGTCTTTAAAAGTAAAAATGAAAGATGTAGAAAAAGAAAAAACAACAATAATTCCTAGTGTTCAAGTTTTTTCAGAACTAGTACAACAAAAAGTGTTAGAAGAAAATAATATTGAATTAGAAACTAAAACACCAAGTATATTATCTCAAATTCCATCATATATATTTTCAATTTTACCAACTATAATAATGGTTGCACTATTTATAATGATATTCAAAATGCAAGGACTTGGAGATAAAGGCGAAGTATATGATGATACTGAAAGAAAAACTAAAATTACATTTGATGATATTGCAGGATTAGATGAAGAAAAAGAGGAATTAAAAGAAATAGTAGAGTTTTTGAAAAAACCAAAGAAATTTACAGAAATGGGAGCAAAAATCCCAAAAGGTGTTTTATTATATGGAAAGCCAGGAACAGGAAAAACATTAATAGCAAAAGCAATTGCAGGAGAAGCAGATGTTCCATTTATTTCAATGAGTGGTTCAGAATTTATAGAAATGTTTGCAGGACTTGGTGCGTCAAGAGTAAGAAAATTATTTGATAAAGCAAGAAAATTAGCACCATGTATTGTATTTATAGATGAAATTGATGCAATAGGCTCAAGAAGAACAAGCAATAGTGGAGCAGAATCAGAAAATAATCAAACATTAAACCAACTATTAGTTGAAATGGATGGATTCTCTTCAGAAGAAACAATAATTGTTTTAGCAGCTACAAACAGACCAGAAATGTTAGATAAAGCATTATTAAGACCAGGTAGATTTGATAGACAAGTAACAGTTCCAGCACCAGATTTAGTAGGAAGAGAAGCAATATTAAAAATTCATGCTAAAGACAAAAAATTGGCTGATGATGTATCATTATATAGTATTGCAGAAGACACTGCTGGTTTTACAGGAGCAGAACTTGCAAATATTTTAAATGAAGCTGCAATAATAGCAACCAAAAAAGACCATACAGCAATAACAAATGCAGATTTAGATGAAGCGGTTAAAAAAGTAACAGTAGGACTAGAAAAAACAAGCAGAAAAATATCAGATAAAGACAAAAAACTAACAGCATATCATGAAGCTGGACATGCAATAGTAAGTCAATTTTTACCAACACAAACAGCAGTAAAAGAAGTTTCTATAATACCAAGAGGAATGGCTGGAGGCTATACTATGTATAAGTCTGATGAAGATAAATACTATATATCAAAAACAGAAATGCAAGAAAAACTTATTGCATTATTAGGTGGAAGAGCAGCAGAAAAATTAATATTAGATGATATTTCAACAGGAGCAAGCAATGACTTAGAAGTGGCAACACAAATCGCTAGAGATATGATTACTGTTTATGGTATGAGTGACTCGATAGGGACAATTTCTTTTAAAGATAGTGACGGACAAATTAATTATCAAATGTTTGGAGAAGAAATGCAAGATGCAATAGGAAAAGAAGTTAAAAGATTAATTGATACAGCATATAATGATGCACAAGAAATTTTAAGACAAAATGTAGAAACACTTCATGCAATAGCAAAAGTGCTTATCACTAAGGAAAAGATTAACGAAGAAGAATTCAATAAGTTTTTTGCATAATTGAGCAGATTATTTACGAGATAAAATGTGCAAAGAAAGGGGAACATAAGAAAAATGGGTGAATTTGCTGAATATATTTTAAATGAAGAAGATTTAATATCAAAGATGGAGATAATATTCTTTTTAGCACCAAAGTTGAAAATAAATTTTGACAAATCTGTGGTATTCAAAACTGAAATAGCAAGAATGTTCTTGAAATACACTAATTTAAAAGTAGATAATAATTTGGTTTTAACTGCGTGCTTATTATGCAATTGTAAAAAAGTTGACGATTCTCAAAAAATAGGAAAATTGAAAACATATGCAAAAGAAGGAGCCGAGTACTTGGAACAATTAGGGTTTGACAAAAGATTTTGTAAAATATGTGAAGGTGTAAATAGGTATAGTGGAAATCCAAGAGAACCCGAAAGTGATATATTGGAATTAACAGACCAATTTGGCGGAATGTTAATAGACAGACCTGAAAGAATTGCGTTTAATCCTGATGAAGCAATGGTCTTGTTAGAACATAGAAACCTAAAAACAGAATATAATAGATATTTACAAAGTTTTAGAGAGTTTGTCGAAGCAATGGAAAAAATAGTGATACATGGAAATGTAGATACTACTGTTTTTGCGAGATTACAAAAACTTATGAGGGATTCAAAAGGAGTTCCTGAATTAGTAAAAAGTATCGCAACAGATTATTCAATATGTGTAGACCAAAAACTAGAAGAATTGAAAACAACTGCAAAAGAGGCTAAGAAGACCGCAAATAGAGCAATGTTTACAACAGAAATAGAAGAAAAGATATTAAATCATGCTAAGATGGATGATAAATAATTATGAGGAGGAACAGCAATGTACGAAGTATTTGCAGATTTACATGTACACATTGGAAGAAGTGAAAATGGTAAACCTATAAAAATAACAGCTGCAAGAAGTTTGAATTTTGCTAATATTGCAAAAGAATGTGCAGAAAGAAAAGGAATTAACATAGTAGGGATAATAGATTGTGCATCACCATATGTAATTGAAGATATAGAAAAATTCCTAAAAACAGGAGATGCATATGAATTAAAAGATGGAGGTATTATATACAAAGACAAAGTATGTATCTTGTTAGGAAGTGAAGTAGAAACATCAGAAAAAGGCAGAAATGGAAAATGTGGTGCAGCACATAATGTTTGCTTCTTTCCACATTTGAAAGATATAAAGGGATTTTCACAAGAAATGAGTACACATATAAAAAACATAACATTAAGCACTCAAAGGTCAAATATATCTGGTTATGAACTGATAGACATAGTTGAAAAATACAATGGAATTTTGATTCCAGCTCATATATTTACTCCATTTAAAAGTTATTATGGAAATTGTACAGATAGACTAAAAGACATATTTAAAGAAAAATATGATAAAATTTTCGCAGTTGAGTTAGGATTAAGTTCAGATACATATTTAGCAGATATGATATCAGAACTAGAAAATAAGACATTTGTTACAAATTCAGATGCACATTCATTGCCTAAAATTGCAAGAGAATATAATAAAATGCTTGTTAATGATATTAGTTTTAAAGAAGTAGTAAAAGCTTTAAAAAATGAGGATGGAAGAAAAATATTAGCAAATTATGGACTTGACCCTAAACTTGGAAAATATCATAGAACACATTGCGATAATTGTGATAGTACAATTGAAACTAAAGAGCCAGTAGAAATTTGTCCTAAATGTGGAAGTGATAAAGTTACTTTTGGTGTTTTTGATAGAATAGAATTAATAAAAGATAAAGAAACAACTAAAAGCCCTAAAAACAGGCCACCATACATATATCAAATACCATTAAGTTTTATTCCAGGAGTTGGAGGAAAAACTATAGAAAAATTATTATATAATTTTGAAACAGAAATGAATATTTTGCATAAACTATCAGAAGATGATATTGAAGCAATTGTTGGAGAAAAAATTGCAAAAAACATTGTAAAAGCAAGAGAAGGAAATATGAAAGTTGAATCTGGTGGTGGAGGAAACTACGGAAAAGTTAAAGAACATGATTAAATTCATGTTCTTTTTTTATAACTAAATGAATAGACATTAATAAATTCATTTATTAAGGAGAATGTTATGCGAAAGAGAAAAAATCAAATATTTTTAGCGATTAGAGAAGATATATTAAATAATACTAAAGCGTATTTCATTGTATTAATTATATTTGCTGTTGGAACATTCTTAGGTGTAATGTTCATAAATCAAAAGCAAGATAAAAGTGATATACAAAAATATATAAATACTTATATAGATGAAACTAATCAGCTCGAAAATGGAGATTACATTGGTGAATTGCAAAAAGATATAAAAAATAATATTATTCTTGTGTTTTTATTATGGTTTGCAGGGACAACTATAATAGGAATACCAATAGTACTTGGGATAATTTTAGTACGAGGGTTTTGCTTAGGATATACAATTTCAGCATGTGTATTTACATTAGGAAAAATAAAAGGAATTTTGTTTATAATAACAACAATATTTTTGCAAAACATTATCTTTATTCCAGCTTTAATGATATTAGGTGTTAGTAGCATAAAGTTATATCAATCAATAATAAAAGATAGACGAAAAGAGAATATAAAGCTTTCCATATTGAAACATATAATTATTTCAATAGGTATTATGCTGACACTAATAATAAGTTCAATAATAAAAGTGGAAATTTCTTACAGGCTAATAGTACATTTAGTTAGATACTTTATAATTGCTTAATAAAATTTTTAAAAATATCTATAAAACCTCTTTACTTTTGAGCAAAAATTTGATATAACATAATAGCAATCAGTTATGTAAAATTGTTTGCGAAGGACAATAAAAATTAACATAGGTGGGGGAAGAAATGGAAGAACAATTAAACTTATTTTTTGGATTTTTAGAGAATGAAAAGAAAGTGTCATTAAACACACTTCAATCATATAAAAGAGATTTAAAACAATTTGAAAATTATTTAGGAACAATTGAAGGAAAATACAATGAGCTAACAAATGACGGAATAAAAGATTATATAAAATATATGCAAGAACAAGGAAAAAAGACATCAACAATATCAAGAGGATTAGCTGCAATTAGGTCATTTTATCAATATGAGACAAAGAATAAACAAGTAGAAAAAGACCCAACAGAAGGAATTCAATCACCTAAAATAGAAAAAAGAGTACCAAGTGTACTAACATCAAGTGAAGTAGCATTATTGTTAGAACAACCTAAAAATGTAGACTTAAAAGGAACAAGAGATAAAGCAATGTTAGAATTTGCTTATGCTACAGGAATGAGAGTAACAGAAATAATATCATTAAATGTAGAAGATATAAATTTAGAAACAGGATATGCAACATGTAGAAATGGAAAAAAGGAAAGAACAGTGCCAATTGGAGAAATGTCATTAAAAGCATTAAAAGACTACATGCTTAATGCAAGACATACAATGATAAAAGATGACAATGAACAAGCTTTATTTGTAAATGTAAATGGACAACGTTTAACAAGACAAGGATTTTGGAAAATTATAAAATACTACAAAGAACAAGCACATATAGATAAAGACATAACACCACATGTTTTAAGACATTCATTTGCTACACATTTATTACAAAACGGAGCTGACCTAAAATCAATTCAAACAATGCTTGGACATTCAGATATATTATCAACTCAAATATATATGCAATTCCAAGACGAATCATTAAAAAATGTATACAAAAAAGCTCATCCAAGAGCATAAATAAAAGCAGAACTTTTTATTCTGTTTTTTTGTGTAAAATATTTTGATTATATTGATTTTTAAAATTATTTATAATAAAATAATTTTGAACACAATCTAAAGATAAGAGAGGTGCAAAAATTTGAAAATAAATAAAAACGGCATATTATTATTAGCATTAGTAATTGCAACTATATTTATGGGAATAGGATATTCTGCCATAAATTCAATAACAGGAGACATAAAAGGAAAAGCAACAGCCAATAATCAAGATGGAGTATTTATAACAGACGTAGAATATGTGAGTGACATAGATGCAAACTTAAATAATTCAAAAATAGAGAACTTCCTCGGAACAATGATGAAAAGTACAGTAGAATTATCAGAAAATAATACAAAATCAGAGATAAAATATAAAGTAACAGTATATAATAATGCAATAGAAGCAGCAGTATTTGAAAAAGTTACATATGGGAAAGAATTTTACGATAATGAAGGAATAACATATGAAATAGAAGGATTTACACCTGGACAAACAATAGGAAGTAAAGAAACAAAAGAAATAATAATCACATTTAAATATAAAGACCAAACCACAGTACCAGCTAATAAAATTTTAAATTCATATTTAAATTTTGAGATGATTGTTCCTAATAGAATGGTGCTAGCACAAAAAGGAGATAATACAAGTAAATATTTAACAGGTTCAATATTAAAAAATCAAATAGAGTCAGTAAAATTTAAAAAAGGAGAAGAGCCAACATCAACAGATATATTAGCAAAATTTGATGCATCAGAAAAACAAGATGAAAGTATAATCGGATATTATACAGATACTGATAATAATGGATTATATGAGCTAACATTTATTAGTAACAAAACTATATTTCCAAATAAAAGTGCTCAATATTTATTTTCAAATTTAAATAATGTACAAAGTTTTGAATTTGATAATTTTAGTACAACAGGAACAACAAGCTTTTTGGGGATGTTTCAAGGTTGTAATAAAATAACAGCTCTTGACTTAAATAATTGGGATACAAGCAATGTAATTTCTTTTGGTAATACATATTGGTCATATGGTGGAATGTTTCAAGATTGCACAAATTTAGAAGAACTAAAAATAGAAAACTGGAATATGGCACAAGCAAAAGATATTTCCAGTATGTTTAGAAGTTGCAAGTCATTAACAAATATAAGTCTGAATAAGTGGAATACAAATAATATAGAACAAATGCAATATGTGTTTTCAAATTGTACTCAATTAGTGAAAATTGAATTAGGTGAACTTGATACTAGTAATGTAAAATCCATGAACAATATGTTCAATAATTGTACAGCATTAAGTACATTAGACCTAAAAAAATGGAATACTGGTAATGTAACAGAAATGCAAGGGATGTTTCAAAATTGCAAAAGTCTGTTGGAACTAGATTTAAGTAGTTTTGATACGAGTAAAGTAACGAAGATGAGATATATGTTTGCTTCTTGTAGTGTTTTAGCTAAAATTGATATAAAAAACTTTAATACAGAAAAATGCACTGATATGTTGGGTATGTTTTTTGGATGCGGAAAATTAGAATCGTTAGACGTATCAAAATTTAATACAAGTCAAGTTAATAACATGTCAAATATGTTTGCGGAGTGTAATTCCTTAACTGTAATAGATGTAAGTGGATTCAATACGAGTCAAGTTATAAATATGGAAAGAATGTTCTGCAATTGTTCAGAATTAATTTCATTAAACTTAAAAAACTGGGATACCAGCAATGTGACTAACATGGGGTCATTGTTCGAAGGAGATAGAAATCTAGAAATATTAGATTTAAGTAATTTTAACACAAACAAAGTAACTAATATGGGATCAATGTTTAGATTTTGTAATAATTTGAAATCTGTAAATATAATTAATTTTACTACAAGTAATGTAAAGGACATGTCATTTATGTTTTACGAATGTAAAAAAATATCAAAATTGGATTTGACTAACTTTGATACCCAAAGTGTAACTTCAATGTTTTATATGTTTAGTTATTGTTTGGAATTAACAGAAATTAGTATGAAAAATTGGAATACAAGTAATACAACTAATATGAGCTATATGTTTAAAGGATGTTCTAATATAACAACATTAGAATTGAATAATTTTGACACAAGTAAAATTACCACTTTTTCAGGGATGTTTCAGGGATGTACGAAATTAGAAAAATTAAATATATCTAGTTGGACTATGAGCTCTGCCCAAAATATAAAAAGTATGTTCTTTGGCTGTGAAAATTTACAATCAATAAATTTAGAAAATGTAGATTGGCAAAATGTAATATATATGAGTGGAGTATTCCAAGGATGTTCAAAAATAGTTTCAATTGATTTGAGTAAATGCAATATAAAGAAAGTATCAGATATGCAGAGTATTTTTGAAAACTGTAGCCTGTTAGAAAGTGTTAATTTACCTAGTATAGAAGAAAACACCTTAAATAATATGAATTACATGTTTAGATTTTGTGGAAAAATTAAGAAAATTGATTTGTCAAAACTTAATACAGAAAATGTAACAAGTATGGCAGGGATGTTTCAAAATTGTTATGAGTTAGTAGAATTAGATATAAGTAATTTCAATACCCAAAATGTAACTAATATGGCATCAATGTTCTATCAATGTAAAAATTTGAAAACTATATATGTAAAAGAATATGATTCAACCAATAATACAGGTTGGACAACTTCAGCTGTAACAAATTCTACTAACATGTTTTTGAATTGCAATAATATCGTAGGAGGGAATGGTACAAAATATAACGCTACATATAAAGATGCTACATATGCAAGAATAGACACAGCAGAAACACCAGGGTATTTAACAAATATAAATGATAAGCCAGGGGAGTGAGAAGATGATAAAAGTTAGAACTAAAAATACGCTATTATTATTAGCATTAGTAGTTGCAACTATATTTATGGGAATAGGATATTCTGCAATAAATTCAATAACAGGAGACATAAAAGGAAAAGCAACAGCCAATAATCAAGATGGAGTATTTATAACAGACGTAGAATATGTGAGTGACATAGATGCAAACTTAAATAATTCAAAAATAGAGAACTTCCTCGGAACAATGATGAAAAGTACAGTAGAATTATCAGAAAATAATACAAAATCAGAGATAAAATATAAAGTAACAGTATATAATAATGCAATAGAAGCAGCAGTATTTGAAAAAGTTACATATGGGAAAGAATTTTACGATAATGAAGGAATAACATATGAAATAGAAGGATTTACACCTGGACAAACAATAGGAAGTAAAGAAACAAAAGAAATAATAATCACATTTAAATATAAAGACCAAACCACAGTACCAGCTAATAAAATTTTAAATTCATATTTAAATTTTGAGATGATTGTTCCTAATAGAATGGTGCTAGCACAAAAAGGAGATAATACAAGTAAATATTTAACAGGTTCAATATTAAAAAATCAAATAGAGTCAGTAAAATTTAAAAAAGGAGAAGAGCCAACATCAACAGATATATTAGCAAAATTTGATGCATCAGAAAAACAAGATGAAAGTATAATCGGATATTATACAGATACTGATAATAATGGATTATATGAGCTAACATTTATTAGTAACAAAACTATATTTCCAAATAAAAGTGCTCAATATTTATTTTCAAATTTAAATAATGTACAAAGTTTTGAATTTGATAATTTTAGTACAACAGGAACAACAAGCTTTTTGGGGATGTTTCAAGGTTGTAATAAAATAACAGCTCTTGACTTAAATAATTGGGATACAAGCAATGTAATTTCTTTTGGTAATACATATTGGTCATATGGTGGAATGTTTCAAGATTGCACAAATTTAGAAGAACTAAAAATAGAAAACTGGAATATGGCACAAGCAAAAGATATTTCCAGTATGTTTAGAAGTTGCAAGTCATTAACAAATATAAGTCTGAATAAGTGGAATACAAATAATATAGAACAAATGCAATATGTGTTTTCAAATTGTACTCAATTAGTGAAAATTGAATTAGGTGAACTTGATACTAGTAATGTAAAATCTATGAATAATATATTTAGTAGTTGTAATAAATTGAACATATTGAATCTAAAAAAATGGAATACGAGTAATTTAACAGACATGACGGGGATGTTTCAAAATTGCTATAGTTTAACAGAATTGGATTTAAGCAATTTTAATACTGGTCAAGTTGAAAGTACGGAAAAGTTGTTCTACAATTGTTCAGAATTAATTTCATTAAATTTGAAAAATTGGAATACAAGCAATATAATTAACATGAATAATATGTTTAATAGTTGTCTAAAAATAGCAGAATTGGATTTGAGCAATTTTGATACATCAAATGTAACAACAATGGTAGGAATGTTTAGCACATGCAAACAATTAAAAAAATTGAATGTGGCAGGATTTAATACAAGCCAAGTAACCAATATGTCTAAAATGTTTAGTGATTGTAACAGTTTAACAGAACTAGACTTAAGCAAATGGAATACAAGTAAAGTTACTACTATGGATGAAATGTTTAAAAATTGCAAAAGCTTAACGAATTTGGATTTAAGTAGCTGGAATACTGAGAATTTAAAAAGTGTAGTAAATATGTTTCAATATTGCATTAATTTGGTTTCTGTAAAATTGGATAATTTAAAAACAGACAAAATAACTAATATGCAAGGAATGTTTCACAATTGTAGGAGTTTAACAGAAATAGATCTGAGTGATTTTGACACAAAAAATGTAACTAATATGTCAAGTATGTTCTATATATGTCAAAGTTTGAGAACTATATATGTAAAAGAATATGATTCAACAAATAATACAGGTTGGACAACTTCAGCTGTAACAAATTCTACTAATATGTTTTTGAATTGTGGTAATATCATAGGAGGAAATGGTACTAAATTTGATACTACATATAAAGATGCTACATATGCAAGAATAGATACAGCAGGAACACCGGGATATTTAACAAATATAAATAATAAAAATTAAAAAGATAGGCAAGATGGTCCTATGTCAAGTGGAAGGAATAAGATAAAAGATGAAGAAGAAAAAAGTACTATTTATATCAAGCACAGGAGGGCATTTTAACGAATTACAACAATTAAAGCCATTATTTGAAAAATATGATTATCATATAGTTACAGAAAAAGATAATTCTACAATCGGAGCAAAAGAAAAATATGGAGATAAAATATCATATCTTCCATATGGAACGAGGAAAAAATTATTTAGATATATATTTGTATATTTCTATTTGTGCTTAAAAACTATATATTTATATTTTAAGATAAAGCCACAATACATAGTTACAACAGGAACACATACTGCAGGACCAATGTGTTATCTTGGAAAATTATTTGGAAGTAAAATAATTTATATAGAAACATTTGCCAATAGAAATAGAAAAACAGCGACAGGAAGACTTATTTATCCAATAGCTGATTTATTTATTGTGCAGTGGAAAGAAATGCTTAAAATATATCCTAAAGCAGTATATGGAGGTGCAATATATTAATGATATTAGTAATGTTAGGAACACAAAATAATAGTTTTCATAGATTACTAGAGAAAATTGATCAACTAGTAGAGGACGGAAAAATAAGTGGAGAAGTAATTGTACAAGCAGGTTATACAAAATATGAATCACAAAATATGAAAATTATTGATTTTGTATCAAATGACGAAATAGAGAATCTGGAACAGCAAGCTGATTACATAATAACTCATGGTGGAGTTGGGTCAATAATTAATTCGATAGAAAAAGGAAAAAAAGTAATTGCTATACCAAGATTGAAAAAGTATGGAGAACATGTGAATGATCATCAATTAGACATTGTAGAGTCATTTGATAAATTAGGTTATATTATAGGAATTACAGATGTTTCACAATTAGAAGGGGCATTGCAAAGAGTTAAGGAATTTAGACCAAAAAAATATATTCAAAATACAGGGAATATTATCAGTATTGTACAAAATTTTATAGACAATAATTAATATATACTTTAAGCTATAATATCATAAAATTCACAGAAATTTTACAAAAAACAAAAAATGAAGAAATAAAGAGATAAATAAGGAAAAACCAGAAAAAGCAACTTTTTTCTGGTTATTTTTTTTGCTATAAGTATTGCAAAAAAAAACTATTATTGATATTATAAAGAAGAATGAAAAATTATGTATGCTAATACAGAAATTATAAAGAAGAAAAGGAAAAAAGTAGAATGATAGAATTTAAAAACGTAAGCAAAAGATATAGTACAGGTACAGAAGCAGTAAAAAATGCAAGCTTTAAAATAGAAAAAGGAGAATTTGCATTTTTAGTAGGAACCTCAGGAAGTGGAAAATCAACACTAATAAAATTAATATTAAAAGAAGAAGAACCAACATCAGGAAACATCATAATAAACGGAAAAGATACAACATTTTTAAAGAAAAGTAAAGTTCCATATTTAAGAAGAAGTATGGGAGTTGTATTTCAAGACTTTAGATTATTGCCAGACAAGACAGTGTATGAAAATGTAGCATTTGCAATGTATATAGTAAAAGCTACACCAAAACATATTCGTAGACAAGTGCCTATGGTATTATCATTAGTAGGACTAAGTGGAAAGGCAAAAATGTATCCAAACGAATTATCAGGAGGAGAACAACAAAGAGTTGCTTTAGCAAGAGCACTTGTAAACAATCCATCAATGTTGATTGCAGATGAGCCTACTGGAAACTTAGACCCAGACACAGCATGGGATATAATGAATTTGTTAAATGAAATTAACATGAGAGGAACAACAGTAGTTGTTGCAACACACGCCAAAGATATAGTAGATCAAATGAAAAAAAGAGTTATACACATAAATAAAGGCGTAATAATAAAAGATGATAAAAAAGGTGGGTACGATTGTGAGGTTTAATGTAGTAAACTATTTAATAGGAGAAGGAATTAGAAATTTATTTAAAAATAAAAAATCAACTATGTCAGCACTAATGATAATGTGTGCAACAATGTTAATATTTGGATTGTTCTTTGTAATAGGAGAAAATTTAAATGCATTTGTAGAAAATGTAGCAGATGCACAAGAAATACGAGTGATTTTGGACAATGATGCAACTGATAGTGAAATAGAAGAAGTAGGAAAAGAAATTTTAGAAATAGATGGAGTAAGAAATGCAGAATTTGTTTCAAAAGATGAAGCACTAGATTATATGAAAGATATGCTTGGAGATGAAGTGCTTGATGGATATTCAGAACGAAATATATTTTCAACAGCTTATAATGTAACATTAACAGATTTAAAAATGAATAATGAAGTGCAAGCAAATATAAAGCAAATACCACATGTAAAGAAAATAGTTTCAAGCAATCAAGTTATATCACAAATAATAAGTTTAGCTAAAGGAGTTAGAATTGTAACGGCAGGAATATTAGGACTATTAATAATAATATCAGTATCAATAATTTCAAATACAATAAAATTAACAGTACATGCAAGAAGAAAAGAAATATCAATAATGAAATATGTTGGAGCAACAAATAGTTTTATTAGATGGCCATTTTTAGTAGAAGGTGTAATAATTGGAATAATTTCAGGTTTGTTATCAGTTGCGATAATTGGAGGAGCATATACTGGAATTGCAAATCAATTGGCTAACACATCATTCTTACAAATGGCTAATTGGAAATTACTAAATTTCTCTGATATGTTTAATTTGATTTTAGTGGTTTACCTTGGATTAGGAATTGGAATTGGTATATTAGGAAGTACTATTTCAATGAGAAAATATTTACAAGTATAATTTAATAGAAAGGAAGAGGATTACATGCATAGGCTTTTTAGGATAATATTAATATTTATAATAACTTGTAGCCTATGCATTTACGTATATGCACAAGACCTTACTGAATTACAAGAAAAATCAAATCAGATAAATCAGGCATTAACAGAATCTAACAATAGGCTACAAGTTGTTCAAGATAATATATCAGCAAATATGCAAGAATTGCAAGAACTGGACAATAATATTGCACAATCACAAGAAGAGCTAAATACAATTAATACTAATATAAATGATTTGGTTAAGCAAATAAATGAAAACCAAGAAAAATTGGCAAAGGTTCAAGAACAATATGATAATATTCAAGAATTATTAGATAAAAGACTTATAAGCATGTATGAAACTCCTAAATTTCAATTCCTACAAGTTATTCTTGAATCTAAAAACGCAACTGAGTTTTTATCTAGATATTATGCAATGAAAGAATTAGCTGAATATGATAAACAATTATTAGAGACAGTAACACAGCAAAAAGAAGAAATAGAAACAACAAAAAAAACATTGACAGATCAAAAGCAACAGATTATTACAAACAAGCAAAATAAGCAAAAAAAGGCACAGGTATTAGCTAATATAAAAACTTTAAGACAATATTACATAAGTAAATTATCAACAGAAGAACAGGAATTACAGGCAAAAATAGATGATTATAATTCACAGGTTTCATCAATAGAATCAGAAATTAAATTCCTGGCATTAAATAGTATTAGCAAAGATTATATAGGTGGTGCTATGACATGGCCGATACCAGGATACACAACAATAACATCAGAATATGGAATGAGAGTTCATCCTATAACAGGTGCATATAAATTACATACGGGAACTGATATAGGAGCACCAATGGGAGCAGATTTTGTAGCGGCAGCAAAAGGAGTAGTTACAAAAGCAACATTAAATCCGGCATATGGAAATATGGTTATTATAGATCATGGTGGAGGAGTGCAAACTTTATATGCACATGGAAGTGAAATCTTAGTAGAAGTAGGACAAGAGGTTGAAGCTGGAACACCAGTTTTAAAAGTTGGGTCAACAGGATATTCAACAGGACCACATGCACATTTTGAGATAAGAATAAATGGGCAGACAGTAAACCCAATGGATTATTTACTAAATGAGAAAGATATCCAAAATTTATCTAAAGAATAAGATATAGTATTGAAAGGAAGAAATAGTATGAAAAGAACTATAGTTAAAATAATAGGAATTACAATATCGATAATTTTACTTTCACAAAGTTTAAATGTATTTGCAGTTACAAAAAAGGAAGTACAACAAAAAAAAGATGATGCACAAAAACAGACATCAGAAAATAATGATAAAATAGACGAAGCAAAAGAAAAAAAACAAGAACTAGCAAACGAAAAATCAGAAACTATGAAAACTGTTGAAGGATTAATTTCAAAAATTTCTGACTCTGAAACAGAGATAGACAATTTACAAGATAAAGTTCAAAATTTGAAAGATAAAATAGCAGACAAAGAAAAAGACATACAACAAAAGCAAGAAGAATATACTAAACAAGAAGAATTACTAGATACAAGACTTGTTGCAATGTATGAAAGAAGTGAAACATCATATTTAGATGTCTTTTTAACAGCATCAAGTATGACTGATGCTTTAGCAAAATATTATGCTGCATCAGAACTATTTGAATCAGATAAAGAGCTAATACAGTCAACTAAAGAACAAAAAGCTCAAATCGAAAGAGAAAAAGCAGATTTGGAAAATAGTAAAAAAGAATTAGATGCATCACTAACAGAACAACAAGCTAAAGTAAAAGAATTACAAGCATTAAAAAGCGAAAAACAAAGTTATGCTGATAAACTATCTCAAGATGAAAAAGCAGTTCAGAAAGAGATAGAGGAATTAGAAGCTGATAACAGACAGATTGAAAAAGCAGTAAAGGATGCAGAAGCTAAATATCAAAAACAATTAGAGGAACTTCAAAGACAACAAAACAAAAAAAATAACAATTCGAATTCTGGTTCAAATTCAGGTTCTAATTCTAATACACCATCAGGTTCAGGGTATTTTATAAAACCAATATCAGGTGGAACTGTATCAACAAATGGCTATTATTCAAGTGGAAAATTCCATGGAGCAGTTGACTGGGCTGTATCATCAGGAACTACAGTAGTAGCTGCAGCAGATGGGGTTGTTATGACAACAGCTGATTTAACTTCAAGTTATGGAACTCATGTAGTAATAAGACATGCAAATGGAATGCAAACATATTATGGGCATGGAACAAGAGGCTCTATATGTGTAAAACCAGGTCAAACTGTAAAACAAGGTGAGAAAATAATGTTAAGTGGAAGTACCGGAAATTCAACTGGCCCACACTTACATTTTGAAGTGAGAGTGTCTCCATATAGCTACAAATATTCAGCTACTGCATATGGGCAAGATTCAAGAGTAAACCCAATGAATTATCTGTAAAATTAAATAAGAAAGGCAAACTAAAATGGAAGATGAAAAATATTTAAAAAGACAAAGATTTTACAAAATTGTTATGTTAGTTGTATTAACAGCATTTTTGACATTTATATTTACAACTATATATATAACTAAAAAATATAATTTAAGTGATGGAGACCAAACAATTTCTTCATTATTTAGTGCTTCATCATCAAGTGATGACAAATTAACAAAATCATTAAAGAATATTAAAAGTATATTAAAAAAATATTATCTAAATGATATTGATGAAGATAAGGCAATAGATGGAGCAATTGAAGGATATGTTTCATCTTTAGGAGATCAGTATACTGAATATATTCCAAAAGATGAGATGGAAGATTATACTCAAAATTTAATGGGAAATTATGTTGGAATTGGTGTATATATGTCACAAAACACTAAAGACAATACAATAGTTGTTTTAACACCAATAAAATATAGTCCAGCAGAAGAAGCAGGAATTCTTCCAGGAGATATCATAAAGAAAATAAATGATGTAGAATATACAGGGGAAAATATGACAGCAGCTGCAAATAATATAAAAGGTGCAGAAGGAACAAAGGTAAAATTAGAAATTCAAAGAGGCCAAGAGATAAAAACATTTGAAATAACAAGAAAAAAAATAACAACAAATCCAGTAATTGCAGAAAAATTAGATAATAATATAGGATATTTAGAAGTTACGAGTTTTGATGAAAATACAGCAGAAAACTTCAAATCTAAATATGAAGAGTTAAAGTCACAAGGAATTGATTCATTAATAATAGACTTAAGAAACAATGGTGGAGGATTAGTAGAAGAGGCATTAAAAATAGCTGATTACATAGTACCTAAAGGTAAAGAATTGTTAGTAACAGTTGACAAAGATGGAAAAGAAAAAGTAGAAAAATCTAAAGAAGATGTTTTAATAGATATGCCAATTGTAGTACTTGTAAATAAAAATTCTGCAAGTTCATCAGAAATTTTAGCAGGTGCACTTAAAGATTTAAATGAAGCTACAATAGTGGGAACTACAACATATGGAAAAGGTGTAATACAACAATTTTTAACTTTAAGAGATGGTTCAGGACTGAAAGTTACAGTAGAAGAATATTATACACCAAATAGAACTAAAATTAATGGAGTAGGAATAGAACCAAATGAGAAAATAGAATTACCAGAGACAATTACAAATCCACTTACAGTTGAGAGAAAAGATGATACACAATTGCAAAAAGCAATAGAATTATTAAAAAAATAATTGCAACAAGTATGTACGTAGAAAGGAAATAATAAAGAATGAAAATGAATTTAGCAAATAAATTAACAATATTTAGAATAATATTAGTACCAGTTATGGCAATAATACCATATTCGAATTTAAAAGGTGATTTTTTAGGATTACCTTTAACCTATTTTTTTATGGAATTGATATTTATAGTTGCATCGATAACAGACAAACTTGATGGTTATATAGCTCGTTCAAGAAATCAAGTCACAACATTTGGAAAATTTTTAGACCCATTAGCAGACAAAATTTTAGTATTAACTGCCATGGTATTATTAGTGGAATTAGGCAAAATTCCAGCATGGATTCCAATTATAGTACTAGCAAGAGAATTTATAGTGTCAGGTTATAGGTTAGTTGCAGTTGAAAAAGGTGGTCAAGTAATTGCTGCATCAATTTGGGGAAAATTAAAAACTGTAACACAAATGATTGCAATAATCTTAGTTATGTTTGATAAAAATTCATTTTGGGATTGCTTTAAAGGAGGCTTAACAGGAGCTGATTATGTAATTAACTTGATATCAACAATATTATTGTTAATATCAGTTGTTGCAACTATTTTCTCAGGAGCAGATTATTTAAAAAGTGGAAAAGACTTACTAAAAGATTAAATGCAAAATTTTGGAAAAAGAACTTGACAAAAAATAAAAAATGCAGTATCATACTAAATGTTAAATATAAAGGCGGCTAGTAAGTCGCTCTTTATCGTATATACCATGCAAAACAATGGTTCAACCGGAGTTTGCTTAGAAAGGAATGTGATAAACATGGAAGAAAAAGAAGTAATATTAACACAAGAAGGTTATGACAAACTTGAGAAAGAATTGGAAAAACTAAGAACAGAAGCAAGAAGTGAAATTGCAGAAAGAATAAAAGTTGCATTAGGATTTGGAGACTTATCAGAAAATTCAGAATATGATGAAGCAAAAAATGCACAAGCAGAAAATGAAGCTAAAATCGCAGAATTAGAAAGTAAAATTAGACATGCAAAAATAATTGACGAAAGTGAAATAGATACAAAAACAGTACAAATAGGAAACACAGTAACATTATATGATATTGAATTTGATGAAGAAGTAGAATATACTATAGTTGGTTCAACAGAAGTAAATTTAGCTGAAAATAAAATTTCAAATGAATCACCAATGGGAAAAGCACTTTTAGGAGCTAAAAAAGGTCAAACAGTTGAAGTTAATGCACCAGCTGGAGTTATAAAATACGAAATAAAGAAAATAACAAAATAAAGAAATGTCAAAAATTTGTTTGACATTTCTTTTTTTGTATGATATTATAATTGCATAGAAAAAAGGAGAAGTGATGTAAATGGGAACTAGAGCTGAAACTACTAGAAAGGAAAAAGCAATATTAAAATTTATTGAAGAGCAGGTAATTGAAAATGGGTATCCACCATCTGTAAGAGAAATAGGAAAAGCAATTGGATTAAGTTCTACTGCGACAGTACATGCTTATTTAGCAAAACTAGAAAAACAAGGATACATAAAAAAAGAAGATAAAAAAGGAAGAACACTAAAAGTTATAAAAGGAACTGATGGACAACAAATAATAAAAGAAAATAAAAACTTCTATACACAAAGAGAGTTAGTGGATGTTCCTGTAATAGGGAAAATTACAGCAGGACAACCAATCCTAGCAGTCGAAAATGTTACAGACACATTCCCAATTCCAATAGACTTTGTGGGTAATAGTGAAAGTTTCATGCTAACAGTAAGAGGAGAAAGTATGATAGAAGCTGGTATTTTAGATGGAGACTATATTTTAGTAAAAAAACAAGATAATGCAAGTAATGGTGAGATAGTTGTAGCATTAATAGAAGATGAAGCAACAGTAAAAACATTTTATAAAGAAAATGGACATATACGTCTACAACCAGAAAACCATACAATGGACCCAATAATAGTACCAGATTGCAAAATATTAGGAAAAGTTGCTGGAGTATTCAGAAAAATGTAGTTATTAAAATTTGACAAAATAGCAAGAATATTCTTGCTATTTTCCGTCTATTATAATATAATAAAATAAAAAAAATAAGGAGAAAAACAAATGAAGCAACTAAACAAAAATAATAAAATGCTAAAGAGAATGTTAATACTGCTAGCAGTATTATTTGTAATTGTATTTATATTAATTAAAGCAGAAGATTTTATTAAAGAGCAACAAGCAAGTGACAAAATAAGTGTGATAATAAATAATTCAAATAAAACAGAAAGACTAAAAAATGATATAAGAGTTGAAGATGGAGTTATATACATGTCAATAGATGATATGAAGAATTTCTTTGACAAATATATATATATTGAAGATGAGATAAATGAAATTGTTACAACATATGATGATAAAATTGCAAGTATAGGTTTTGAATCAAATAAATTAACATTAAATGGTTCAACTAAAAAAACTAGTGCACATGCAATAAAAGAAAATGAAACAGTATATTTACCTATTAGTGAAATGAAGGATGTATATGATATACAGATAGACAATATAGCAGATTCAAAAATAATAGTAATTGATTCACTAGAAAAAGAACAAGTACAAGCAAAAACAAAATCAGATGTTTCTGTAAAAGCTAAAAAAGAAGGCTTTTCAAAGACAGTAGATAAAATTGAAAAAGATAACCAAGTAATAGTAATAAAAAACAATAATAATGAGATTTCAGAAAAAGGCTGGACTAAAATTAGAACTCAAAGTGGAATGTTAGGTTATGTAAAAACAAGTAAGTTGGATGAAATAACAACTACAAGAGAAGCTAAAGAACAAACAAAACAAATTACAGGAAAAGTAGATATGTTTTGGGATTACTATTCACAATATGTAAAAGCACCAGATAGAACAGGACAAGTTATAGACGGCATAAATGTTGTATCGCCATCATTTTTCTATTTGGATAAAAATGACGGAACATTAAAAGACAATGTTGGAGATGCAGGAATTGCATATATAAATTGGGCGCATTCAAATGGATATAAAGTGTGGCCAATGATATCAAATGCAGACGCAGGAATAAAAGTTACATCTACGATATTAAATAGTTATAGTAAAAGGCAACAATTAATACAAAGTATCGTAGAAAAGTGTGCAAAATATGATATAGATGGAATAAATATAGATTTTGAAAACATGTATGAAGCAGACAAAGATAAATATTCGAGATTTATAATTGAACTTGTACCACGTATGTTAGAAATGAAAATAGTAACATCAGTAGATGTTACAGCACCAGATGGAGATCCAAACTGGTCATTGTGTTTTGATAGAAATGTATTAGGGCATGTAGCTGATTACTTAGTGTTTATGGCATATGACCAATATGGAGCATCAAGTTCAAAACCTGGTACAACTGCAGGCTTGAATTGGGTGGAAACAAGTTTAAAGAAAATTATTGATTATGATGAAGTTGATACAAATAAAATAATATTAGGTATGCCATTATATACAAGACAATGGACTATCACACAAGATGGAACAATAAAAGATAGAAGTGTTATATCTATGATGAACATAAAAATTCCAAACAATGTTGAAAAACAGTGGGATGATACTCTAAAGCAATATTATATAGAATATGCTTCTGGAAAAAATACTATAAAAATGTGGATTGAAGATGGAACATCAATAAAAGAAAAAGTTTCACTTGTCACAAAATATAATTTAGGTGGAGCATCATGTTGGAAAAAAGACATGGAGACTTCAAATATTTGGACGATAATAAAAGATGAACTAAAAAAGAATGATACAGAAAATTAAACGAAAGAGAAATTTCAAGAGGATGACTTGAAGTTTCTTTTTTTTGTAATAAATAATATAAGAATTACATACACATCAATTAGAGGTGAGCTAATGAGAACATATTATTTAGAAAAAAAGGATAAGCCTAAATTTTGTATGTGTAATTGTAAATTAAAACAAGATAATCTAGAAATATATTCTAATTTAGAGAATATAAAAAATGTAATAAAAATAGTAAAAAGAATCAAAAAAGATGATGTCGAATGTGTAGTAATAAGTAAAGAATTATATAAATGTAAGGAGTTAATAACTGCATTAAATGCCAATAATATAAAAATTTTTGATGGAAAATGGTTACAAAAATATTTGGCATTAGAAATTTTAGAATATGTGGTAACATGCGAAAATATAAAAAAGGAAGAAATAGAAGTTGCAATAACAACAAATGAAATAACAGATTATACGATAGAAATAATAAAAACTTTAGCGATGCAATACAAAAGAGTTTCAATTGTCACAAATCATATAGAAAAATTGAAAAAAACAGAGCAAGAATTATACGAAAAAAATGGAATATTAATAGTAATTTCAAACAATCAAAAAAAGAGTTTAGCCAAGTCACAAATTATATTAAATTTAGATTTTAATAAAGAGGTATTAAATAGATATAAAATAAATGAAACAGCAGTAATAATTAATATAGAAGGTGATATGAAGATAAAATCAAAACGTTTCAATGGAATAAATATAAACGACTATGAAATTGAAGTAGGAAGAGAAGAAATAATATGGAGAGAAAATTGTAACAAATTTAAAGCAAAGGACTTACTAGAAGCTAAACTATATATGAAAGACACATTTCATAATATAAAAAGAAAAATTGCTAAAAACAAAGTATCAATAAAAGAAGTTATAGGAGAAAATGGAAAAATCGAAAGATTTTCTTAAAAAGCTTTTCTTTTTTATAGAATTGTATTATAATGTTGTCAAATGTTTAAAAATAAAATCCTTGAGAAAGGAAAGAAAAAAGATATGGGGAAAAAAAGAAAAAAAAGTAATAATAAGGCTATAAAACCAAGAAAAAAAGATACAAAAATGAAATTTAAGTACAAGCATCCAAAACTAGCAATAGCACTAAAAATATTATTAATTATATTAGTAATATTAGTTGTTGTTGGAGCCGGTGTTGGAATAGGTTTAATATTTGGACTTGGAAAAGATGTCTTTTCAATTGATATGTCAGATTTAATAATGAAAGAGAACTCAATAATTGTAGATACTGACGGAAATGTACTTGCAGAATTAAATGGAGATGAAAGCAGAAAGATAATAACACTAGAAGAAATGTCAACATATTTACCAAAAGCATATGTTGCAATTGAAGATGAAAGGTTCGAAAAGCATCATGGTGTAGACTTAAAGAGAACGGGAGCTGCAATACTTTCATTTGTAACACATGGTGGAAAGTCTACAGCAGGTGGTGGAAGTACAATAACACAGCAGGTTGTAAAAAATGTAACCCAAGAAAAGGCATCTAGTGGTGCAGCTGGTGTAATAAGAAAATTAAAAGAATGGTCAAAAGCATATCAAATTGAAAAAGTAATGTCAAAAGACCAAATAATAGAATTATATTTAAATTTAATATATATAGGAAATGGTGGAAGTGAAAAACATGGAGTTGAAATCGGTTCAGAATACTATTTCAACAAATCTGCCAAAGATTTAAGTATTGCACAATGTGCATTTTTAGCTGGAATAAACCATTCACCAAATTCATATAATCCATATTCAGGAAATGATGTAACAGAGAAAATTGCAAAAAGAACTAAAACAGTATTATCACAAATGAAAAAATTTAATTACATAACACAGGAAGAATATGATAATGCTGTTGCAGAAGTTGATGCAGGATTTAAATTTGAAAATGGAGTTAAAGGAAATGTATATTCTTCACATACTGATGCACTAATTACGCAATTAACAAAGCAAATAATGGATGAAAAACAGATATCAAAAGATGCAGCAGAAACATATTTACAAACTAGTGGATTGAAAATATATTCAACACAAGTATCATCTATTCAAAGCGTAATGGAAGCAGAAGCTAAGAAAAGCAAATATAATTTAAAATCAAAGAAAAATAAAAACGCAGATGGTTCAGCTGTACTTGCACAAGGGGCAGCAGTAGTAATAGAACCTTCAACAGGAAAAGTTGTTGGAGCAGTTGGACAATTAGGAGAAAAAACTACATCAAGAGGACTAAACAGAATAAGTTCTTTAAGACAAACAGGATCTTCAATAAAACCTTTAGCTGATATATTGCCAGGAGTTGAAGAAGGAATAGTAACACCTGCAACAATTTATGCGGATTTAGAAACAACATTTGGAAAAGACTATACACCACAAAACTATAATAGTTTTACAGGATTAAGAACAGTAAGAACAGCAGTAACAACTTCACAAAATATACCATTTGTAAAAATAATGGCAGAATTAACACCAAAAAAATCAATAGAATATATGCAAAAAATGGGAATATCTTCATTAGTAACATCAAAACAAAATAAAGAGCATAATGATGAGAATTTAGCAGTAGCAATAGGAGGAATGACATATGGTGTAAGCCCATTAGAAATGGCAGGAGCATATGCAATGGTTGCAAATGACGGAAATTACATTGAGCCAACATTCTATTCTAAAGTGGAAGATTCAAACGGAAAAGTAGTTTTGGAACCAAAGCAAAAAACAGAAAAAGTATGTTCAGCAGAAACAGCATATATAATAAAAAGCTTAATGCAATCAGTTATAAATGGAGCTGATGGATATGCAGGAACCGCTAAATATTGTGCAATTAATGGAATTGATGTAGCTGCAAAAACAGGAACTACAAACAGTTCTAAGGATAGATGGCTATGTGGATTTACAAATTATTATGCATGTGCTGCTTGGTATGGATTTGATGATCCAGAAAGAATAAGTTTCCCTGGAACGAACCCAGCAGGACAGTTATTCTCAGGAATAATGTCAGAAATTCACAAGGGACTAGAAAATTCAGAATTTAAAGAACCAGAAAAAATCGTTCATGAAAAAGTATGTAGAACAAGTGGAAGAATTGCAACTGATAAATGTTCGAATACTTATGAAGAAATATTTGTAGAAGGACATTTGCCAGAGGAATGTGATGCACATAAGAGTCAATATACAATATGTACAGAGTCAGGTGAATTAGCAACTAAATATTGTCCAGAAACAGAAAGAAGATCATCAAATTATGTTGTAGAAAAAGAAAGATTAGAATTGTGGACAACACCAGGGATAAATTCAACAATGGGAAAAGCTCCTACAGAATATTGTACAATACATACTAAACCAGAAGAAGTTCAAAAACCGCAAGAAACAAATACAACAACAGAAAAGCCAAAAGACAATGAAACAAATAAACCAGATAATGGAAATACAAATACAAATGTTAAGCCATCAACTGATGATGGAACAACCACCAAACCTGATAAGCCAGAATCAGGAGGAAACAATAGTGGAAATACGGGAGAAAATACAGGAGAAAATACAGGAGATAATACTGGAAATAATACTGGAAATAATACTGGTGGAGATACGACTGGTGAAAATTCATCAGATAACCAAGAATAAACACAGGAAATTTATATTTCCTGTGTTTACTAATAAAGTAAAGGAGGCACATAATGGATATATTTTTTTACAATACATTAACAAAGAAAAAAGAATTGTTTAAATCATTAGAACCAAAAAAGGTAAAGATGTACTCATGTGGACCAACAGTATATAAAGATGCAACAATAGGAAATATGAGAACAAATTTATTTCAAGATACATTAAGAAGAGTGCTTGAATATAATGGATATGAAGTAAAACAGGTAATGAATATAACAGATGTAGGACATCTTGTTTCAGATGGAGATGAAGGAGAAGACAAGATGTTAAAGTCAGCAAGAGAAGAGCACAAGACTCCGATGGAAATAGCAGAGTACTATACAAAATTGTTTTTTAAAGATTTAAAAAGATTAAATGTAGAGATACCTGAAGTCATTTGTAAAGCGACCGACCATATTGAAGAAATGCTTGAAATGGTACAAAAAATAATGGAAAACGGATATGCATATGAAACTTCTACTGCTATATATTTTGATGTATCCAAATTAGATGAATATGGGATATTATCAGGAATAAATCTTAGAGAACAAAAAGCAGGAGCAAGAGTAGAAGTTGACCCAGAAAAAAGAAATCCATATGATTTTGCATTATGGATAAAAGCACCAGAAAATCATTTAATGAAATGGGATAGCCCTTGGGGACCAAGTTATCCAGGATGGCATATAGAATGTTCTGCAATGAGCCAAAAATATTTAGGAGAAGTATTTGATATACATACAGGAGGTATAGACTTAATTCCAACACATCATGAAAATGAAATTGCACAAAGTAAAGGTGCATGTGGCAAAATACCAGCACATTATTGGATGCATGGAGAGTATTTATTAATAAATGGTGGAAAGATGTCAAAAAGCTTAGGAAATGTATATTTATTAGATGATATTATAAAAAGAGGATATGATCCATTAGTATATAGATTATTTAATTTTTCTTGCCATTATAAAGGTAAATTAAATTTTACATGGGAAGGCATAGAAGCTGCAAGTACAGCATTGACAAGACTACGTGATGGATATCAAAAACATTTGACAGGAATGGCAGATGTGGATGGCACAATAATTTCTGAAATTGAAAATAAATTCCATCAAGCTATAAATGATGATTTAAATATGCCTCTTGCAATGAGTGCAGTATGGGAAGCTGTAAAATATCAAGATAAATCACCTAAAATTGCAAAATTACTAGAAAAATTCGATACTGTTTTGGGATTGAAAATTACAGAAAAAAGAGAAGAAGAAATCCCACAAGAGATTTTAGAATTAGTAGAACAACGAAAAGTTGCAAGAAATGAAAAGAATTGGACTGAATCTGACAGATTAAGAGATTTGATTGCTCAAAAAGGATATAGTGTTAAAGACACTAAAGATGGAGCAGAAGTTTCCAAGATATAAAAAACTAAAAGAGCTAATGTATCAGCATTAGCTCTTTTGAGTGGTTATTCATCCAGTAACTGCATAATTTTCTTTAATGTGTTATTTTTTACTTCATCAATTGTCATATTAGATGTGTCTAGATACCACATTGGACAGGTAACAGTTTCGTAAAAACAATCAAGTTCTTTTTTATAAAAGTTTAAGAATTCTTGATTTGTAAGTACAGGTGCATCACCGCCAGAAGCATAACGTCTTTTCAAAGATTCTTCTACTGAAACATCGATTACAAAAAGATAATCTGGAAAAACACAAAATGAGTTATTCATTTCATGAAGAATTTTTAAAAGTGACGATGATTCGGCTTTGGAGCAAACATTTTGTTTGAATAAGAAATTTGCCCAAAATAATGCATCACAGTATCCTCTGTCAAACAGAATGATGTCAGCCTGGGAATATGGAATTTCCAGCAAAGATTGTAACTGTCCAAAGGTTATCCAAACATTACGTATCCATGTTTTCTTTGGAATTTCTTTAGGGACAAGTTCAGCATCTTCTTGCATAATTTGTACATTGATTCCTTGAGCCAAAAGTGAACTTTCAAGATTGTGAATCAACGTAGTTTTACCAGAATTAGGAAGTCCGGTAAATTCAATTGTTAAAGGCCGTCTATTCATACAGTGCCCTCCTTAAAAGTGTATATTTTTTAAAGACGAATACATTATAACATACAAGTAAAAAATGTCAAGAATTAGAGATGTAATCTTTTTTTATCCAAAAATACTGACAAATAGGTGTTTTTATGTTATAATATGAAACAGTATTATTAGTTTGTAACAATTAATTCTCGTATAATAATTATAAGTAGGAAAAATTATGCCTAAACATCTTGGGAGTATCAAAATTGAAAAGGAGAGAAAAATGATAAATTTTAAAAATATAGTTGCGAATGCAATATCAAAAGTAGTAAACATAAATGAAACAGAAATAGAAATGTCAATAGAAAAACCAAAGGGCTCAGAAAATGGAGATTATGCATTTCCTTGCTTTAGATTAGCAAAAGAATTACATAAAGCACCACAAATGATTGCAAATGATATTAAAGAAAATATCAAAGTAGATGAAAATCAAATAACCAAAATTGAAGTAGTAGGCGGATATTTAAACTTTTTTATAAACAAAGAAATATTAGTAGAAGAAGTATTAAACGAAATGTCTGAAGATAAAGAATACGGAAAATCAACAATTGGAAATGGCAAAAATATAGTAATAGATTATTCAGCACCTAATATAGCAAAACCATTTCATATAGGACATTTGCGTTCAACTGTAATAGGTGCAGCATTATATAAAATATATAAATATTTAGGATATAATGTAACAGGAATAAACCATTTAGGAGATTATGGAACACAATTTGGAAAATTAATTGAAGGATATAAATTATGGGGAAATGAATACAATATTGAAGAAAATCCAATAGATGAATTAACTAAAATTTATATAAGAATAAATCAAGCATGTAAAGAAGATGAAAAGGTTTTAGAAAACTGTAGAAATAATTTTAAGAAACTTGAAGATGGAGACAAATATTGCGTAGAAATTTGGCAAAAGTTCAGAGAACTAAGTTTAAAAGAATTCCAAAAAGTGTATGATATATTAGGAAGTAAATTTGATTCTTGGAATGGAGAAGCATTTTACTCTGATAAAATGCCAGAAGTTATAGATATTCTTAATAAAACTGGAAAATTAGTAGAATCAGAGGGAGCTAAAATAATAGACTTAGAAGATAAAGGAATAAATACACCATGCATTATTGAAAAGAGTAATGGTTCATCAACATATGCAACAAGAGATTTAGCAGCAATTATGTATAGAGCACGTACATATGATTTTGACAAAGCATTGTATATTACTTCATATGAACAAGTATTACATTTTAAACAAGTATTTGAAGTTGCTAAACTACTTGGTTTAGACGAAAAATATACTAATGGATTAGAACATGTTGCATTTGGAATGGTACTATTGCCAACAGGAAAAATGTCAACAAGAGAAGGAACAAGTATTAAACTAAGTGAATTACTAAATGAAGCTATTTCAAGAGCAAAAGCTATAATTGAACAAAAAAATCCAGAACTTGAAAATAAAGATGAAGTAGCTAAAAAAGTTGGTGTTGGTGCAGTAATATTTAATGATTTAGCAAATAATAGAGTTAAAGATGAAATATTTGATTGGGATACAATTTTAAATTTCCAAGGAGAAACAGGACCATATATACAATATACATATGTACGTACTAAGAGTGTTATTGAAAAAGCAGGTGGAGTTCCAGATATTTCAGAAGTTAATTCAGAATTATTACAAGATGAATATTCAATTAAATTATTAAAATTAATTTATGATTTTGAAGATGTTTTAGTACAAGTTACAGACAAAAATGAACCATCAATTTTATCAAGATATTTAATAGATGTTGCAAAAGCTTATAGCAATTTCTATAATGAAAATAAGATTATTAATGATGATAAAAATCTTCAAAATGCTCGTGTATATTTAACTTATTCTGCTGGAATAATATTGAAAACAGGAGCAGGATTACTTGGAATTGAGATGCCAGATAAAATGTAAATAAACAGCAAAAATGTTATTGGTTACCATTTTTTCAGTAAGGAAGTAAATTAAATCTAGATTTAATTTACTTCTTCCTTATAGCATAATTGATTACTTTAATTTTAATTTTTCATCCATTTTCTCTAGTCTATGAATACTACTATTATTTTTTAATAATTCTAATTGTTTTTTAGCTGTATTATTCAGTTTTACAATTCTTTCACTTTGAGAAATTCCGATTGTTATCATTTCAGCATTTAAATTTTCAAGATTTGCTAAAACAACTAAATGTAAAATATCTGTATAATCTCGAATATTACCATCTAAATTAGGATTTTTATCTCTCCATTCTTTTGCTGTCATTCCAAATAAAGCAACATTTAAAACATCAGCTTCATTTGCATATACATATTGTTTTTGTTTTTCAGTTAATGTTGGAACAATAAATTCTTTTATACTATCTGTATGAATAATATAATTAGTTTTAGATAATTCTCTTTTGACAGACCATTCAATTTTATTCTGATATGCTTCATTGATTTTTAATCTTTCAAATTCAGTTATTAAATATAATTTGAATTCTGGACTTAACCAACTAGCAAATTCAAATGCAATATCTGGATGTGCAAATGTTCCGATGCTATATCTACCACTTTTGGCAATAATTCCAATACTATTTGTCCTTTTTATCCATTGTGTAGGAGACATAGCAAAAGAGTTTTTTCCATATTCAGTTTTAATTTGGTCGAATTCGACCAAATTAAAATTAGCATTATGTAATTGTTCCCAAAGACCTATATAATCAATTGTACTAACTCTTCTTAACCAGTTTTTTACTGTAAAAGATGGATCACTTGAATTTTGGTATTTAGCTAAATCAGTTAATGATATAAAATCTGTTTTATCAATTCTCATAACACTTATAGGTGTATCTTTTACTATTATTTCAGTTTTCATAGGTTCATTTTTCATAAATAAACATCACTTCCAATCTCTATAACTTTGCATACATTGTAAAACGAATGTTTGTATATGTCAAGTGAAAAATCTAAATAAATTGTTTTAATATAATTTCTTCAATGGAATACTTAATTTATAGTGAAATACTACTTTCTAAAGCGACTTTAATCATATTATTAAGACCAGTTTGTCTTTCTTCTGGTGTTGCTACATCTTTAATAAATTTAGAATCAACAACACTCATAAGGCAAGCAGCTTTTTTATTTAGAACTTTAGCAACGTAAAATAGTGCAAAAGCTTCCATTTCAGCACTAACAGGATTAAATCCTTCTGGAACTCTAGCTAAGAACTGATTCACATCTGTCATATAAAGATCAAAACAATCAGTACAAACAGTATTTCCTTTTAATATTGAAATATTTAATTTGTTAGCAGTATCTATTATTACAGAATTTAATTCATTATTACTACTTATGATGTGGCAATTTTCGTTATTTAAAGTTAAAGCAAAATTTCCTTCTGAAAAAGTGTTTTCAGCAAGTACGATATCAAATAATTTTAATTCAGGTTTATAAGAACCACAAGAACCTATACGAATAATATTTTCAACATCATAGAATTTATACAATTCATATGAATAAATTCCCATACTTGGCATTCCCATACCAGAAGCCATTACAGTAATTTCCTTTCCGTTATATTTTCCTGTGTAAGCATAAATTCCTCTAACTGAATTTACTAATTTTATATCAGTCATAAAATTTTCTGCAATATATTTGGCTCTAAGTGGGTCACCTGGCATTATAACTGTTTTTGCAATATCTCCTAAATTTGCTTCATTATGTGGTGTAGACATATTAATTCCTTGTATAATATAATAAAGTTTAAAATTTAATATATTATACTTACCTTTCTCCATTAATTATTTTATTTTTATTTCTAAAAATTTTGGTTTAATGGTACCGTTATTTTATATTTTAATTTTAAATAATTAACATAATTTTACTTTGAATTAAATTCATTGTATAATTAATTTATTAACACTGTGGACTTTTATAAACTCCTTATAGCTAGACTATTTAAAGGAGACTATTGCCACAGTTTTACGCTTTATTGGTTATTAGTTAGATAGGGCTTTGACTCTTTATATCCAGCAAGGTTACAAGGCTAAAACTAAGTGGAATCGTCACAAGTGTTAAAATACAAATTCAAGGAGTTGATCTTTTATGATCTTTATCGGCATTGATATTGCCAAATCTACTCACTTTGCTTCTGCTGTTAACTCAGATGGTGAAGTGCTTATTAACCCATTTAAATTTACTAATGATAATCAAGGTTTCAATTTATTCATTAATACTTTTAAGGATTTTGATTTGTCTAATTGTTTAGTAGGCTTAGAATCTACTGGTATTTATGGCGACAATCTCACTACTTTTCTTTTTGAAAAAGGTTTCAAGATTGGTCGTATTAATCCAATTCAAACTGATTCTCTTCGTTCTTCTAATATTAGAAAAACTAAGAATGATAAGATTGATACTTTTTTAATAGCTCAATGTCTTATGTTAGGACATTATACTTTAATTACTGAAAAAGATATTCAGCTTATCAAATTAAAAACTATTTGCAGATTTAAATTTGATATTAAGAAATCTCAGTCTAAATCCAAAGTTCAATTAGTTACATGCTTAGATATTGCCTTTCCTGAATTAGCCAATTTCTTTAATAATAATTTGCATATTAAGTCATCTTATGCATTACTTTCTAAATATCCAACAGCTAGAATTATTGCTAATACTAGAATCGATGCTTTAACAAATTTATTATATTCTGCATCAAAGGGACATTTTAAACAAGATAAAGCAATTGCTCTTAAAGAACTTGCCAAAAACTCTATTGCAATGGACAACCCTGCAATCGGTATTCAAATTAAAATGTTAATCGAGCAAATCCAAATGCTTGAAAAACAAATAGATTTGCTCGATATTGAAATAACCAATATTATGGAAAGTCTAAATTCCCCAATTTCTTCTATTCCAGGTATTGGTAATTGGTTAGGTTCCATCATTATTAGTGAAATTGGCGATATTACTCGCTTCAGCACATCTACAAAATTACTTGCTTTTGCTGGTTTAGATCCATCTGTTAGACAATCTGGAAATTTTAATGCTACTAATACCAAAATATCTAAAAGAGGCTCTAAATACTTGCGTTATGCAATTAATCGTGCAGCACAACTAATTATTTGGAATGATGATACCTTCTACCAATATTATACCACGAAATTGGCTCAGGGCAAATCATATTTAAATGTAATTGGACATGTTTCTCATAAATTAACAAGGGTAATATTTAAATTGCTTACAACAAACACTACATTTAAAAATAGTTAACAATTTTCAAAGTACATATTTCCAATTATTACCAGTTTTAAAAATTACCTTAAAACTGTTATTAATCATGGAAATTTTTATTTATAAAAAATATTAAAAATTTTTTTTAATATTTCTATTGACAATTAATAGTTAGTCTCCTCTTATTGTTTGTTTAAAAGAATTATATCAATAAAAGAATATAAATTCAACATTTCACACAAAAAACACAAATCAGGAATACTTTCATAACAAAATACATATAAACTAACGGTATAAAATTACCAAGCAAAATATGGAAGGAGTTTGGAGTATGAGTGAAAATGAATTGACAATAATAGAAAATTTTTTAGAAAATAAAGAGGAGAAATTGGATGTTAAAGATGAACCATTTGATAAACTCATGTTTTTTTATCAATCAGCATTAAAACAGTTGGAACTACAAATGAATATAATTAAAGAAGAATTCAAAATAATGTATAATTATGATTTAATAGATCACATAGATACAAGAATAAAAGAGCCAAAAAGTATAGTAAAGAAAATGGAAAAGAAAAAATATAAAAAGACATACTATAATTTGATTGAAAAGATTAATGATATTGCAGGAATGCGAATTGTATGTACACTAAAAGATGATATATTTTTTATTAAAGATTTGGTAAAACAAATACCAGATATACATATATTAAATGAAAAAGATTATGTTACAAATCCAAAACCAAGTGGATATTCAAGCTATCACATGATTGTAGAGGTACCTGTAAAATTATCTCAGAAAACTATATATGTAAAATGTGAAATACAGATAAGGACTCTTGCAATGGATTTCTGGGCAAGTTTTGAGCATAAGGTAAAATACAAAACTGAACAAGAAGTTAATAAAAAGACTTCAAAAGAATTAGTTAATTGTGCAAAAATGATTAGCAAGTTTGATGATAAGATGATTTCACTGAAAAATATACAATAAAATATTGCTTATTTCAACAGAATATGATAATATTTAATGCAATGAATATTATACAAAAAGGGTGATTGAAAATAATGAAAATAGTTGTGTTGGGAACAGGACATGGATCTGTAACAAAATGTTATAATACATGTTTTGCATTAGAAAAAAATGATGAATATTTTTTAGTAGATACAGGTGGAGGAAATGGAATAATAAACAATCTAAAAGCTGCAAATATAGAAATGAAAAAAATAAAAAATATATTTATATCACATACACATATAGATCATATACTAGGTGTTATATGGATAGTGCGTGAATATGTGAGGTATTATAATAGAGGATATGAAATACCACTAAACATATATGGAAATGATTTAGTTATTAATGCAATAAAAATAATGTCAGAAACACTAATACCAGCGGGACTTTTAAAATATGTAGGAACAATGATAAAATTGAATATTGTAGAGAATGGTGATAAAGCAAAAATTTTAGATAATGATGTTACATTTATTGATTTAAATGCATTTAAAGTAAAACAATTTGGCTTTATTATGAATTATTCTCCTAACAAACAATTTGTTTTCTTAGGAGATGAAGTATGTAATAAAAAAACAGAAAAGTATATAAAAGATTGTGAATGGATATTCTCAGATGCTTATATGGCAGGAAAAGAAGCAGAAGAATACAATCCAATAGAAAGACATCATCATAGTACAGTAAAGTTTGTTGCAGAGATGGCAGAAAGATTACATATAAAAAATATAATTTTATCACATTCTACTGATAATGATTTGGAACACAGAAAACAAATATTTATTGAAGATGCTAAAAAATATTATAAAGGGAATGTGTTTGCACCATATGATTTAGAAACTTTTGAAATAGTATAATTGGAGGGAAATATGGAAGAGGATGTTGAAATAGCTTTAGATATAGTAGTAAATGAAATAGCAAATGTAACAAATAAATATGCTGTTTGTAAAGATTCAAAAAAAAATAGCATATATAAAGCAAAACTTGAAGTTTTAGAAAAAATGCAACATGAAATATATATGAATAATGGAAAAATTATAAAAAAAATACTTGATGAGAGAAAGAAAGGGACAATATAATGCAAAGAAATAATATTAGAAGAAAACTAGATAGAAGTGCCTTAGAAGAAGCTTTATTAGAATTAAATCAAGATTTTTTAGATGATTTACCAGAAACACCTCAAAAATTGTTTGAATATACTTCAAGAAGAGCAGAACCAGAAATATCTAGTAGTATTGATTATGAACTAGGGCAAAGAATGTTAAAAAATAGATTATCTGATAAAGATTATTTTATAACATTTTTAAAAATCGTAAGATTTGTATTTTCAGAAAAGAAAAAAACATTAACACCAAAAGCTAATATTTTATTAGCACAAACAGGTGCTGGAAAATCAAGGTTAAGAGAATTAGTATTAAGAAAAAATCCAGAATCAGTAATAATAAATTCAGATCACTTTAAGAGATTTAGAGCAGATGCAAATAAATTATTTGAAGAAGATCCAACACATTTTGGAGCATTAACAGGAATAGATTCATATGACCATGCAAATGATATAAATATGTATGCTATGGAAAATGGTTATGATATTCTCCTAGAATGTGCACCGTCAACATCACAAGGAATGATAGGAGTAAATCAAAAAATGCTCCAAGATTATCTATATGACATCAACTATTTTGGACTAGCAGTAGGAAATTTACCAAGTGCTTTTTCCATACATAAAAGATATGAGGAAGATATAAGAAATCCAAAAATGAAGGGTGAAGCAAAGTTAACGAGTTTAGCAAGACATAATGATTCATATGATGCAATGTCAAAAATAATGCAAGGTATAGATTTATATAAACTACATACTTATAGAAGAGGAACAGCAGAAGAAAAATTTATCCCACAATTAGTAGATGGAAAAAATAAGATTGAAGTTTTTAAAAAATTACAATATGAATCAAATGTTATGTATCTAAAAGAACAGCAAGCAAACAATATGAAAGAATATAATGAGATAAGAAGATTGATGGAAGAAAGAAATGCAGACAAAGCTCAAATACAACAACTAGAAGATGTAAAGAAAATGTTTACACAATTTAGCTTACATGAGCAAGAAAAATTTGATGGTTCCATAGAAATTTAATTAAAAGCACTTGACAGTTGACAATAATAATTATAAAATATAATAGGTTGAAAAAATATATAAAAAATAAAAATAGAAAAAAGATATATTTATTCGAACATTGAAAATTAAATAAGAAAGAGGTGTATGATTATGAATACTTTAATCATAGTAGCCGCTATCTTAATCTCATTAGCAATAGGAATACCAGTTGGAATGGTAATAAGAAAAAAGATTGCTGAATCTAAAATAGAAGGTGCAGAGCAAGAAGCCAAAAGATTAGTAGAACTAGCAAAAATAGAAGCAGAAAATTTGAGAAAAGAAGAAATTATCAAAGCAAAAGAAGAAATTATGAATGCTAGAAACGAATTAGATCAAGAGATTAAAGAAAGAAGAGGCGAAGTTCAAAAACAAGAAAGTAGAATTATTCAAAAAGAAGAAAATTTAGAAAAACGTTCAGAAAATTTCGAGAAAAAGGAAAGAGAATTAGAAAGAGAAGAACGTGAACTAAAAAACAAGGAAAAAGAAATTGAGGATATTAAAGCAGAACAAGCTGAAGTACTTCAAAAAGTTGCAGGCTTAACAAAGGAAGAAGCCAAAAAGCAATTATTAAATTCAGTTGAACAAGAAATTACAGCTGAGAAAGCAGCTCTTATTAGGGACTTAGAGCAAAAGGCTAAGGAAGAAGCTAAAAAGAATGCAAAAGAAACAATAAGTTATGCAATTCAAAAATGTGCAGCAGACCATTCTGCTGAAACTACAGTATCAATAGTTCCACTTCCATCAGATGACATAAAAGGAAGAATTATTGGTAGAGAAGGTAGAAACATAAGAGCACTAGAAACACTTACAGGAATTGATTTAATAATAGATGATACACCAGAAGCAGTAATACTATCAGGTTTTGATCCATTAAGAAGAGAAGTTGCTAGAATAGCTCTTGAAAAATTAATAGATGATGGAAGAATACATCCAGCAAAAATAGAAGAAATGGTAGAAAAAGCCAAAGAAGAATTAATGGAAACTATCAAATCAGAAGGAGAAAGAGCCACATTAGAAACAGGAGTAATAGGTTTAAATCCAGAACTTATTAAATTAATAGGAAAACTAAAATACAGAACAAGTTATGGACAAAATGTATTAAACCATTCAATAGAAGTTTCAAATTTAGCAAGAATAATGGCAGAAGAACTTGGATTAGATGCAAAACTTGCACGTAGAGCAGGATTGCTACATGACATTGGAAAAGCTTTAGACCATGATATGGAAGGAACACATGTACAAATAGGTGTTGACATATTAAAGAAATTTAAAGAAAATCCATTAGTAATAAATGCAGTAGAAGCACATCATGGAGATGTAGAGCCACAAACATTAGAAGCTGTATTAGTACAAGCTGCTGATGCAATATCTGCATCAAGACCAGGAGCAAGAAGAGAAACACTAGAAGCTTACATAAAGAGACTAGAAAATCTAGAATCAATTGCAGATTCATTTGATGGAGTTGAAAAATCATTTGCAATTCAAGCAGGTCGTGAAGTTAGAATAATAGTAAAACCAGAAAAAATTTCAGATGACCAAATGACATTACTTGCAAGAGATGTTTCAAAGAGAATTGAAGACGAAATGGATTATCCAGGTCAAATAAAGGTAAATATTATTAGAGAAACTAGAATTGTAGATTATGCAAAATAAAGGAGCCGTAAAAAGTTCCGCAAAAAAGAGATTTGAGTTAATTGTGTTAGCTCAGATCTTTTTTTCTGCGTATTAAGTTTTTCTATTGACATATACAAACAATTGTTTTATAATGGCCTTGGTGATATTATGGAAAGACAAATATTGCATGTTGATGTAAATAATGCGTTTTTGAGTTGGACAGCAGTGGAAATGTTAAAACAAGGAAGTAAAACAGATATAAGAGAAATTCCGTCGGTAATAGGTGGAGATGAAAATAGAAGGTCAGGAATAGTATTAGCTAAAAGTCCTAAAGCTAAAATTTTTGGAATTTCAACAGGAGAAACTCTATATCAAGCAAGAATGAAATGCCCTCAATTGCAAGTATATCCAGGAAATTATAAGATGTATAGGCAATACTCAAATCAATTATATCAATTACTCTTACAGTACACAGATAAAATAGAAAGATTTAGCATAGACGAATGTTTTTTAGATATGACAAAATGTTTAATGGAAAAAAGTTTATTAGAAAAAGCATATGAAATAAACAAAAGAGTAAAAGAAGAATTAGGATTCACAGTAAATGTTGGAGTTGCACATAATAAATTATTAGCTAAAATGGCATCAGATTTTACCAAACCAGATAGAGTACATACATTGTTTGAAGAAGAAATTCCAACAAAAATGTGGAAATTACCAATATCTGATTTATTAATGTTAGGAAGGAAAACAAATCCTAAATTATATAACATGGGAATAAAAACAATAGGACAATTAGCACATACAGATAAGCAATTATTAACCAAAAAATTTGGAAAACACGGAACAATGATGTGGGAATATGCGAACGGAATTGATAATACAGAAGTACATTATCAATTTGAAAAACCAAAAGGAATTGGAAATTCAACAACATTACCAGTGGACTTTAATGAAAGTTCTATGCTAGAAGAGGTGTTATTAACTCTAACAGAACAAGTAACTTATAGATTAAGAAAATATGATATGCTTGCAAATGTTGTGAATGTACAACTAAGAACAAAGGATTTTGAAGATAAAACACATCAAAGAAAATTGTCTTTTCCAACAGCAAGCACAAGAGAAATCTATGCTTTAGCAAAAGAACTATTTAAAGAAATGTACAAACAAGGTACACCAATAAGATTAATAGGAATGAGGGTAGATAATCTTGAAGAAAAAGAAAAGTCACAAATTTCTCTATTTGATTATAATGATAATGAAAAGAGAGAAAAACTTGATAAAGTTGTGGATGATTTAAAACAAAAATATGGTTATAATAGTATAACAAGAGCAGGAAAATTACATTCAGAAGATAAGATTAAATTAAAAGATATATAGCCAAGAAATAAAATATATATTGACATGAAAATCACAGTAATATATAATTAGCTCATAAATACAATAAGGAGGGTGTAAAATGAATAAAAAAACAACAATATGGATAATAGTAGCAATTATAATTATTGCAACAATATTAGGAACAATTGCAACATTTGTGTTAAGTAAAAATAAGAACAAACCAGAAGACATATGGCAAAAATATATAGCATGTATAAATGAGCAAAAATATGAAGAAATGTACAATATGTTAACAGAAGACTCAAAAGCAAAGATTTCTCAAGACGATTTCATTTCAAGAAACAAAAATATTTATGACGGAATAGATATGACTGATATGCAAATTAAAATTTCATCAGTAGAAGAAGAAAATTCAACAACAAGCAAAATTTCATATAATCAATCAATGAATACAGATGCAGGAAAAATTGAATTTGATAATACAGTTAGGTTAACAAAAAACAAAGAAAAAGGCTATCTTGTGAATTGGAGTTCTAGCTTAATATTTCCGACTTTAGGTAATAATGATAAAGTAAGAATAAAAACTATATCTGCAGAAAGAGGGTCAATAATTGATAAAAATAGCCAAGTATTAGCTGGTCAAGGTTCAGTATCATCTGTGGGAATTGTACCAGGAAAACTTAGTGATAATAAAGAAGCTGATATAGAAAAAATAGCAAATTTATTAGGAACAACAGCAAACTCTATAAGTAAAAGTCTATCAGCTTCATGGGTTAAAGATGATACATTTGTTCCGTTAAAAAAGATAGCTATGGATGCGACAGATTTAAAGAATCAATTGCTTCAAATACCAGGAGTTAAAATTACAACTGCAAAAGGTAGGACATATCCATTAGGAGAAGCAGCAGCACAATTAGTTGGATATGTACAAACAATAACAGCAGAAGAATTAGAGGCAAATAGAGGAAAAGGATATACAGCAACTAGCATGATAGGAAAAGCTGGATTAGAAAAAAAATATGAAGAAAGACTAAAAGGAAAAGACGGAGTCGAGATATACATAGAAGGAGAAGATGGAACTCGAAAAACTGATATTGCTAGAATTGATGTACAAAATGGAGAAACAATAAAATTAACTATAGATTCTAAAATTCAAACAAAATTATATGATGAATTAAAAGAAAATGAGGGATTCTTTGTAGTTATGCAACCTAAAACAGGTGAACTTTTGGCGCTAGTAAGCACTCCGTCATATAATCCAAATAGTTTTGCATTAGGAATTGGCACAGATGAATGGAATAATATTAAAAATAATCAAGGAAATCCAATGCTTGCAAGATATTTACAAAGTTATTGCCCAGGTTCAACATTTAAGCCAGTAACAGGTGCAATAGGGTTGACTACAGGGTCATTGAGTGCAGAAGACACATTTCAATATAATGGTTTGAGCTGGAAGAAAGATGGTTGGGGAGAGTATGACATAACAACACTTACAGCATATAGTGGACCTAAAAATTTAAAAAATGCTTTAATACATTCAGACAACATATATTTTGCGCAAGCAGCGTTACAAATAGGAAAAAAGAATTTTACAGAAGGATTAAACAAAATTAAGTTTAATGAAAATATAGATATTGGATTAACAACATCAAAATCTCAATACGCAAATAGCGGAGACATATCAAATGAAAAGGTATTAGCAGATAGTGGATATGGGCAAGGAGAAATTTTGGTAAATCCTATACATATAGCTTCAATTTATTCTGCTTTTGCAAATGATGGAAATATGGTAAAACCATATTTAGAAGCAAAGAATATTAATACTGTTGAATATCTTGTAGAAAATGCATTTAGCAAAGAAGCGGCAAATACAATAAAAGATGATTTGATTCAAGTTGTAGAAAATCCAGAAGGAACAGCAAATGATATGAAAGTTTCTGGAAGAACAATAGCAGGTAAAACTGGAACAGCAGAATTGAAAGCTTCAAAAGACGCTCAAGCAGATGTACTTGGATGGTTTGATTGCTTTACAACAGATGAAAATAATAATCAATTATTAGTTGTAAGTATGGTTGAAAACGGAAGAAATTTAGGAGGAAGCCATTATTTAATTAAAAAGATAAAAACACTATTTCAATAGGAAGGAAACAAAAGATGAAAAATGAATTTGAAAAATACGCAACAAATGAGAATAATCCGAAATGGCAGAATTCAATAAAGAGAGAGAAAGAAATATACAAAAGAAAAAATGATATACGTTCAGAGTTTGAAAGAGATTATAATAGAATTTTACATTGCAATGCATATAGAAGAATGAAACATAAAACTCAAGTATTTTTCTCGCCAGAGAATGACCATATATGTACAAGGATTGAACATGTAATGCATGTGGAATCAGTAAGTTATACAATTGCTAAATATTTAGGATTAAATACAGAATTGACTAAGGCAATAGCAACAGGACACGATATAGGTCATAGTCCATTTGGGCATGAGGGAGAAAGAATTTTATCACAGATTTCTGAAAGGGATATTGGCGAAAAATTTTGGCATGAAAGAAATGGTATGGAATTTGTAGACAAAATTGAATTATTAGAAGACATAAATAAAAACAAGCAGAATTTAAATCTTACTTATGCAGTAAGAGATGGGATAATTTCTCACTGTGGAGAAATTGATGAAAATTGCTTAAAGCCAAGAGAAGAAAATATAAATTTAAATAACTATAAAGTACCTAATCAATATTCTCCATATACTTGGGAAGGCTGTGTAGTAAAGATTTCAGATAAAATATCATATCTCGGTAGAGATATAGAAGATGCTATATCATTGGGAATATTAGATGAAAAGCTAAAGGATTTATATAAAATATTACAATCTAAAGAAGTGATAAATAATACAGTAATAATAAACCATTTAATATGGGATTTATGTGAAAATTCAACACCAGAAAAAGGTTTATGTTTTTCAGATGAAACATTTAATTTGTTAAAAGAAATAAAAGATTTTAATTATAAGCATATATATACTGCAAGAAAGATAAAACCAGCAATAAGATATTTTAGTATTGTACTAAATGAAATATATTTTACATTAAAAAGTACATATGATGGAAAGAATACAGCATATAAAATGCGAAAACTAAAAAAGATGTATCCAGAAGTTGTAGGAAATTTTCAAGAATGGCTTGAAAATTACTGGAATCAACAAAGAAAGAATGATAATCAAAATGATATTATTGTAAATATGGATGATGAGAAATCTTTTTCAAAAGCTATTATCTACTATATTTCTGGAATGACTGATAATTTTGCAATTGATACTTATAATAAAATTATTGGATTTTAGCATATCTATCTAAAAATGAATAACATTAAGGAGGAAAAAACAATGAGAAAAATTGTTTTTGCAAGTTGGAACCATAAAAAAACCGCTGAAATTCAGCGTATGACACCAGAAGGTATTAAGTTTGTTTGCTTAAAAGACATTCCAGAAGCAGCTGATGTACCTCAGGCAGAGGAAAATGGCACTACATTTAAGGAAAATGCCACGATTAAAGCAAAATATTGGGCAGAGAAGCTCAATATGCCTGTTCTGGCAGAAGATTCCGGAATCGAAATTGATGCATTAAATGGTTACCCAGGTGTTTACACTAAGCGCTGCATCGAGAAATTACGTCCTGGTGCGAAAGCTAATACTGATAAGCCAGATGAACTTTATCCTGTTCTTCTAGAACTTATGGCAGAAAGTGGCAATCCTTCAACACAGGCAAAGTGGGTTTCTGCAATGGCATTTATTGACTCTGAAAAAGAGGTATTTGCAACAGAATACTTGCTGGGTGACATGTGTCCTTGCGCAGGGGAGAGAGTATTCGGATTTGACCAGTATTTCAGACCAACTGGTTTGAACAAAACACTTTCAGAACTGAGTCCTGAAGAAAAGGACAGTTATGGTCCAAGAAAGAGAGCTTTTGAAAGCATCTTAAATCAGCTTTAAAGTAATAAGGAGGAATTCTAAATGAAAGAAATTAAATTAAAAATTGAAGGTATGCATTGTACAGGATGTTCAAGCAGACTAGAAAAGGTATTAAACAATATAGATGGTGTGGAAAGTGCTACAGTTAGTTTTGAAGAAAAACAAGCAAGAATCACATATAATGAAAGTCAAACAGATATTGAGCAAATAAAGCAAGCTATTCAAGATGCTGGATTCAAAGGAGAATAAGTATGAAAAAAGTATTATTAAAAATTGATGGAATGACATGTAGTGCTTGTTCATCAGGACTAGAAAAGTTTTTGAACAAGCAAGATGGAATAGCAACTGCGTCAGTCAATTTAATTATGAATAATGCAAGTATTGAATATGATGATTCAAAATTAACTTTAGAACAAGTGGAAAAATTTGTAGATAAAGCAGGATTTACAAGTTTAGGAATAGACAATTTAGAAAAAGAAGAAAAGAAAAAATCAAATGAGAAATACAGACTAATAGGAATTTCAATAATTTCAATATTAATATTATATATATCAATGTCACATATGGTAGGACTTCCAGTGATACCATTTTTAAATATGATGACACATCCTATAAATTATGCAATTTCATTATTGGTATTAACAATAATAGTATTATGGATGGGAAGAGATATTTTAAAAAATGGATATAAAAACCTTATTCATAAAACACCTAATATGGATACTTTAGTAATGATAGGGGTTTTGGCAAGTTTTATATATAGTATATATGGAACAATAAGAATTTGCAATGGGAATGTAATGTATGTAGAAAGCTTATATTATGAATCAGCAGCAATAGTAATCTTTTTTATAAAGATAGGAAAATATGTTGAAAGTAAAAATAAAGACAAAACAAAAGAGGCATTACAGCAATTAATGAGCATAACACCAAATCATGCAACTATAATAAGAAACGGAAAAGAAGAAACAGTAACACTTGATGAAATACAAAAAGGAGATATTGTTATTTGCAAGCCAGGAGAGAAAATTGCAGTAGATGGTGAAGTGGTAGAAGGAACAACACATATTAATGAATCATTTATAACAGGTGAAAGTGTTCCTGTAAAAAGAGAAGAAGGCTCAAAAGTAATTGCAGGAAGTATAAATTATGAAGGCACAATAAAATATAAAGCAGAAAAAATAGGTAAAGAATCAACTGTATCTGAAATTGTCAGATTAGTAGTAGAAGCAACAAATACAAAAGCACCAATAGCAAAAGTTGCAGATACAATAAGTGGATATTTTGTACCAACAATAATAGCAATAGCAATGATTGCATTTATAATATGGTTTTTAATTACTAAAAATGTTGCAATTGCAATAAATATACTTGTAACAATTCTAGTAGTAGCCTGTCCTTGTAGTCTAGGGTTAGCAACTCCACTAGCAATAGTAATAGCATCAGGAAATGCAAGTAAAAAAGGAATATTAGTAAAAACAAGTGAAGCATTAGAAAATGCACACAAAGTCAAAGCAATTTGCTTTGACAAAACTGGAACTTTAACAAAAGGAGAATTAACAATTTCTAAAATATATAATTACAGTAGTTTGCCTGAAAATGAAATTATAAAATTAGTAGCAAGTATAGAAAATAAATCTGAACACCCAATTGCAAGAGCAATTGTAAATGAAGCTAAGAGTTTAAAAATAGAACTAGAAGAAATTGCTGATTTTAAAGCTATTCCGGGATATGGTGTTAGTGCAACAATAAAAGAAAAAAGATATCTAATAGGAAATAAAAAATTAATGTTAGAAAACAATATTACAATTTTACAAGAGCAAAATGAATTAGAATTGGTCTCAGAAGGAAATAGTATCTTATTTATTGCAGAAAATCAAAATTTAATTACACTAATTGGTGTAAAAGATGTATTAAAAGACGAAAGTATAGATATAGTTAAAAAGCTACAGAAAAGAAATATTGAAGTTGTAATGCTAACAGGAGATAATGAAAAAACAGCAAATGCAATTGCAAAACAAATAGGAGTAGATAAAGTAATTGCAAATGTATTACCAAAACAAAAAGCAGAAGAAATCAAAAAATTAAAACAAAAAGGGCTTGTTATGATGTGTGGAGATGGCATTAATGATAGTGTAAGCCTTGTTACTGCTGATATTGGAGTGTCAGTTTCAAGTGGTACAGATATTGCAATGGATAGTAGTAATGTTGTGCTAATGAATGACAACTTAGAAAAAATTGAAGATTTATTATCTATAAGTCAGAAGACAATTACAAATATTAAACAAAATTTATTCTGGGCATTTTTCTACAATATTTGTATGATTCCAATTGCCTGTGGAGTTCTAGAACCATTAGGAATTGTTATGAATCCAATGATGGCTGCTTTTGCTATGACAATTAGCAGTTTAACGGTTATTCTTAATGCACTTAGATTAAAACGAATGGATAATTAGTAAAATAAAACACACAACATATTATGTTTTATGTTGTGTGCTTTATTTTACTTATTTCTTTCTTGTAACTTTTGATTAAATTTATTTACTAAGTTTTTATCAATTGAATTTCTTATACAGAAAATCAATCCTGCAAGGGCATAGATACAAATTACAATAATTATATTTAACATTTCAATATTTTTACTATATATATTAGTATTTCCTAATATACATAACATTACTAAAATAAGAAGTATAAATGTTAAAATTGTTATAAAAACAAATTTGTAAGGATTGCTTGTAGCATATTTTTCATTAAATTTTTTATAACAATTTAATAGTATAGCAAGTAAGTAGTAAGCAATTCCTGAAACTATAACTTGAGTAATTAAAATTTTTATATTTTGCAATTGCTGTATTTCTGCAATAAATGTATTTTCTCCTGATATAAAGTATACACTAACATATGCCATAATAAGTAATGTTACACCTAATGTAAAGCCTGATAATGATTTCAATAAAATTTTTTTCATAATAAATCAACTCCTTTTACTACATTCCTAAAAATTTTTTTATCTTTGGTATATATCTTCTTGATGAATAAGATTTGTTACCACTTTTAAAGTTAAATATTAATGTACCAACAATTTTAAAATCAATATCTTTAACTTTATCAAAGTTAATTATTTCTGAATTAGATATTCGTATAAATGAATTGTGGTCTAATAAATTTTCTATTTCATAAAGTCTATTTTTAGTTGAATATATTTCGTTTGAACACCTAACGTAAACTTTTCCGTTTTCAGAATATATTGATTCAATTTCGTTTTGACCTAAAATGTATAACTTTTGGTCTTTATAAGTTTGTAAAGTTTCTTGGGTTATGTTTGATATTTTGTCAATTATAACAGATAATTCTGAAGTCATTTGATTTGTTAATATTAAAATTTGTGGATTTTCATAATTTTTATCAATTTTTACTTCTATGTTCATTTTTTATCTTCCTTTCATATTTTCTTGATATTAGAATAACACAAACTTAGTATTTTTGCACTAATTTTTGAATAAATGGTATTTTTAGATAAATATGTGGTTATAAATAGTGCGAAAAATGTGAATAATTTTATTGACTTATTAAAATTATATTATTATAATGTAGATGAATTATAATTGAAAGGTGGTTAATAAAGATGGATAACGAAAAGTATGAAATCATTAAAAATGGACAAGGCTTTATAGCAGCCTTAGATCAAAGTGGAGGAAGCAGTAGCAAAACATTAAAAGCATATGGAATACCAGAAAGCGAATATAACACAGAAGAAGAAATGTTTAATCTAATACATGAAATGAGAAAAAGAGTATTCACAAGTAAATCATTTACAAGTGAACATATATTAGGAGCAATATTATTCGAAAAAACAATGTTATCAAAAGTAAATGATGAATTTACAGCAGATTATTTATGGAATCAAAAACACATAGTATCATTCTTAAAAGTTGATAAAGGACTTCAAGATGAAAAAGATGGTGTTAAATTAATGAAACCAATACCAGAATTAGAAACAGAATTAAAAGAAGCAAACGAAAAACATGTATTTGGAACAAAAATGAGATCAGTAATATATGAACCAAATGCTGAAGGAATAAAAGCAATAGTTGCACAACAATTTGAATTTGCAAAAACAATATGTGATGCAGGTTTAGTGCCAATTATTGAACCAGAAGTTGATATAAATGCACCAGAAAAAGAAAAATGTGAAGAAATCTTAAAAGATGAAATCAAAAAACAATTAGACAACTGGAACAAGGAAGATAAAATAATGTTCAAATTCACAATTCCAACAGTTGCAAATCATTATTTAGAATTATATGATTATGAATGTGTTGTAAGAATAGTTGCTTTATCTGGTGGATATGATATTGACAAAGCTGTAGAATTATTAACAAAAAATAATAGAATGATAGCAAGCTTCTCAAGAGCATTATTACAAGACTTAAATGCAAATCAAACTCAAGAAGAATTTGATACAAAATTAAATGATGTTATAGTTAAAATCTATAATGCATCTATATCATAATAAAGCAAAGCAGATAATTTTTGAATTATCTGCTTTTAGCTAATATATATAAAGAGTTAACTTAGTTATAAATGATTTGTAAATATATAAATGAGAATGTTTATGAATTGGATTTTAAAAAACGAAAATGTCAGATAAAATATTGTTGGTAATTGAGTAAAATAATTCATAAAAACGTCATGGCTTATATAAAATAAAAGAGAAAATAAAGTTTTCAAAATATCTCATCAAGATTGAGAAAAAATAATATAATAATTTTTAGGATGAAACTAAATAAGAGGGTGTGAAAATGGGAGTACTTGAATTAGTATTATTAAGCATTGGATTAGGAATGGATGCTTTTGCAGTATCAGTTTGCAAAGGAATTTCAATGAAAAAAATGAACTGGAAAAAAGCAATTACAATAGGACTATATTTTGGAGGTTTTCAGGCATTGATGCCAGTAATTGGATATTATTTGGGTTCTGCATTTGAGAGCTTGATAACAAATATTGACCATTGGATTGCATTCATACTACTTGGAATTATTGGTGGAAAGATGATAAAAGATTCATTTGCAACAGAAAGTGAAAATTGCAATGATGATGTAAGCTTTAAAACAATGTTTGTTTTAGCTGTTGCAACAAGTATAGACGCATTAGCAGTTGGAATTACATTTGCATTCTTAAATGTAAATGTAATTTTAGCAGTGAGCCTAATTGGAATTATCACATTTTGTTTATCAGTAATAGGAACAAAAATAGGAAGCCAATTTGGAGATACATATGAAAGAAAAGCAGAATTAGTAGGAGGATGTATTTTAATTTTATTAGGAACAAAAATATTGTTAGAACATCTAATTGCATAATTTATAATGCACAGAATGTTGCCACTGTATTAATACAATGCCGAAAACACAAAATTTTATTAATATATTGAAAAAATATATCTTTTATTA